>WNEY01003819.1_pt1 | contig 11650 bp, 10 predicted proteins | sample 5400531 | NCBI WGS metagenome assembly WNEY01 (sample SAMN13153338, study PRJNA577476) | soil metagenome | isolation source: 200 cm saprolite under Douglas fir tree site 1 | place: USA:California | collected 2015-04-18
GGTCGAAGCTCAAGAGCCGCGACTGCACCACGACGGTTACGAAACACATGGTCAGCGTGGTGTGGGCAACGGTGATGGTCCAGAAACCGCGGTCGATATCGGCGGCGACGAACAGCAGCAGCAGGGACAACCCGGTGATCACCTCGGGCATGACCAGCGGCGCATAGATCATTCCCGCGAACAGCACCCGGCCGCGGAAACGCCCGAGCCGCACCAGCGCGATTGCCGCCAAGGTCCCGAGCACGGTCGCCACCGTCGCCGACAGCAGCGCGATGCGCAGCGTCACCCAGGCGGCTTCCAGCAGGGCGCGATCTTCGAGCAGCGCCGCGTACCAGCGTGTCGACCAGCCGCCCCACACGGTGACGAGCCGCGAGGCGTTGAACGAGTAGATCACCAGAACGGCGATCGGCAGGTAGAGGAACGCCAAGCCCAGCGCCACCGCCACCACGTTGAACCAGGAGGCCCGGCGCATGCTAGTGCCCCGAACCCGAAGTTCGCACACATCGTGCTGCAGGGGCGCGCGCCGACGAGCCCGGTTCAGGGCGAGTGTCCGGCGCGCGCGCTATAGAGTCGCCGCGCTGGCCGCTCGCTTCGCTCGCCAGCGCGGCCGTTGCGAACTTCGGGTTCAAAAGGGGCACTACAATCATAGAGTTGCTAGTGTCCCTTTGATTCCGAAGTTCGCACGAGAGTGTGCCGCGAGTCCCTGCGAATTTCGGAATCGGGACACTAGCGCCCTCCTCCGAGATCGCGCACCTGCATCTGCTGATAGACCGCGATCGGCACGACCAGAAGGCACAGCAGCACGACCGCGACCGCCGCGGCGACCGGCCAGTCCCGGTTGCCGAAGAACTCGGTCCACAGCGTCTGCCCGATCATCACCGTGTGCGAGCCGCCGAGCAGATCCGGGATGACGAATTCGCCGACGATCGGAATGAAACAGAGGAGCGCGCCCGCGATCACGCCGGGAAGCGCCAGCGGCAGCGTCACCAGCCAGAATGCCTTCCAGCGTGGGCAGCCGAGATCGGTCGCCGCTTCGATCAGCGTCTCGTCCATCTTCTCGAGCGTGGCGTAGATCGGCAACACCATGAACGGCAGGTAGGAGTAGACCAGGCCGATATAGACTGCCGTGTCGGTCGAGAGCCACACCGGCGGCACGTCGACGACCCCGAGCGCGAGCAGGGTCTGGTTGAGCAGGCCGTCGCGCTGGAGGATGTTGATCCAGGCATAGATGCGGATCAGGAACGAGGTCCAGAACGGCAGCACCACCAGCATGAACAGCACCGGCTGCCAGCGCCGCGGCGCGCGCGCCATGCCGTAGGCGAGCGGGAAGCCGATCAGCAGCAGCAGTACGGTCGAGACGGCGGCGATTTCGAGGCTCTTGAGATAGGAGGCGAGGTAGAGCCAGTCGGAAGCGATGAACGCGTAGTTCTCGAACGACAGCGCCGCGAAGAAGTCCTTGAGAGCCTCCCAACCGGCGGCCGGATCGAACGTGGGCTCGTAGGGCGGCTGCGCGACTGCGGTGTGGGACAGGCTGATCTTCAAGACGATCAGGAACGGGACGAGAAAGAAGGCGGCCAGCCAAAGATACGGGATCAGCACGACCAGGCGGGCGCCCCAGGACCTGCTCGTGCCGTTCGCTCCGATCACCGCCGCCCCCGCTTACCGCGTCAGCACGACGCCCGCGTCCGCCGCCCAGGTCAGCCAGACCCGGTCGTCCCAGCCGATCGGCCGCTCGATCAGCCGCGCCAGGTTGGCGGCGGCCGCCTTCATGACGAAGCCACTCTCGAGCTGCACCTTATAGATCGAGAAATCGCCGAGATAGCCGATGTCCCTCACCTCTCCGGCGACGCAATTCTCGGTCGCCATGGCCGGCGGCTCGCGCGCGATCCGCACCTTCTCGGGCCGCAGCGCGACCCATACGGTGTCGCCTAAATTGCCGTCGGAGCTGGACGTGACGCGCAAGCGTCCGGCGCCGGCACTTGCGACCATGGTTGCGGCCGGGCTCGCGTCGGTGACTTTTCCCTCGATCAGGTTCACGTCGCCGATGAAATCCGCGACCCAGCGCGAGCTCGGCTGCTCGTAGAGCTCCGGCGGGGTCGCGACTTGAACGAGCCGGCCATGATCCATCACGCCGATGCGGTCGGCGACCGTCATCGCTTCCTCCTGGTCGTGGGTCACGATCACGAAGGTCAGGCCGAGCCTTTGCTTGAGATGCATCAGCTCGAACTGCGTCTCGCCGCGCAGCTTCTTGTCGAGCGCGGCGAGCGGCTCGTCGAGCAGCAGCACGCGCGGACGCTTGACCAGCGAGCGCGCGAGCGCGACGCGCTGGCGCTGGCCGCCGGACAGCTGGTGCGGCTTGCGTTTGGCGAACCCTTCGAGCTTGACCAGCGCCAACATCTCGGCGACGCGCGCCGCGATCTCGGGCTTAGGCAGTCCATCCTGCTTGAGCCCGAACGCGACATTGCCCTCGACGGTCAAGTGCGGAAACAGCGCGTAGCTCTGGAACATCATGTTGACCGGCCGCCGATAGGGCGGCACCGGCGCGAGATCCCGGCCGTCGAGCAGGATGCGGCCCGCGTCCGGCGTCTCGAACCCGGCGAGCAGGCGCAGCAGCGTGGTCTTGCCGCAGCCCGAGGGGCCGAGCAGCGCGAAGAACTCGCCCTCGAAAATGTCGAGCGACACGCCGTCGACCGCGGCCGCGCCGGAGAAGCGCTTGATCACGCCCTCGAACCGCACCAGCGGCCGCACCGCCGGGTCGCTCCAGGGCGCGAACTTTTGGCGCGTGCCGACGCGCGTGTTCGGGTGACCGATCCCCATTGCGCCACGCTAGCGCATGTCCCGGAAAAGTGGGAACCGGTTTTTCCGATAAGGACATGCGCAAAATCAAAGAATCTGGAGCGCATCTCGATTCGACCTGATCGGGATGCGCTCCACACGCGAGGGATCGCTCAACAGCGTGATGCGCAGGGTCGACCCCGGGCTTGGCCCAGCAATCACGGCGCCGGCGGCAACATCAATTCAACGACGTGCCGTCAGGCGGCGGCGCGACCGTCGGGTTGCGGGCCGGGTCGGTGAACAGCTTGCGCGGTTCGGGGCCGTAGTAATCGCCCACCTGAACGATCGCGCGCGGCTTGGCGAGGATCGAGATCAAGCGGTCCAGCAGGGTTTGGGCGGACACCGGCTTGCGCAGATATTCGTTCACCCCGATGCGCGCCGCCTCGACCACGCGCCAGCGCTCGCCATGCGAGCTGAGCATGATGATTGGGATGTCGGGCATCGGGAAGACGCCGGGTGAGCGCACGATGCGCACGAATTCGGCGCCGTTGAGCAGCGGCAGCTCCCAGTCGAGAATGACGACGTCCGGCACCACGGTACGGATGGCGTCGAGCCCGGCGATACCGTCGCTCGCCTCGTGGACCTTCCGCACCCCGATCGTCATCAGCAGGTTGCGCACGATCTTGCGCATGTATTGGCTGTCGTCGACCACCAACACGCCGAGCGACCGGATCAACGCCTCGATATCGCTCTTGCTCAACGTCGACTGCATGACACGCCAACCCTGCCGCCAAGAACGCGAACGGCCGGCGCATCACACCACGATTGCCTTACGGGGAGGTAAAGGCATGCCGGGCAGCCGGCATCGCAGCCCGATCACCGCCAATCCACAGCGACTTCGCGTGCAAATTATCGTGGCAAATCAGTCATCCGGGAGTGCGCAAGACGTAACGGCGGGGCATCAACGCGGCGTCAGCGTGCGCGCCACCGCATCGCGCCAACCGGCCCATTTGCGCTCGCGCGTCGCCGCGTCCATGCGCGGCTCGAAGCGCCGCTCGCATTTCCAGGTGGCGGCAAAGCCCCCCAAATCCGGGCATAGCCCGGCGGCCGCGCCCGCCAGATAGGCGGCCCCGAGCGCGGTCGTCTCCATGATGGCCGGGCGGTCGACCGGCGCCGCCAGGATGTCGGCGACGAACTGCATGGTGACGTCGCTCGCGGCCATGCCGCCGTCGACCCGCAAGACGGTGCCGGCTCCGCCGGCGGCCGGCCAATCGGCCCGCATGGCTTCGAGCAGATCGCGGGTCTGATATCCGACCGCCTCGAGCGTGGCGCGGGCGAGCTCGGCCGCCCCCGACTTGCGGGTGAGCCCGAACAGGGCGCCGCGTGCCTGCGCATCCCACCAGGGCGCGCCGAGGCCGACGAAGGCGGGCACGAGATAGACCTGCTCGGCGGGATCGGCGGCGGCGGCGAGCGCGTTCACGTCGGGCGCCGTGCCGATCACCTTGAGCGCATCGCGCAGCCATTGCACCGCCGCGCCGGCGATGAAGATCGCGCCTTCGAGCGCATAGCTGCGTTTGCCGCCGAGCTGATAGGCGATGGTGGTCAAAAGCCTATTCCTGGAGGCGACCGGCTCGGCGCCGGTATTGAGCAAGGCGAAGCAGCCGGTGCCGTAGGTCGATTTCATCATGCCCGGCTGGAAGCAGCCCTGCCCTATTGTCGCCGCCTGCTGGTCTCCCGCCACGCCCAGGATGCGGATCGGCCCGCCGAACAGCTCGGGCAAGGTCGTGCCGAAGTCGCCGGCGCAGTCGCGCACCTGCGCCAGCAAGGCCATGGGCACGCCGAACAGCTCGCACAGATGCGGGTCCCAGCAGGCCTCGCGGATATCGAGCAGCAGCGTGCGCGCCGCATTGGTGGCGTCGGTCGCATGCACCTTGCCGCCGGTCAGACGCCAGAGCAGAAAACTGTCGACCGTGCCGAACGCAAGCCGGCCGGCGCGGGCGGCGTCGCGCGCGCCCGCGACGTGGTCGAGCAGCCAGGCGATCTTGGTCGCCGAGAAATAAGGATCGAGCAAGAGCCCGGTGCACTGGGCGATCGCGGGCTCGTGGCCGGCCTGCCGCAGCGCCGCGCAGCGATCGGCGGTGCGCCGGTCCTGCCAGACGATGGCGTTGTGGATCGGACGATTGGTGGCGCGGTCCCAGACGATCGTGGTCTCGCGCTGATTGGTGATGCCGAGCGCCGCGATGTCCTTGGCGCCGGCGCCCGCCTTTGCCATGGCGGCGCGCACGGTGGCGACCGTCGTCGCCCAGATGTCCTCGGGATCGTGCTCGACCAGGCCCGGCGCCGGATAGATCTGGGTGAATTCCTGCTGCGCGGTCGCGACCGGCGCCAACGCGGCGTCGAACAGGATCGCGCGCGTCGAGGTGGTGCCCTGGTCGATGGCGAGAAGGTAATCCGGCAAGCTTTGATCCCGGATGACGGAGAACAGGCGACGGAAAACGGATCAAAGGATCGAAGCGACGCCCGACGTTGGACGCTATGCGCCCTCGGTCGTCCGTCGCCCGTCGTCCGGTACGATCAATTTACACGAAAATCGTGAAGGCGGGTCGCCGGTCGGCCACCTCGTCCGAGCGCAGATTGTAGCTCTCGGCCTCCGGCTTGTAGCTCGCGAGCTTGCGCGGCTCGGGCCCATAATAGTCGCCGCGTCTGACCATGGTACGCGGCTTGGTGAGCACCGAGAGAATGCGCGCCTGCAAGGCGCTGCTCGACACCGGCTTGAGCAGGAACTCGTGCACGCCCAGACGCACCGCCTCGAGCACGCGCGAGCGCTCGCCGTGCCCCGTCAGCATGATGATCGGCACGTTCGGCAACGGAAACGTGACGGGCGAACGCACCTTGCGCACGAACGCGGGGCCGTCGATGCCGGGCATTTCCCAGTCGAGCAGAACGATATCGGGACTGAGCGCGCGGATCGCCTCGAGACCATGGGCGCCGTCGCTCGCCTCGTGGACCTTCGTGCAGCCGATCGATAAGAGCAGCGTGCGGATGACCTTGCGCGTGTAATGCTCGTCGTCGACGATCAATACCTTGATCAGGCCCATGAGGGTCCTGATGCTGTTCGCCATCGAGTCCATGCGCGCTCCGCGGGTGGGCGTCAGCAAAGTCACGAGCACCTGCAATCCGACGCGAATTATCAAAACATTTTCGCATTGCGATGCAGTGAAGGAGATCGATAAATTTGTAACGATCGCAGCGCGGGCAAACGCCGCGTCGGCGCGCGAGAAGTGGGCATTGCACCTGATTTCACGGCATGCCGGCGAGGCCGGGTCGATTAACCAAGATCGGCCCTCGGCTCCCGCACCGGGTCAGCTCAACACCCTTGCAGCCGTGCGGCCGCTACGGAGCGGGTTGCGTGATCGGAGGCATGATCATCCGATCGTAGGCAGGCGGGGCGAACGCCACCTGCGTCTTGTCACCACTGCTCATGGTGAACAGAATCGCGAGCACGAAGGCGAGGCACAGCCCGCCGGCAATCCAGGCCCAGGTCGAGCTGCCATCGTCCAGCTTGTCGGGCAATCCTTTCGGCACGAGGTCTCGGTCGTCCATGGCCGTCCTCCAGTATTGCATCAATTTGCAGGAGAACGCGGCAGCGCGGCTTCAAGTTCCGCGCCAGGAACCCTTGCGCCATCGGCGCCAGATCGAGTGTCAGCTTGCCGGACTGCTGGACCGGTCGGACATGAATCTTGCCAATCCTTCCCGTTCGGAGGGCGAAAAGCTCAAGCCGAGCTTGCTGCGCCGCCACAACACGTCGTCGGCGGTCTGCGCCCATTCTCGCTCCATCAAATGGCCCACCTCCGCGGCGGTGAGGTCGGCGCCGAGGCAGGGGCCGAGATCCCCCATTTGCCGGGCCGGCCCGAGCACGCGCTCGACGCGCGTGCCGTAGGCGCGCACCAGGCGCCGCGCGTACGCTTCGCTCAGAAACGGCCGCGACCTGCGTGTCTTCGCGATCAGTGCCTCGATTCCATTGTACGGGAATTCGCCGCCGGGCAGATGCGAGTCCACCGTCCAAGCCGGCCCCGCCGGAATGAAATGCGCAAGCCGGTCGAGCGCCTGCTCGGCCAAGCGCCGATAGGTCGTGATCTTGCCGCCGTAGACGGTCAGCAGCGGCGCCCGACCGGCGCTCTCATCGAGCGTCAGGACATAATCGCGCGACACGTCTTGCGCGCGCTTCGAGCCATCATCATAGAGCGAGCGCACGCCGGCGAACGACCAGACCACGTCGGCCGGGGCGATGCTCGCGCGCAGATACCGGTTCGCCACGCCGCAGAGATAAGCGACTTCGTCCGCGTCCGCCTTGACGCCGCTCGGATCGCCCGCAAAGCTCTGGTCCGTGGTCCCGATCAGGGTGAAGTCGCGCTCGAACGGCAGCGCGAACACGATCCGCCGGTCATGGGTCTGGAACACGTAGCCACGATCGTGCTCGAACAGACGCCGCACCACGATGTGGCTGCCCTTGTCGAACCGCACCGGCGCCGGCGAAGTCTCTCGCAATACCTCCGTGGCAAACAGCTTGAGCCAAGGGCCGGTTGCGTTGATCAGGACGCGGGCGGTGGCGAGATCGCGGCGGCCGCGCACGTCGAGCACGAGGTGCCAGTCCTCGCCCCGTTCCGTGCCGATGCAGCGCGCGCGGGTGCGGATCACGGCGCCGCGCTCGGCCGCGTCGAGCGCATTGAGCACGACGAGGCGCGCGTCATCCGCCAGGCAATCGGAATATTCGAAGCCGCGCTCGGGGGGCCTCGCGAGCGCAGCACCGAGCGGATCATGGGCGAGATCGACGGTGCGGGTCGCGGGCAGGATGTCCCGGCCGCCGAGATGGTCATAGATGAAAAGACCCAAGCGCAGCATCCACGGCGGGCGCAGGCCAGGCTCGGCGGGGAGCACGAACCGGATCGGCCGGATGAGGTGCGGCGCCATCCGCAGCATGACTTCGCGCTCGATCAGCGCCTCGCGCACCAGCCGGAGCCATCCGTGCTCGAGATAGCGCAGCCCCCCGTGGACGAGCTTGGTCGAGGCGGACGACGTGCCGGACGCAAGGTCGTCCTGCTCGACCAGCAGCACCTTGAGCCCGCGGCCGGCGGCGTCGCGGGCGATGCCCGTCCCGTTGATGCCGCCGCCCACAATGGCGAGATCGAAGCCGGTCATGCCCGTGCCGGGAATCAGAAGTCAGTCATCAGTCATCAGTAATCAGAAACCAGGTAGGCTGCGAGTGCCATTCCGACCTCCGGCCACTGATTACTGATCACCGATCACTGATTCCTGGATCCGGCCTTGCATCGCACGAGCCATCGGCGATGATGCCGGCGCGCGGGAACATGGCCGGCAGGGAGAACCCGATGGACTATCGCGACCGCCATGTCATCGTCACCGGCGGCACCGGCGCCCTCGGCACCGCGATGGTGGGTGCCCTGATCGAAGCTGGCGCCGCCTGCCATATCCCCTACGTGAGCGAGGACGAGGCTGCGCGCTTCCCGTTCCGCGACCACGCCCAGGTCAAGCTCGTGGCCGGCGCGGATCTCGCCGACGAAAGCGCCGTCGCCCGGCTGTTCGACGCCGTGCCGCGGCTGTGGGCATCGATCCATCTGGTCGGCGGCTTCGCCATGGCGCCGATCGGCAAGACCACGAAGTCCGACCTGATGAAGCAACTCGACATCAACTTCGTGACCGCGTTCCTGTGCTGCCGTGCCGCGGTTAACGCGATGATCCGCACCGGAGCCGGCGGCCGCATCGTCAATGTCGCGACCCGCCCGGCGCTCGAATGGCGGGCGGGCGCCGGCATGGTCGCCTATGCGGCGAGCAAAGCCGCGGTCGCGGCCATGACGGTGGCGCTCGCCGAGGAGGTCGTGCAGTCGGGAATCCTCGTCAATGCGGTCGCGCCCTCGACCATGGACACGCCGGCGAACCGGCGCGCCATGCCCAACGCCGACCATGCCGCCTGGCCCAAGGTCGAGCAGGTGGCGGCCGCGATCTTGTTCCTGGCGTCGCCGGAGAACCGCGTCGCCCGCGGTGCTGTGCTCCCGGTTTACGGCAAGGCGTGAGAATCTCGACAACGTTCCGTCTCCGCGAAACATCGAGAGAGGCAACATGAGAAAACTGTTTCTTGCCATCGTATGCGCTGCGACGCTGAGCTCGCTCGGCAGCGCGAAAGCACAGCACTGGCCGACCCGGCCGGTCACCATGGTGGTTCCCTACGCGGCCGGCGGTACGACTGATGTGATTGGGCGAATCCTCAGTCCTCGTCTCTCCGAAATCCTGGGCCAGCAGGTGATCGTCGAGAACATGGGCGGGGCCGGCGGCATGACCGGCGCCAGCCGCGTGGCGAAGGCGGCACCCGACGGCTATCAATTCATCCTCGGCAACGTCGGCACCCATGCGCAGAACCAGACGCTTTACAAGCATCCGCCCTACAGCGCCGTGACCGATTTCGCTCCCGTCATCCTGCTGGTCGACCAGCCGATGGTGCTGATCGCGCGCAACGATCTTCCCGCCGACAATCTGCAGCAATTCATCGCCTACGCGAAGGCGAACCAAGCCAAAATGCAGTACGGCTCGGCGGGCGCGGGTGCGCCGACCCATCTCTCCTGCGCGCTGCTCAATGCCGCGATCGGGATCAACGTCACGCACGTTCCCTATCGCGGCGGCGGCCCGGCGATGCAGGACTTGATCGCGGGCCGGATCGACTATTTCTGCTACAATACTCCGGCCGCAATTCCTCAGATCGTCGGCAAGACCGTCAGGGCAATCGCAGTCCTGAGCATGAACCGCTCGCAGGCCTTGCCAAATCTCGCAACCGCTCATGAGCAGGGTCTCAAGGATTTCGAGGCCGACAACTGGTTGGCACTTTTCCTGCCCAAGGGGACCCCAGCAGCAATCATCCAAGGGCTGCACGACGCCGCCGTCGCAACGCTGGCCACCCCGGCCATCCAGCAACGGCTGACGGAACTCGGCGCTGACCCGGTCGCGCCCGACCGGCAATCGCCGCAGTACCTGCAAAAATTCGTGGAGAGCCAGATCGCCAAATGGGCGGCCGCCATCAAGGCCGCTGGAGTAAGCGCGAATTGAGGGAATAACTGATCAGTCGCCCACCGGAACCACGTCGCGCGCCGGCGCCGCCCGCAACAGGCGCGTCACCGCGCCGGCGGCGACGACCGTGCGCTGCTGCGCAAAGGCCTCGTGGTTCTTCTCGATATCCTCGAGATCATAGAGGTAATTCACCATCAGGCCGTGCGACTGGCGCAGCGCCCGCTCCGACCTGTCCCCGAGCAAGTTGAGCCGCTCCAGCCGGGCGCCGTTGCCGAGATGGAAGCGCGCAACCGAGTCGAGCGGGACGCCACGCGCGGTCTTGGCGCGCAGATAATACCAGGCCGCCGCCCGCGACAGCGGGTCGTGCACCAGCTCGGCGGTCGCCGCATCGCGCCACCAGTCGCCGCGGTCGAGCGCGGCGAGCGCCGCGCGGTCTTCCTCGCTGAGCGCGACCGACGCCGTCGACGCGCGCTCGCGCTTGAGCCACTCGGCGAAGTTCGGCGCCGGCGAGAGCGTGACGAAGGTCGACAGCCGCGGGATCTCGCGTGAAATCTCCTCGACCACCTGCTTGATCAGGAAGTTGCCGAACGAGACGCCGCCAAGCCCGCGCTGGCAATTGGAGATCGAGTAGAACACCGCCGTGGTCGCGCGGTCCGGCTCCACCTTCTCGCGCTTGGTCGACAGGATCGGCTCGATCGCCGCCGGGATGCCGCGGGTGAGCGCGACCTCGACGAAGATCAGCGGCTCATCGACCAGCGCCGGGTGAAAGAACGCGTAGCAACGCCGGTCCGGTGAATCGATGCGGGCGCGCAGATCATTCCAGTCCTGGATCGCGTGCACCGCCTCGTAGCGGATGATCTTTTCGAGCAGGCTCGCCGGCGTCGACCAGTCGATGCGGCGCAGCACCAGGAAGCCGCGGTTGAACCAGGACGCGAACAGGTGGACGAAATCGTTGTCGATTGCCATGAGGTCGTCGCGGTGAGCCGTGGCGTCGAGCAGCTGCTCACGCATTCGCACCAGCGCGGCCGTGCCGTTCGGCGCCAGGTTGAGGCGTCGAAGGAGCTCGAGCCGCCGCGGCTCGGACGCGCGATGCACCTCGGACGCGACCGCGTCGTCGGACGAATTGAGCCAAGCGGTGGCGGCAGCACTGAGCCGCGTGCGGTCCGGGCCATAGCCCTTGGCCAGGGCCTCGAAGAAGGCGATGCGGGAGCCGGTCTTGAGCTCCGCGTAGCGCGTGAGAATCTCGCGCGCAAGTGCGACGCCCGAGGCTTCGCCCCGGCCCGACAGCAGCGCGTCGCAGAGCTGGACCAGGCTCGCCGAGCGCTGCTCCGCGACCTCGCGCCGGTCGCGCGTGCGATCGATCAGCGCGCGACCGCGTTCCGCGATGGTCTGCAGCATGTCGCCGAAGAAGGAGGTATTCACTTGAGCCCGAATCGTTCGCCGTTACGGCCCATTAGATAGGCGCCCCAGGACAAATTCACAAACCGTGCCAAGTTAATTGGATAACGCTCGGCCGCCCCAATGACGAGGGCCTACGCGCCATGGGGTGGACAATACGGCGCCGACAAGCCAGAGAAACGGCGGTTTTCATGCCGCAGCCGCTCGCGGCTGACGCAAGGGAGGATTGGTTAATGCCGGGGCCTTTGGCCGGACTACGTGTGCTCGAGCTCGCCCGCATCCTGGCCGGGCCCTGGGCGGCCCAGATTCTCGCCGTTCTGGGCGCCGATGTCGTCAAGGTCGAGCGCAAGGGCGCGGGCGACGATACCCGCGGCTGGGGGCCGCCGTTCGTGGAAGCGGT
>WNEY01003605.1_pt1 | contig 11649 bp, 7 predicted proteins | sample 5400531 | NCBI WGS metagenome assembly WNEY01 (sample SAMN13153338, study PRJNA577476) | soil metagenome | isolation source: 200 cm saprolite under Douglas fir tree site 1 | place: USA:California | collected 2015-04-18
CTCAGCGTCGACAAATCGCCGTGATCAAGAAAATTGCCGGAAATAGTCCGGTTTACCCGCGTGGTATCAGGAGCAGGCGTCGGTGACAAGAACCCGGCAACCGACTGGCCAGCAACCGCCTGGGCGTCGCAGTCCTATTGATTGCGGCCGCTGGCTCAGGCGCGGCAGCCGCCGGCGTTGGCGGTCAGTCTGTTGTGAACCATCGCCCACAGGTCCCTTCGCGCCGAGCCGTCGCCAAGGAGCTCGATGGCACGCTGGTGACAGCTGACAGCCTCGGAGCTGGCTTTTTGCTCTGAGCGAAGGTTTCCGAGTGAGGTGAGGGCGGCGGCCTGGTCGACGATCATTCCCTGATCGGTGAAAGCAGCCAGAGCAGGTTCGAGATACCCGGCCGCCTTGTCAAGGTTTTCTTCCCGATTTCCGACTACGCGAACGGATTAGCCTGGGCGAGACTCTGCCGGGCGGCCGCGAGATCCCGCTCCGCGCCGCAGGTCTCGAACACGAGCTCCGCCTGGCCGAACGTGCTGATCGCTTGATCTACATTGTGTGCCCGGTCACCCCTGCCAGATGCGGGCCCTGCCGATCCGGCGGCATGCCGGCCGTCCGGGTCACCGGTTGTCGTCGCCCGTGCCGGATGCGGGCGGGCAAGGCGAGCCCGGTGCGGGGTCGGCGCTGTCGTGCCGGCCGGGTTCAGGCGGCGGTGTCTGGGTGGGGGAACCGGTCCGCGAGCAGGGCTGTCCATTCGTCTTTGACCGCCGCGCCGGTTTCGCCGAACAGGCAGAGGCAGAAGCTGATCGCGACCCAGGCACGATTGTCAACGTCACCAGCTCGGGCCTTACCGAACCGGGGGCGAGCAGCCAGAGTCACGAGCCCGCAGCCGCTGCGGCTCCGGTCACGATCTCCGCCCGATCCTGGTGAGCCCTCCGATACTGACAGAGCCTTGCCTGCTGCCCAGAATGACTAATCTGCCTCAATGCGAGCGACGCAATGGCATTGCTTCCAGCGCCACAGATCGAGCCGTAGGCGTGCAACATCGATTTGATCGCCCTCACGCTGCGTGAGATCGGGCGGAGTTAGGTCCTCGCGGATCGCATGGCGCCGCTGAGATTCCCAGCTTGGCCTTTCCCGCAGCTGCGGCTCAGCATCGCCTGCAAAGTGTGGGCATATAGTAGTGGCCCGCCGGCGGGCTTTCGGCTGGGGGCAGGCGCCACACGCTGGCGACGGATTCCTGTTGGGCGGTGTTTCCGTTATGGTGGGCCTGCCCTGGCTGACTTGGCGGTGCGGCCGGTTGGCGCAGGCTGCGGCGGGAGGCTGAGGATGCCGGATTCGGGTCAGTGGTTCGCAGTGGGCCTTGATAGCGGCGGTACGGCGATCAACGCGACGGTGATTGACTCGGCGGGCCGGTTCTTGGTCACCGGAATGGTCGAATCTCCTAGCTGCGTGCTGGACGGCCCGGACAAGGCGATCGAAGCGCTGGCGCGGTCGCTGGACCATGTTCTGGAGGTCACCGGAATTGAGCGTGCCGCTGTGCGGGCGGTAGGGCTGGATACGCCGGGGCCTGTGAGCGCGCACGGCGTTATCTCGTCTAAAGGGGCCACCAACTTTTCCGGCCCGGAATGGCGCGGCTTTGATGTCCGGCGGGCGCTCCAGACCCGGCTTGGGCTGCCCGTGGTGTATAACAACGACGCCAATGCGGCGGCTCTGTACGCCCATTACGCGCATTTCGGGCCGGACGACGCACCACTGCGCTCTTCGGTTTCGGTAATCGTGGGCACCGGCCTCGGCGGCGGCGTGATCGAGGCTGGGCGGGTAGTGCGCGGGGCTGCCGGAATGGCCGGAGAACTCGGGCACATCTGGATCCCGATGGACGGGCTGCTTAACCCAGGCCAGCCAGTGCCGGCCTGCAACTGCGGCCTGTTCGGTGATGCCGAGAGCGTCGCTTCGCTGACCGCCATCGAGAAAAACCTGCTGCCGTATTGGCTGAGCCAGTTCCCCGGCCACGAGCTCAGCACGGCCGGGTCCGCCACCATGGCCGCGAAGCTCGTCCGTGGCTACGCAGAAGCCGGCGACCCGCTAGCGCTGCAGATCTTCGGGCAGCAGGCGACGGCAGTCGGTCGGCTGCTCACGATAGCCGCGAACTTTACCGACCCGGACGTCTACTTTCTCGGTGGCGGCGTGGTCGAGGCCGCACCGCATTTCCGCGACTGGTTCCTGGGACAAGTCCGCCAGCACACGGCCTTGCGCGACGAGCAGTCACGAGCCGCGTCCATCATGCTGGTCCCCGACCTGGACATGGCCGGCGCCCGGGGCTCGGCGATCGCGGCCGCGCGGCATGCGCCGACACAGCCCGGTGACCATCATCTCCCTGACATTGGCTCCGCCCTTCGCGCCAGCAGCGCCTAAGGCCGCCTGGCGCCGGCTGGCATGCCACGTCATTCCCGGGTCGCCGCTGCCACTCGTACATGTACGCGCAGCACCTGCTGCGCGGATCAGGCAACGGCGAGTTCTACCTGCTGCGCGGCTCCCACACCAACCACATGCTCCTGACCCCTGAGGGCTGGCGCATCGAGCGCATCATCCAGCACCGCAGCCGGGAATACGGCAACACGAGCGCCCTCACCGAAGCGGCGGCCCGCTCTCGCCCCGCTCTCGGGCGCAGGGATCCTCCATACAGACGAACAGCTAACGGGTGTTCCCGAGCCATCCACCCGCCCACGTCTGTGGCTCGGCGGATGAAGGTGTTAAAGGCCGGTTAGGGCTACGGCGGCTGGGTGGTCGAAGGTGAACTCGTGGAAGGTGGGGATTGGGGGCACTACGGCTACCGTCCGATAAAAATGTACTCCTCTGCCTCGCGGCGCTGCGCGGCCCCGTGTGTACCAAAAGTGTACGTGTGGTCGATGTTTCGGACTTCTACTGTGTCCTTAACTTCGCGCAGCAGCGCTTCAATGGTGGCAGCATCCGGCACCGCGTTCGACGAGTAGGACAGGACAATCGTGGAGTCCTGGAATTGCTTGAGGGTGCGGCGGAGCGCGTCAGTCACACTGTGCTTGTAAGAGAATGGCGTGTATCGCTTGGCCAGCTTTTTGGTGCGCGTGTTCTCCATGATGGTCTGGCCGCGCCAATAGACAGACAGTCCCTCAAGGAAGTGGTACCGCTTGATGTAGCAGTTGTCATCGCTGGGCGGGGCGTATGGAGGGTCGAGATAGACGAGATCGTACTGTTCGACGGGGAGCGCGAAGACATCGCAGCTGTTGGCCTCGCACGTCTGGCCGCTGTCGAACACCACGTTGTTGTACTCGGCTGCCCGCTCGCGGAAGTGGTCTCGTAGCGATAGCTTCAGATCTCGACGGCCGTCGTCGTAGCGACGCATGTCAGTGAACGTGAAGACGCCGCGTGGCTGGCGACGAGCCGCTGCGAGGACGAGGGCGGCTATGGCCAGATCTTGCTTGTGGCCGGTCATCGCGTCGATGTGCGACCACGCGGAGTCGAGAAACTGCCTGTCCGCGGCCGTGAAGTACAAGCCATTGAACGTCCGCTGGATAAAGTCTCGGTCGTCAGCCGGCGGACCACATATCTGGTCGATGTCGGCGGTCGTGAGGATCTGATCCTGGTTGACGACGGTCGCCCGGGCGATGACGGCGGGAAACGTCAGGAAGTCGTTGGAGGTGACCTGGTAACCAAGAGCCTTGAGCAGGTATGACACGACCCCGCTGCCGGAGAAGGCATCGAGCGCTGTCGTTCCCCCGAGTTGGGTGAAGACATCAGCAAGGTGCGGGACAAGGCGGTACTTAGAACCCATGTAGCGCAGACGCGGGTACTCGCTTACCTTGCTTCCGGAGAGAAGCGGCGCGGTCGCAGGCCCGGTGGTAACAGCGCTCACTTGAGCATCTTGACGCATCCCCCGACAGAGTCCGTGCAACTACAGGCGCCAGGACCTCCGCTGGGCCGGGGCCTACGCCGTGCCGTGGATCTGGCGCCGACTGCGCGGCGTGTCCAGCGGCGACGGCCTGCCCGCCAAACGCCCCGACCTACTACCGCTCTGACCCAGCCGGCCTGAGCGAGCCACCGGGCGGTTTCGCTGCGACGACCGGTGCGCTCATGGGAAATTTGGTTGGCCGTAGCACACTTAGGGGCAGCTGATGCAGAACTACCGGTTGCGGGCATTCCTTGTCCCGATCACCGTGGCCGTCGCGGCCAGCCTCGGAGCCGCCGCGCCAGCCGCAGCCACGCCATCGGCACTGGCCGGAACGTCGGCAACCGCCGGCCACGCCAAGCTCTCGCTATCGGCGCCGAGCGGTCCGCCGACGCTCGTGATCACAGTGCGCGGCACGGGCTTCGGGCCGGGGGAGCGGGTGGCGATCCGGTTCGACGCTGCGCTGAAGGCCCAGACCAAGGCGCGTGCCAGCGGACAGTTCGGGCCCGTCAAGATCGCGATCCCAAGGGCCGCCGCCCCGGGCGGACACGTGATTACGGCCAAGGGCAAGAAGACCAAGCGCAAGGCCAACGTGAACTTCACGGTCAGCACGGTCTGGACGCAGTTCCGCTTCTCCGGCGATCACAGCGGCCAGAATCCGACGGAGAACGTGCTGAAGCCCGGCAACGTACACAAGCTCGTCAAGAAATGGAGCTTCCCGACCGGAGACTCGATTGGCTCCTCGCCTGCGGTCGCGGGCGGCGCGGTCTACGTCGGTGACAGCGACGACAGCCTCTACGCTGTCAGCATCGCGACCGGCAAGAAACTATGGAGCTTCAAGACCCCGAATGCCGTCGAGGCATCCCCGGCGGTCGCCAACGGACTGGTCTACACCGGTACGGGCGCCGACGGGCCAAGCCTCTTCGCGGTCAATCAGAAGACTGGCAAGAAGAAGTGGAGCTTCCCCACGAACGGCGAGGTGATCTCCTCGCCCGCCCTGGCCGGCAACGCCATCTACTTCAACTCCACCGACGGCCACCTGTACGCGCTCAACGCGATCAGCGGCAAGCAACTGTGGAAAGCCAACCCGGGCGGTTTCAACGAGTCCTCGCCGGCCGTGGCCAACGGCGTCGTCTACACCGGAACGGCAAACGGCACGATCTTCGCCTACCACGCTACGTCCGGCAAACGGCTATGGAAGTTCGTCACCGGCGCCATGCCGGCCTTCTCCTCGGCCGCCGTCGCCGGTGGCGTGCTGTATGAGGGCAGCGGCGACAACGTCTACGCACTGAACGCCAAGACCGGCAAGCGCAAGTGGACTTTCGTTACGACCGGCTTCGCCGACTCTTCCCCGGCCGTGGTCGGCGGCACGGTCTACGTCGGATCGAACGACGGGCATATATATGCAATCAATGCTTCTACGGGAAAGAAACGCTGGGGTTTTGTTACACCTAACCCGATCGACTCATCTCCGGCGGTGGCCAACGGCGTCGTGTACTTCGGCTCGCACGACGACAAGGTATACGCGGTCAGCGCGGCCACCGGAAAGAAGCTCTGGAGCTTCACCACCGGCGCGGGGATCTTCTCCTCGCCCGCGGTGTCCGATGGCGTTGTCTACGTCGGATCGTTCGACGGCGACCTCTATGCCTTCGCGATCCCCTGATGGCGGGAGGTCTAGATGAAAAGCCCAGGGTCGCGCTGGCTTGGCGCGCTAGCCGCGGTGGCCGTGGCGGTGGCCGGATGCTCGGGCTCGCCCAGCCCAAGCACGGTTCCTGCCGCCAACCAAACGGCGTCGGTACCTCCTGCGTCGAACCAGCCGAGCCAGCCAGTCCAGCCGGACCAAGGCCGCGGCAGTTCGCCCCGGATCATGATCGTGGGCGACTCGGTCACGCAGGGCAGCGCAGGCGATTACACCTGGCAATACTGGCTGTACGAGCACCTGAAGGCGGACGGGATCAGCCCGCGGATGGTCGGCCCCAACCATTCGCTGTATAACAACGTGACTAGGGCCCTGGGCGACCTCAGCTACGCCAACCCCCACTTCGGCCGCGCGAACGACACCATCTGGGGCATGACGCTGGCCAGGGAGAAGACCGCAATTGGCGGCAAGGTGAAGACCTACCGGCCGGACTATCTGCTGGTACTGCTCGGCCTTAACGACCTGTTCTGGTTTGGCACCAGCCAGCCCGTCATGGCCGCGAACCTGGCGACCTTCATCGCTACCGCCCGAGCCGCTCAGCCGCGTATCCGGATCGCGTTCGGCCTCATCCCGCCGGATATCCATACGGAAACCAGCCCCACGTTCTCCGCCAACGTCGTCACCTTCAACGCGGCGATCGTCGGGGTGGCCGCGCGGCTGACATCGGCCGAATCACCGATCGCGGTCGCGCAGGACACCGACATCGACGTGGCCACCGATCTGTGGGACGGCACGCATCCCAACACGAACGGCCAGATCAGGATCGCCGCCGCCTTCGCGGACGCGCTCGCGAGCAAGCTCGGTCTAGGCGCGGCCTACCCGACACCGTTCCCGGTCATGCCGGTCGGCCCGCTCACGCATCCCAAGCTGAAGGTGACGCCATCCCGTGTCCACGGCCAGGCCAAGCTGACGTGGACGCTCGTGCCCGGCGCCAGCAGCTACTTCGTCTACGTCAAGCAAGTGACCGTAGGCCAGTCTGCGTTCAATCGGCTGCCGATCCCGCTGCCGCCAGGCAAAGATCCGTTCACCGCCGGCCTGCTCAACCCGGGCGGGACCTACTCCTTCAAGGTCCAGGCCTGCAAGGGCAGTGACTGCGGCGCCTTCTCCAACGTGGCCAGCATCGTCGCGCCCTAGGGCTATTGGCCGCGCATGGCCGAATTGGCCCCGATGGCAGGTAGATTAATGACCGGGATCCGACGGCGTCGCCCCGGGTGACGCGGCCGGAGGGGGTGTAGTCAGTAAATGCTGTTGCGGCTTCGGTGTCGATTTGCTCGCGCGATTGACTTGCCCGACCTGACGGGGTGGAAGATTGACGAATCCGTCGTGGGATCCGGATGGTGAGGTTCGGGGTGCGCTAAGGGCGGTTGTCGCTGATCCGGATCTCGGTGCCGGGGCCTTGTCGAGCCCCAGGATCATGTCGAACATACTCAGGGACTTCCTGCCTGACGCGCCCCGCGAAGCGAACATCCTGATCGCGGCGAGCGACGCCGACGTGGCCGGGGAGCTACGGGCTTACCTAGCCCAGGGTATGAACGCGAGCACCGCGCAGGGCATCGTCGCCAGTGGCTTCGCGGAACGGACCGCGCTGACCCCGGACGCGTGTCAGTGGGTCGTTCACGAGATCGCCATCGCCCTCGGCGTGTCACCACAGGATGCCTGCCCGGCCGTCCCGGCGGGTGGCGGTGGCCAGCGCCGTAGTAACCAGCCGTCGACCGTGGATCTCGCCGGCACTCCCGCGCCGCCGACGGCGCCGCCGCCAGTAGCTCCGGTCGGCCCGGGCCGGGACACGCCAGCCTTCTATCCCGGCCAGCAAGGACAGCCCGGCCAGCCGGCCCAGCTCGGACGACCCGGTCAGCTCGGACACCCGGGCCAGGTCGGACACCCGGGCCAGGTCGGCCCTTCCGGTCAACCGGCCCAGCTCGGACAGCCCGGACGGCCAGTCCAGCCCCAGTACCCCGGCCAGTCAGGCCAACCTCAGAACCTCGGCCAGCCGGCCGCCATCAACCGACCTGCTGGCTACCCCGGCCAGCAACTCTATCCCGGTCCGCAGCCTGGTCCTGGCCAGCCTCGCTATCCGTCGAGTCCAGGTCAGCCCGCGCTACTCCCGTATGACCAGACTCGCGCGTTGGTGCCGCGCAGGAAATCCAGGCGCAACGTCATAATCGTCGTGACCGCGGCCTCCGTGGCAGTTGGGGTCTTCGTGGCCTTCGGCTTGGTCCTGGGCAATTTGGCGCCGCCCCTGCCGATACACACCACAGCGATCGACCAAGTCACCAACGTCCCGGCGAAGACACTAAGCACCGTTGGCACCGGCCGGTCTTTCTCTGACGCCTTTCACCGGATTAACGGGCAAAGCACCCTCACCAAGAACGGAAAGCCGGAAATCCTCTACATCGGGGCTGCCTTCTGCCCGTTCTGCGCGGCCAATCAGTGGCCAATTATCGTGGCGCTTAGCCGGTTCGGGACCTTTTCCGATCTCACCAATAGCCGTTCGGCTCCCAAACCGGAACAATACCCGAACACCGCGACCCTGACATTCGACAAGACCAAGTATTCAAGCAAGTATCTGACCTTCGTCTCCGTGGAGAGTCAGAACGTCAACCGTGAGCCGCTCCAGACGGCTAACCGGCAGGAAACGAGGCTATGGAAAAAGTACAACCACTTTTTCTGGCCTTTCCTCGATGTCGGCAACCACTTCTACTCCGGGTCGCTCTTCAACCCCGGGATACTGCAAGGCAAAACACAGAAACAGATAGCCGCGGCTCTCAGCAATCCTAATTCGCCGATTGCCCAGGCCGTGGACGGATCGGCCAACGAGGTAATCGCGACCATCTGCTCCATCACCAGTAATCAGCCCACGTCAGTCTGCGACACACCGACTATCTCCGCTATCGAGCGCGGCCTGTAACCCCGAGTTGGCTCATTTAGTGCGCACCCGGTGAACTCCGGCAGGCGGGTTTGGTGCGCAAAGCTGGCCCTGGCGGACCGTGAACGCGCAGGTGCAATCCTGGAAGCCAGAATGGTGAGTCATCTCAGGCCACATCATTCACGCGAATGCCATTTGACCACGCTCGCCCCAGGCCCGGTCCGCCATGATCACCTTCCGGAACGGATGAATGTGCGCTTTCATCTTGATTTCCGGGGATGAATATGCGCATTCATCTTTCGGACCCACTACCGAATAGTCGCCTGTGCCTGTTTAGTCCGTTAGGTGATCCGTCCCCGCCGCCGGGCGCCGAGTGGCCGCCTCAATCACGACTTCGGCCTCGGCGTGCCGACCGTCGGCTCGCAGCACGGCGATCAGCGCGGCCACCTCCTGATCGGGCCGCATGACCGCCGCGGCCGCCAGCAACTGACGCGCGTCATCGACCTGACCCGCTTCAGCCAGGCTGGCCGCTTCGGCGGCAACTTCTTTAGGCGGCTTAAATGGCAACGTGGATTGCTGGCTGGAACTGGCTGGGTCCGGCATGACCACGGCGAAACTGGCCTGGTACGAGCGGTCGAAGGCATCCAGGGACGCTGGCCAGAACTGGGTCGCCGGGCTGCCGGCCAGCAATACCTCATCATCTGGCACCGACTGCATGACCTCAGCGGGCGTCGGCCGGTCCGCCGGATCGCTAGCCAGGCAAGCCGCCGCGACTTCCAGCAGGCGGCCGGTGAGCCCGCGGAGATCAGGTTCGCCGGCCAGGATGCGGCCGAACACCCCGATTACATCGACTACAGGGCGTGTCGCAAAAGTATTCGTGGCCGTTGCTGAGCTGCGAGCGCCGTTCCCGGTTCGGGTCTGGCCGTCGGGCTGAAGTGATGGCCCGCGGTTAAGGTGCCCGCCCTGTGCGGTGCCCGCGATGGGGTCGCGGGTTGCCTGGTTCTTTGCTGGCATGGTGAACGCTGCCCGGATCGTCGTCTTCAGCGTCGGGCAGCAGCGGGCTGGTCAGGCTGGGCGGGGGGTGTGGCGGTGGAGCAGGAGGAGGTTGGCGGCGGTGGCGGCGAGGGTGAGCTCGGCGTTGACTTTGGGCTGGCCGCGCATTGAGAAGCGGCGCAGGCCGATGCGGTCTTTGAGTTCGGCGAAGGCGCCTTCGGAGACGGGGGCGCGGCGGCGGTAGAGCGCGGTTAGGTAGCTGGGTGGCTGCGCGGCCGGCCGCGCATTTCAGCGGCAACTCTTCGGCCAGCTAAAACCCCTTCGCGACCACGGGCGAACGACGGTTCGGGTCTCATGATTTAAGGAGATGGCGGGTTCCTGGACTCCTGACGCGGAACTGGACCTATGGGAGCGCCGCGAAGCGGCGCATGTATTTCTGAAATGGGTTCTGCGCGGCCTCGGGCGTCATGATCGGATCGGGCGGCGGGTTGCGGCCCGCGTCTGGCCGGCTCGGCGGGCCTGGCGTCGCGTTTACTGCGGCTGCGGGCCGGCGCTGCCGTGGCTGGCCCGGGGTGAGCAGCAGCGCCGGCCCTGGGGCGTTGCCAGGTCAGCAGTGACGGGTCAGCGCTGTCGCGGCGCTCGGGGGTGCTGCAGCGCGTGCGGGTCAGCGCTGCTGCGGCCCCGGCGGCCCGGCCGCGATACGAGGCCGAAAACCGAGTTCCGGGTCCAGAAACCCACTTTCTCCTTGAATCATGTCATGGGAGGAGCCACGGCCCGGGAACGACCGCCGTCGCGGAGAGTTTTCGCATTGGCACCGAAGTCTCCGGGATCATAAAATCCGGGTGCTAAATGTCCGATTTTCTTCGGAGCGTTTTCGTTGGTCGGAGCGTTTTCCGCAAAAACACGGGCAAATCTGCGGAAAAGTCTCCGATATACGAGAACGCTCCGACAAGATTCGGTCATTTGGGGCGCCGATTCATGATCACGGTGACTTTTCCGCGCTGTTGCCGATAAGTCTCCGTCGAAATCGGTTATCCAGGTATGGCGCCCGGCACTCGCCAGCGACCCCCGACCGGCAGCGGGGCACATCGGTCAGCGATCTGGTCGGGGAACTTGTCGGCAGGGTTTCTCGTCACGATGTCAACTGCTGATTTGCACGGCCCGCCCTTGCCGCATCAGCCGCCCACCAGGGACCGACACCCACCCGCGAAGCGACGCCGGTTTCGCGTCTAACCCTCGTGCACGAGGGAGGGTGGTGGCTGGGTGAATGCCGTGCCGCAGTCTTTCCGACTGCTTGAACGTCGGAGTCGCCCGTCGAACCATTGCCCGCATCTACCCGAACTGCATACAGTTGACCCTGGAACTGCATACAGTTTCGGATCGGCCCGACGGGGCCGACAGTTCGGATCAGTCCGGCAGGCCGGCAGGCCGGGGCAGGTAGATGGGAGTCATCATGAGCCGCAACGTCGCAGAGATCTTCGCCGCCATCGACTCGTTCGACCCTGACAGGTTCGTCGCGCACCTGACCGAGGACGTATCGTTCCGCTTCGGCAATGCGGAACCCGTCGTTGGCCGGGCCGCGGTCAGGGAGGCCGTCGCGGGCTTCTTCTCCACGATCGACGGCCTGACCCACCACATTCTTAACGTCTGGGATGCCGGTGAGGTCTCGATCGCCCAGATCAACGTCGAGTACGTGCGCAAGGACGGCAAGCACGTGACGATCCCGAACGCCGACATCCTCACCTTCGAAGGTGACCTAGCCAAGACCTGGCAGATCTACATCGACCTCGCACCGGTCTTCGCCTAAGGACTCTCCCGATGATCGAGCTGACGGATGTGGCCTACGTCAGGTCGGGCGTCGCCGACCTCGACAAGGCGGTGTGGTTCGCCACCGAGATGGTGGGTCTCGAGCTGGTCGGCCCCGCCGACACCGGGGCCGAACAGCCCGGCCAGGCTGACCAGGCCGGCCAGGTCGGCCGGGGCCAGCCGCAGACCCAGAGCAGATCAGCCCAGCTCCGCGCGGACAGCCGCCACCACTGCCTCGCCTTGGTTGAAGGCGGCTCCGGCGTCATCGCCTCGGCCTTCACCGTGGCGGACGAAGATGCCCTGACCGCAGCCGAGACCGAGCTAGAACGGGCCGGCTATACCGTCTCCCGTGGCTCGCCGACGGCTGCCCGGGAG
>WNEY01003606.1_pt1 | contig 11649 bp, 9 predicted proteins | sample 5400531 | NCBI WGS metagenome assembly WNEY01 (sample SAMN13153338, study PRJNA577476) | soil metagenome | isolation source: 200 cm saprolite under Douglas fir tree site 1 | place: USA:California | collected 2015-04-18
GCTCCCAGCGGGCAGAGTTTGTGACGGCTGAGGCAGTGGGGGTCTTGGCCGCGGATTTAGGCTTGAGCAGCGAGGGCAGAGCTTTGTGGAAAGAGTCGGCAGCTTGCGAGAGGATCACGCGATCCTGCGGACGCTTGGGGCCGGCGAGGCTCGGTTCAACCGTTCCGAGATCAAGCGCGAGCAGTTCGGAGTATTCGGCTTCGGGCGTTTTGTCGTCGTGGAAGAGTCCTTGCTCACGGCAGTAAGCTTCGACCAAGGCGATTTGTTCCGCGGTACGTCCGCTGAGTTTCAAATACTTCAGGCTTTCTTTGTCGACGGGAAAGATGCCGCAGGTGGCGCCGTATTCGGGCGACATGTTGGCGATGGTGGCGCGATCGGCGAGCGGAAGATCGTGGAGGCCGGGGCCGAAGTACTCGACAAATTTTCCGACGACGCCGTGCTTGCGCAACATCTCGGTGATGGTGAGAACTAAATCCGTGGCGGTTGCGCCCTCGCGCAAGCGTCCCGTTAGCTTCACTCCGACGACGAGCGGAATCAGCATGGAGACGGGCTGGCCAAGCATGGCAGCCTCGGCCTCGATGCCGCCCACACCCCATCCGAGAACCCCGAGACCGTTGATCATGGTGGTGTGACTGTCTGTTCCGACGAGGGTGTCGGGATAGGCGGTGGGCTTGCCGTTTGCTTCTTGTCCGGTTTTCTCCTGGACGAAGACGACGCGGGCGAGGTATTCGAGATTGACCTGGTGGACGATGCCGGTGTCGGGGGGGACGATGGCGAGGTTGCGGAATCCGGTTTGGCCCCAGCGTAGAAAAGAGTAGCGCTCTTTGTTGCGCTGGAATTCGAGGAGGGCGTTCATGTCGAAGGCGCTGGAGGTGCCGAACTCGTCGACCTGGACGGAGTGGTCGATGACCAGTTCGACGGGTTGCAGAGGGTTGATGAGAGCGGGGTCGCCGCCGAGGTCTTTCATGGCGTCGCGCATGGCGGCGAGATCAACGACGCAGGGGACGCCGGTGAAATCCTGAAGCAGAACGCGGCTGGGAGTGAAGGCGATTTCTTTGTCGGGCTTGGAGTTTTTATTCCAGCCCGCCATGGAACGGATGTCTTCTTTTTTTACGTTGCGGCCATCTTCGGTGCGCAGCAGGTTCTCGAGGAGGATGCGCAAGGAGAACGGGAGATGTTTCGTCGAGATGCCTTGCTGGTCGAGAGCGTCGAGGCGGTAGATTTCGTATTCTTTGTTGCCGACTTTGAGCGGGGAGCGTGAGTTAAAACTGTTCAACGACATGATGGCCTTCCTAATGAATATGGCGCGAGGAGTCTGCCGGGTCGCTTGCGCGGAGGGTGATTGGGCTCCGGCGGGCGATACCAGGCGGCTTCGGGCTGAACACGGGAACTAATAAGTTTAGTCGTTTTGGGGAGGAATGCGTAGGGGTGGTTTTCTAACAATCTTCTTAATCTCGTTATCTTCTTAGTCTCCTTGTCTTCGTTCAGCGTCCCTGCCGCCGACAGCCGCGAGAGGGTGTGTCAACAAGAACGATTTAGAGATGTTCTGTGTCACTGTGGCGAAAAGCTCGAGGGATCAGTGTTGGTGAGGCATCGCGCAACCAGTATCATGGGATAAATCTCGTCTCGCAGGAGACTTTATGCAACGCCGCGAATTCCTCATTCGCTCCGCTTCAGGTTTGGGAGCCGCATGGCTTACCCCGAAAGGCCTACTGGCCTCTCTTGCAAACCAGACTCCTTTAGCGAAGTTCACGGCTTCCGACACGGTGACGCTGGGGCGCACGGGTATCAAGACCAGCCGGCTGGCTATGGGCACAGGCACTGTGGGCTCGGGTCATCATTCGAATCAGACCGCGCTGGGTGTTAAAGGACTCTCTGAGCTGCTGCTCAACGGGTACGATCACGGGCTGCGATTTTTTGATGCGGCCGACGCTTACGGAAGCCATCCGCATGTTGCCGAGGCGCTCAAGCATGTGCAGCGCGACAAAGTTACGGTGCTGACGAAAACGTGGGCGCGCGACGCTGCCACGGCGCGCGCCGATCTTGACCGCTTCCGGCGCGAGTTAGGAACAGATTATCTTGACGTGTGTCTGATTCACTGCGTTACAGAAAGCGATTGGACGCAGCGTTTTCGCGGTGTTATGGATGTGTTTTCCGAAGCGAAGGAGAAGGGGACCATCCGGGCGCACGGGTGTTCGTGCCACAGCATTGAGGCGCTGCGGGCTGCGGCGAAATCTCCGTGGGTGGAAATTGATTTTGCGCGGATCAATCCGATTGGATCGCATATGGACGCTGATCCGGAGACGGTGGTTGGTGTTTTGCGGGAGATGAAGGCCGCGGGAAAGGCTGTGGTGGGGATGAAGATTCTTGGGCAGGGAGATCTGCGCGGACGGCAGACTGAGGCGTTGCGGTATGCGTTGTCGCTAGGCGTGCTGGACGCATTTACAATTGGGGCGGAGAGCCGGAGTGAGCAAGAGGATTTGATTCGGCGGGTGGCGGCGGCGTAGAACTTTGCGGGTTCGTGAAATCACGATGGCCTCAAGATACGACCACGGGGGCTGAAAGCCCGCATTATCCTGGACGCTTGACGCGGCGCTGAAGCGCCGCTCTTCCACGCTACTGCACGCGTTCTTTTCACACCGCGTCCTTTTCGCACAGGGATGCTTAGATTGTTCCGGCCGCGCCGTGTCTGGCGCGCCACATCGTGTCCGTGAGGCCACGCGCGAGGTAGCTTGTCGTGCGCTAACTCCCTGTTAAATCAACCTCCCGTCTGTTGGTCTCCTCCATGCAAATGTCACTGGTGCTGCTATGCAGCAGGAGGTGACCAACCATGAACCGTATCAATCTGTTTCGCAACCTATCAGTTCGAACCAGGGCAATTCGCAATAACCCGGCAGCTTTGGAGTCCGCTGCGTGCGGCAAGATTAACTTTGACAAAACCGCGAGCACGCTGGTCTTCGCCGCGCTTTTGATTGTTTGCTCGATTGCAGTCGGATGTTCGAGCGAAAAACCTAAACCTCAGAGCACAACCAACCCGTCTCTGACGATTCCGTCGGCTCGGCCCGCGGTGGCTACCAGCGCGCCGGTTGCGCCCGCGGTGCAGGCCGTTGCCAGGCCGGCTCACAAGAAAGTTGTGCGCAAGGCTCCGACGACCGTGATGTATGCGGACGAGAAGACCGGGGTCTCGTTCCAATATCCGAAGAGGTATTCGCTCAAGACCGGCGAGGCCGCGGATAAACTGGTTTCCGCCGACACCGTTCCAATGAACTTTGTGCAGCCCGGCGGAGTTACGCTTGCGGCGGTGGCCGTGCCAGAGTCCGCTTATCCCAAGAGCAATCTTGCTTCTGCGTTCTTCAATGTGAGCGTGAACAAGGCTCTCACAGAGGAGCAGTGCGGGGAGTTCTCTGTGCCTCAGGCCAAGGCCGTGGCGCCAGCAGACGCGACAGCGCCAGCGACGCCGCAGATGTCGAAGCTGATGATCGGTGACATGGAATTGAACTCTATCGAGACCCTGGCAAGCGATGGTAGCCGTGAGGAAGAGTCGAAGTACTATCACATGTTCGAGAATGGAGCGTGCTATGAGTTCGCGCTCAAGGTTGCGACCGGAGTCGAGACCGACGAAGGGGGCAAGCATGTCGATCGCGAGGAAGTTTTCAAACGGCTGGAGAGGATCCTGGCTACGGTGAAGATCAATCCCGCATCTGTCCCGGAAGTAACAGCAAGTGCACCGGCTCCTGCGGTAAGTCCGGCTCAATAGGCTGTTTTGGTGAAGGGCCACGCCGCTTTGCGGGCGTGGCCTTTTTTCGGTTTTGACATCGTGCTGTAAGCGTTGCCCCACCCGAACTCAAATCGTCGACGGGCCGACTAGCCGCGCAGTTCGCGGACGACGCTTGCGATATCGTTGTCCTGGAAGAGGCGGATGGCGGCGATGCCGGCGGCGCCAGCTTGCAGGCAAGAGGCAGCATTTTGCAAAGTTATTCCTCCCAATGCAAGCACTGGAATCCTGGAGTGAGAGGCTTGGCGGAGACCTTCGAGGCCCGCAAGTGAGGCTTCGGGTTTGTCTTTTTTTTCGAAGATGGGCGCTAGAACGGCGAACGTGGCCTGGTTGGCCTCAGCCTGGGCTACTTCCTGGAGGGAGTGACACGAGACGGATATGAGCGGATCTCGTGGTGAGATTTCGCGGGCAGGGCCTCCCCTGAACTCGCCGAAGGGAGTGCCTGCGCCACACCTGAGGCGCTTCCATGCGGCGCGGACTTCCTGGGGGGAGACATCGGCGCCGCGGAGGTGAACGCCCTCGGCTGTAGCGAGAGCGACGTCAGTGCGTGAATTGATCAGGAGAGCAGTTTTCAGGTCCCGATTCTCAGTTCTCAGCTTGAGGATGATGCGCGATGCTTCGCGGGCTAGAGCTTCGAGTTCGCGGGCGGAGAGATCTTTCTCACGTAATTGGATGTAATCGATGCCGTGACGTGCGGCTTCCGCGATCTTGTCGAGGAGGTGCTGGCGGCGAGTGTGCTCGTCGCCGGGGAATGCGGCGCGGTCGGTGATGTAGTAGAGGAGGCGTTGAGCCATCAGCTGTCAGTTTAGAGCAAGAAGGTCACAGCACGAGGATTGCGGTAGTTGCAAAATTCTTGACCACAGGGGACACAGGTTCACACGGTAAACCCGGGGACCTCTTTCGATCAGTTTGACTACGGTCTGGTCTTGGCGATTTCGGGGAGGACTTCCTGTTCTTTTTCTTTCCTGGGGGGGCCTCCCAGGTGGTGCTGGGTTAGGCCGTCGCGGAGGAAGGCGAAGGCGTCTTCGGGAGTGTCGACGAATTTGAACAGGTTCAGGTCCTCGGGAGAAACAGTGCCAGCGTCGACGAAGGCCTGGAAATTCATGATGCGGTGCCAGTATTCGCTGCCGTAGATGACGACGAGAATTTTCTTCGCGAGTTTGTCGGTCTGGGCCAGAGTGAGGATTTCGAAGAGTTCGTCGATGGTGCCGAAGCCACCGGGGAAAATCACCAGTGCCTTCGCAAGGTAGGCGAACCAGAACTTGCGCATGAAGAAATAGTGAAATTCGAAGTTGAGCGACGGGGTGATGTAGGAATTGGGATTCTGCTCGAAAGGAAGATTGATGTTGAGGCCGATGCTTTTGCCTCCGGCCTCGTGGGCGCCGAGGTTGGCGGCTTCCATGATGCCGGGGCCACCGCCGGTGGTGACGACGAAGCGGCGGCGGCGGGCGGGAATCTGGGTAGCCCACTGGGTGAGGAGAAAAGCCAGGCGGCGGGCGTCTTCATAGTAGCGGGCCATTTCGACGCCGGCGAGGGCGCTCTTCAGATTTTTTTCCTGTTGCGAAGTGGGAGCTTTGGAATCGTTTTTCTGGGCAGCGGTTAGATTTTTCCGGGCGGCGGCCGCTCCCTCGAAGCGGGCGGAGCCGAAGAAGACGACCGTGTCCTGGATTTGTTCGCGGCGAAAACGGGCGAGCGGCTCCTGATATTCGGCGAGGATGCGGAGAATGCGTCCGTCGGGACTGCTGAGGAAGGGTTCGTTCTTATATGCCAGAGGAGCGGGTTTGAGTTTGTCGATCATGTATGGACTCACGTTCTGAAATGCGACGTTCTGAAACGCAAAGTTGTGAAATAAAACGTTCTGAGCGGGAAGCCTTTCACAACGGGCTGCCCGAAATTATCGGTGCTATTGGTGTTCGTGGTAATGGAGGGCTTCCCAGAAGCCGATCCAGATATCGAGTAAACCCAGGCCGCTGCAGAGGCCACGAAAAAACCCGGTTGTAACAACGGTGCGGAGCCAGGGGAACGAGAGCAGGAGATAGTTATCAGTCCACTCTGGGGTCCAGGGCAGAATCACGAGCAGGACGCCGGCGACGGCGCTAATGAGCACGAAAAGGAAGACGGAGGTGCGGTGCAGCCAGAGTTGCACGGCGGGCTGGGGCTGAGGCGTGGCGGCGGGGGGCGGCGGGTCTAGGATCGCGGTAGTGATTTCGGCTTGCGCGGACACTGCCTGCGGGGGCCTATCTTCGATGGGCAGTTTGGGGTCGGGGGTCACTGGGCGCTCCGGGCTGGTGTGGTGCGAGTGAATGGCCGCGGCTGCCATACCGATGGTGCAGGCGAGAACCAAGGTCCCTCGCTGCGCTCGGGATGACAAGTACGCTCGGGATGACAATGGTGCGCGGTAGGGCAAGGGGGCTCGGGGAGAAATGAGTGAGGGATCAGACCCATCGGGCTATTTTACGACTTCAGGGGCTTAATGCGCTCGGCTACATCGCGATAATCGATGTTGCGGCCGTAGACTTCCATGAAGTTCTTGAGGGCGGCAGGTTTGTCGCCGGCGGTCTCGTAAGCGGAGGCCAGTTCATAGTGGAGGGCGGTGCGTGTTTCTTCGTCGATGCCAGAGTTAAGAGCCTTCTGGTACCAGCGAATGGCGGCCTCAGGCACGCCTTTGTCAAGGAAGCATTGGGCCAGCCAGGTGTAAGTTTGCATGACTTGCGGGAAAGGATGACCGCGATCGACAGCCTGGCAGGTCTTCTGCAACTCACCAATGGCTTCATCGAGCAAGCCCATTTCGCGGAAGGCAATGCCGAGGTTGTAGTGCGTTTCAGGATCTTCTTCGGTGGTGGCAGCGCCGGCTTCGAGATCGTGTTTGAGTTCGCCGAACATCTCTGCGAGATCGACACCGGCATCCTCGCCGAAGGGGGAAGACTTTGTGGCGGATGGGCCAGGAATAACTGGAGAAATTTGCGGCGGCTTGGGGGTTGGCGGCGGCGGAGCAGCAGCCCGGTGGGAGACAACCGGAGCACCGGTGGCTGCCGCGGCTGCCGCTGCGCTGTTCGCGACCGAAGCGCTGGCTGCCGCAGCCGGCATGGGTCGATGCTGCGCTGGAGCTGGGGCGACCGGGGTTGCGGCCGCCCGAGCATCAATGTGGGGTGCGGGCTGAGCCTGGGAAGTGGGCTGCGGTTCGGGAACGGGGGCACCCTTGAGGAAATCGTCACCCAAGGAAGCTTCGATATCCGCAACGAATTCCCCCATGGGCTGCGCTTGGGGGACACCGAAAGTGGTGGGGGCGGCATTCCCGATGGGCTCAAGTTCGGGCGGTGCATGGTGTGCTGGCGTAGAAGACGCCGAGGCGTGTTCGAGTGCGGGCTCGGGTTCGTTGGGCACTGCACCAGGAAGAAAATTCTCGCCGAGGGAGGACTCAAGATCGGAAACGAACTCTTGCAGCACTCCCGGCGCAGAGGTAACCGGAACGTCGCTGACCGGATGCGTACTCGCGGCCGGCTCGGAATGCAATGCGGGTGGAACGTGAGATTCCATCGCCGGGACGGGCGGTTTCACGGAAGTTGTCTGTACAAGGGCCGGAGCTTCGTCAGCGGCAGCGGAGATATCGTCAACGGTGAATTCCGCAGCAGGCTCGTCGACGGTGAATTCGGAAGGAGCTTCGACTGTGGGCACTTCTTCCGCTGCGGATGCGGCTTGCGAAGCGGCCTGGATTTCAGATCGCAGGGAATTTAGCGTGGCTTCGTCGCTCGTAAGAGATTGAATCCTGGCGAAAGCTGCCGAGGCTTGCTCAGGCATGCCATGCTCGAGGTAGAAGCGGAACTCCCCAATGGTTTCGGCGGTCTTTTGTGAGTCGTGCAGGTGCGGGTCGTGCCTGGCGGCGGGAACGTTGTGGTCACCAACGGCATCGGTGACCTCGATTTCCGCGGCCGCGGGGGGCATGTCGGTTTCGATCGTGATGGAGTCGTCCCACTCGGAAAGATCGATCTCCGCAGGAGCGGCGGGAGATTCAGCGACAGTTGAGGGGGCGTGGCTTTGGTGGTCCGGTTGATGGGCGACGACGGCGAATTCGGAATCTTCGGCGGGCTGTGGGGGAGGAGCGGGCCAGGGAGCGGAGGGGGAAGCCTCGACGGAAATTACGGCGGCCGGGGATTCTACCGGGGAAGCGGCATGCTCGACGGGGGCGACTGGGGCAGAGGCGGAGCGATCTTCGTATCGGTCGGCAAGTTCGGTGTAACGCGTGGCCTCTTCGGGGTATCCGGCTTCCGAGTAGATATTTTGCAGAGTGCGGCAGCATACGCCGGCTTCGGCGAAACGGGCGGCGCGGGTGTGCAGGGCGGCGAGGCGCTGGTTCAGGCGAAGATCGGTGGGGGCCTGAGGGAGCGCGGCCATGAGCGGGCCAAGAGCTTTGGCGGGCATGTTGTAGGAAATGAAAAGCTCGGCATCGGTGAGGGCGGAACGAATGGCGAGTGCGATTGCATCCGAATAGTGCTGGTGGATGGAGGGAGCGGTGGCTTCGAGTTCGTCGACGATGATGGCCGCTTCATCGGCGGAAATAAACTTTGCCGCTGACGATCCCCCGAGCTGGCTGACCACCTGCTGGTAATTATCCATATGCAGGGGATTGCCCGGTTCCATGGCGGCGAGTTTTTGATAGAGGTCGCGAGCCCGAGGCAAGTCGCCCGACTGGACCGAGGCATGGGCCAATAATTCGATGACTTCGGTGATGTGGGTGGTATCTCCCGCTTTCTGAAAGAGTGCGAGAAGCTTCTCGAGCGAAGCGGAATTGTCGCGTACGTGCCCGATGACGGAATGAAGATTTTTTAAAACCTTGGCGGGATCTTCCGAGAGCAGGCGGTCGGCATGCCGATCATAGACCTGGAGGGCGTTCTCGTACTGTCCGGCTTGCATGAGAGCGTCGGCGAAGGTGGAGATCGCGGTGAGGTCGTTGTGAACGGATTGGAGCTTGTTGGCCAGGGTGCCGGCATCGGAGAGCCGGCCGGTCTTCAGATAAGCCTTGAGGAGATCGCGGAGACCCTCGGGATTGGAATCGAGATTAGAGACTTTCTTAAAGGATTCGATAGCGGCTTCGGCGTCGCCGGACTCGAGCAGATTACGGCCCTGAATCAGCAGCGCATAGCCGTTCCCTGGGTCGAGCGTAAGCATCCGCTGCAGAACTTCTTCGGCGCCCGTCAAATTGCCTTTGGCGCGCAAGGTCTCGGCGGCAGAGGAGAAAATCTGCCAGGCGTCATTTTTCTTGCCCAGGCGGATGTAGACTTCGGCCAGACGGACGCGCATCGAGGTGTTTTCCGGATCCATTTCCAGGATCTTTTGGAAAATGCGGACGGCGTTATCCAGTTCGCCGGATTTCAGGAATTCTTCGGCAACATGCAAGTATTGGGAGCGGGCATCATTAAAGAGTCCCTGCTGGGTGTAGAGTTCGGCCAGCTTGAGTACGCCCTCGAGGGAAGGCTTGAGCTTGCTGATTTTCTTGTACATGGCGATGGCCTTGACCGTGAAACCCTGATTGGCATAGGCATCGCCGACACTCTTGAAACATTCCGTGGCTTTATCGATCTCACCGAGGCGGGAGTAGAGGTCGCCGACGGTGTTGGTGACGGTGAGGTCCTTGGGATCGGCTTTGAGGACCTTTTCGTACTCAGCGATGGCGTTCTGCATCTTGCCCTGCTGGACATACTTCTCCGCAGCGCTGAGGACTTTTTGTTTGTTGAACCCGAAACCGAACGCCATATGAGCACGAACTCCAGAGCCTGGTGTGAAAACTTCCTGCAAAGAGAACCTGATGACGTTCCATGGGAAGTGCGGCCCCCGGGAACGTCACGTGGCCAGACTCCTGTTTTGGAGATGGCCGGTCGGACAAGGGCAATTGTACGGCTGGAGGGGTGGAATCGTGTGGTTACCAAGGGTTACCAAAAGGGAGTGTACGAACGGGTTACCTTGGGAATCAAGGATAAGTCTTGGGTACTCGTGGGGATTCGTCCTATAGAAGTAAGGATGAGAGAACGCTAGTATGAAAGGGGTATTTGGCGGCGGGTCGCAAACGTGTACGCTTCCGATGCGAAATTTGCACAATCCCTAGGACTAAGGACAATCGCGATCATGACTTGGATTCGGACCATACCGATGTCGGAGGCTGATGGGAAGTTGAGGCAGGCGGTGGAGGCGCAGCGGGGACTGTATCCCAAGGAGTACGGCGATCCGGTGCATCCGGATGAGTCGGGAGGGTCGTCGATTGTGGGGGCGCACACGCTGCTGCCGGAGGCGCTTTATCATTCGTTCGCCACGTTTGGGGCGCTGATGTCCCCGGACTTGCCGTTGAGCCGCCGGCAGCATGAAATGATTACAACGATGGTCTCGGTGACCAACCGGTGCAAGTATTGAATTGAGTCGCACGCAGAGTTTCTGCGTAGAGTGACGCTGGACCGAGAGTTGGTAGAGGCGCTGGAGAAAGATTATACGAGCGCGCCCATCACGCCGCAGGAGCGGGTGATGGTGGATTATGTGGTGCAGTTGACGAAGGATGCGACCAGGATTAGGAAGGACGATATTGAAGGGTTGCGGGCGGCGGGGTTTGACGATCGCGGGATCTTGCAGATTACGATGATCGCGGCCTGGTTCAATTCCATTAATCGCGTCGCGGATGCGCTGGGGGTAGGGAGAGAGTGAGAGCTCTCTCCAAAAGAGAGACGAATTCCCATAGACTGACAAATACCCCCGAGCCTATTATTTTCGTGAACCGCATGACGATTCCTCGACGACTACGTCTCCTCGCGATCCTGATCTGCTGGGGATTTCTTAGTTTCGCACAAGGCCCAACCAAGAGATTTGGCTGGGACTGCCGCGCAGTGGAGAAAGATGGCTGGGCAAGTATCGCCGAATCGAAAACTCTTTCTGCGCAAGAGCGGGTCGGCCTCACTGAAATTGTTGCATCGCAACTCCGCCCCTTCATGTCCGAGATGAACATCGACACAGAACAACAACTGCGCGATCTCGCGGCACAGACGTCGATTAAAGCGGTCGACCTCGGCGGCAACGGTTCGAAACAGTATTTGGCACGAGGGAGCGTCAGTTCTTTGTGTAGCCCGACCGGGAACTGCGAGGCTTGGGTCTTTCGTCCCGATGGAGAGAAGTACTCGATGATTCTGCACCGCATTGCGACTCAGACGTTCACCATCCAGTCGACCGTTACCAATGGCTTTCACGATCTTGTCCTTGGTCAACACGGTTCTGCGACCGAGCAGGGATTGACTTTGTATCGCTTTGACAAATCTAAGTATCGACGCATAGCCTGCTATGACGCGAGTTGGACTGTTTTAGGGAAAGATGGTGAATTCCATGACCTGAAAGAGCCCGGTCTAACTCCGGTTATCTGCACGGTAAGGTAGTGAGCTTCCAGGATTCCTGTGGCCTCTCCTTTTCAATACAAACCTCGGCGATCGGCAGAGAATGAGATAGCGGCTTGTGCGATTGTTCCCTCCTGCTACTAAACTTGCCTAGAGGCAAGGCTTCGGTTTCATTTTCCCGCCTCCACTCTTCACTCCATGGCCGAATCGTTAGCAGAGTTTTTTCTGGCGAATTTTCAGGCGCACCACGATGAGCGCGCCTATGGGCAGCGGCGTGGATACCGCATGGAATGGTTTACGTATGGGCAAGTCATGGAGATGGTGTTGCGGTTTTGCGGGGAGTTGGAGGCGCGAGGGATCGGAAGGGGCGAGCGGGTGATGTTGTGGGGGGAGAACTGCGCGGAGTGGGTTGCGGCGTTTTTTGGATGTGCGATGTGTGGGGTGATTGTCGTTCCGATGGACGATGGGGCGGCGGCGGAATTTGCGGCGCGAGTTGCGCGGCAGGTGGAA
>WNEY01003607.1_pt1 | contig 11647 bp, 10 predicted proteins | sample 5400531 | NCBI WGS metagenome assembly WNEY01 (sample SAMN13153338, study PRJNA577476) | soil metagenome | isolation source: 200 cm saprolite under Douglas fir tree site 1 | place: USA:California | collected 2015-04-18
TGCCCGCTCACCGCATGCTCGGCCGCTTCCGCGGGCTCGGCGCCGTGAGCGAGCAGGTGGCGGAAGGCGGATGCGTGCCATCGCTCGCGGATCGGTGGAGCCATGTCCTCGTACAGCGCCTGTTGAAAGAGAGGGTGGGTGAACTGCGCCCAGCCCGCCTGCCCGGGCCGCACGAGCCCGGTGTCGACGAGAACCCCCAAGGCCTCGGTCGCTTCGCGTTCATCGAGGCCAGCCACTCGGGCCGCGAGCAGCGGCCGGAACTCGATTCCGAACACGCTTGCGGCATGGGCGTAGCGAAGGTCGGCGCCGGGGCCAGCGATCCGTGCCAGCAGGATCGTGGCCTCATTCCCGCGCTCATCGAGCTCCGCGAGGCTACGGCCGTCACGCAGGTGGCGCGCTATCTCTTCAAGAAACAGTGGGTTGCCGCCGCTCGCCGCCCAGGCCCGGTCGATGGTCTCCGCGGTCAGGTCAGCCCCCATCTGCTCAGTGAGCAGCGCCGTCGCAGCCGGCGGGCTGAGCGGCATCAGCTGCTCCAGCTGAGCCTGTCCCTGCTGCGCGAGGTGGCGGGCGAGGTCGAGGGCGGATCGCGGCCAGGGCCGAAGCGTCGCCACGAGAGCGACCGGGACGGAGCTCAGCCGGTGGCTGAGGAAGGAGACCAGGGCCAAAGAATCGGGGTCGGCCCAGTGGAGGTCGTCGAGCAGGATGAGGGCCGGCTGCTGGATCGACTCGAGGTGGCGCATGGTGGCATAGAAGTACGCGGCTCGCGCATCGAGCCCGGCCGAGGCCGCGCTCCTTGGGACGTCGAGCGGAGTCCCGGCTCCAACCCCTCGCAGGGCCTCGCTGACGATCCCGAAATGGAGCGTCGCCTCGATGGCCTGCCCGCGGCCCACACCGACCGTGAATCCGGCAGCTTGCTCGCGCGCGGTCTCGAGCACGCTCGTTTTGCCGAGCCCGGCTTCACCGATCACGAAAAGAGCCTGCCCTTGCCCGGTGCGCGCGCGTTCGAGAACAAGAGCGATGGCCGCCAGTACCCCTTCCCTTTCGAACACGGCGTGCCCGCGCGAATCTTAAGTCTCCGTGGACTTACGGATGACCCGCCGCCAGGCCGCCCCTAGCATTCGGTTGGACGTGAAGGCCGAAGGAGCGCCGGGCGGGGTAGAGCTCAAGCTCGCGTCGATCCGCCAGAAATTACCGGAACTCTGGGATCGGGCCGCCTCCGCCCTGGCCGAAGGTCAGGACCACCTGGCGGGCCTGGCTCTCCGCCGAAGGCAGGTCCTCCTGCGAGAGCTCGACCACCTGTCGCAGCTGATTGCGTCGCAAGCCCCACGGTCACGAGTGCTTTCGCGAATCGATGCCGCCGAACGGCTCCTGGACGCGAGCCTTTGCGAGGCCTCGCGCACGAGCCAGCCACCTCCACGCGAGCCGGTCGCCCTCGACCTCGACCCGGCCGTGCAGTCCGATCTTCGGCGGCTGCGCGCGGAGCTGCGAAACGAATCAGCGCTGGGCGCAGATACTGAAGAGCAGGAAGGAGGATGGTGATGTCGACTACAACCGCGACACCCCTGCGCAGGCCCCGACAGCCCGGAGTGGCCAGCGCGAGTTTCACCTGGACGTTCGTGGTGCTCAGTGTTTGGTTGATGGCGGGCGCCTACCTGGACTCCTGGCACCACCACAACCTCACCCGTCCCGAAACCAACTTTTTCACGCCCTACCACTTCTTGCTCTACTCGGGCATGACTGCGATCGGGATCTTTCTGGGCCTCAATGTCATCCGCAACTACCGTCGCTATGGAACGTGGGAGGAGCTGCTCCCCGACGGCTACGGCATATCGCTCCTCGGCACCGTGCTCTTCGGCGTCGGCGGGGCGCTCGACTTCTTGTGGCACAGTCGCTTCGGTATCGAGCTCAGCGTGGCGGCGTTGTTCAGCCCGCCGCATCTGTTCCTGATGCTGACCGGCGGGCTCATCGTGAGCGGTCCGCTGCGAGCGGCCGTCCGCCGCGGGGGGAACCGCGCGACCTGGCCGGCGATCATCTCGGGGGCGCTCACGCTCTCGATGCTCACCTTCTTCCTCCAGTTCGATCAGCCGCTCATCGATCGGTGGGCGGCAGGAACCCTGGCCGATCCCCGCGGCCCGATGTGGATGGAGGAGGAGCTGGGGATGATCGGTCTCATCCTGTACGCCGCGATGGTGGTGGGGCTCCTGGTGATTCTCCTGCGCAGGTTCGAGCTGCCGATCGGCGCTGTGACGGTGATCCTCACCATCAACGCACTCCTCGTCAGCCCCATCGCCAACCACACCGAGCTGGTCGCGGTGGCGCTCCTGGGTGGCGCGGTCGGAGACCTGCTCGTCTACGTCCTGCGCCCTTCACCGGAACGGCCCCATGCCTTCCACGCCTTCATGTTCTTGGCGCCCGCGGCGCTGACGGCCTCCTACCTCGTGGTCCTCGGGGCGACGACCGGCGTCTGGTGGGAGCCCACCATCTGGACCGGCGCCGTGCCCGTGACGGGCGTGGTCGGCTGGCTGGTGAGCTTCATCGCCCTTCCGGGCGCGGCGGCCAGGGCCAGGATCGCGCAGGCCCCGATCTAGACCTACCACGAATCCGTACATCGGCCCACTAAGAATCAGTACATCCGCTGACGACACCTCCTCGGCCGCTGCCTACGGTGGTCCCATTGCAGGCCACCCGTAAGCAGGAGGACAAGCCGATGTCTCTCAACCCGGAAAATGGGTCGTTCGGTATCCCGCCCGTCGGGGGCGATGGTGAGGTCGGGACCAGAGTTGCAGTCGTGGAGCCGGCGCCACTGGTCGCCGTCCCGCCCGCCTACGAGCTGCCCCCTCCACCGCAAAGGCCACCCTGGGAAGCACAGGTCATCGTTGCTCCGGCCCAGGCGCCGGCGGCGCCGCACAGGCGCCCTCGATGGATCGTGCCGACGGGGATTGCCGTCATCGGCCTCATCGTGGCGGGTGCGCTCGGTGGTTTTCTGTACGCGACCATCGGGCAGCGTGATGCGGCCAGGCACCAGCTGGCGTCGACGCAGGCGACGCTGACCGACACCGAAAAGCAGCTCGCCGCACGTCAGACCACTGACGCTTACGTGAAGCTCTACGTGCTCAACAGCGGGCAGGTCACCACCGACTACGAGAACGTGACCGCGTGCGACTCCTACGTAACGTGCCGCACCTCCGCGCAGGACATGCTGACCGCAATGAAGGCTTTCCAGGCAGCCCGCTCGGGTGCTGCGGTTCCACCGGCGCTCGCAAACGCCGACACCTTGCTCGGCGACTCGCTCAGCGCCGCCATGGCGGCAGACCAGGAGCTGATCACCGGCATGGACACCAACGACGACGCCAAGATCAAGGAAGGTTTCAAGAAGCTCGACGCGGCGATGCTCAGCTTCGCCAAGGCCGAGTCGGCGATCGCGGCGCCGCTCACCTAGCCGGAAATGGCAACGATCGCGGGCGACCGCGGAGCGCTGGCCGGCGTCCGGTCCGACATCCGGATCCGGCCGGCCGCGCCCGGCCGTCGGCGGCTGCGCGACCTCCCGAGGTGGACGGTCGTTGCCGCCGCCGCTGTGCTGCTGCTGGTGGCGGCGCCTGTCGTGGGTCTCGGTCTGGCGCTCCACACGATGAGCTCGCAACAGCAATCAGCCGACTCATTGCGCGCGGAGGTCGAGGCGCTCCAGGCGAAGGTCGACGCGCAGCCCGACTGGACGGCGATCGCCAGGAAGGCCGAGCCCTCCGTCTTTACCATCGAAACGGACTACGGCCTCGGGTCCGGCTGGGTCGCGCGCGCCGGCCAGGGCGGGTCAGAGCTGGTGACGAACTATCACGTCATCGCCGAGGCATGGAACGCGGGCGTCGTCACCGTCGAAGTCCGCCAGGGCGATCGGAGTCTAAAAGGCACTATCGCCCGGGTGGATCCGAACGACGACCTCGCTGTCATCCATGTCGGCCAGATTCTCCCGGTTCTGTGGACTGCTCCCGTCCGGCCTGTGCTGGCCCAGGCCGTCATGGTGATCGGCTCGCCGCTCGGGCTGGGGGGCAGTGTTTCCGCCGGGGTGATCTCGGGATTCCGAAGCCTGGAGGGGAGCGACTACGTTCAGTTCTCCGCCCCCATCAGCCCCGGCAACAGCGGCGGCCCGGTTGTCGACGCCCGCGGCCGGGTGGTGGCGATCGCGTCGGCCAAGTTCGAGGGCTCCGGCGTCGAGGCCCTCTCATTGGGGATCCCGGTGCAAACCGCCTGCAGCGGGCTGGTGGCCTGCCATTTGAGCCCCGGTTAAGCGACCAACCCTCTCGACTGTTGCGTTGTTGGTCTGAATAGCCACTAGTAGCCAGAGGGGGTAGCGGTTGGCAATCGTGATCCCGAGTCCGCTGTCGGGGGCATCCCAGTACAGGTCCGGACGCGCGCGCATCGTGCACATCTCCGACCGTGAGATCCTCGCTCACAATGGCCGGGTCGGCCACCTGTGCGTTCGCATCGGGCGCCAGCTTGGGATGACGGCGGCGGAGCAGCGAGTCCTCGCCCGGTCAGGGCTTCTGCACGACATCGGCAAGCTCGGGATCCCGGGCTCCATCCTTCACAAGCACGACCCGCTCGACGACTCGGAATGGAAGCTCATGAGGACCCATCCCGAGGTCGGATTGAAGATCCTGCAGTGGGCTGGAAACGTCGAGCGCGCGCTGTTAGCGGTGCTCTATCACCACGAGCGCATGGACGGCACCGGCTATCCGCATGGGTTGGTTGGCGATGCGATTCCGATCGAGGCGAGGGTCGTCGCAGTCGCCGACATGTACGACGTGCTCACGTCCGACCGACCTTACAGGCGCGCACAAAACGAGCGCGAGGCGCGCCGCGTTCTCGAAGACGCTGCGGGCCCGCATCTCGATCCGGTGGTGGTCAGTGCGCTCCTCAGATCGCTCGACGAAGAAGCGTCCCGGCCTCCGGCCGTTGTCCAGTAGAAGGGGTCTAACCTGGGCGGGGATGGCTACCCGGCCCAAGCCTCGAGACCAGGCGTCCCCGTTCGTGCAGCTCGATTATCTGTACACGCCGAGCAGCGACGTCGCCGCCGACGCGCGCTACTTCACGGATGTTCTCGGCGGTCGTCTGGCGTTCGCAATTGAGGGCATGGGCGCGCGCGTGGCGAAGGTCGAGCTCACCGATGGGCCGCCTCACATCCTGCTGACCGATCACCTGGATGGCGACCGCGCGGTCTTCATCTATCGCGTGGCCGACCTCGACGAGGCCATGCGCCAGCTGAAGAAACGAGGCTGGAAAAAGAAATCGACGTTGGAGATACCCATGGGGCCGTGCTGCTCGTTCACACTGCCGGCAGGCCATCGCGTCGCCATCTATGAGCTGACCCGGCCGGACGTGGCCAAGCACTTCGACGGCCGGTTCGATTTCTAACTCACACCGCAGCTGCAGGTAGAGGCGCAGCTTCTAGCGCCGCCAGGGCCGACCGGGCTTAGCCCGGTCGCGACCTCGCCTTCTTACTGGCTCCAAGCGCTGTCAGGAGTGGCCTTTAAGTTCATCTCCTCCATTCGGGAAGGAGTTCAGGGGCGCGAATCCGGCCGAGTCGGCGCCCGGACGTAAACAGTCACGCTGCGGCCGTTGAGCGCCCACCTCTGGGGCCCCCGCGACGAAGTCGCGGGAGTTACCCGCGGTTCCCTCTTGGAGGTTAGCCGGTGTTCTGGAGGCCGGCCGCGACCCCGTTGACCGTGAGCAAGAAGAGGCGCTCGGCTCGGGCTTGCTGAGAGGCTGAGCTGGCTTTGGAGCGGAGCGCGCGCAGGGCCCTCAGCTGTAGATGTGAGAGCGCATCGACGTACGGGTTGCGCAGCTCGACCGCCCAGGACAGCACGCGATGCTTCTCGAGCAGCCTGGTATGGCCGGTGACCGCGAGGACGTTCTTCGTGGTGAGGTCGTACTCGTCGAGCACCTGTGCCGCGAGGTCCGGCCGGTCGCCCAGCGCGAGGTATCGCGAGGCGATCCGCCGGTCCGTTTTGGCCAGGCTCATCTCGGCGTTGTCGAGAAGGGCATTGAACAGCGGCCACGAGGCGTAGGCTCGGCGCAGGTCTTCGAGGCGCGCCGCCGCCAAACCGCTGCCCAGCCCATACCAACCGGGCAGGTTGAGGCGCATCTGCGACCACGCAAACACCCAGGGGATCGCTCGGAGGTCCTCGAGCTCTTTGCCGCCGCCGCGGCGGGCCGGCCTGGATGCGATGCGCATCCGGCTCAGCTCTTCGATCGGGCTGACCTGCTCGAACCATTCCGCGAAGCCTCTGGACTCGACGAGGGCGCGATACGCGCCCCGGGCCGCTGCGTCCACGTCCGCCGCGAGGCGCTCAAAGCGGCGGACCGGTTCCGAGCGAGCTGGGGCCGTCGAAGCCTCGAGCACGGCCGAAGCCACCTGCTCGAGGTGGCGCCGCGCGATGGCCGCGTTTCCGTAGCGCGCGAAGATGACCTCGCCCTGCTCGGTGACCTTGAACCGACCCGCCACCGACCCTCGAGCCTGGGCGCGGACCGCGCGGTTGGCCGGGCCTCCACCTCGCCCGAGCGCTCCGCCACGCCCGTGGAACATCCGGAGGCGAATGTCGCGGCGCTTGGCCCAGGCCGTCAGCTCCGACTGAGCCTGGTACAGCGCCAGGGTGGCCGACAGCGGCCCGACCTCCTTGGTCGAATCCGAATAGCCGAGCATCACCTCCAGGCCGCGGCCAGTGGCTGCGAGGCGGCGTTTCACCGGCGCCAGTTTCAGCATCTCCTCCATCACGGCCGGCGCCGCATTGAGGTCGTCGACCGTTTCGAACAGCGGAATGACGTCCAGCACGGGCGGTGTACCGCCCGTGGCGTGCTCGGCCAGCTCATAAACCGTCGCGATGTCATCGACACTGCGCGTGAAGCTCACGACATAGCGCCGGCACGCATCAAGCCCGAATCGCTCTTGCACCAGTGCGATCGTGCCCAACGTGTCCAGCACCTCTCGTGCTCGCGGCGACAGCGTGCCCTTGGCCTGGACTGCGGCGAGGGCATCTGCGTGAACCTGGCTGTGCTGGCGCACCTCGAGCTCGGCGAGGTGGAAGCCAAACGTCTGCGCCTGCCAGATGAGGTGCTGCAGCTCGCCATACGCCTGTCGCGGAGCGCCCGCGGCGGCCAGAGAGCCCTGGACCAGGAGCAGGTCTGACACGAGGTCCGCGGCGCAGGGATACGCGACGCCGGCCTCGACTTCGCTTGCCGCCCGCCCGCGAATGCGAGTGGCCCGGAGGCGGTCGGCGACGTGGAGGAGGAACTGGCGATGCTGCTCGGAAGGCGAGCGCTTCTCGAGCTCGGCCCAGCCCTGCGGATCCGCCGCTCGAAGGGCGCCGATGCGCCGACGAAGATCCGTCCGTGGCGGCGTGGTGGCAGCATCGGCCGTCAACGAGCGCCCGATGCGGGTGGTCGCGGCTTCCAGCGCGAGCAGCGCATGCTCGGCCTGGATGAGCATCGCGTCGTAGGTCACCTTCGCCGTGACCGCGTCGTTGCCGTCTCGATCGCCTCCGACCCAGCTGCCAAAGCGGAGGAATGCGGGCGCGAGTGGAGGGCGCATGCCGGTGTCGGCGGGACCGAGCGCCCAGTCCAGCGCGCGATAGATCTCGGGCACGACGCGGAACAGGGTTTCGTCGAAGACCGCCATCGTTGACCGGACCTCGTCCAGGGGTGTGACCTGTGAGGTGCGCAGCTGTCCGGTTCGCCAGAGCGAGTCGATCTCCTCGGTGAGCCTTCGCATCGACTCGCGCCGCTCGGTCTCCGAGGCTCTCGGATCGTCGATCCGATCGAGCTGATCGCCCACCCTTCGGATCGCGGCCACCACCGCTCTGCGCCGAGCCTCGGTTGGGTGGGCGGTGAAGACCGGGTGCACCTCCAGGCCGTCGAGGGCCTCCAGCAGGCGACGGCGCCCAAGTCTGCGGCGGAGGTCGGGCACGGTGGCTGCCAGCGATTCCGGCATCGGCCCCGGTCCGGCGCGCTCACGCAGGACGCGCGCGCGGTGATGCTCTTCGGCCAGGTTGACCAGGTGGAAGTAGCAAGTGAAGGCGTGCGCCACCTGCTCCGCGCGCTCGAGCGACCAACCCGCCACGATGCTTTCCGTTTTCCTTTCGTGCTCTTCAGCGTCGCGCGCGCGAATCACCGATCGCCGCAGGGTTTCGACGTCCTTGAGCAAGGCCGCGCCGCCGTAGTCCTTGATGACCCGGCCGAGCTGCTCGCCGAGCATGCGTACGTCGCGACGGAGCTCATCGGGTATTGCCTGGCGAGCCGAAGCTCTGCTCGACGTCAACTCCGGCTTTTCTTCGACGAATTGCGCGAGTGATGCGCGTACTCGAACGAGTCGAGCAGGGCCGCCAGCGACGCCTCGATGATGTTGCTCGAGCAGCCCACGGTCGTCCAGCGCTTGGGACCTTGGCCCGATTCGACGAGCACACGTGTCGTCGCCGCGGTGCCGGCCCCGCCATCCAGGATGCGCACCTTGTAGTCGAGAAGGCTCACGCCCCGCAGCCCGGGAAACTTCGGACTCAGCGCCTTGCGCAGTGCGGCATCGAGCGCGTTGACCGGCCCGTTTCCCGACGCGGCGGTGTGGTACACAGCCCCGCCGACCTCGACCCTGACCGTCGCTTCGGCATGCACCGAATCTCCGTCTTTGCGCACGACGGCCGTGAAGTCCGCTACCTTCCACGGCGCTTCGTAGCCCGGCTGCAGGCGGCGCAGGAGCATCTCGAACGACGCGTCGGCCGCTTCGTACGAATAACCGCGGTGCTCGAGCTGCTTGAGGTGTTGGACGAGCCACTGCGTCTGCGGATCGTCGCGGTCGAGCTCGAGCCCGAACTCGCGCGCCTTGGCGAGGATGTTGCCGCGACCCGAGAGCTCCGACACCAGCACGTGAGGCTCGTTGCCGACCAGGCTCGGTTCGATGTGCTGGTACGAATCGCGGTGCTTCAACACCGCGCTTACGTGCTGGCCGCCCTTGTGTGCGAAGGCGCCATATCCGACAAACGGCTGCTGCAGCGGGAGGGCCACGTTGGCGATCTCTGCGATCGTGCGCGACAGGTCGGTGGATTTCGCCAGCGTCGCGGCGGGCAGTGCCTCCATGCCGAGCTTCAATACGAGGTTGGCGACCACCGACACCAGGTTCGCGTTCCCGCAGCGCTCCCCGTATCCGTTGATCGTTCCCTGCACCATGTCGGCGCCGGCGGCGACCCCTTCGAGGGTATTGGCCACGGCCAGATCGCAGTCGTTGTGGCAGTGGATGCCGACTCGGGCCGACCCGTCGAGCTGGTCGAGGGCGTGCCGAACGGCTTTAACGCCTTCGCGGATCTCGGCGGGCAGGCTCCCGCCGTTGGTGTCGCAGAGGACCACCCAGGTCGCGCCGGCGCGCGCCGCCTCCAGGCAGACCTCGAGGGCGTACTCGGAATCGCGCGCGAAGCCGTCGAAGAAATGCTCGGCATCGAAGATGACCTCGCGCCCGAGGGACACCCCGTGCGCGACAGACTCCCTGACCATCGCCAGGTTCTCGTTCGGCGTCGTTTGCAGCACCGTGCTCACCTGCCACGTGTCGCTCTTGCCGACCAGGGTCCAGGTCGGCGCCTCGCTGCGGGCCAGCGCCTGCAGGTTGGCATCGTCCGCGCACGTGCCGCCGGCGCGTCGCGTGGCGCCGAAGGCGGCCAGGCGTGCCCGTTTCAGCGGACGCGCCGCCAGCTCGGCGAAGAGCTCCTCATCCTTCGGGTTGGAGCCGGGGAAGCCCCCCTCGACGTAATCGAATCCGAGGCCGTCCAGGGTACGCGCGATGCGCAGCTTGTCCGAGGCCGAAAACGAGACGGCGGGGCCCTGGGCGCCATCGCGCAGGGTCGTGTCATAGATCACGATCCGTCGTGCGGCGCCGGTTCCATGGTGGTTGGTTGTCTTGCTGGGCATAAAAAAACCTCCAGGCCTTCTTTGGCCGGGAGGTCCCACGACATCAGCGGAGCGCGCTAAGTCGGGGAACCTCCCCGGCTAATCTCGATGCCGATGATCGCGATCTGCTTGCGCATGGAAGCAGAAGGGTAGGCCATTTGCCGAACTGGAGTCCTGGCTGCGAATACCAAATCCCAGCGGCGGGCTTAGTGCGCCTTCGACAGTGGGGCGCCGGCAGGGCCGGTCGGGCTGGTGAACTCGGCCGCAGCGTCCAAATTACCTGTTGACAAACTGTTCGAACCGGGCTACGGTTTGTGAAATCAGTTCGACATTGTCGAACACTAGTCAGATACAGGGGGTCTTAGAGACATGCATTCGATGCCACAACGGGCACTGGCCGAGTTCTTCGGCACGGCGGCATTGGTCCTCGTCGGTCCGGGTTCCGTCGTCGCGACGCTAACGCTGGCCGGCAAGGCGGTGCCGGCGGTGACCGAGGCGGACCTCCTGGCGATCAGCTTCGCGTTCGGATTCATCATCACGGCACTCGTATACGCGATCGGCAAGGTCTCGGGCTGCCACATCAACCCCGCCGTCACGTTCGCCCTGGCTGTGACCAAGCGCTTCCCGTGGAAGGAAGTCCCGGTCTACTGGGTCGCCCAGTACGCCGGCGCCATCCTCGGCGCGTTTGCCATTTGGGGTGTCTTCGCAAACAACGCCGTCGCGTTCGGCATGGGCCAGACCCACTTTGCGGCTGACGCTTCGACCGGATACTACGTGCAGGCCATGCTGGCCGAGGCCCTCGGCACCGGGCTCCTCATCTTCGCGATCCTCGGCATCGTGGACTCGAAGTCTCCCTCTCAGCTCGCCGGCATCGTGATCGGCGGAGCGGTGGTCGGGATCATCCTCATCTTCGGCCCCGTCACGGGCGCCTCGCTCAATCCCGCGCGTGCATTCGGCCCCGAGCTGGTGCAGGCGATCGCGGGCGGCACGACGTTCTGGACCCAGTACGTCCCCGTCTACCTGGTCTCAGGATTCGTCGGCGCGGCCGCCGCGGCCTTCCTCTACGACTACCTCGCCAACCCGCGGCTGGTCGAGCGCCCGATCGTGGCGGCGGTCAGCCACGACGACACCGCTCGCGCGGCCGCCGGCTAGATCCTTTACGGATAGGAGAAAAACCAGAATGGCAGTTGAAACCAGCCAGATGCGAAAGTTCCTCAACGATCCGGCTGACGTCGTCAAGGAATCCCTGAAGGGACTCGCGGCAGCTCATCCCGACCTGCTGCGATACGACGTCGCCAACCAGATCATCGTCCGCAAGGACGCGCCCAGGAAGGGCAAGGTGGCCCTGATCTCTGGAGGCGGGTCTGGGCACGAGCCGCTGCATGGCGGTTTTGTGGGGCTCGGCATGCTCGACGCGGCGGCCCCTGGCGAGGTGTTCACCTCGCCCGTTCCCGGGCAGATGCTCGCCGCCACCAAAGCCGTCGACGGCGGCGCCGGGGTGGTCCACATTGTCAAGAACTACACAGGCGACGTACTCAACTTCAAGCTCGCCGCGGAGGATGCGGCCGACGAGGGCATCAAGGTCACGTCGGTCGTCATCGACGATGACGTCGCCGTCCAGGACTCGCTCTACACGGCGGGCCGCCGGGGCGTAGGCGCCACGGTGCTGGCAGAAAAGCTTGCCGGCGCGGCGGCCGAGGCTGGGGCCGACCTGGCCCATGTCACCGAC
>WNEY01003609.1_pt1 | contig 11645 bp, 12 predicted proteins | sample 5400531 | NCBI WGS metagenome assembly WNEY01 (sample SAMN13153338, study PRJNA577476) | soil metagenome | isolation source: 200 cm saprolite under Douglas fir tree site 1 | place: USA:California | collected 2015-04-18
CTGATGATCGACGAGCTGAGCATGGGGCTCGCGCCGGTGATCGTCGAGCGGCTGCTCGCAGTCGTCCGGACGGCCGCGAACGAGCTGAACCTCAGCGTCCTGCTCGTTGAGCAGCACGTGCGGATGGCGCTGGGCATCGCCGACTCCGCCTACGTGATCAGCCACGGCCGGCTGACCACCCACGGCTCCGCTGCCGACGTCACCGACCAGATCGACGCGATCGAGGCCAGCTACCTCGGCGACGCCGAATGACCGCGGCACCCGTTCAGCTAGCCCCGAAGGAGGGTCTCATGTCCGGTTCCGAACAACTGCCAGCCGACCATCACTACGTTGTCATCTCCTCGGACAGCCACGCCGGCGCCGATATCCCCGATTACAAGCCGTACCTCGAAAAGAAGTGGCACGACGACTTCGACGCCTGGGCGGCGCGATACTCGAACCCATGGGACTTCGTCGACCCGCGCCTGGAGCGCGAGGACTTCGCCTTCGGCGAGGAGCTCCTCACCGGAGCAGCGTCCTGGCACAGCTCGCTGAGCTGGGACTCGCCGCGGCGCATCATGCACATGGACCAGGACGGCGTCGCCGGCGAGGTGGTCTTCCCCAACACCGCACCCCCGTTCATGCCCGGTTCGGTCTTCGCCGGCACCGGTCCGGCCACCAAGCTCGAGTACGAGCAGCGCTGGGCCGGCCTCAAGGCGCACAACCGTTGGCTGGTCGACTTCTGCGCCGCCGCCCCTGGCCGGCGCGCTGGCATCGGACAGGTCATGCTCTACGACGCAGCGGACGCTATGGCCGAGGTCCGTGCGATCAAGGACATGGGCCTGACCGGCGGCGTCTTGCTGCCGATGGACAGTCCGACGAGCGACGCCCTGCCGCTCTACGTCTCCGACCTCGACCCGCTGTGGGCGCGATGCGCCGAGCTGGACGTCCCGGTGCACAAGCACGCGCCGGCGCCGCCAGCATTGCCACACGCCGACCGCGGCGGGGACGGAATGGTTGCGATCGGCATGGTCGAGGTGCACTTCTACAACCGCCGCGGGGTCGGGCACCTGATCCTCTCCGGCGTGCTGGAGCGGCACCCGAACCTGACCGTAGTGCTCACCGAGGGCGGCGCGTCCTGGATCCCGGATTACCTGGCCCAACTCGACCGCGTCTACGAGTACGGCAACGATCCGGCCGGCTTCCGGCGTTTCCTGCAGCCCGCAGCGGCGCTGCTGTCGATGAAGCCGAGCGAGTACTTCCGGCGCAACTTCTACATCGGCGCGAGCCTCTTCCTGCCGTCCGAGGCGAAGCAGCGGTACGAGATCGGCGTCGAGAACATCATGTGGGGCGTCGACTACCCGCATTCGGAGGGAACCTTCCCCTACTCGAAGGAGGCGATCGCCCACACCTTCTCCGACGTCCCGCCGGCCGAGGTCCGCGACATGCTCGGCGCCACTGCCGCGCGGATTTTCGACTTCGACCTGGACCACCTGCAACAGATCGCGGACATGGTCGGCCCCACCGTCGGCGAGGTAAGGACGCCGCCGACGAACCTGCCGTCGGTACCCGAGCAGTCGCTCAGTCCGGTGTTCGCCGACCGGTAGCTCCGTACGGTCAGGCACTTCTCGCCCCGTGCCTGGGGCTGATCGTCGTTGTGGCCGACCCGGATGATCGCCATGCCGCGGCGACGTGCACTTCGGAGTGGGTGTCCACCCCGCGAACGCGGCTACCGTGGCAGCTACGGCACCGTCCGCGATTACGCGCAGCCCTTCCGGGGCACAGCGTGCACCGCACGCCCGGCCTGATCCGCCGGGATAACACGGAGGTGTACCGGGTCGCGCTGGTTGTGGCCGGCAGCCCGGTGCTGCGCCAGCGCGACCGGGAGGCGCGCCTCCAGCAGGGAGAGTTCGCCATCTATGACTGCGCCCAGCCGTACGTCTTCGCCCACAGTTCGTCCTCCCAGCTGGCCCTGTTCAACATCCCCCACCAGCTGCGTCACCTGCACCGCATGTTCGAAGGGGAGAACACGACAGTGTCGGCCTGGATCCGGCAGCGCCGCCTTGAGCGATGCCGTGATGACCTGGCGGACCCGGTTAACGCGGGCATTCCGGTCAGCTCAGTCGCGGCACGGTGGGGCATGACGAACGCTGCTCACTTCAGCCGCGCCTTCCGCCGGGCCTACGGGATCCCCCCGAACGAGTACCGCCGCATGTGCCTAGTCCCCCCCTGAAATCAGCGACGTAAGTCGCAAGGCAGCGCCGCCGCCTGCGCGTCCGGCTCGAACTCCACGGGTCAGGCCGCCACCCGGAACCCGCTCGGTATACCGGATGTCCGGGTCCCCGCCCAGGTTGCCCCACTTCACGGCGCGCCGCGCGAGGACGGCGACCGGCACCAGCGGGGCTTCGCTGCGCCGCTCGATCGCGAAGAACGTCCCGAGCAGGACCGCGCTCACGGCTAGCACGCCAAGCGCCGTCCCCGAACCCCACCCATCCTGCCTGGCCACGCTGACCCCGTGCACGAGCGCGAGCAGGCCAGCGGTCACGGTGACGGCACCAGGGGCATCCAGCCGCGGCCGCTGCGCATGACGGCTCTTCGCGATGACCGCCGGTGCGGCGATCGTGATGCCGACCGCGATAGGGACATTGATCAGGAACGCCAGCCGCCAGCTGAGGAAGTCGGTGAGCACGCCGCCGAGCAGCGCGCCCACGGTGAACCCGCCGGCCAGCAGCGAGCGATTCAGCCCAAGGGCACGCTCGCGGAGCGGCCCTCGGGGAAGGCCGTGGTGAGCAGCCCCAGCACCGAGAGAATGGCGAGCGTGGCGGCCAGGCCCTGCGCGGACCGGGCGGCCAGCAGGATGCTGGCCGATGGCGCGAGCCCGCTGGTGAGCGGCGCGCGATCGTCCACGGTTCGTCCACGTCCAGGACGCGAACGCGGCCCAACGCGCGGGCGCGACACGCGCACGCGCGAGACGGACGAACGCGGACGATCACCACCCGCCCAGCGGACGGAACCGCCAACGCGCCGCGCGTCCCTCAGAGCCACGCAGAGCGCTTGAAGCGCCCGAGTCCGCAGCGAGAGTCATGGGCTAGCGCCTCCAACGCGCCTACGTCGATCCTGAAGCGTTCCGGCTGGCTGGCCGTGCGCCCACTGGACCAACCACCGTAGGCCGCGCGGGCATGTTTCCAACAGGGCAGACACGGGACATTCGGGACGTCCCAAGTTCGGGTCCAGTTCAGCGCTTCCGCGTCCCCTGCTGCACCGTAATGCCCTGGATCTGCGGTACCAGGATCACGCATGACGCGATTGGCTGGAGAGCCAGCGCTTAAACGCATATCGCGGACGCGGGGCAGCATGCGAGCAGAAAGGCCGGATGATGAGCTACCAGTGCGAGTGCCTGTTCACGACCAGCGAGAAAGTCGATCTCGTCGATCACCTGCTGGAAGTCTTTGACCCGGGGCTATCAGACCTCGGGACTGACGGCCAGGTGCACGCTGAGCTGACCGGCCCGGCGAAGCGCATGTGCTCCTGCGGGTTCGCAGCGCCTAACTGGCCCGCTATGGACGCGCACCTGCTCGCCGCGTTCGTGACCCCCAGCGGCGTCGGCGCGGACGGCGGGAAGCACTCGATAGCGCTGCCTGCGGGGTACGCGTGAGCACCGCGCCGTGGCGGCCCGACGACAGCGAAGCAATCGGGGGCGCGCTCCACAGGACGCGCAAGATCCGGTTCGGGCTGGAGGTCATGTGGAGCGAGATTGACTTCCTGCCTGACGAGATCTCGGCAACGGACGATGTGCGCAACGCGCTGCGGACCATAAGCGACTGGCTAGAGCAGGCGGAGGAAGCCGAGCTGCGAAGCGCGCTGCTGACGAGGAACTACGCCGTCATCAAGCCCGTGAGCCTGGCGTGCCCGCCGTCACCCGCGTCCCTGGCGGACATCACGGCGGCCATGCTCGTGCTGCAACGGCACGCGGTGCTGATCACCGACGACTAAGTATGTCCTCATCCCCGAAGCCACCATTCACAGGTGGAGTCCAGCATGGGCTCCTTCAAAAGGGAGGGAGCCCGCATGATGACGACAACGCGACCCCAGCCGCGTTACGCGCTAGACGAGCGAGAGGCCACGATGTGCCGGATTGCCGACGACATGGAACGCGAGCACCCCGCGTGGATGGTCATGTACGGCGTAGCGTGCCGCCAGTTCCTCGGCTTCCCCGGTTCAAGTCGGGCTGGATTGTCGCTCCGGACCCTGTATCGCTGGTGGCGCTTATGGCTAGGGAGGAACAGCAGTTCGTTATGGAACGAGACAGGCTGAGGGTCGGCTAGGAATCGTGCACGTTGTGCACGTGCACGGCGCGAGTGCGACCCAACGCGTGTAGGCGCGACGCGCGCACGCGCGAGGCGTGCACGATCTCAGCCTCAATCCACCGGCTGGTAGGCTCAGCGGCTTCGCGCACCGTGAAGAGAACCGAGGATTTCCAGCACGCCGGCGAAACTATCCGCGAGTGACTCTAGTACAGCCTTTCCCTTTTCGGCCGTCGCGAGCGATGGCCGCCCGATCACCCCGTTTTGGGTGTACTTCCGCATTCCGGCAGTCAGCAAATGCCGCCTGTCGTCAGCCAGGCAATCAGCCGTCTGGTAGCCATCGGTTACCAGTTCAGGGTTAGAGTGGAGCAGCATGGAAGTCTCAAGCTCACCCGCGTGCATGTCCTCATGATCTGTTGTCGTAAGGTTTCCGGCGCGGCGGGCTTCCTTCCAGTCATCTCTTGCGGGAAAGAGAGCGAGACTCTTACCGCTCGCGCTTCCTTCCTGAACGATATTGGACAGGACGTAGTTACCACCGTGGGCATTCACCAGTACTAGCGACTGGTAGCCGGATGCCGTGACAGATGCATAGATGTCGTCGATAACTGATTGAAGCGTGCGCGATGAAATGCTAACCGTTCCTGGCCATGCGCTGTGCTCGTGGGAGCATGAGATAGTGACAGGCGGAAGCATGAAAGCGCCGTACGCGCTTACCAGCTCACTGCATATCACGCACGCTATGACAGTATCGGTAATCAGCGGCAAGTGACTTCCGTGCTGCTCGAAACTGCCAACGGGGAGGATTGCGTACCGCGCGCCTCGCGCCGCCTCATCCGATTCAGTTGCCGTCGGCAGAATATGACTCACGCTGAAAACTCCTTCTACTCCGGCTGAAATGAACCGATCAGCACGCTTAGCTTTCCTCGCGTGGCGGTTATAACAGGATCACTCCGCCATCTGCCTAGCGTGGTGAATAGCTCGCTAAGTTGCCTGATTACGCGACGTGAACCGATCCCGTAAGCGAGGCTTATTGCTTCCTCGGCCGTCTCGCAAGCCTGATCGAACTCGTCAGCAGCGGCATAGGCGGTTGCGAGGCGTGAAACGCACAGAGCATAATCCCGGACCTGCGCGCGGTCGGACCACTCCGAATGACTCTTGGCCAGAACATCAAGCGCGTTCTGTGGCTGGCCGGCAATCACCATTGACTGTCCAGCTTCCATCGCCACGTACGTAGGACTGCAATACGGCGCGCGGTCTTCTTCACCTTGGCTTATTCCCGCCACTGCCTCAGCAAGCGCATTATCGGCGTCGCGCGCCACTTCCGTGGGCTCATGAAGCGCGGCGTGAGCGTGCGCACGCTGGCGGAGGATAACTGCCCTAAGCCGTGGGGTGAGAACACCTGGATCGGAAAGCGCAAAATTGGCGATTCCAAGCCCCTGGGCCGGATTGCCCGCCTCGGTCGCTATGGCGGACTTACGCATCAACGTGTACGCAATGGTGCGGCGATCGCAAAGTTCCATCGCGTAATCAAACGCCCGATCGGTCCAGAACATGGCTGCCGGAAGGTCACCCGCATCTTGGTGAATCCATCCGCAAAACTCCATGAAACGGCATGCAAATTCGAGTGCTTCCGCCCTGTCCGCGCCGCGCGTAACCTCGCACGCCATTTCGACCACAGGAATTTGCGTACGGATAGCATCGGAGACAGCGAGCGCGCCCGTAAGGCGATCGGCTATCACGTAGCCGCGCTGCACCTCTCGCAGTGCCGAAATGACGGGAACGGCGCTAGCCTTCGACATATTATCGAGCAGGGGCTGTATATCAGGCTGAATAACCCCGAAACTGAAATGATGGGTCCGCGGGATATCATTTCTGAATGCCTCCACCAGGGTGACAGAGGAGATTTCGGGAAATTCTCTCTCGGGAGCAGGATCGGGCCATAGCTCGGATTCTTCACGCCCTAGTATCCGACTCGCTTGCCATCTGTGGCGCGGATACGGAACGCGCCCCTGCGTTATCCAGCGCTCAACAGTTTTCGGGCCAACGCCCACCTCGCGGGCGAATTGCGCCACTTCCATGCCGCTCGCCAATATCGCGTTCCGCAGTGACAGGTTAACGCGCGCCTGCTCACCTTCGCCGGAGCGGTCATCCTCCGAAACGGCAGAATCACGGGACGACAGAATGGGAGCGACAAACCCTAGGTCCCCTATCGGTCGATTACACAGCTTGGCTAGGACATTCCGGATCGGGGGACGCGGCCAGCCGATGACCCCAGATTCGAGCCGTTCCACATATTTCTCGTCCGGATAAACTTCCTCGCCAATTTGTCGCGCAACGCGCGCCATCGCTTCCGCGAACTCGGCGCGCGTCTCGCCGCGCTCCTCACGGATACCCCGCAGTACGCGATTAGGCGAGTTAGGCGGTGCAGTGCCCAGCATGGCCGCCAAACGGGCGTGCACATCCTCAGGGGCATCACGCAAGAACGTGTCTAGCAGTGCCTGAGAATCCGGGCGCAAGTTCTTCACGTCGCCCGCTTCCCATTTCGAGATCATGCGGTCGCTAATGCCAAGGCGCGCGGAAAAATCGCGCAGGCTCATTCGCGCCGCCTCGCGCAGTGCGCGTATCTCGCGTGCCGTCCACTTCCGGATGGTCGGTACGTTCGGGCGCTTTTCGGCGCGCGGTAGCACAATCCCGCGCGTCTCGCCGGCAGCCATGCGCCCGACCCTCTCACGCTCGCCCCGATCATCCCTGCGTAACCAAGCCTACGCCACGTAGCAACAGGTCGGACACGGTTAGTGCAAGTGCAAAGTGCACGCTCAGGCGCAAGCGTCTGCACGTATAGGCCGTGCCCGTGCACTTGCACTACCGGCCACGCGGCGCGATCGTCCATGTGTACGTCTAACGCGCCACCGTCCCGCAGTACCGTGCAGACGCGCGACCGTGGACGTGGAAGTAGACAACCCGTTGTCACGATCCGTAACTGTCTCACTGTCTCGTCTCACTGTCTCTGCTCGCGCGCAACGTGCAGACGCGCGCGAGGCGTGAGACAGAGACAACCGGAGAGACAATCACACAGAGTCACTCGCGAACGCGAACGTGACCTCCCCTCGCGCCTACGCGTACCGGGCACACCCGCCGTTCACGTTCACAACGGGACTAGTGGCATGTTTCCGCAGGTCAACTAGGCATGTTACGAAAGTAGCTTGACATCGATTGAGAGCATGAACTGCGACCCGAGTAGCAGCGTCAAGATCAGTTTCTGTTTCGTCGTCACAGCTGCCACAGTGCCGGCCAGCACGGCGCTTATCCAGTCACCTGCGATTGGTATCACCGACAGGGACAGGTAACGGTTCGCCCGCGCCTGGCACGATGGGAGGTATGGACGAACTTGGCGGCTTCCTGCGATCCCGGCGAGCCCGTATGTCGCCGGAGAACGCCGGCGTGCGGACCTACGGCGAGCGACGCCGGGTGCGTGTGGCGGACTTCGCGGTGCACCACCTCGTCGCGTTCCAACTCGCGCATGCCGCCAGGGGGCTGAATGTTTGGAGTACATCGGAGCGCTGCGTCTCTTAGCGAGCCGGCTTCCCAGCCGACGCGGGACGCGGGACGCCGATGGCGTTGCCCACGGCTGACGTGGTCGTGGCTGGTGGTGTGCTGCTACGTCATCGGCGCGGTGGCGCTGACGGCGCATCTGTGGGTGGATCCGGCTGGCCGTGAGCAGCTCAGTGGTAGCCGCGACGTGAACTTGTTCGCGTGGTTCCTGAGCTACGCGGCAACGGCTGTCGCACACGGCCACCTGCCGTCGCTGGTTACGGTCGCGCTGAACGCGCCGCAGGGCGTCAACATGATGTGGAACGCGTCGTTCCTGCTGCCGGGGGTGCTGCTCACGCCGCTTACTCTGCTGGCCGGTCCTCAGGCCAGCGTGAACCTGGCGCTGGCGATAGGGTTCGCGGGGTCGGCGGCCAGCTTGTTCTGGGTGCTGAGGCGGTGGGGGGCAAGCGTCAGCGCGGCCGCGCTGGGCGGGGCGGTCTACGGGTTTTCCCCAGCGCTGCTGAACGCGGGCGTCTCGCACTACCACCTGCAGTTCGTGGTCCTGCCGCCGCTGATCATCGATGCCGTCCTGCGGCTGATCACCGGCCGTCGGCGCAGCATCTGGGTCGGCGGCTGGCTTGGGCTGCTGGCCGCCGCGCAGCTGCTTACCGGGGAAGAGATCCTCGTGTACACGGCGGTGGCGTGCCTGATCCTGACGACGGTGATCGCGGCGAGCCACCCCCGTGAGGTGCCGAAACGGGTCTGTTCCGCAGCGACCGGGCTGGCCGTGGCGTTGGCGGTATTCCTGGTCGCCGCTGGGAGAGCGCTGTGGGTACAGTTTTTTGGCCCGCTGGCCGAACACAGCAAACTGGGGGCCTCACGGGTCCTCGATCCCAGTTGGTTCGTCACGCCGTCGGCCGAGCTTCTCTTCCACACCCGTGCCAGCGCCGCTGTGACCCCGCCGGTCGTGAACGCGAAGACGGAAGGTCTGTCCTACCTGGGCTGGCCGCTGATCTGCGTCCTGGTGATCGCCGCTGTAGTGTTCCGGCGCGATGTCCGTGTGCGAGCCGCGGCTGTGGCCTGGGCGGTAATGGAACTGTTCGCGCTCGGCGGCGGCAACATGACCGTAGGCGGCTTCAGCTTGTCCGGGCGGCTGCTGCCATGGCACTGGCTCCAGGGCCTTCCTGGCCTGGCCGAGGTGCTGCCGTGGCGCTTCTCCATCCTCGCCGACGGCGCGGCTGCCGCGGTGCTCGCGTTCTCGCTAGATGGGGCACGCGCGGCGGTGTCGCAGGCCGAGGGCTCGCCGCGCTGGCGACGCGGAATCCTCACCGGGGTCGCCCTGCTCGCGGTATTGCCGCTGGTGCCGCTGCCCTACCAGTCAGAGGCGGTCCCGCAAGTCCCGGCCGGCTGGCAGGCGACAGCTACCAGATTGCAACTCCCGCCCGACGCGCCGGTGCTCATCCTCCCGTTTCCCTCCGATAGCTACAGCCAAACAATGCGTTGGCAGGCGGATACCGGCTGGCCAGAGTCCATGATCGGCGGCTACTTCCTCGGACCCAACGCTACTGGGCAGGCTGTGTTCTACTTCTCGAACCACAACGAGCAGACGGATGTCGCCCATTACCTAAACTCGCTCTGGAAGGGACAGAACCTGCGCAGCGGCCCCTCCATTAAGGAAATCCGCGCGGTCTTCGGATACTGGCGGCCTGCTGCGATCGTCGTGGTCACCCCGCGGCCACCGATTGTGCGCGTCCTGACCCAGCTCTCCGGCAGGCCAACCTCTCACGTCGGCGAAGTCCTCAGCTGGCGGCTGCCGCACTGAGGGAAACAGCGGCGGCTGGGTCAGTCGGCGCCGGCCTCCAGCAGCCCCCATCCAGCAGTCGCATGGAAGGTAAGGGCCAGTGGAAGAAGCCCCGGTGTATCCACCGGGGCGTTCCCTGGAGCACAAGTAAGCAATGTACATCGTATGCAGTGGTACCGCGCGTGCTCCGATGGAAGTTCCTCGCAGCAGGGGCAACCGTCGCGGCCACCGCTCCACCGTCCGTCAGGTCTAGCACGAGTCCGGCCTGATCACGCCGGGCAGCTAAGCACATAGATCCAGGTATGCGATGGCTGATGGCCTGGTCGACGGTGTCGGCGGCGTATGTCATCAAGAAGTGCTCGTAGCCGAGCGCGTCAGCCACTCGCCGGGCGTCGTCGACAATGGCCTGCGGCGCGTCGCCGTTGAAGACTTGGACGCGGACCACCACGTCGATCGCCTTGGGGTCGCGCCCGGCCTCAAGGGCCGCCTTCTCGACGATCGCCCGCTGGGCGCGGAGCGTGTCGATACCGGTATCGATCTGTCCCTGGAAGACGATGGGCAGCCAGCCGTCACCGCGCCGTCCGGTCCGGCGGAGCGCGGCCTCGGAGAAAGCCGAGAAGTAGAGCGGCGGCCGGGGCCGCTGGACAGGCTTGAGGTTGGAGTGGTGCCTTGGAACCTCGACAAGCGTGCCGTGGTACTCGGCGGGGTCAGTGGTCCAGATGGCCTCAAGCGCGTCGAGCGTTTCGTCGAACCGCTTGCCGCGCTGCCGGAACTCCAGCCCGACCGCCTCGAACTCCTCAGGGGACCAGCCGATGCCCAGGCCGGCTAGCAGGCGGCCGTTGCTGACCACGTCGATAGTGGTCAGCGCCCGCGCGAGCACGACCGGCGGGTACAAGTTGCCGATCAGGACGCCCGCACCGAGCTGGACGCGCTCGGTGGCCCCGGCCGCGGCCCCCAGTAGCGTGAACGGATCGAGTACGGAGTTGAACACATCTGGGATCGTGTCCCCCCCGGCGTAACCGATCTTGGGGTCCACGGCCGCGAGCAGTCTGTCACCGACCCACAGGCTGGCCGCGCCAGCCGCCTCCAGCTCACGGGCGAACCGGGCTGTCTGCCCGCCGTCCGAGGCCAGCTTGGCGAACTGCGGAAGGGCAAAGCCAAATTTCATTGTTACTCCCTTTCGGCAATAGAGGTTGGAAGGCACGCAGCGCTTACGTCCAGCAGACTGCGCTCAGTTCGGTGCCGCCCATCGGGCCTCCGTTCTCGCAAGGATGACAGCCGTGGGTCGACAGGTTGGTGTTATGTGACCGTAAATGGCAATGAATAAGCAGATGCCCGATTTGACTGGCAGGATGAGTGCCGGCTAGCTGGCCGAGGCAGCGACGAGCATCGCCATGATCTATCGTCCCCGTCAGGACACTTGTCCCGTCAAGTAAAATATTGGCGAACGTCCCCAGCGTCCAAGACTTGCCACCCGCGCTAGCGATAGCCTCGGGTTATGGATCTCGAGCCGCGCCTGCTTCGCTACTTCCTGGCTGTTGCGGACGAGCTCCATTTCGGCCGCGCGGCCGCACGCCTTTACATCTCCCAGCCAGCGCTGAGCAACCAGATCTACAAGCTCGAGCGCACCCTCGGCACGGACCTGTTCGTGCGCAGCAGCCGCCAAGTCGAGCTCACCCCCGCAGGTCGCGCGCTCCGAGAGGAGGCACCGCTGGCGCTCGGCGCCCTCGATCGGGCCGCCGAGCGCGCCCGCCTCGCCGGGGAGGGCATCGCCGGAACGATACGGCTCGGGTACGCCCCGGTGGCCGGCTACGAGACCCTCGGCGCGATCCTGACCGCCGTCGAGCACGACAGCCCGGACGTGACTGTCATAGCCAGCCAGCTCTACGGCGCCGAGATTCCCGGCCGCGTGCTCGCCGGCGAGCTCGACATCGGGCTTGCCCTGTTCCCCGAGCCCACGCGAGGCGTACGGAGTGAGCCCTTGCGTAGGGAGCCGTGCGCGCTGCTGCTCGGCAAGCACCATCGCCTCG
>WNEY01004487.1_pt1 | contig 11645 bp, 11 predicted proteins | sample 5400531 | NCBI WGS metagenome assembly WNEY01 (sample SAMN13153338, study PRJNA577476) | soil metagenome | isolation source: 200 cm saprolite under Douglas fir tree site 1 | place: USA:California | collected 2015-04-18
CCGTCGAGGGGCCGGCGTGCCCCGGATGTACAAGCGCATCAATGACTTCCCGGTCCGGCAGGGGGGTCGTCCGCCATGCCAGGAGGAACTCGCTCAGATCCATCGGCGCTCTTGACTCGGGGTTCGGGGCGCCCTACTATAGCTCACTCGCACTCCTTCGAATCGAATTCCCAAGATTCCAATTTCAACGCGCTCACTCCCCTACCTTGGGGTCTCGCCCGCCGTAGAGCAACGGAGCAAAGGCACACGTGGATATCGCTGAATTGAAGCGGAAATCCGTCGCGGAACTGCACGCGATGGCCGAAACCCTGAACATCACCAACTACTCAGGGCTCCGCAAGCAGGATCTCATCTTCCGCATCGAGCAGTCGCTTCTCGACTCCGACACCGTACTGCGCGGCGAGGGCGTGCTGGAAATCCTCCCCGAGGGCTACGGCTTCCTGCGCAGCCCCGATTGGAATTACCTGTACGGCCCCGACGACATCTACGTGTCGCCCAGCCAGATCAAGCGGTTCGACCTCCGCACCGGCGACACGATCATGGGGCAGGTGCGACCGCCCAAGGAAGGCGAACGTTACCTGGCGCTCCTCAAGGTCGAAACCGTCAACGGCGAGGAGCCCGAGAAGGCGAAGCACCGCGTCGCGTTCGACAACCTGCGGCCGCGCTATCCCGAGAAGCACATCCGCCTCGAGCGCAAGGACGGCGACCTCTCGATGCGGGTCATCGACATCCTCAGCCCCATCGGGAAGGGTCAGCGGGGCCTGATCGTGTCGCCGCCCAAGGCGGGCAAGACGATCCTCCTCCAGAAGCTCGCCAACTCCATCATCGAGAACCATCCCGAGATCTACCTCATCGTGCTGCTGATCGACGAGCGGCCCGAGGAAGTGACGGACATGGAGGAGAACGTGAAGGGGCCGAACGTCGAGGTGATCTCCTCCACGTTCGACGAGCCGGCGGACCGTCACGTCCAGGTCGCCGACATGGTGATCGAGAAGGCGAAGCGCCTGGTGGAGCACGGCAAGGACGTCGTGATCCTGCTCGACTCGATCACCCGCCTGGGCCGGGCCCACAACGTGGTCGTGCCGCACTCCGGTAAGATCCTGTCGGGCGGCGTGGACGCGAACGCGCTCCAGAAGCCCAAGCGGTTCTTCGGCGCGGCCCGCAACATCGAGGCGGGCGGCTCGCTCACCATTATGGCGACCGCGCTGATCGACACCGGATCGCGCATGGACGAGGTGATCTTCGAGGAGTTCAAGGGCACGGGCAACTCGGAGGTCATCCTCGACCGCCGGATCGCCGAGCGGCGCACCTTCCCGGCGATCGACGTGCAGCGCACCAGCACCCGCAAGGAAGAGCTGCTTCTCACGAAGGAAGAACTCAACAAGGTCTACCTGCTCCGCAACTTCCTCGCCGACATGCCCCCCGTCGAGGCGATCGAGTTCCTGCTCGAGCGACTCAAGCGCACGAAGAACAACGTGGAGTTCTTCGGGACGATGTCGCAAGGATGACGGGTAGAAGGTTGGAAGGAGGGAAGGTTGGAAGAGAGGACTGACATTCCAACTTTCCAACAGTCCAACTTGCCATCCGCCGGTCGCTTGCTCGCCGTCGACTGGGGCGAGAAGCGCATCGGCGTCGCGCGCTCCGACGAATCCCAGACCCTCGCGCAACCGCTCACGACCCTGACCCGCCGGGCCGGCAAGCGCTTCCCCATGCGCCAACTGGTCGCCCTGCTCGAGACCCATGCGGTGACGGGCGTGGTCGTGGGCCTGCCGCTCGACGAGCGGGGCGACGAAGGCGCACCCGCGCGATCGGCCCGCCAGCTCGCCGCCGCCATCGGCCGGCAGACGGGGCTGCCGGTGGCGCTATGGGACGAGCGGTTCACCACGGCGCGCGTGCTGGCGGCGGTGCGGGAGATGGGCGGGGAGACGCGGGGGCGGAAGGACGACGTCGACGCGCTCGCGGCGGCGCTGGTGCTGCAGCACTATCTCGACGCGAGGCGGGGGGGAGTTACGTGAGAGCGATTGCGGATTGGCGATTGCGGATTGCGGATTGGACGCACGCCTTTCGAATCCGCAATCCGAAATCCGCAATCCGCAATTGCCTGCTCTTCAGCCTCGCCGCCTGCGGTTCCCCCGACGGCCCCCACGTCACCGTCACCATCCCCTCGGGCGCTACACTCGACGCCGCCGTCGACTCCCTCGCCTCGAGCGGCGTGATCGGTCATCCCGGTCCGTTCCGGCTGTACGCCAAGCTGCGCGGGCTCGGCGGCTCCCTCAAGAGCGGCGTGTATCTGCTGCGCCAGGACGAGTCGTGGGCGGACGTGGTGGCGGCGCTGGAGCGCGGTCGCGGGGTCGAGCAGCGCTTCATCGTGCGCGAGGGGCTGCGCCTCACCGAGGTGGCGGAGGTCGCGCAGCAGGAGCTCGGGATCCCACACGATTCATTCGTCGTCGCCGCCCAGGACGCCGCGCTGCTCGCCGGGCTCGGTCTCCCCGCCGGGACGACGAGCGCCGAAGGCTACCTGTTCCCTACGACGTACCTGCTGCCGCTGCACATGGGGGCGCGCGAGCTCGTGCAGGTGATGACGCACCAGTTCATCGGGCAGTGGACGCCGGAGTGGCAGGCGCGGCTCGATTCGCTGCACTTGTCGCGGCACGAGCTGGTGACGCTGGCGTCGATCATCGAGGCCGAGGCGCGTTACGGTCCCGACCGGCCGTTCATCTCCGCGGTGTACCAGAACCGGCTGCAGCGCCGGATGCGGCTCGAGGCAGACCCCACGGTCAGCTACGCCTACGGGCGGCGGCTGAAGCGGGTGTGGGAGAAGAACCTGGCGGTCCGGTCGGCCTACAACACCTACCTCCACGCCGGGCTGCCGCCCGGACCGATTGGCCAGCCGGGACGCGCCAGTCTCGTCGCGGCGCTCTACCCGGCCGACGTGCCGTTCCTGTACTTCGTGGCGCAGCTCGACGGGAAGCACATCTTCTCGGCGACCTACGCCGAGCACGAGGCGGCGATCCAGCGCGTCAAGCAAATGCAGCGCGCAGCGCGCGCGTCGCGGCGGCAGGGTCGTTAGCCTCCCCGCCCCACACGGCCCCGATGACGGCGACGCCCGCCGCTCCGGCTTTCGCGAGTGCGCCGACGTTGGCCGGGGTGATCCCTCCGATCGCGATCACGGGGAGCCCGGCCGGCGCGAGCCGTGCCAGCGCCGCGAACCCCTCGGGTCCGAGCGGGGTCCCGGCGTCCGCCTTGTTGCCGGTAGCGAAGCAGGGACCCACGCTCCAGTAGTCCGCGGGCCAGGCGCCCACCCGTGCGGCTTCGGCGGGCGACCCCACCGAGATGCCCAGGACGAAGCCGTGGGGCAGATGGGGCCGCAGCCGATCGAGCGGCGGGTCGTCCTGACCGAGGTGGGCACCAGCCGCCCCGGCGGCGAGCGCGACGTCCACTCGATCGTTGACGATCACGGGGACGCTCAGCGCGCCGACCAGCGCCCGGGCGAGCGCGAGGGTGTCGCGCGGCGGCGCGTCCTTCATCCTGACCTGCACCATGGTCGCCCCCGCCCCCCCCGCGACCGCCCGGCGGCAGGCGTCCACGACGGACCGCCCCTTGAGAAGCGCGGCGTCCGTGATCACCATCAAGCGCAACTGATCGGCGAGAGCCATGAGCAAAATCCTGCGCGGGCTGCGCGGCGCGACGACCGCGGCGGCCAACACCCGGGAAGCGATCCTCGAAGCCACGGCGGAGCTGTTGCGCGCGCTCCAGGAGGCGAACGGATTCCGGCCTGACGAGGTGGAGAGCGCGATCTTCACGTCCTCGCCCGATCTCACAGCCGAGTACCCGGCGCGGGCCGCGCGCCTGCTGGGTTGGCGCGACGTGCCGCTGCTCGGCACCGCCGAGGTCGCCGTGCCCGATGGCCTGCCGCGCTGCATCCGCGTGCTGCTGCACTTCTACACAGCCAAACCGCAGCGCGAGCTGAAACATATGTACCTGCGCGACGCGGCCAAGCTGCGGCCAGACCGGCGCGGGCCGTGACGACGGCCACCGCCTCGCGCAGCGTCGTCGTCTCCGCGAAGGGGGCCGCCCGCTGGCAGGGGGGTCACCCCTGGATCTATCGGACCGACCTGTACGACGAGCCGCGGGATGCACCGGGCATCGTCGCGGTCACCGACCGCCGCGGCCGGCACCTCGGCCAGGCCTTGTATTCTCCCAAGTCGGAGATCCGGCTGCGGTTGCTGACGCGCGGGCGCGAGCCGATCGACGCCGGCTGGTGGAGCGAGCGGATCGCCGCGGCGCTGGCCCGGCGGACCGGCATTCCCGCTACGGCGTACCGCGTGGTCCACGCCGAAGGCGACGGGCTGCCGTCGCTGGTCGTGGACCGCTACGGACCGTACGTCGTCGCCCAGCTGCTCTCCGCCGGGCTCGAGCAGGCCCGGGACGACGTCGTCTCGGGAATCCGCGCGGCGCTCGCGCCCCAAGGCATCCTGCTCCGCAACGACGCGCCGATCCGGCGCCATGAAGCGCTGCCGCTCGAAGTGGTCTCGGCGTTCGGCAGTGTGCCCGACACGCTCGCCGTCGAGGAGCACGGGATCCGCTACCTCGCCGCGCCCCACACCGGCCAGAAGACGGGCGCGTTCCTCGACCAGCGCGAGAACCGCGTGCTCGTGGCCGAGCAGAGCGGCGCCGGCCGCGCGCTCGACCTCTTCACCTACCACGGGTCCTTCGCGCTGCACCTGGCGCGCCGCGCGCGCGAGGTGATCGCCGTGGACTCGAGCGCCGACGCCTTGACGCGGGGACGCGAGAACGCCGCGCTCAACGGACTCGCGAACATCGCGTGGCGCGAGGCCAACGCCTTCGACCTGCTGCGCGAGCTCGAGCGCCGGGACGACCGGTTCGACACGATCGTGCTCGACCCACCCGCGTTCGCGAAGACCAAGCAGAGCGTCCCCCGCGCGCTCGCGGGCTACAAGGAGATCAACCTCCGCGCGATGCGGCTGCTCACCTCCGGCGGCGTGCTCTTCACCTGCTCCTGCTCCTACCACGTGAACCGGGCCGTCTTCGCGGACATGCTGGCGGACGCGGCGCGCGACGCCGGGCGCCGCCTCCAGCTCCTCGCCCAGACGGGCGCCGCCCAGGATCACCCCGAGCTCGTCAACGTGCCGGAGACCGGCTACCTGAAGGGCGCGCTGCTCCGGGCCGTTGACTAAACCACGGTCCCTTACAACCTTGCAGTCCTGCCCATGCCGGCGTCCGCCCTAGTCCGCCGCGTGCTATTCGGCCTCCTCGCCGCCAACCTGGTGGTCGTCGGGGCCAAGCTCGCTGTCGCCATCGCGTCCAAGTCCCTGGCGGTGTTCGGCAGCGCCCTCGACTCCTCGGTCGACGCGCTCAACAACGTCCTCGCCCTGATCGTGGTGCGCGTGGCCGCCAAGGCGCCCGACGAGGACCACCCCTACGGCCACGGCAAGTTCGAAACGCTCGGCGCCCTCGCCATCGTCGGCTTCCTGTCGGTCACCTGCTTCGAGCTGGTGCGTGGGGCCGTCAACGACCTCGCGAGCGGGACCCGGCGCGTCAGCGTGAGCGACATGCAGCTCGCCGTGCTGGTGCTCACGCTCGGCGTCAACGTGGTGATCGCCTGGTACGAGCACCGCCGCGGCGCCGAGCTCGGGAGCGAGCTGCTCGTCGCCGACGCGGCGCACACCCGGGGGGACGTCTTCATCACCGTCGGCGTGCTCGCGGGCCTGCTGTTCGCCCGCCAGGGCCTGTGGTGGATCGACCCCGCGATCGCCATCGTCGTGGCCTGCATCATCGTGCTCGTCGCCTACCGAATCCTGGTCCGCACGATTCCCGTGCTCGTGGATCAGCGCGCCATCCCCACGCGGCACATCCAGGAGACCGCGCAAGCGGTCCGCGGGGTGAAGAGCGCCTACGCGATTCGCTCGCGCGGGCCCTCCGACCTGCGCTACGCCGAGGTCACGATCGCCGTGGACCGCCACGCCGACGTGGAATCGGCCCACGCGATCGCCGATGAAGTGGAGGACCGGCTGAAGCGCGACCTGCAGCTGCACGAGGTGACCGTGCACATCGAGCCGTGCTGAGCCTCTCCCAGGAGCAGCCCTCCCCCGCGGTCCACCGGCCGCCCCGCTCGCTCAAGCAGGAGTACCACGAGTTCCTGCTCCAGCGCATCGAGGAGTACAAGAACGCACTGGCGCGTGAGGAGCTGCTCGAGATCGGCGACGAGGCCGTGCGCGAGCTCGAGGAGAACGCCGCAGGGCAGTACCTGCTTACGGAGGTGCTGCTGCTCGAGCACGTGGACCGCATCATCGCGCGGCGCCTACGGCTGCCCGCCTTCCCGCGCTGGCGGGTGAAGCACCGCGCGCTGCGCGCGGCGCAGCGCGAGCCGACCCACTGGGGCCTCGAGGCGGACGGCCCGCTCGTCGGCTACGCCCGGCGCCTCGAGCCCGGCGACCTGGCGGTCGTGGTCGGCGCCGCAGCGCTCCCCAGCGCCCTCTTCATCGCCGCCCACGACGCCGAAGTCTTCGTCCTCGACCAGGACCTGAGCGCGATCGAGACCGCTGAGAGCCGCGCCGTGAGCGAGCAGCTGGCCGGCCGGTTTCAGGCGCTCGTCATTCACTTCGGCAGCTGGTTCCCGGACGTGGCGCCGAGCGTCGTGGTGATCGATCCCGCGGCGCTCGCTACCGCCCGGGCGCGCGACCGCACCGCGCTGATCGCCGAGCTGCAGACGCGCACGCGGAGCGGCGGCGTCCACATCGTCCTGCCCAGCCCGCCCCCGCCCGCCGCCCATGTCATCCCGCTCGCCCCCGAGGCGCTGCAGACCCTGTACAACGGCTGGCAGATCACGCGCCGCCGCCGCGCCAAGACGGGCGCGGGCTTCACCGCGCTCAAGCCCGAGCGTCAGGCGGACACGGCGCTGAACGTGTCGGACTGACCACTCCGCCCCACCACCCCGCACGTTACACGTTGCAGGACGCCAAGTTGCACGAAGCGGCGCGTGGCAAGCGCTTTGCTTCGTGAAACATCTACCTGCAACGTGCGACGGGTTCACAATGACCAGCTTGCCCCTAGTTCTCGACGACGACGAGCCCATCGGCATCATCCTCCGCACCGGCCGGCCGATCCTGCGCCCTGCGAAGATCTGGGCGTACTGCTGGTTCACGGACGAAGCGGAAGCGGGCGACCACACGCACCGCCATCTCCCCGAGCACATAGACTGACGCGCTAAGCAGTTAGCCGCCCGCCGGTTGCCGCGCTCCCTGTTGCCGCCTAATCTTCACGGAGCATGGCGACCCTCACCATCAACGGCCGTCCCGTCTCCGCCGATCCCGAGCAGACGATCCTCGAAGCTGCCCGCGCCGCGGGGATCGCGGACATCCCCACCCTCTGCTGGTATCCCAAGCTGCCGATCGTGGGGAACTGCCGCATCTGCCTCGTGTCGGTCGAGGGTCAGGGCAAGCTGCTGCCGGCCTGCGCGACCAAGGTCGCGGACGGGATGGTCGTGCAGACCGAGTCGCACGCCGCGGTGGAGAACCGCAAAGGCGTGTTGCGCCTGCTGCTGGAGCGCTACCCGGGCGATCACCTGATCAACGGTGGGCGCGCCCAGCCCCGCAACGAGTTCGAGCAGTACGTCGTGCGCTACGGGGTCGTGCCCACCCCGCTCGCCCAGCGCGACCTGCCGCTGCGCCACGGGGACGAGCGGCCGGGCGACCCGATGATCCGCCACGACATGAGCACCTGCATCCTGTGCACGCGCTGCGTGCGGGCGTGCGAGGACATCCAGGTGGTGGGGGTGCTCGACGTGGCCCAGCGCGGCGAGCACGTCGAGATCATCGTCGGGGCGGACGGCGATCCCGACAAGGCGGGGTGCACCTGGTGCGGGGAGTGCGTCCGGGTATGCCCCACCGGGGCGATCTTCGAGGTGATGCCGCGGGAGCGCTTCGCGCCCGAGCAAGTGCGGCATCCGGAGCGCGTCGTCCGGTCGGTGTGCCCGTACTGCGGCGTCGGCTGCCAGGTCGACCTGCACGTCGCGGACGAGAAAGTGATCCGCGTGACGTCCCCCGACATCGAGCTCGACACCCCCAACCAGGGCTCGACGTGCGTCAAAGGCCGCTTCGGCTACGACTTCCCGCAGCATCGCGACCGCCTCACGCGGCCCCTCATCCGCAAAGGCTGGGTGAAGGCGGCCGGCCGCTGGGTGTGGCGCGGATCCACCGGCGAGGAGCGCCGGGGCGGCCCGTGGCAGACGATCGAGCGCGAGGGCCAAAGCGCCAAGCCGGCCGGCCCGCCACGCTCCGTTGGCAAGTCGCTGCGCGAGCTGCCGCTGCTCGAGCGGCTGGACATGGACATCCGGGACCGCGTCGCCACCCCGCCGTCGTGGTACGAGCCGTTCCGCGAGGCGACCTGGGAGGAGGCGCTGGAGCTCGTCAGCCAGGAGCTGTCGCGCATCAAGGGGCAACATGGCGGCGACGCCCTCGCCTGCTTCTCCTCGGCCAAGTGCTCCAACGAGGAGAACTACGTGCTGATGCGGATGTTCCGGGCGGCGCTGGGCACGAACAACATCGACCACTGCACGCGCCTCTGCCACTCGACATCGGTGGCGGCGATGCAGCGGGCGCTGAACACGTCGGCGGCGTCGGGCTCGATGCGCGAGGTGGAGCACGCGGCGGACGTCATCTTCATCGCGGGCGCGAACACCACCGAGTCGCACCCCGTCTTCGGCGCGGCGATCAAGCGCGCGCACGAACGCGGCGTCAAGCTCGTCGTAGCCGACCCGCGCCGCACCGAGCTGGCCGGGCGCGCGGACATCCACCTCCAGATGCTGCCCGGCACGGACGTGGCGCTGTTCAACGCGATGCTGAACCACATCCTGGCCCGGGGCCTCGAGGACAAGGAGTTCATTGCGCGCCGCACCCACGACTTCGCCACCGTGCGGGAGTCGGTGCGGGCCATGACTCCCGACGTCGCGGCCAAGATCACCGGCGTTCCAGCGGACAAGATCCGACGCGCGGCGGAGATCTACGCCCGGGGGCCGAAGACGAGCACGCTGTGGGCAATGGGCCTGACGCAGCACGCCAACGGCACGGACCTCGTGACGTCGCTCCTCAACCTCATGCTGGCGTGCGGCATGATCGGCCGGTGGGGCGCCGCGATGATGCCGGTCCGCGGGCAGAACAACGTGCAGGGCGCGTCCGATGTCGGCGCCATCCCGTTCGTCTACACCGACTACCGCTCGGTCAAGGATCCCACGATCCGCGCCGAGTACGCGCGCGCCTGGGGGGTGGCACCCGAGTCGCTCTCGTTGAAGCAGGGGCTCATGGTGACCGAGATCGTGAAGGAAGAGAGCGGGGTGCGGGGCATGTACATCATGGGCGAGAACCCCATCATCTCCGACCCGGACATCGCGCACGCCGAACAGTGGTTCCGGGAGCTCGAGTTCCTCGCGGTGCACGACCTGTTCCTCACGGAGACCGCGCGCTACGCCGACGTCGTGCTCCCCGGATCCAGCTTCGCCGAAAAGACGGGCACGTTCGTCAACACGGAGCGCCGCATCCAGCTGGCCCGCCAGGCCGTCCGGCCGCCCGGCGACGCGCGGAGCGACCTCGCGGTCCTGGTCGAGCTGTCGCGCCGGCTGGGGCTCGCCACGCCCTTCGAGGCGGCGGAAGACGTCATGCGGGAGATCGTCAAGGTCACCCCGTCCTGGAGCGGCGCGACCTACGAGCGGCTCGAGGGCGCGGGCCTCCAGTACCCGGTCCCGACCGCCGACTCGCCCGGCACCTCGTTCCTGTTCGACGATCACTTCCCGACGGCGGACGGCCGGGCGACGTTCGTCCCCGTCGAGTACGCCCCGCCCGTCGAGCTGCCGGACGAGCAGTACCCCTTCGTGATGAACACCGGCCGGCAGCTGTACCACTGGCATACCGGCACGATGACGCGGCGGGCGTCGGGACTCGACCAGCGCGAGCCCACGCCGGTCGTCGAGATCCACCCCGACGACGCCCGCGCGCTCGGCGTGGCCGACGGCGACCCGGTGCGCCTCACGTCGCGCCGCAACTCCATGGTGAGCTCGTGCCGCGTCTCCGAGCGCGTCGCACGTGGCCAGGTGTTCGTGCCGTTCCACTTCCGCGAGGCGGCGGCGAACCTGCTCACCAACCCGGTGCTCGACCCCTACGCGAAGATGGCCGAGCTGAAGTGCTGCGCCGTGCGGATCGCGCCCGCCGCGATTCCCGTCCTGGCGGACTGACCGAACTTCCCGTCCCACCGTAGATTCCCGCTCCCATGGACCTGGGCTTGGCGGGTCGCGTCGCCCTGGTGTGCGGCAGCACCAAGGGCCTGGGCCGCGCCGTCGCGAAGGCGCTCGCGCAGGAAGGCGCGCGCGTCGCCGTGAACGGGCGCCACGACGACGCCGTGGAGCACGTGGCGCAGCAGCTCGCGTCCGAGACGCGCCAGGCGGTCCTCCCGTTCGTGGCGGACGTCGGGGTGGAGGCGCAGGCCGAAGCGCTCGTCGAACGCGTGCACCACGAGATGGGTCGGCTCGACGTGCTGTTCTGCAACGCCAGCGGGCCGCCCGCCGCGCCGTTCAGCCATCAGACGGCCGAGGCGTTTCACCGGGCGGTCGAGAGCGGATCGGCGAGTTGACCGAGACGCGCGCCAAGCGGGAGCATCGCTCGTCGCAGGACGTGATGCGCGACATGGTGGCGGGAATCCCGCTCGGCCGGATGGGCCGCACCGACGAGCTGGCGGCGGCGGTCGCGTTCCTCGCCTCGGACCGGGCCAGTTATATTACCGGCGCCGTGCTGCAGGTGGACGGGGGCTTCACGCGCTCGATCTTCTGACGCTTCCCCCTTCCCCCTTCCCTCTTCCCAAGTCCGAATGCAAGCGATTCTCAAAGCGAGCCGCGCTCCCGGCCTGAAGGTCGCGACGGTCCCGAAGCCGTCCGCGGGCCCGGGCGAGGTGCTCATCGCCGTCCGCCACGCCGGGGTGTGCGGCACCGACCTGCACATCGCGGACTGGGATGCGTGGGCCCAGGGGCGGCTCCATCCGCCGGTGGTCGTGGGCCACGAGTTCGCCGGCGAGATCGTGGGCGTGGGCGACGGCGTCGCCGAGCTGAAGACCGGTCAGCTCGTGACCGCCGAAGGGCACATCGTGTGCGGGCACTGTCTGCAGTGTCGCACCGGCAACAGCCACATCTGCAAGAACACGCGCATCATCGGCGTGGACCGCGACGGGGCGTTCGCCGAGTATATCGCCATGCCCGCCACCAACGTGCTGCCGCTCGACGGCATCCCGACCACGGTCGGCGCCGTCATGGACCCGATGGGCAACGCGTTCCATGCGGTGCTGACCGCGGAGGTTCCCGGCAGCACCGTTTTCGTCGTCGGGTGCGGGCCGATCGGATGCTTCGCGGTCGGAGTCGCGCGCGCGGCGGGGGCGGCGAAGGTGATCGCCTCCGACGTGAACGCCAGGCGCCTGGCCCTCGCGCAGCGGATGGGCGCCCACGTCACCATCGACGCCGGGCGGGACGACGTGGTGCAGAGCGTCCTCGCGGCCACCGGGGGCGAGGGCGCGGACGTCGGGTGCGAGATGTCCGGCGTGCCGTCGGCGCTGCACCAGGCGCTGGCCGCGGTGCGGCTGGGGGGGCG
>WNEY01003610.1_pt1 | contig 11642 bp, 8 predicted proteins | sample 5400531 | NCBI WGS metagenome assembly WNEY01 (sample SAMN13153338, study PRJNA577476) | soil metagenome | isolation source: 200 cm saprolite under Douglas fir tree site 1 | place: USA:California | collected 2015-04-18
AACACAGGACCCAATTCGGCCACCAAGATCACTTATATGACCAGATGAATATGTGATTTCATCTGGTTTTTAGGGGATGAATATGCATATTCATCTGGTTTCGGATCCGATTTCGGGTCAAAGCGCCTCAACGCAAGTTAACAATGTGATTAGTGAGGTTGGTGACTTGGCCGCGCGCGCCCACCAGTCCGCCTTAGGCCAGCTGCCCTCCCGCGGATGGTCGCTCGCGTGGGCCATGATCGTTCGTCGGACTGCGGTCAACCTTTCACCGGGCGGAAACCCGCCGTTGTGGACAGCTTCGGGCTGATGATGTGGAGAGCAGGGTGCGTCGCTGTGGATATCTGGGGAAGAACTTGTGAATTACTCGCGAGTACGAGCCAAGAATGGTCGCTGTACTGGGGTTTCAATATCCACGTACTGTGGATAACTAATGGCTCGCTTCACCGTCGGAATCGCTGCCCGGGCCGGACTCGTCCTTGGCGCCTGAGCCGCCATCTGACCCAGCTGCGCCAGTCTCATCGGCTGCGCCAGTCTCATCGGCTGCGACAGTCTCATCGGCAGTGCCGGAATCGGTCAAGTCGGAGATGTCCAGCTCCGGCGGACCGTGCACGAAACCATCGGGATCGTCCAGATCCTCCGACGTCGGCAGCAGATCAGGATGACTCCAGACCTCATCGCGCCCGCTGACGCCCCGCTCGTCGGTAAGGCCGCGCCAGATCACGGCCGCCTCGCGCAGCCGCCGGGGTCGCAGTTCGAGGCCGACCAGCGTGGCGAACGTACGTTCGGCGGGGCCGCCGGTCGCGCGGCGACGCCTGATCGCCTCGGCGAGCGCGTCGCTCTGAGGGAGACGGTTCTTCGCGGCGTCGGCGACCACCGTCGAGACCCAGCCTTCGACCAGCGCGAGCAACGTCTCCAGCCGGGCCAGTGCCGCCTTCTGCTCCGGAGTGTCCTCCGGCTGGAACAGCGCCGTCCCCGACAGCGCCTCGTTCAGCGCCTCCGGGTTGGACGGATCGATCTGCGGCATCGCGTCCCGCAGCGCCGCCGCGTCGACCTTGATGCCTCTGGCGTAGTCCTCGACCGCTCCGAGCAGCCGGGCCCGCAGCCAGGGAACGTGGCTGAACAGCCGGTGATGCGCCGCCTCGCGCAGCGCCACGAAGAGCTGGACCTCCTCGGCGGGCACCGAAAGTCCGGCGCCGAACGCGGCCACGCCGGCGGGCAGCAGCGCGGCCGTGCCCTCCGGGCCAATCGGCAGGCCGATGTCGCTCGAGCTGACGATCTCCTCGGCCAGTGCCCCGACGGCGGCACCGGCCTGGCCGCCGATCATCATGCCGCCGACACGGCGCATCATCTCGCTGAGCCCGCCGAGCCCAGCCAGGCCGCCGAGGCCACCCATCTCGCCGCCGGTCATCGCCGACATCATCGAGCGCAGCTCAGGCGGAGCATCCTCAAGGTCTTCCGGGGTGACCGTCATCAGGCCGCTCATCGTGTCCACGGCCCGCTCGGCAATCGGCTGGCAGAGTTTCTCCCAGACCGGCATCGTGGCCTCGACCCACTCAGAGCGACTCCAGGCGGTCGCGGACCTTATGCCGCTCGGCAGCGTCGTGGCGTCCTCCAGCCACAGGTCGGCGAGTCGGAGCGCGTCGGCTATCGACGCGCGCTCGTGCGACAGGACACTCGGGTCGCCCTTGGACGAGACGGTCTGGCGGGCGATGTTCTTGGCCAGATCCCAGTTGATCGCTCCGCCCTGATATGCCATCAGATCGGCGAACTGCCGCAGCATCTCCGCCAGTTGCTGCGGATCACCCATCTCGCCAGGCCCGCCTGGTCCGCTCACGCCACCAGCACCGCCGCTACCAGACCCGCCGTTGCCGGAGCCGCCGCCCCCGCTCGAAGCTGGGTCACGGTCATCGCCTGGTTCTCCCGGCACGTTAAAGCCGAAGGGAGGCTCATTCATCGCGGCGGCCTCTCGGGCAGGATGGAGGTATCACATTGGCCAAGCTATCCCAGGAGCGCTTCGCGGTGAGCGACCGAGTAGCCAAGGTTCGCCGAGGGCGGAGCGGTGCTGCCCGTCCCGGGCAGGCCAGCCCGAGTATCGAGCCGCGCGAATCCGCCTTGCCAGCAAAGGCTGGCAAGGCTGCAAAGGCTGGCAAAGCCAGCGGGGCGCGGCCAGAGTCCGCCGAGCCTCCGCTGGACAGCGCCGACCGGGCCGGCCGTCCGGTGGTCGCCGTCACCGGGGCCGCGCATGACCTGGGATTCGCGCTGACGGCGAGGCTGGCCCAATCTGACCGGTTCAGCCGGGTGATCGCTATGGACGATCACCGAGGCGAGCTGACCGGGGTCGTCTGGCGCATGGTTGATATCCGCGACCCGATGCTGGCCAGCAGGCTCAGCGGCATCGACGTGATAATCCACACCGACCTTGATCTAGCCGCCGGGTCGGATCCAAAATCCCGGCGCACCTATAACGTGCGCGGCGCGCAGACCGTGCTGACAGCGGCTGCGGCTGGCGGGGTAGGCCGTGTGATCTTGATCACCAGCGCGATGGTGTACGGGGCACAGCCCGACAATCCGGTGCCGCTAGCCGAAAGCGCTCCGCTGAACGCCGACCCAGACGGCAGCGTCGTCGGCGACTACATAGAGATCGAGCAGCTGGCTGAACGCTCACCGCGTACCAACCCCGGCATGGCGGTGACCGTTGTCCGGCCGGCCGCGCTCGTGGGCGAGGGCATCGACACCCTGATCACCAGGCATTTCGAGGCTCCGAGGCTGCTCGCGGTGAAGGGCTGCGCCCCGCGCTGGCAGTTCTGCCACATCACCGACCTGATGTCGGCGATCGAACTCGCCGCGGTCGGCACGGTGAGCGGCGCGTTCGCCGTCGGCTGCGAAGGCTGGCTTGAGCAGGATCAGGTCGAGGAACTTTCCGGCCTGCGGCGAATCGAGCTGCCTGCCGGGGTCACCTTCGCCACCGCCCAGCGGCTGCATCGAGCCGGAATCACCCCCGCCCCGGTGACCGACCTGCATTACGTCGTCTATCCATGGGTGGTCGACTGCCAGACGCTGAGGGAAGCAGGCTGGAATCCGGGCATTACCAACACCGAGGCGCTGCAGCAGCTGCTCGAACAGCGGGCCGGTCACCACGCCGTCGCCGGGCGCAGGCTCGCGAAGAAGGACGCGACGATCACCGCCGCCGGTGCCACGGTCGCGGTTATCGGCACGGCTGCGATCGTCCGGCAGGTACGCAAGCGCCGCCGGGACGCCTGAGCGCCTGCGCCGGGACGGCTGAGCGCCTGCACCCCTGCCCCGACGGTCCGCCCGCCATCGACATCAACCCGGCCGATGTAACGTAACCAAGTGAACGTAATCAGGCTGGCCGAGGTGCGCGACACCCCGCTGTCGATCGACGAGGTGCGTGCCGCGGTCATGGACCGGGGCGCTGGCGGCATCGCGCTGTTCGCCGGAGCGGTCCGTGACCACGACGATGGCCGGGAAGTTACCGCGTTGTCCTACTCGGCCCACCCTTCGGCTGCCGATCAGCTCAAGAATGTGGCGCAGAGCGTCGCCAGCCGCTTCGACGTCCATGGCGTCGCCGCGGTGCACCGGGTCGGCGATCTTGAGATCGGGGACCTGGCGGTCGTCGTCGCCGTATCGAGCGGCCACCGGGCGACGGCATTCGACGCCTGCCGGGCGCTGATCGACGAGATCAAGCAGACCGTTCCGATCTGGAAGCACCAGCGGTTCGCATGCGGCGAAAGCGAATGGGTGAACAGCGCGTAGCCTTGCCCCCATGTCACGTCGCGGTGTAACACTGCTTATCGCGAGCGTCGGGGTTATCGGCGCGATGCTGGTGGCCACCTTGCTGCCAGTGCCTTACGTGGCGCTGCTGCCCGGTCCGACCTACAACACGCTTGGGCCGCTGAAGGGCAAGCCGATCGTCGCGATCACCGGGCACCGCACGTTCAGCACCGACGGCCATCTCAATATGGTCACGGTTTCTTTCATCGGCGGCCCCGGCGCGAGGCCGCCGTTCAACATCTGGGCCGCGATCCAGGCCTGGCTGAGCCCGCACAACGCGGTCGTTCCAGAGACTGAACTGTTCCCGGCCGGCCAGACCCAGCAGTCGGTGCTCAAGCAGGACACCGAGGAGATGGTGAACAGCCAGCAGTCGGCGACGGCAGCCGCGCTGTGCTACCTCAACATCAAGTTCTCCACCGATAGCGAGGTCTCGAGCACCATCAAGGGGCTGCCGGCTCGGGGCGTGCTTCGCAAAGGCGACGACATCGTGGCCGTCGACGGTAAGCCGATCACCTGCCGGGACAGCGCCGGTGACCTGATCAAGGCTAAGCCCGTAGGCCAGCCAATCGTGCTTACCGTCAAGCGCTCTGGGAAGTTGGAGAAAATTTCGCTCAAGACGGTCACCTACCAGAAGCAGCCTGTGATCGGGGTCAGTCTGCTCGAGTCGTTCCAGTTCCCGTTCAAGGTCGCGATCAGCATCGGCGACGTAGGCGGGCCGAGCGCCGGGATGATGTTCGCCCTGGCGATCATCGACAAGCTGACGCCGGTGAACCTGACCGGCGGCAAGTTCATCGCCGGCACCGGCGAGATCGATGAACAAGGAAACGTCAGCCCGATCGGCGGCATCCAGCAGAAGATGGCCGCTGCCAGGGCGGCGGGCGCGACCGAGTTCCTCGCCCCGGCGAGGAACTGCGTCGATACCCACGGCGCGGTGCCTGCGGGGCTGCGCATTATCAAGGTCAGTACGCTTAGCGGTGCAATCGCGGCATTGCAGGCGCTTAAGCTCGGCAAGCCAGTACCCACGTGCTAGATCGGCTGCATCGCACCATGCTTGATTCCCGGTATCCGATGGTCACGGGAACTACATGGGTTGCCGGTAAGTTGCCGTCAAGGACTTGCCTGCCTGCAGGCACCGCGGCCGCGGCATTCGCGGCCCGGTACCGAGCAGGTCAGGCTCATGAAGGGAAAATTCGGTGTCTTTCCGAGTTCCTGGCCCGCAACATGCGGGAGGCGGTCGCCAAGTGACCGTGCCGCGCTGGCCGAGGTTCGTCATACCGGCGGTCATCATCATCGTGGCCCTTGCGATCCTGATCTCGGTCACGGCCGGGATCTGGACCGATTTCCTTTGGTACTCCTCGGTCGGAAAGACCCGCGTCTTCTCGACCGCCTATTCAACGAAATGGCTGCTCTTCGGAGTGACCGCCGTGATCATGACGGCGATCATCGGCACCAACATCGTCCTGGCCTACCGGACGCGTCCGGAGGAGCCGCCGAGCGGCCCTGAGCACCAGGGCGTGGAAGCCTACCGGCAAGCGATCGACCCGCACCGGCGCGGTGTGCTGGTCGTCTTGCTCGGGCTGATCGGGCTGATCTCCGGGCTTGCCGCCGCGAGCAACTGGCAGACCTGGCTTCTGTTCATCGACCGGGTGCCGTTCGGCGTTAAAGACCCACAGTTTCATCAAGATATTTCGTTTTTCATCAATGTCTATCCGTTCTTGCGCATGGCGCTGTCGTTCTTGTTCGCCGCTGTGCTGCTGTCGCTGGTGCTGTCGGCCGTCGTGCACGTGCTCTATGGCGGCCTCAGGCTGGCCAGGAAAGCGCAGCCGTCACGGGCCGCCCGGGCGCACTTGTTCGTGCTGATCGGCGTCTTCGTAGCGCTGAAGGCGGTCGCGTACTGGATCGATCGGTATGCGATCGACTTCAGCCAGCGCGGTGTGGTGCAGACCGGCGCCTCCTACACCGACGTGCACGCGGTGCTGCCGGCCAAGACCGTGCTCGCCGTCATCGCCGTGATCTGCGCCGTGCTGTTCATCGCCGGTGCGCTCAGGCGCAGCACGCTGCTTCCGGCGATGGGTTTCGGCTTGCTGGTGCTGTCCGCCGTAGTCATCGGCGGCGTCTACCCGTTCATCATCCAGCAGTTCGTTGTCAAGCCGAATCAGGCGGTCAAGGAGCGGCCGTACATCGCCCGCGAGATCGCCAACACCAGGTCCGCGTACGGCGTGGACGGCGTGAAGACGTCCAACTATTCGGCGACGTCGACGGAAAGTAACTCCACTCTGGCGACGCAGGCCGCCGCCCTGCCTGACCTCAGGCTGATCGACCCCAATGTGATCTCCCAGGTGTTCCAGCAGTTGCAGCAGGTCAAGAGCTATTACCAGTTCACCGACCTGCTCTCGATGGACCGGTATGTTGTCGGCACCAGCCTGCTACCGCAGGACATGGTGGTCGGCGTACGGGATATGTCCGGGCCGCCGGCGGGCCAGAGCAACTGGGTCAACTCGCACTTGATCTACACCCACGGCTACGGCTTCGTGTCCGCCCTCGCAGGAACATCGCAGAGCGATGGCAACCCGCTGTTCACCGAGAGCGACATTCCGCCCACCGGTCAGCTCGGCGGCTTCGAGCCACGGGTTTACTTCGGCGATGAAGGCGTCAGTTACGTGATCGCCGACACCCGCCAGGCCGAACTCGACTTTCCTAAGGAGAACACCGGCGGCCAGGTGAATAACCACTACCAGGGCGGTGGTGGTGTCGCGGTCGGGTCCTTCGGGTCCAGGTTGCTGTACGCGATCAAATTCCGCGAGCTGAACATCCTGCTGTCGAGCGCGATCGAAGGCAATTCGAGGATCCTCTACATCAGGGACCCGCTGCAGCGGGTCGCCAAAGCCGCGCCATTTCTGACTCTCGACGGCCATCCTTACCCAGTCGTCGAGAACGGGCAGCTCGTGTGGGTCGTCGACGGTTACACCGGTACGAACAACTATCCGTACTCCAAGCGCATCGACGCCGAGCAGGCCAGCTCGAACACTTTCAGCCCCAACGGACTAGTCGTCGGCCCCAATGCCGGCGAGGTCAATTACCTGCGTAACTCGGTCAAGGCAACGGTCAATGCCTACACCGGAGCGGTGCATCTGTATCAGTGGGGCCAGGCCAGCCCGCTGCTGAAGACGTGGATGAAAGCATTCCCCGGATTGATCGAGCCGCAAAGCAGCATCCCGAAGCTGCTGCTGCCGCACCTGCGCTACCCGGAGGTGCTCTTCGACGCGCAGCGCCAGATCCTGGCTCAATTCCACGTGCTTCAACCCTCATCGTTCTACGGCGGCCAGAACTTCTGGGCGGTTCCCAATGACCCGACCCAGCCGAAGGATGTCCATGTGGCGCAGCCGCCCTACTACCTCAGCTTGGACCTACCGGGCTCGGCCACGCCCGAATTCTCGCTGAGCACTCTGTTCACTCCGGCGGGCCGGTCGAACCTGGCCGCGTTCATGGCTGTGAACAGCAACCCGCTGAGCCCGGATTACGGTCAGCTCCAGATCCTGCAGTTGCCGCAGGACACCGCGATCTCGGGCCCGGAGCAGGTACAGAGCAACTTCGAGTCGTTCCCTCCAGCATCTACGAAGCTGGGCCTGCTCCGGAGGGGCGGATCGAAGGTGACGCTCGGGAACCTCGTCACGCTGCCACTCGGCGGTGACCTGCTATCGGTTGAGCCGGTTTATGTCCAGGCGTCATCCAAGACCAACAGCGGTTCGTACCCGCAGCTTAAGGAGGTGCTCACGTACTACAACGGGCAGGTGGGTTTCGCGGACTCGCTGGCCGCTTCGCTGGCCCAGGTCTTCGGCAACGCGGGCCCGACCGCGCCCAGTGGTCCTTCAGGCGGTCACGTGAACGCCGCCGTGCTTGGCTTCCTGGCCGAAGCGGAGCAGGACTATCAAGCCGCGCAGGCCGCGCTGCACGCCAACCCGCCCAACTTCACGCTCTACGGCCAGGAGATCGCGAAGATGAAGGCCGCGCTAGACAGCGCGCAGCACGCGGCTAATCCCACCAAGGGCGGCAAGAGCAGCGGCGGTTCACCGAGTCCGTCGACCTCGCCGAGTCCGCCTGGCAAGTCGTCGTCGCCCAGCCCGTCGCCGTCTCCGTCTTCTTAGTCGCGTTTTGGCCGTGTCCAGCGGATGTCCGCGAAGCGTCTGCCTCGCGTTGGCCAAGTGGCAATCCGGTGACCGGACACTTTCGTGGAGGCGGAAGCAGTCAAACGTCACGCTTGCCGTGCCACGCCGCCCCCGCCAAGGGCGTAGGCTCTCAAGCAGCGGGGACATTCGGGAGGGCGGACTTCACTATGGCTAATCCCGAACGTACTCCCAGGTGCCACCGGAAAGGAGCCTGACGCGCAGTGGGCCCCCGTGTGCTCGTTGACGCGACCGGCGTGCCCGCTGACCGCGGTGCGCTCGGCCGTTACGTAGACGGTCTGGTCGTGGCGCTGGCGCAAGCCGATGCCGACATGGCTGTGGCCTGCCAGCGTGCAGACGAAGAGCGCTACGCCAGGCTGCTCCCCGCCGCGCGGATCGTGCCGGGTCCGCCCGCTATCGCACACCGCCCGGCCAGGCTCGCCTGGGAGCAGAGCGGCCTGCCGCTCGCGGCGACCCAGATCGGCGCCAAAGTGATCCACTCGCCGCACTATTCGATGCCGCTTCGGCCCGGCCTGCCCACCGTGGTCACCATTCACGACCTGACGTTCTTCACCGCGCCGGACACCCACAGCCCGGTGACCGCCACGTTCTACAAGGCGGCGATCCGGACCTCGGCGTGGCGGGCGACCCGGCTGATCGTGCCGTCCAAAGCGACCAGGGACGAACTGGTCAGGGTGCTCGAAGCCGACTCGACCAAGATCGACGTCGCCTACCACGGCGTCGACCACGATCTGTTCTGCCGCCCCGACGCCGCCCAGCTCGACCGGGTGGCGGGCCGGCTCGGCCTGCACGGGCGGCCGTACGTGGCCTATCTCGGCAGCCTGGCGCCGCGCAAGAACGTGCCCGCGCTGATCGAGGGCTGGTCGCAGGCGGTAGCCGATCTCGATGACCCGCCCGCGCTGGTGCTGGCAGGCGGCACCGGCTGGAGCGATGAGGTCGATGACGCGGTCGCGGCGGTGCCCGCGCACCTGCGGCTGGTGCGTCCCGGCTACCTGCACTTCGCTGACCTGCCCGGATTCTTCGGTGGCGCGATGGTCGTCGCGTTCCCGAGCACTGGCGAGGGGTTCGGCCTTCCTGTGCTCGAGGCGATGGCGTGCGGCGCCCCGGTGCTCACCACGCACCGGACCTCGCTGCCCGAGGTTGGCGGCGACGCGGTGGCCTACACCGAGCCAGACGCCGACAGCATCAAGACAGCGCTCCGTGCCCTCATCGATGATCAGGCTCAGCGCGAATCGCTCGGCCAGGCCGGCTACGCGCGTTCCCTAGAATTCACCTGGGCGGCATCCGCCCACGCGCACCTTGCCTGCTATGAGCGCGCCGCGGCGGCCGGGCAAGGGTAGTCTCGCTGGTCATGCCGACCGATTCGCACACCAATCAAGAGACCGGCCTGCTCGAAGCGATCATGCTCGTCGGCGGGCAGGGCACGAGGCTCCGCCCATTGACGATAGGGACTCCCAAGCCGCTGCTGCCGACCGCCGGAGTTCCGTTCCTCGCCCACCAGATCGCCAGAGCGGCCGCCTCCGGGGTCACCCGGATCGTGATGGCCACCGCCTACCGGGCCGAGATGTTCGCCGAGGTCTTCGGCGACGGGTCCCAATTCGGGCTGGAGGTGGAGTACGTACACGAGACCATGCCGCTCGGCACGGGCGGCGGGATCAGGAACGCCGCCGCCAGCCTGCGAAGCGGTCCCGGTAACCCGATCGTCGTGCTGAACGGCGACATCTTGTCCGGTCACGACCTCGGCGCTCAGCTCGACCTGCACCGCAAGGCCGACGCGGCGGTCACGCTGCACCTGGTCGAGGTGCCCGACCCGTCGAGGTTCGGCTGCGTACCGACCGATTTCGATGGCCGGGTCACCGCGTTCCTCGAGAAGACGCCGAACCCGGTGACCAGCCAGGTCAACGCCGGCTGCTACATCTTCACCAAGCGATTCATCGACGCGATGCCCGTCGGCCAGGTCCTGTCGGTCGAACGTGAAACCTTCCCCGGCCTGATCAAGGCGGGCGAGACGGTCATGGGCTATCTGGAGTCGGCCTACTGGCTGGACGTCGGAACCCCCGAGGCCTACGTGCGCGGGTCCGCCGACCTGGTGCTCGGCGAGCTGGCCTCGCCGGCCTTGCCCGGCCACTGCGGGCAGGCCCTGCTGCTGCCCGGCGCGCAGGCCGATCCGTCGGCCGTCTTGTGCGGTGGCTCGGTCGCCGGAGCGGGCAGCACCATCGGACCAGGAGCGACGGTCGACGGCTCCGTGCTGTTCGACGACGTCACGATCGGCGCGGGCGCGAAGGTAACCGCCAGCGTGGTCGGATCGGGAGCGACCGTTGGCGACGGCGCCATACTCGACGGCGTGGTGATCGGCACCGGCGCCGAGGTCGCCGGCGGCAACGAGCTGCGGCATGGATTGCGGGTCTGGCCGGGGGTCCGGCTGGACAACACCGCGATCAGATTCTCCACCGACGCCTAGCCGTCGTTGGCTCAGTCGTTGGCCCAACAGCTAGACGAATCCGCCCCGGCGCGGCGGCGCCAGTGGACGGCAGCGTTCCCGATTGACATTCGATCAGTGCTTGGCGTACACCGCCGTGGCTACGGCGATCCGGCTTACGCCCTGGACGGACCCGGCGCGATCTGGCGGGCCTGCCTGACCCCCGACGGCGCCGGAACGCTCAGGATCGCGTGGCGCGTCGACCCGGCGCTGGGCACTCTGGTGGACGCCGCCGTCTGGGGACCAGGCGGCAGCTGGCTGCTCGACTGGCTGCCCGCCATGCTCGGCGCCGATGACCGGCCTGAGGAGTTCGTGCCCGCGCATCCGGTACTGCGCGAGGCGGTCCGCCGCCGCACTGGCTTCAGGATCGGCAAGTCCGGGCTCGTGTTCGAGGTGCTAGCCCCGGCGGTGCTGGAGCAGAAGGTCGTCGGCAAGGAAGCCTGGCGGGCCTGGCGGGCATTGCTTCGCCGCTTCGGCGAATCAGCTCCGGGGCCGGCGCCGGCGGGCATGCGAGTGCCGCCGGGGCCAGCCACCTGGGCATCGATCCCGTCCTGGGAGTGGCACAAGGCCGGCGTCGAAGCGGTCAGAGCCCGGACCATCGTGGCCGCCGCCCGAGTCGCCGGCCGGCTGGAGGAGATCATCACCCTGCTGCCCGACCAGGCCGACCGCAGGCTCCAGTCCCTGTCCGGCATTGGCCCGTGGACCTCGGCCGAAGTCAGGCAGCGCGCCTGCGGCGATCCCGATGCGATCTCGGTCGGCGACTATCACCTGCCCAAGCTGGTCGGCTGCGCGCTGACCGGCCAGCCGGTCGATGACGCGGGCATGCTCGAGCTGCTCGCCCCCTACCCGGGCCAGCGCCACCGCGCCGCCATGCTGGCCGCCATGACCGGCGCCGCTCCACCCCGCCACGGCCCCCGCAACCCAGTCCGCGACTACCGCTCGATCTGATGGGGGTCAGTTAACAGGTAGAAAACGTCAAATAGGCCTCGTCGGTATTTAAGTAGTGGTTTGGGGTTTGGCGGGTCAGGAAGTGTTATGGCGGTTGGCGGGGATGTTGTGGCGGTGCTGGCGGCGAAGTTCGCGGTGATGCGGAGGGTCGGGGGCGAGCGGGCGTGGCGGGTGTGCCTGGGGTCGGAGGCGCGGGCGGCGGGGCCGCGGGGGGTCGCGGTGGTGGCGCGGGCGGCGGG
>WNEY01003611.1_pt1 | contig 11642 bp, 12 predicted proteins | sample 5400531 | NCBI WGS metagenome assembly WNEY01 (sample SAMN13153338, study PRJNA577476) | soil metagenome | isolation source: 200 cm saprolite under Douglas fir tree site 1 | place: USA:California | collected 2015-04-18
ATTCATCCCGCGCACTGCGCGAATCGGCTCGCTCATGTCAAATGCGCCGGGGTTGATTTACACCGCGGCCTTGATCGGGACGATACGGTTCTCTTCCCGCTTTTCGCGCCGCAGACGGCCGCCCTCGCCGTAGGTCGAACGCACGTAATCCTCGACCAGCTGCTGAAATTCCTCGGCGATGCGCTCGCCTTTGAGCGTCACCGTCTTCACCCCGTCAACGTACACCGGAGCGACCGGCCGCTCCCCGGAACCGGGCAGGCTGATGCCGATGTTGGCGTGCTTGCTTTCGCCGGGACCGTTGACGACGCATCCCATCACCGCGACATGCATATCCTCGACGCCCGGGTAGCGCTCGCGCCACTGCGGCATCTGCTCGCGCAGGAACGCCTGGATCTTCGCTGCAAGCCCCTGGAAGTAAGTACTGGTGGTGCGCCCGCAGCCCGGACAGGCGATGACCATCGGCGAAAACGAGCGCAGGCCCATCGTCTGTAGGATTTCCTGCGCCACCACCACCTCGCGGGTGCGGTCCCCGCCCGGCTCAGGCGTCAACGAAATGCGGAGGGTGTCGCCGATTCCTTCCTGAAGCAGCACCGAGAGCGCAGCGGTCGAAGCGACCACGCCCTTCGTTCCCATACCGGCCTCGGTAAGACCCAGATGCAGCGGATAATCGCACCGCACGGCGAGGTTTCGATACACCGCAATGAGGTCCTGCACGCCGCTTACCTTGCACGAGAGCACGATGTGGTCCCCGGGAAGGCCGAGCTCTTCCGCGCGTCCCGCCGATTCCAGGGCGGATACGATCAGCGCCTCCCGGGTCACAGCCTCCGAATCCAGCGGCTCGGCACGTGCGGCGTTCTCGTCCATGAGCCTCGCGAGCAGTTCCTGGTCGAGGCTGCCCCAGTTGACGCCGATGCGCACGGGCTTGTCGTAGCGGCAGGCCATTTCGATCATTGCGGCGAACTGTTCGTCGCGCTTGGCGCCGCGGCCGACATTGCCAGGGTTGATGCGATACTTGGCCAGCGCCTGGGCGCAATCGGAATGCTCGGCGAGCAACTTGTGGCCGTTGAAATGAAAATCACCTACGAGCGGCACATCGCAGCCCATCGCGTCGAGCCGCTCCCGGATACGCACGACTTGGGCGGCAGCGTCGGCCGTGTTCACCGTAATGCGCACGATCTCGGAACCGGCCTTGGCGAGCTCGAATGCCTGCCTCGCCGTCCGTTCGGCATCGGCTGTGTCGGTGTTGGTCATCGATTGCACCAGGATCGGCGCGCCTCCGCCGATCTCCCTGTCCCCGATCCGTACCCGGCGCGTGCTGTGCCTCGGAAAATTCGTCATGGTTCGTTCATTTCAGTACCAGCCGTGCGACCTCGATCGTGATGTAAGGCTTCAGGTCTACCGGATTGTCGTTATAGGTGAGTCGCACGGCAGCCGCATTGCCGATCACCAGCGACAGCGGCGGTTGGCCCGACACGACTCTCCGGGTCCCCGGCAGATTGAGTTGCGACATCAGCGTTCTGCCACCGCCGTCCGTGACTTCCACCCAGGACTCGCTGTCGAATTCGAGTCGAATGCGCCCAACGGGCCGCTGCGGCTGCAGCGACTCGATAGCAGGAGCTACGGCCACCGCCGGGACGGCCGGCGCGGCTGCCACCGTTGGCTCAACCTCACGCGTGGGCCGGCTCGAGGCAGCTCGTTTTTCCACCTTGGGCGGCGGCGGAGCGGTGGCCACCGTCGCCCAAGGAAAAGCGTCCGTATGCCACTCGTATACGACCACGGCCACCGCCATCAACACCATGAGCGAAAGAATGAGATAGACGCGGGTGCCGCGCCGTCCGCCCTCGAAGGGAATGCGCTTGGCGCGCAAGTCCACCGTGATCTCGCCGGGTACGTAACGCCGTTCAAGCGCTTGGAGCACGGGCTGGGGATCGATGTCGAGCAGTTTGGCGTAGCCGCGCACCATGCCGCGAACAAAGGTGCTGCCAGGCAGTTTGCCGAACTCTTCCGCCTCGAGCGCCTCGATCTGGCGTGCGCCGTATTTCAGCCGCTGGGCCACGTCCGTCACTGACAGCTTGCGTTCGCTGCGCAATTCAGCGAGCATGCGCCCCGGCCCGACTTCGGCGGCGGCGTCTGTAAACCCGGCCGTGTCGTTCATTCGAATTGCCCCTTCTGCAAATCCCGATACTCCTGGGATCCGGCAAAGCGCCTGCGCAATTGAGTGGCGTAATTGGTCACTGCGGCATGATCGCCGAGCTTGCGTTCGATTCGAAGCCCGAGCCACAGCGATTCCGCCGTCGGCTCGACCAGTTTGTGATAGCGCCCCACCAGGACGCGCGCCTCTTCCAGACGCCCCCGGCGATACTTGAGTTGTGCGAAATTGACCAGCGCCGACGGATAGTTCGGATCGAGACGCAACGCCCGTTCAAGATACTCATACGCGTCACCCTCATTGTTTTTGCGCTGCGCGCAGACAGCGGCGAGCGCATAGGATTTTTGCGGCGTGGCGTAAAGCGGATTGCGCACCGCCAGCATAAAGTAGCGGATGGCCTGGTCCTCGCGCTTGGTTTGGCACAGGAACCAGGCGAAATTGTGATTGGTGTCAGGATCGGCTGGATTGATCTGCAGCGAACGCTCGAAAGCCTGTTGCGCCTGGTCATTCTCGCGCAGATCCATGTGCACCAGACCCAGGATATTGTAAGCCGGAGCGAAATCGGGTTCGGCGGCAAGAGCGCGGCGTACTTCCTCGAGCGCGACCCCCATATTGCCTTGACCATAATACGCCGCCGCGAGATCCGTATGCGCTTTGGCGCGTTCGCGCGAGCCGCTCACTTCCCCGATGATCGGCCCGTTGTCGGCGTTCGCGGCCGACGCGTTTTCGTAGCTGCCTCCGGAAGGCGATCCTGCGCACCCGGTAAGAGCGCCAAGCGCGGCGGAACACACGAGGATGACGCGAAGTGCGCTCACGAACCGACCTTTTCAGGGCGCAGCGTCCGGCGGGTGCGGTCCAGGATTTTTCCTGCGAGCTGCCCGCAGGCGGCGTCGATATCGTCGCCGCGTGTTTTGCGGGTCGTGGTGACTATTCCCGCATTGTTGAGAAGTTCGCCGAATCTGCGAATCACCTCACGCGGCGAACGCGTAAAACCGGAGTTTGGAAACGGATTGAACGGAATCAGGTTGATCTTGCACGGCACGCGCGATACGACGTCGACGAGCTCTCGCGCATGCTCCTCGCGGTCGTTAACCCCGTCCAGCATCACGTATTCGAAAGTGATGAAGTCGCGCGGCGCGCGCTCAAGGTAGCGCCGGCAGGCGGCGAGCAGCTCGGCGAGCGGGTACTTGCGATTGATCGGCATGAGCCGGTCGCGTAGCGTGTCGTTCGGCGCATGCAAGGACACCGCGAGCGCCACCGGACACTCTTCGCGCAGACGGTCGATCATCGGCACGACGCCCGAAGTGGACAGCGTCACCCGGCGCCGCGACAGGCCGTAGGCGTCCTCGTCAAGCATCAGCTTCAGCGCGGCGACGGTGTTGTCGAAATTAAGCAGCGGCTCGCCCATGCCCATCAGCACGACATTGCTGATGACCCGCTCCCCCCCGGGTGCCGCGCCGAGCGCACGGTTTGCAAGCCAGAGCTGTCCGATGATCTCGGCGACCGAGAGATTGCGGTTGAACCCCTGCCTGCCGGTCGAGCAGAACTCGCAGGCGAGAGTGCAGCCGGCCTGGGTCGAGACGCAGAGTGTGCCTCGATGGGCCTCGGGAATGAACACCGCGTCGACCGCGTTGCCCTGGCCGACATCGAGCAGCCATTTTCGCGTTCCATCCCCGGCGACGCTGTCGCTGACGATGCGCGGCGGGGACACGCACGCGCTCTGGGCCAATTTTTCACGCAACGATTTTGCGAGATCGCTCATGCGCGCGAAATCCGATTCGCCAAAGCGATGCACCCAGCGCTTGAGCTGGCGCGCTCGGAAAGGCTTCTCGCCGAGACCGGCGACAAAACCGGCGAGCCGCTCGCCGTCGAAGTCGAGGAGGTTGACGGTCATCTATCTCGAATAGATCTCGGAACGCCGAAAGAAATACGCGATCTCGCCGCGCGCGGTTTCCGGCCCGTCGGAGCCGTGCACGGCGTTGGCATCGATGCTTTCGGCAAAATCGGCGCGGATGGTACCCTTTTTGGCCTTTTTCGGGTCGGTGGCGCCCATCAGCGCCCGATTCTTGGCGATCGCGTTTTCGCCTTCGAGCACTTGCACCATGATCGGCCCGGAAGTCATGAATTTGACCAAATCCCTGAAAAAAGGACGCCCCCGGTGCACAGCATAGAACCCTTCCGCTTCTTTTTGGGACAGCTTCAGCATACGCGCAGCGACGATTTTCAGGCCGGCTCGCTCGAATCTCGAGTAGATCTGTCCGATGGCGTTTCTCGCCACGGCGTCGGGTTTGACGATGGACAGGGTTCGCTCAGCAGCCATGCAAGATCTCCGGTCGGTATTCGGGAAACTGCGCAAGAAAAATAGCTAACGTTTTATTTTATCAGGCTTTTGCCGGAGTGTCGCGGCGGAGGACGTGGTCGTGGCGAGCGCGCGCAGGAAATTTTCCAGCACCAAGGAAAACAGGAAAGACGCCGCGACACCGATCCGGGTGTCAGGCATCTGTCAGTTTGCCATCAGGTTTCCGCAAGGCTGGCGGCGTAGAGTTCGACGCGTAGTCTCTTTCCTCCTCTGTGGCGTGGGAGTGCGTGGTACCGTTTCTTGCACTCCCACGCACTTCTTTTTTCGGGCATGGCAATGCACTCCGCCCAAGATTCCCAAACCGGCCCGCGTGATATCCTGAAGTCCGAGAAAGTTCAACTACTTGGCATGCGAGTTCTGATCGTCGAGGACGATAAGGCCTTGGCCGATGGGCTGATGCGAACGCTGAGGCAGTCGGGCTACGCCGTGGATTGCGCCGGAACGGGGGAACTTGCGCTGCGGGCTTGCGCAGAGGAGCACTACGACCTCATCGTGCTCGATGTCAGCCTGCCCGGCATCGACGGTTTCGAAGTGCTGCGCCAACTCCGCCGCAGCAATCAGGCCGGCAGCATCCTGATCCTGACCGCTCACGACGCCGAGCCCGACCGGGTACGCGGCCTCGATCTTGGCGCCGACGATTATGTGACCAAGCCCTTCTCGCTGCCGGAGCTGGAAGCAAGGGTTCGAGCGCTCATCCGCCGCAGCCAGGCCGTCAAGAGCCCCAAGCTCCGTTTCGGTGGCCTGACGGTGGACACTGCCGCACGTCGGGCAAACATCGGATCCGAACTGCTCGATCTTACTCCGCGCGAGTGGGTGGTACTGGAGTACCTTCTGATGCGCGTCGGCCAAGTCGTAAGCAAGGAGCACATGCTGCAGGCGATGTGCAGCTGGGACGATTCGATCACTCATAACGCGATCGAGGTCTATATCTCGAGGTTGCGTTCGAAGCTTCTGCACGCCGGCATCAAGATTCGCACCGTACGCGGTTTCGGCTATATGGTCGAAGATCCCGATGCGCGCCAGCCGTAGCCTTCGTCAGCGTCTGACCTATTGGCTGATCGGCCCCTTGATGCTGCTCATCGCCGCGGGTACGTTCATCTCTTATCGCATCGCATTGAGCGCTGCCAACAAAGCCTACGACAGCGCTCTGCTCGATCCGGCGCTCGCCATTGCCAGCCATATTCGTCGCGATGGCAGCCGGTTCGAGCTGGATTTGCCCTCAATCGCCATCGATGCGCTGCGCATCGATACCGAGGATCGCGTCTATTATCAGGTGCTCGGGCCGGCCGACGAGCTGATTGCCGGAACGCCTCGGCTACCCGCCACCCCGCAGCCCATGCAGCCGGACGAGCATGCATTCTACGACGCCACGTTAGAGGGCGAGCGCGTCCGCGTCGCCGCACTGGCGATCGGCGTCGATAACGGCGTAGTCGTCGTGCAGGTCGCCGAGACTCTGATCAAGCGGGATAAGCTGGTGCTCGAGTTGCTGATCGCCTCGACCGTGCCCCAGCTGCTGATCGCTTTCGCCGCGGTGGCCTTGTTCTGGTTCGGCATCGGACGGGGGCTCGCTCCGCTGGACCGACTGCGTGAAGAGGTCGCCGCCCGTTCCCCCCGCGATCTGCGCCCGGTCGCCGAGGAAGGCAAGCCGCGGGAGGTGAAGCCCCTTATCGGCGCGCTCAACCAACTGCTGTCGCGGCTCAACGCCGCAATCGAATCCCAGCAGCGATTCATCGCCAACGCTGCGCATCAACTGCGCACGCCACTCGCCGGACTCAAGACGCACGCCGAGCTGGCGCGCCGCCAGCCTTCGACCGTCGAGCTGAAATCGCTTCTCGACATGATCGCCGGCGAAACGGAGCGTACCAGCCATCTCATCAATCAGTTGCTGACCCTGGCTCGCGCCGAGCCGGGCGAAGCGGCGAGCGGGCGACCTGTCAACCTGCACGATCTCATCGGCCGCGATGTGCGCGAATGGGTGCAGCGCGCGGTAATCAAGAACATCGATCTCGGATTCGAACTCGAGGATGCGTGGACGCTCGGAGAGCCGCTGCTGCTGCACGAACTGTTCGCGAACCTGCTCGACAATGCTCTTGTCTATACGCAGGCGGGGGGAAGCGTCACGGTGCGCACGACCGAGCGTAACGGCGAAACCACCCTCGAAGTCGAGGACAATGGCCCCGGCATCCCCGAGGCGGAGCGCGAAAAGGTATTCGAGCGCTTTTACCGAATTGCAGCAACCGAGGGCGAAGGCTGCGGTCTGGGATTGTCCATCGTTGCCGAAATCGCCGAACGGCACAACGGCAGAATCGACTTGACGGCCCCGCCCGGGGGCCGCGGCACTCTAATCCGGGCGACTTTTCCGCGACTGGACACCGAGACCACCCGTACGGCGGCTCGGGCTCGCGCCGGGTGAAACGACCGGCGGCTCGCGCGCGCCGGTTTCTCGCCCTCAAGCCTCGAGCCGGTGCCGGCTATGCAAAAGGCTCCCAGGTGACGATGAGGCCGGGCTCCCCCGGCGCCGCCTGAAATTTGCAGTCGTTGCCGATGCCGGGCACAGAAACCAGTTCCTCGCCGCAGTAAAGCAGCGGCAAACGTTCGCGGCTCCACGGGGGGACACCTCGTTCCTGAAAAAGATTCTTGAGAGTCCGCCGTGGCCCACCGCAATCCGGCTGCAGCCGTTCTCCGCCGCGGCGCAACCGCACCGTGACCGGCGCACTGTGCAGCTTCGCACGGCTCACCCCTCGCCCTTCCTCCGGCTTGAACCTCAGCACGCCGCCGAGCGAGAGCAGCGGCAACGCGTTTTCCCCGCTCCAGCTCTCTCGCAACTCCGGATCGGCCGGGCCTCGCTCCGGCTCGAGGTACAGCCTGTCTCTATAGCGGAGAAACTTCCAGCCCGGTACGGTAAGGCTCACCAGCGCATCGGCCCGCGCTTCCTGCAGCTGGCGCAGCAACTCCCCCAGCCGCGCCGCGCCGAGACGCGGGATGCCTCGCGCCTCGCACAAATGCCGCAGCACGTTCTTGGCCCGCGCCTCTCCCAGCAGCCGCAGGTAGGAAATTTCCACCACCGTGCCGCCTTCGGCACGCTCCAGATCCGAGCGCGCCATCTTATCAAGCAGCTCGCCGGCTTCGGCGAGATGGGCTGCTGCGCGGGCCATGGTCGCGCGCGCCGCGGGAAATTGCCGCTCAAGAAGCGGAAAGACTTCATGGCGGAGGAAGTTGCGCCGGCGAGCGATATCGGCGTTGCTCTCATCTTCGACCCACGCGAGGCCGTGGTCGCGGGCGTAGCTCTCGATTTCCGCGCGGGAGACTTCCAGCAGGGGCCGTAACAGCTGGATCCGCGCGCCTGCGAGCACCCTCGATCGAGGCATTCCGGCGAGGCCGCGCAGGCCCGCTCCCCGCAGCAGCTGCAGCAGCAACGTTTCGGCTTGGTCGTCGCGGTGCTGTGCGAGGGCAAGGAAATCCGCCTCAAGGCGCGAAAACGCCTCGTAGCGCGCGCGCCTCGCGGCACCCTCCAGACCGAGGCCGCGGTAAGGCGCGATGTCCACTGTTTCGAGCTGGAAAGGCACATCAAACTTCCGGCACAGCTGGGCGCAAAACTCGGCCCAACGCGCTGCGTTCGGGCTGATGCCGTGATGGACATGCACGGCGCGCAACGAAAACCGCAACGCGGGCGCGAGTTCCAGCAGGATTGAGAGCAGCGCGACCGAATCGACGCCGCCCGACAGGCCCAAGGCGAGATGGGAGCCTGGCGCAATTGCCGGCGCGAGCGACGCCGCTACCTTTGCCGCAAGATCACTTGAGCTCGGCTTCCTTGAACTTGCCATAGCCCATCAGGCGTTCAAAGCGCCCCTCGACGAGCTCCTTCGGGCTCTTGTCGGCGAGGCTGCGCAATGCGTCGGCGAGCGCCTTTTTCAGGTTCTGGGCCGCCGCCGCCGCATCGCGATGGGCGCCTCCGAGCGGTTCGTTGATCACCTTGTCGATCAGACCGAGTGTCTTCAGGCGGCCAGCGGTGATGCCGAGAGTCTCAGCGGCCTCCGGCGCCTTGTCGGCGCTCTTCCACAGAATGGAGGCGCAGCCTTCCGGAGAAATCACCGAATAGGTGGCGTATTGCATCATCATCACGACGTCCCCGACCGCAATCGCCAGCGCCCCGCCCGAGCCGCCTTCGCCGATGATCGTGCACACGATCGGAATTTTCAGTTCCGCCATCACGTACAGGTTGCGGCCGATCGCTTCGGCCTGCCCGCGTTCCTCCGCGCCGATTCCCGGATACGCGCCGGGCGTGTCGACGAAGGTCAGGACGGGAATGCCGAATTTCTCGGCGAGCCGCATCAGCCGCATCGCCTTGCGGTAGCCCTCAGGGCGCGGCATGCCAAAGTTGCGCAAGATCTTTTCCTTGGTGTCGCGCCCCTTCTGGTGGCCGATCACCATCACCGAACGGCCGTTGAACCTCGCAAGCCCCCCCACGATCGAGAGGTCGTCGGCGAACGCTCGGTCGCCGTGCAGCTCCTCAAAGTCGGTGATCAGGGCGGCAACGTAATCGAGCGTGTAAGGTCGCTGCGGGTGGCGTGCGACCTGCGCCACCTGCCAGGGTGTCAGCTTGGCGTAGATTTCCTTGGTGAGCGCCGCACTCTTCTTCTGCAGGTGCTGGATCTCCTCGGAGATGTCGAGCGCCGAGTCATCCTGCACGTAGCGCAACGCGTCGATCTTGGTCTCGAGCTCTGCGACCGGCTGCTCGAAATCGAGAAAGGTGTTTTTCATTCTCTGGCAAGCACGGAAAAAGGGGCCATTCTACCCGAATCGCGCGGCGCGGCCGGTGCCGCCCGGTTGCTGCTCAGTACTCGACGGGAATCGGATCCAGGCTGCGCCAAAGATACCATGTCGCGACCGAGCGCCAGGGAGCCCAGGCGGTCCCGAGCCTGCGCATGGTCCGGGGCGACACGCGCCGACCGCCGAAGTAATTCAGGCAGATGGCCCGCTGCAACCCCAGGTCCTCGAGCGGCAACACATTCGGGCGCAGCAGATTGAAAATCAGGAACATCTCGGCGGTCCAGCGCCCGATGCCTCGCACCTGGACCAGCTCGGCGATCACCGTTTCGTCGTCAATTCCGGTCCACGCGCCCGGGCGCAGGCTGCCGTCGGCGAAGTGGCGCGCAAGGTCGGTGACATACTCGGCCTTGCGCCGCGACAAGCCGCAGGCACGGAGTCGTCGGATTCCCGCCCCCAGGATCTGATCGGGCAGCATCTGCGGCGCGAGCGCGAGCAGGCGCTGCCAAACGCTAGCCGCGGCTTTGACCGAGATTTGCTGGCCGACGACCGAGCGCGCCAGCGTGAAAAATGGCTCGCCGCGCGGCTCGAGCGCGATGCGCGGGTGACCGCGAATGATGCGCGCGAGCACCGCATCGCGTCGCGACAGAGCGCGTTTAGCCCGATCCCAGTATGCCGGAGCGGTCATCGGCCGAGGCGGCACTTCACGCGCGCGAGGCCAATGGAAGATTGAGCAGAAGATTCTGCGGTTTCATCCGGACCACGCCGTTCTGATCCATCGACAACGCCAGATAGACCGGTTTGCCGGCGATGTCCGCGCGCATCGCAGCGGAATCGGCAAATTCGAGCTGAAACAACGCAAGCAGCCGGCGAAAGCGTCCCTGCTCCACTTCGTCGCCGCGCCACAAATCGTTCAGCAGCGCGGTCGACTCTGCGTCCAGGCCGATGTGCCAGCTCCAGCCGCGGTCCTCGATCGCCCGCAGCGGCTTTACATCGACGGTTATTCCGAAAAAATGCCGGATCCATTTTTCGATGACGCGGCAAAACGCCTTGTTCGCGGCGCGGCCGAAATTCATGCTGATCACGAAATCGTGGCGCTGGTCGCGCAACCAGTAAAGCTGTCCATTGTCGGTATCGAGCACGTCCAGGTTGACGGCCGAAAGCGGCGTCTGTGCCTCGACGACCAGGCGGCCGAGACTGCCGTACCTCCCCTCCGAGGCGTGCATTTCCACCGTTTCAAGATCTGCAAGCATGGCCACGCCTTCCTCGGTGGTAGCCTTTTGTTCCCGGTAGAACAATTCTCCGGCGCGCGGCTCGAGCGGATCCTCGCAGCCGTCCAGAATGTTGCGCACGATGATTTGCGCGAGCTGATCGATGAAAATCGGCGGAACAGCGACGGTTCCGCCGAAAAAGACCTCCGTGTAGCACGACTCGAGCGACGCCGCCCGTTTCAGCCTTTCGAAGAACGCGAGCAGGACGCGAAAATTATCGCGCGCATCGGCGTCCTCGACGCGCTCGAGCGCTGCGGCCTCCACGGCGCGACGCGGATTCTCCAGCAGCATCTCGTGCAGCGCGATTTCGTTCGGCCCCGATTCCTCGACGGGCCGGATTTCCGGGCGCAGAAGGTAGGCGCGCAGAAAATCATCGGTGATGGCAAGCCGCCCGTCGCCGTCGCGTTCGAGCAGGTGGAAACCGGAACTGCGCCAGAAGTCCGGCATGGCGCGGCGATGGCAACCCCCGTGCCGCGGCTAGGCTACGCCGCGGCACCCGCGAGCGTGAATACGCGGCTGTGGGAAGACACGTGCTGGACCAGGAATTCCATTTGGTCCGCGAGTATCTTGCGGTTGGTGAGAATGAGGTACTCGGCTTTGTTCGGTACGTAGGGCGCGTACAGAAGCTGCAGCCCCGACTCTTCCGGTACGCGGTTGCGCTTGATGCCGTTGCACGCTCGGCACGCGGTGACCACGTTCATCCACGCATCGGTGCCGCCGCGTGAAACCGGCCGGATATGGTCGCGCGTCAGCCGCAGATAGCTGAACTCTCCGCCGCAGTAGGCGCAGATGTGACGATCCCGGCGGAACAGTTCGCGATTGTTGAGCGGGGGCACTTGGTTGAATCCCTTCATCGCCATCGCCTTGCCCTTGATCGCGATAATCGAGCGCGCGGTGATGCTGGAGCGCTGGCCGGTCGCGCGCGAGATCCCGCCGTGGAAGGTGAACTCCTTATCGCCCAGCGTCCAAGCCACGAGGTTCTTCGCGTAGTAGAAGCACGCCTGCTGCCACGTCACCCAGCGGTGCGGCACGCCGTGATTGTCGAGGGTCAGAATGAGCGGAATCTGGCCCGCCATGCGATGACTCCGACTTTCAT
>WNEY01011937.1_pt1 | contig 11641 bp, 10 predicted proteins | sample 5400531 | NCBI WGS metagenome assembly WNEY01 (sample SAMN13153338, study PRJNA577476) | soil metagenome | isolation source: 200 cm saprolite under Douglas fir tree site 1 | place: USA:California | collected 2015-04-18
GGAGCGATGCAGGCAGGCGTCCAGACCATTGCCTTACAGGATATCGACCTGCAGGTCGTCCGCCGGGGGACAGGGGTACCATTGCTCCTCCTGCATGGCGGGGATGGCCCACAGAGCCATCTGCCATTCTTTCAGCGTCTGACCGAGCAGTTCGACGTCATTGCGCCGACCCATCCCGGCTTCGCAAGTAGTCCGATCCCGGAGCATTTCGATGCGCTGGAAGATTTAGTCTATCTCTATCTCGATCTGTTGGACGCGTTGGATGTGCGGAACGTCGTCCTCATGGGCTTTGCTATGGGGGGCTGGGTCGCTGCCGAGTTGGCGGTATGGAATACGACCCGGCTGGCGCAGCTTATGCTGGTCGATGCCGTCGGCATCAAGCCCGGTGATCGCGACCGGCGCGATATTGCCGACGTCTTCGGGGCGCCCCCTCCAGCAGTGGCGAAGTTACTGTTCCATGACCCGTCCAAGGCACCCGACCTCGCCGCCATGACCGACGTGCAAGTGACGGTGCTGGCTGCGGACCGCATTGCACACGCCATGTATACCTGGGACCCCTACATGCACAATCCTAAGCTGCGGTATTGGTTGCACCGCATCACCGTGCCCACCCTACTTATTTGGGGGGCAAGCGATGGGGTCGTGCCTGTCGCTTACGCCGAAGCCTATCGCGCCATGATTCCTGGCGCGCAACTGGTGATCATTCCCGAGGCGGGTCATCTGCCACACGTGGAGCAGCCTGAGCTGTTACTCCAGCACGTCTTGTCGTTCACAGCGCGGTGAGGAGCGCAGTTATGCAAGCCTGGTTCTTTACCGAAGACGCCTATCCGTACCTCCCCGAGGCTGACACATACGAGTCCATTCGGGTCAACCTGCCCAACAAGTATTACGACCCTGTCAAGGGCGCAGACCTGTATCATATGTACCTCGACCTGTGGTGTGCCGCCGACGACATGGGGCTCGAGGTGATGCTCAACGAGCACCATCAGACGGCCACCTGTGTGGTGCCGGCGGCCCCGATCCTGCTCGGCATTCTGGCCCACCAAACCTCACGGGCTCGCCTCCTCATTCTCGGCAATCCGATTGCTAACCGCACGCAGCCCGTCCGTGTGGCTGAGGAGATGGCCATGATTGATGTCATCTCACGCGGCCGCCTGGAATGTGGTTTTGTGCGCAGCGTGCCCTATGAAGCCGCGCCGGCCAACATCCTGCCATTCCGTGGGGCAGAGCGGCTGTGGGAAGCGCACGACCTGATCGTGAAGGCCTGGACGACCCACGATGGACCATTCAATTTCGAAGGGCGCTGGTTCCACGCCCGGCAGGTCAACATCTGGCCACGTCCCTACCAGCAGCCACACCCGCCCATCTGGATCACGGTCGGTAGTGGCAGGAGCACCATACCGGTGGCGCAACATAACTATACGGGAGCCGTCTTTCTCGCTGGGTACCCGCGCATTCGCGAGATCTATGATGGGTATCGCGCCGCCTACCGTGCGGCCCACGGTCAGGAAGCGCCACTCGACCGGCTCGCGTATGCCGCCCTGGTCTATGTAGGCGACAATCCGCAGCAGGCCCGGGCAGGGGCGGAAAAAGTGCTCTGGTACATGACGTCCAACAAGGTGCCGCCGCATTGGAGTAACCCCCCGGGCTACCATCCGCCAGCCGTCGCGGCCCAGATCATGAAAGGCGCGCGGGGTGGGGCCGGTATCCCCCTGGTGCCCAGACTCGACGAGCAAATGGCCCGTGGCAACGTCTTTGCCGGGACCCCAGATCAAGTGTTTGCCCAAATCAAAAATTTTTGGGAGTACGCCGGCGGGTTCGGACATCTGTTGATGATGGCCCAGGCAGGTTTCTTGACGTATGCCGAGACGACCACCTCGATGCGGCTGTTCACGCAGGAAGTCTATCCACGTCTGCAAGCACTCACTGCCGCTTACGACAGCGAGCATATGCAGGCTCTGCGGGCGTGTCAGCCGGATAAAGCGGCTGCGGATCTCGGCACGTTTGGCCTCGAGTTCGTGCGTTAATAAAGCGGGCGTGGCGATGCCCTTGCAGGAAGGTTTACGGGGTCTGGCAGGACGACGATGGGGTCCTGACGTGTCTCCGACGTACAAGATAACCACTAGTTTTTTCAGGCCTTAGGGGAGTCTTGACAAGCCCATAAAGGGGTGGCTATAATGTGCGCTAACCCGTCGCGGTTAGATGTTGCACCCTCACAGCTATGCAATCACCCGTCAATTGAAGGATAGCGCTGGTGGCCGCATCGCAGCATGGCAATCCTGCAGCCTTAGTGATGCATCTTGCCAAGATTCCGGAGGATGGCCTAGAATTCCAGGCCGAGGTGACGGCAACGCACTTGCAATTGCCCCCGGCAAGCGAGGTCGAGTTCCCTACGCCCGTACAGGTGCGGGGTCGGTTCACCAAAGTGGCGGAGCAGGTCTACTTCCAGGGCACCATCCGTGGCACGCTGGCAGTGCCCTGCAGCCGCTGTTTAGACAGCATATACAATGATTTTGCGGCGGCTATACGGGTAGTGTACCTGCCTCCCTCGACCAAATTGCATCTCGAAGGAGAGGAGGGCGTCGAGTCAGAAGATGAACTGGACCTCTATATGCATGACGGGATCATGCTGGACTTACAACCGCCGGTGCACGATTACGTGCTGCTCGCTTTCCCCATCCAACCCTTGTGTCGTCCTGACTGTGCGGGATTGTGCCAAGTGTGTGGGGGAAATCGCAATGAGGTGCCGTGTGCCTGCGAGACGGACGCAGGTGATCCACGTTTTGCTCTCCTCCAACAACTCCGTTTGCCGAAGACGTCATGAGGGTCGAGGTTCGCCCCGCTGATGAGGTGGGGCGTGGATTGAAACATGAGGGTTGATGTTATATGGGCGTGCCTAAGCGCAAGACTTCGAAATCCCGCCGCGACAAACGGCGCACACATCAGCGCCTACACCTGTCGAGCCTGAGTTCATGCCCTCAGTGCGGAGCGACCAAACTACCCCACCGGATATGCCAGAGTTGTGGCTACTACAAGGCTAGGGAAATCATCGCCGGACGCGAAGCGTAGGGGCAAGGCCAGTATGCGCGCTGCCATCCTGAGGTCCGCGCTGGTAAGGTACCACTATCGATGAAGATCGCTGTCGATGGTATGGGTGGCGATTACGCGCCTCAAGCAATCGTGGAAGGGGCCGTACTTGCGGCACAGCAGCATAACACCGACATCATCTTGGTCGGGGATGAGGCGTGCTTAGAACGGGAACTCGACCGTTTACAAGCGCACCATCTGCCCATTTCGATTTGCCATGCCGCGGAAGTGGTGCATATGGAAGAGGCCCCTGGGATGGCACTGCGTAAAAAACGTTTCTCCTCGATTCGTGTGGCCATAGAGTTGGTCCGTCGTGAGGAAGCGCACGCCGTCGTCAGTGCTGGGAACACCGGGGCAACACTCGCTGCCACCACCATGATTCTCAAACCGCTCAAAGGCATTGACCGTCCTGCCATTGCCACATTGTTACCGACCCAAAAAGGGTTTACGATCCTCCTCGACGTGGGAGCGAACGTCGATTGCAAAGCCACCCAGCTGTTTCAGTTTGGCATCATGGGACATGTGTTTGCCAAGTACGTCTTTGGCAAGCCGTCACCCTCTGTCGGGCTCCTCGCCATTGGGGAAGAGGACACCAAGGGCAACGACGTCACGAAAGAAGCGTTCCTGATGCTGAAGCAGAGCCACCTCAATTTCATCGGCAATGTCGAAGGGAAGCATGTTTTTCGCGGTGCCGCTGATGTGGTCGTGTGTGATGGCTTTATTGGCAATATTGCCCTCAAGATGTGCGAAGGGCTGGCGGAGATGTATGGCCAGTCCCTCAAGGCCGGCCTGACCAACACCCCATGGCGCCGCCTGGCGGCGGTTTTGATGCGGCCGGCCCTGAACGATATCCGCAAGCGGGTGGACGCTTCGGAGTACGGTGGCGCGCCGCTCCTTGGGATCAACGGCACCTGTATTATTGGCCACGGGAGCTCCACACCCAAAGCGGTGAAGAATGCCATCCACATGGCGCAGCGCTTCGTGGAAGAGCGTGTGAGTCGCCATATTCAGGAAGATATCGAGCGGAACGGCGATATCCAGGCAGCTGGGGCCCCACGGCGGCGGAAAATTTGGCGTCACATCCGCAACCATATGTCATTTCGGGGCGAACGTGAGCGTGAAGACGACAGTGCCGAGAGCGACACGGATCCCCAGCCGCCCCGCGTGCCAATTCTCTAACTGCGTTGACAACAGGATCATGCTATGGCAACTCGCATCGTCTGTGTCTTCCCGGGACAGGGGTCACAGGCTGTTGGCATGGGCCAAGACCTCTGGGAGGCCGATGACGCTGTCAAGGCACTCTATCAGGAAGCCAATGAGGCGCTCGGCTACGATCTGCAACGTCTGTGCTTTGCAGGGCCAGAGGAGGACTTGCGCCTGACCCAGCACGCCCAACCAGCGATTTTGGCCCACAGTATAGCGGCCTGGACCCTGGTGTCGCGGCGCGGCGTCCACCCCGTGTTGCTCGCCGGGCACAGCCTCGGCGAGTATTCGGCGCTGGTGGCGGCGGGCGCCTTGCGGTTTGCTGATGCCGTCCGCCTGGTGCACCAACGTGGTCTGTTCATGCAAGCCGCGGTGCCACCCGGGGCTGGCAGCATGGCCGCCCTGTTAGGCGTGGCGCACCAGGACGTCGAAGCCCTGTGCGCCGAATTTGGCGGCGATGGCGTGCTGCAACCGGCCAACTATAATGACCCCGGTCAAATCGTCATTGCCGGTGAAACGGCGCGCGTGCAGGCTGCAGTGGATGCCGCCAAGGCACGCCGCTTGGGCAAGGCGATCGTGCTCAAGGTGAGTGCACCTTTCCACTGTCGCATGCTGCACCCCGCCGCTGAGCGTCTGGCGCACGTGCTGGCGCGGGTGTCTTTTGCTCCCTTGACCATCCCGGTGTTGTCGAATGTCACCGCCACCCCGCATCCCTCCCCGCAGGCGGTGCGCGACCTCTTGGTGCAGCAAGTGTGTGCGCCAGTGCGGTGGGAAGACGCTATGCGCTATGCTGTGGCCCAGGACTGCGATGCCCTCCTGGAAGTCGGACCGGGTAAGACCCTCTCCGGGATGATGAAGCGCATTGCCCCACAGGTGGAGGTGCTGGCGCTCGACGCGTTCTTACAGTAGTGTATGGCGAGGTCTCTATGGCGCAGTTCCAGGGCAAGATAGCGGTCGTCACGGGTGGCTCACGCGGTATTGGTCGGGCCATTGCACTCGCTTTTGGGCGCGCTGGCGCGCGTGTCGTGGTGACCTGCACACGCCAGCGTGAGGCCGCTGAAGAGGTCGTAGCGACCCTGCAACAGATGGGGAGCGCCGGCCAGGTCTGCCAGTTTGACGTTGCCGACTACGCGGCCACGACGGCAGCTTTGGACGATATCGTCAAGGCGTTTGGACGCATAGACATTCTGGTCAGCAATGCCGGGGTGCGCCGTGATCAACTCCTGGTACGGATGAAACCCGAAGAATGGGACGTGGTAATCCATACCAACCTCTCGGGGACATTTCACTGTGCGCGGGCGGCGGCGCGTACGATGCTGCGCCAGCGTTGGGGTCGCATCATCGCCATCACTTCGGTCGTGGGGCTTACTGGCAACGCCGGGCAAACGAATTATGCAGCGTCAAAGGCTGGGATCATTGGCTTTACCAAGGCCCTGGCCAAGGAGTTGGGGCCGCGCGGCATCACCGTCAATGCGGTGGCGCCAGGCTTCATTGACACGGATATGACGCGCGCGTTGTCGGAAGACCAACGGCAAGCTCTGTTGCAGCACATCCCACTCGGGAGCCTTGGGACGCCAGACGATGTGGCAGCCTGTGTGCTCTTTCTAGCCTCGGACGAGGCCCGGTACATCACTGGGGAAGTGGTGAGCGTGAGTGGGGGATTAACTATCTAGGACAGGGAGACTAGAGACCATGACGATTGAAGAGCGTGTGCAGGCGATTATTGTTGAGCAGCTCGGTGTCGATGAGAAGGAGGTCACCGAGTCGGCCTCTTTTATTGAGGACTTGGGGGCCGATTCCTTGGATACCGTCGAGCTGGTGATGGCCTTCGAGGAGGAATTTGACATCGAAATTCCTGATGAAGACGCCGAAGAAATCGCCACGGTGGCGGACGCGATTCGCTATATCAAAGACAAAACGGCGAAGGAGGCTCAATAGAGTATCCACAAGGGTCGCAGGTGAGACTTCCACACAGGAGTGGCCCTCCTATGACAGGAAATAATGACGGCATGCACCGGCGGGTGGTCATCACAGGCATGGGGCTAGTGACGCCTGTGGGGACAGGGGTACAGACCTCGTGGAATGCTGTGTTGAAGGGGGAAAGTGGTATTGGCCGTATTACCAGTTTCGATACCAGTAATTATCCCTGTCACATTGCTGGAGAAGTGCAGGACTTCGATCCTCTGGCGTATGTCGACAAAAAAGAGGTGAAGCGCATGGATCGTTTCACCCAATTTGCCCTGGCCAGCGCTACCATGGCCTTGGACGCTGCGGCGCTCTCCATCAGCGAGGAGAATGCGCCTCGGTGTGGGTGTCTGTTGGGGGTAGGGTTCGGGGGTATGGCCACGCTCGAACGCAATCATGAAAGCCTGCTGCGGGCTGGCCCGCAGCGGATTTCGCCGTTCTTCGTGCCCATGCTCATCGCCAATATGGCCGCTGGGCACGTCTGCATACGTTTTGGTTTGCGCGGGCCCAATTCCTGTGTGACCACGGCCTGCGCCGCCGGCACCCATGCTATTGGCGAAGCCTACAAAATCATTCAGCGCGGGGATGCGGATGTGATGCTGAGCGGTGGGTGCGAAGCGGCGATTACGCCGCTGGCGTTGGGGGGCTTCTGTGCCATGCGGGCCCTGTCGACACGCAACGATGCCCCCCAGCAGGCCAGTCGCCCGTTTGATAAAGGGCGCGACGGCTTTGTGCTGGGCGAAGGTGCTGGGGTGCTCGTCCTGGAAGAGCTCCAGCAGGCGCAGCGCCGTGGGGCCACCATTTACGCTGAGATCGTCGGCTACGGCATGAGCGCGGATGCCTATCGGGTATATTAATGCCCATGGGACGTCCACCCCGTATAATGATAAATATGAGACGCTCGCGGTGAAGAAAGTCTTCGGTGAGCACGCCTATCGTCTGGCGATGAGCTCAACGAAGTCCATGACGGGCCACTTGCTTGGTGGGGCAGGAGGTATTGAGGGAGTCTTTACCACGCTGGCGCTCTACCACGGCGTCTTACCTCCCACGATGAACTGGGAAACGCCCGACGCCGATTGTGACCTCGACTACGTGCCGAATGTGGCGCGTGCCACACCGGTGCAGCTAGCCATGTCCACCTCGCTGGGCTTCGGTGGGACGAATGCCTGTGTGGTCTTCAAAAAATATACGGAGTCGCTGTGATCACCGCCGAACGTATGGCCCTGTTGGCGCTTTTCCAGACGCATCTAGGGTACGCATTCCAGAACGTTGGGCTGCTCGAACAGGCCCTGACGCACCGTTCCTATGCCCATGAGGTCCCTGGGGATCAGGCCGATTACGAGCGTCTGGAGTTTTTGGGTGATGCGGTCTTGGGCCTGATGATTAGTGCATACATCTACACAGTGTATCCGCTGGCGCGTGAAGGACAGCTCTCACAACTGCGGGCGTGCCTGGTGCAGCAACAGACGCTCGCGCACCTGGCACGTCAGCTCGACATCGGCCGTTTTTTACTGCTCGGCCGCGGTGAGCACCAGCATGGCGGCCGCGCCAAGGATTCCTTGTTGGCCGCGGCGTTCGAGGCCGTGGTCGCAGCGGTATACTTGGATAGTGGGCTCCTGAAGGCCCAAGAGGTCTTTGTGCATCGCTTTATGCCTGTCATAGAACGGTGCGCTACAGTGCGTCCAGATCGAGATTACAAGGGGGTACTCCAGACCCAGACCGTGAGCGCCTTTGGTTGTACCCCAACGTATCAGGTCTTACGAGAAGAAGGCCCGGCGCACCAAAAAACGTTTCATGTGCAGTTGACCCTGAACCATGAATACAGGTGTGTTGGTATCGGGCGCAGTAAGAAAGCGGCGGAGCAACAGGCTGCCAAGCAGCTCCTCGAACTGCTCCAACAGACCAGGACGTAGTACTACTCACACGCAAGACACGTGGTGACCCACCCCGCCAGTGCTGCGCACGGCTAGTTGCCCCGCCATACTGGTGGGGGTGCTGCGCACGGCTAATTGGCTATACACACCCCCGCCATACTGGCGGGGGTAATGAGCCCTACGCAGTAGCCGTGCGCAGCACCCGTGTGCAGCACCTGGGAGGACGACATGGCTGAGGGCAGATTTTTTGGGCGGTTGCTGTCGGGGTTGCACAAAACCCGCCAGGCGCTCAAGGAGAATCTTGAGGCCGTCTTTAGCCGCAAACGTATTGATACTGAGACGCTGGAAGAGCTCGAAGAAGCCCTCATCCTGGCCGACCTGGGGGTACAGACCACCGAGAAGGTGCTGCAGGAAGTGCACAAGCGGGTCAAGCAGAAGACCATTGAGGCCGGTGAGAGCTTGCGTGCGGGAGTGGTGGAGACCTTGCGCGATATCCTCCTCGCAGCCACACCCACGTCTGCTCCCGACATGACATTCCCCCGCCCGTGGGTGCTGATGATGGTCGGCGTGAATGGAGTGGGCAAAACCACCACCCTCGGTAAATTTGCCTACCAGTTGCGCGCCGCTGGTGAGACACCGCTGCTGGTAGCGGCAGATACGTTCCGAGCTGCGGCCATTGAACAGGCCGAGTTGTGGGCGAAACGCGCTGGGGTGGATATCATTAAAGGACAGCCTGGGGGTGACGCCGCGGCGGTGGCTTTCGATGCCGTCCGGGCGGCGCGGGCGCGCCAGGTGGACCGGGTGCTTATCGATACCGCGGGGCGCTTGCATACGAAGGTCCATCTCATGGAGGAGTTGAAGAAAATGCGCCGGGTGCTGGAGCGTGAAATGCCTGGGGCGCCGCACGATATCTGGTTAGTCCTCGATGCCACGACGGGCCAGAATGGCATTGCACAAGTGCAGCAATTCCACGACAGCCTCGGCCTGACCGGCCTGGTGCTGACCAAGCTCGACGGGACGGCGAAGGGAGGCATTGTCATCAATATTGCCGAGCAGTTCCACGTGCCGATCCGTTATATTGGTATTGGGGAAGGCATGGACGACCTGCGGCCGTTCGATGCTGCTGAATTTGCCAGAGCACTTTTGGAAGAGGAAGACCGCCTATGACCGGTGAGGACGTGCGCCAACAGTTAACCCAGCTGCAGCTCAAGCTTGAGGCGCTCCGAGGTCATCTTTGATCTCGCCAAGGTGCAGACAGAAATCGTCGCTCTCGAGGCGCAGATGGCCCGTGATAATTTCTGGGAGCAGATTGAAGAGGCCCAGGAGGTGTTGAAACGCCGGGCGCAACTGCAAACCCCCATGGACCGCTGGCAGAAGTTGAGCGGTCAGGTCGAGGAGACTCTCAGCTTGCTCGATTTGGCAGAAGAGGCAGACGACGCGGAGGTGCTCCAGGAAGTCCAGGTAGAGACAGCAAAACTGGCCCTGGAAATTGAGCATTTCGAGCTCGAAGCGCTGCTGGGTGGTGAGATGGATGCCGCAAATGCGCTGATGTCCATTCATCCTGGCGCCGGGGGCACGGAGTCGCAGGACTGGGCGCACATGCTGCTGCGTATGTACATCCGTTGGGCCGAGACGCACGGGTATGCGTACGAAGTACTCGACTTCCAGCCGGGCGAAGAAGCGGGTATCAAGAGCGCCACCCTCAAGGTCACAGGGCGCTACGCGTATGGCTATCTCAAGGCCGAGCAGGGTGTGCATCGCCTGGTACGCATTTCCCCATTCGATGCGGCAAAACGACGGCATACGTCGTTTGCAGCCGTGTTGGTCACGCCGGAAGTGGATGAGACGATCAAAGTGGATATTGATCCGACGCGCTTGCGGGTTGATACCTATCGCTCGAGTGGGGCCGGTGGCCAGCACGTAAATGTGACGGACTCTGCCATCCGTCTGACCTATCAGGTAGACGATGCGACCAAAGTTGTCGTGCAGTGCCAGAATGAGCGCTCACAGCATAAAAATCGCGCCAGTGCCATGAGCGTCTTACGTTCACGTCTCTACGCCCTGGCGCAACAGCGGCAACGTGAGAAGATGGTCGAGTTGCAGGGTGAAAAGAAGGACATTGCCTGGGGCAACCAGATTCGCTCGTATACCTTAGCACCCTACCAACTCGTGAAAGACCACCGTACTGGCGTTGAGATAGGGAATGTTGAGGCGGTGTTCGAAGGGGGATTGGATGCGTTTATTCAAGGCTATCTCGCGGCGCACCGTGCCGCGGTGTAGCAGACAGCACAGCGCGGCAGTGGTCTGAGCTATGCCTTACGAACTCACAGTGGGTTTGCGTTATCTCAAGTCGCGTCGCCGGCAGACGTTTATCTCGCTCATCACGCTGATCTCTGTGGGTGGCGTCGCGGTCGGCGTGATGGTCCTGATCGTGGTCTTGGCGGTGATGAGTGGCTTCGAGGCCAGTCTGAAAGAGAAAATTCTGGGTATCAACTCACATATCTGGATTCTGCCTCAGGCACCAGGGCAGCTCACGGGGTACCGAGACATCGTCGCCCGTGTCGCGGCCTTGCCACACGTCACCTTTGCAGCACCATTTACGACCAACGAAGTTATGCTGGTCGCCGATGGACATGTCGCAGGGACCATTGTGCGCGGTATCGATCCCAGTCAAGCCGACCAGATGGCCGATCTAAGCAGCCATATACGTGGAGAGGATCTGCATGCACTCCTTGCACCACCTCCCGCACGGGTACAGGACGAGACCCCCCCTGCCGCGGCTGCCAGCCGCGGCATCGTGCTCGGGAAAGAACTGGCGCGCCATCTGCTCGTCTACCCCGGCCAGCAAGTCATGGTGACGTCGCCCCTGGGTGTGCTCACCCCAGCGGGCATTCTGCCCAATATGCGTGGTTTTACGGTCACTGGCATGTTCGACACCGGCATGTACGAGTATGACGCCAAGCTCGCCCTGATGTCGCTGCGCCAGGCCCAGGACTTCTTCGAATTGGGGGACACGGTGCATGGCATTGAGGTCAAGGTCGACGACATCTATCGTGTTCACGAGGTGACCGAGGCGATTAACGCCTTGCTCGGGCCAGCCTTCTGGACCCGTGACTGGATGCAGATGAATCGCAACCTGTTTGCCGCTCTGACGCAGGAAAAGGTGCTGATGTTCATTATTCTTGTGTTGATTATTCTGGTGGCGGCGTTCAACATTGTCAGTACCTTGATTATGATGGTCATGGAAAAGCACGCCGACATCGCCATCCTGAAAGCGATGGGGGCTCGTAACCGGGGCATTTACAAAATTTTTATGCTCGAAGGCATGATTATCGGTGTAGTCGGCACGGTGCTCGGGGGCATTGGCGGGCTGGTGTTTGCCTGGAATTTACAGACGATCGCAGGGGTCGTCGAGCGCTTGCTGGGGATCCAATTTTTTTCCCCTGACGTCTATTTCCTGGACAAGCTCCCAGTGCAGATTCACGCGATGGACATCGCGCTAATCGTGCTGA
>WNEY01004567.1_pt1 | contig 11640 bp, 9 predicted proteins | sample 5400531 | NCBI WGS metagenome assembly WNEY01 (sample SAMN13153338, study PRJNA577476) | soil metagenome | isolation source: 200 cm saprolite under Douglas fir tree site 1 | place: USA:California | collected 2015-04-18
CGCGAGACGGTCGGCCCCGATCTCTCGCGGCGCGAGATCGGGCTGATCTCGTTCATCGGCAACCTCGAGAACATCGGCGACATCATCGACAAGAACCTGCTGGAGCTGGCCCGCAAGAAGATCTACCAGGGGCGGCGCTTTTCCGACGCGGGCTGGGCCGAGATCCTCGAGTTCCACGGCATGGTGTCGAAGAATCTCGAGACGGCCATTGCCGCCTTCGCGGCCAACGACCGCACGCTGGCCCAGCACGTGCTCGACCAGCGCTCGGTCACGCGCCAGCGCGAGCGGGAGCTGCGCGAGTCCCATCTGGGCCGGCTGCGGGCCGGGCTGGCCGAATCGCTGGAGACCTCGGAGATTCACCTCGACATCCTCACCAACGTGAAGCGCATCGCGTCGCACGTCTCCGCGCTGGTGTTTCCAATTCTGGAAGAGGTATGACGCCAGGTTCCGGCGGGGGACGGGCGTGGGACTGTTCGAGCGAAGGGGGCTACGCCCCCCTCGGACTCCCCCGGCCGGGAGCCCGTGCCCTGTGTACGAACGAGAGACCGCGTCCCGTGAAGTCACGACTCGGATCGCGGGTGTGCATCAACGCCGCCGGTGGTTCCGGCGGGGCACGGGCGTGGCGAAGCCCGGGGGCCCGTGCCCTGTTCAATGGAGGTATACGATGAAAAAGATCGAGGCGATCATCAAACCATTCAAGCTCGACGACGTGAAGGAGGCGCTGACCGAGATCGGCGTGATCGGCATGACGGTGACCGAGGTGCGCGGGTTCGGCCGCCAGAAGGGCCACACCGAGCTGTATCGGGGGTCGGAGTACACCGTGGACTTCCTGCCCAAGGTCAAGATCGAGGTCGTCGTCGCCGATCACCTGGCGGACAAGGTCACCTCCACCATCGCCGCCGCCGCCAAGACCGGCTCCATCGGCGACGGCAAGGTGTTCGTCCTGCCCATCGACGAGGCGGTCCGCATCCGTACGGGCGAGACGGGAGAATCAGCCATCTGAACCGGACCGTCGACCTCGCGGCGATCCTGACCTCTGCCGGCACCGCCGCGAAGCGGCATCACTCGGCGCTGCGCCGGCACGGGTTCGCCGCGCCGGCCGCCGCGCTCGCCAACCTCCACGCGCTCACGCCGACGCCCCGCGACGCCGAACTGCTCGCCCCGGTATTTCCACGCCTGCTCACCGAGCTGGCGGCGGCGCCCGATCCCGACATGGCGCTCAACAACCTCGAGCGGTACGCGGCCGTCGTCGACCGCACAGTTTTTTTTCGCACGCTCGCCGACCATCCCGCGCCGGCCCAATCTGCTCGCGTGGCTCCTCGAGCCGCCCACGATGCGGCAGTGGCTGGCTGACGACTTCGAAACCGATCTCGCCCAGGCACTGGCTCCGTTCGCGGCCCGCGAGGCCCGCATGAACGCGCTGCGCCGATTCAAGTACCGTCAGCTCCTGCGCATCGCCAGCCGCGATCTGCTCGGCGACGCCGACCTGACGGTGACGACGGAGGAGCTGGCGCGGCTGGCCGACGTGTGCCTCGCCGAGGCGTGGCGGCTGGCCGACGCCACGCTGCGCGCCCAGTACGGCGCGCCGCTCGATGCGGACGGCGCGGAGACCGCGCTGGCCGTCATCGGCATGGGCAAGCTCGGTGGCGACGAGCTGAACTACTCGTCCGACATCGACCTCATGTTCGCCTACGGCGCCGACGGAGAGACCGAGGGCGGCCGCGAGGGCCGGCTGGCCAATGGGGATTACTTCGCGCGGCTCGCCCGCGAGATCGTCTCGCTGCTCGAATCGGTCACCGAGGAGGGCTCCGCGTTCCGCGTGGACCTCCGCCTGCGTCCCGAGGGCCGGATGGGCCCGGTCGTCCTCTCGCTCGACGGCTACCGCACGTACTACGCCGAGCGCGCCGAGCTGTGGGAGCGCCAGGCGCTGCTCAAGGCGCGCGCGTGCGCCGGCGACGAGCGGGTTGGCGCCCGCTTCATGGAGCTGGCCCGCGCCGTCGTCTACCGGCCTGGCCTCGATGCGAGCATCGTCGGCGCCGTGCGCGATATGAAACGGGAGATTGACCGCCACCTGAAGGAGAAGGCCGGCGAGAACGTGAAGCTCGGCCGCGGCGGCATCCGCGAGATCGAGTTCCTCGTCCAGGCGCTCCAGCTCCTCTACGGCGGCGACGATAGCTGGCTGCGGGAGCGCACGACGCTGAAGGCGCTCTTCCGGTTGACCGAGCGCGGCTACCTCGCGCCCGGGCTCGGCCACGCGCTGTCCGAAGCGTACGTGCACCTGCGCACCGTCGAGCATCGCCTGCAGATCCTCCACGAGTTCCAGACTCACACGCTGCCCGACGACCCGGATGAGCTCGGCCGTCTCGCCCGACGTGTCGGCGTCGGTGGCTCACCGGCCCAGGCGACGCGCGAGTTCCAGCGGCGGCATCGCGCGATCACCGCCACGGTGCATCGCGCCTTCGGCGAGTTCTTTGCCGAGCGCCCGGCATCGCGGAATCGCCGCGTCCGAGTGCCGAGTCTCCTGGCCCTCCAGGCCACCGGCTTCCGCGATCCCGAGCGTGCCCGCCACAATCTGCGCCTGATCCTCGAGGGCCGACCGCTCGTGCCCTACGCGGCGGCGCTGAGCCGCGCGATGGAGCGGCTGCTTCCGAGCCTGCTCGACGCCCTCTGGCAGAGCCCCGATCCCGACGAGGCGCTGAACCAGATGGAGCGCTTCCTGGCGGCCGTCGGCCCGCGGGCCGGTCTGATCGAGCTGCTGGCGAGCGATCCCGCGGTGCTCGCCGGGCTCGCGCGGCTGTGCGCCGGCGGCGATCTCCTCACGCAGTTGCTCATCACGCAGCCCGAGCTGCTGACGGCGCTCGCCGATCCGCGTGCGTGGGAACACCCCAAGCGCGCCAGCGATTTCCGAAGGGCCTTGGCGGCGGTGTTCGCTCCCGGGCTCACTCCCAATGAGCAGCGGGACCGCCTGCGCCAGGTGAAGCAGGCGGAGGAGCTGGGAGTCGTCTGGCGCTATCTCCTGGGCGTGACCGGGATCGACGGCTACTCGCGCGAGATGACGGCGCTGGCCGAAGGCACGCTTGCCGCCGGCATGCTGCTCGCGTTGAATCCGCTGATCGAGCGCCACGGCGTGCCGCGCACCGCCGATGGCGAATTCATCCCGGTGGTGATCGTCGGTCTCGGCAAGCTCGGCGGCCGTGAGCTCACGACCGGCTCCGACCTCGACCTCTTCCTGACGTTTGCCGAAGACGGACACACGGACGGCGCCGAGCGCGTGGAGGCGCACTCGTTCTGGAGCGACGCCGTCGAGCGTCTGGCCGGCGTCCTCGGCGACATCACCGCCGCCGGTGTCGCCTTCCCGGTCGACCTGCGGCTCCGCCCGGGCAGCAAGGGCAGCGGCTTCGCGTCGAACGTTGCCGCCGCCGAGCGGTACTATGCCGAGTACGGCGACCTCTGGGAGCGCCAGACGCTCACCCGCGCGCGCCTCGTCTGGGGTGATCGCCGCCTGGCCCGCCGGGTCCGTGCGATGATCCGTCATCACGCATACGGGGCGGTGCTGGGGCCCCACGGGTTGAAGGAGATCGCCGAAGTGAGGACGCGCATGGAGCTCGAGCTGGGCAAGGAGACGCCGGGGCGCCTGCACGTGAAGTTCGGGCGGGGCGGCCTCGTCGACGTGGAGTTCCTCGTCCAGGCGCTGGAGCTCAAGCACGGGGCCGGGCATCCCGAGGTGAGGCGGGCATCGACGACGGCGGGCCTCGCCGGCCTGGCCCGCGCCGGTGCGCTGGCGCCCGAGACGGCACGCGAGCTGACCGAGCACTATCGCTTCCTGCGCCGCGTCTCGGCGGCGCTGCGGCTGCTCTCCGCCCGCCCGCCCGACACCATCGAGCTGGCCGGCCCCATCCCGGCCCGCGTGGCCACGGCGATCGGGCTGCCCTCGCGTGACGCGTTCCTCGCCGAGTACCGCCTGCGCGCGACGGCGGTGCGCGCCGCCTACACGGAGGAGATCAGGTGAGCGGGCGCTTCTACATCGTCGACGGCCATTCGCATCTCTTCCGCGCGTACCACGCCGTCGGCTATCTCTCGACCTCCAAGGGCGTGCCGAGCCACGCCGTGCTGATCCTCTCCACGATGCTGTGGAAGCTCATCCGCGAGGAGCAGCCGGAATACCTGGGCATCGCGTGGGATCCGCCGGGGCCGACCTTCCGCGATCACCTGTTCACGGATTACAAGGCCACGCGCACGAAGATGCCCGACGACCTCGTGCGCCAGCTCCCGTACGTGCGCCGGCTGTTCCAGGCGTTGCGGACGCCGGTGATCGAAGTGTCCGGCTTCGAGGCCGACGACGTCCTGGCCACGCTGGTGGACAAGGCCCTCGCGCTCGGCGTGGACGAGGTCGTCATCGTGACCGGCGACAAAGATCTGCTCCAGCTCGTCGATCCGCGCGTGCGCGTGCTGAGCGTGCTCGGGCGGACGGGCGAGAAGATCGTCTACGACGAGGCCAAGGTGCGCGAGCGCTGGGGCGTCGAGCCCGCCCAGATCGTGGACGTGCTGGCCCTCATGGGTGACGCGATCGACAACATCCCGGGCGTGCACGGGGTCGGCGAGAAGACCGCGGTCAAGCTGATCTCGCAGTACGGCAGCGTCCCGCGGCTCTACGAGAACCTGACCCTCGTCGCCGGCAAGCTGCGCGAAACACTGGCGGCCGGGCGCAAGGACGCGCTGCTCTCGCGCGAGCTGGCCTCGCTCAATCACGAAGTTCCGATCGCGTTCGACCTCGAGGCCTTCCGCCGGGCCGAGCCCGACTGGACGAAGCTGCGCGCGCTCTGGATGGAGATGGAGTTCACGCGCCTGCTCAAGGAGCTGCCGGCGCCGGCCGCGCGCGTCGTGTCGTCGGACGAGCCGGTGACGCGACTGGAGAGCGCCGCCGACGTCCGCGACTATCTCGCCCGCGCCGGCGATGCGCCGCTCGCGGTGGACTGGGCCGGCGATCGCCGTCCGCCCGAGCCGCAGCCGAGCTTGCTGGCGATCTTCTCGGCGTCGGCGGGCCCGGCGGCGCTCCCCGGCGCCGTGGACGGGGAGCATCCCGCGGCCGAGCTGGGTGGCCGCGCGCTGGTGACTCACGACGGCAAAGCACTCGTGGAGTGGTGGCTCGGCGCGAGCGCGACACCGCCGGCGATCGAGGACACGGCCGTCGCCGCGTATCTCGTGAACCCGGCGCGGGCGACCTACAAGCTCGACGAGCTGTGCATGGAGGCCTTCGGCGATTGCCCGCCGCCGCTGCCCGAGCCGGGCGCCGAGCACCTCGACGCCGTGCTGGCCGATCGCGCGCGGTGGCTGGTGAGGTTCTGGAAGCACATCGCGGCCGAGCTGGACGAGCGCGCGTTGCGCGCGATCTACGACGACATCGAGCGGCCGCTGATCCCGGTGCTCGCGCTGATGGAGCGGCACGGCATTCGCGTCGATCCCGGGCGGCTCGAGGTCTTCGCCAAGGAGCTGGAGCGCCAGGTCGACAACCTCACGCGTGAGATCTACGCGCTGGCCGGCGAGGAATTCAACATCGGCTCGCCCAAGCAGCTCGGGCAGATCCTGTTCGAGAAGCTGAAGCTGCCGGCGTTCCGCCGCACCAAGACCGGCTACTCGACCGACGAGCGCGTGCTGACCGATCTGGCCGCCGGCCACGAGCTGCCGGGCAAGATCCTCGAGCATCGCAGCCTCAGCAAGCTCAAGGGCACCTACGCCGACGCCCTTCCGCTGCTCGTGAATCCGCGGACCGGCCGCATCCACACGACGTTCAACCAGCTCGTGGCCGCGACGGGCCGCCTGTCCTCGCAGGACCCCAACCTCATGAACATCCCGATCCGCAGCGAGCTGGGCAAGCGGATCCGCGCGGCGTTCATCCCGGAGGACGGCTGGCGCTTCGTGGCCGCCGACTATTCCCAGATCGAGCTGAGGATTCTCGCTCACCTGTCGGAAGAGCCGGCCATCATCGAGTCGTTCCAGCGCGGCGAGGACATCCACACGCGCACGGCCGTCGAGGTGTTCAAGGTGGAGCCGGGCGCCGTGACGTCGCTCCAGCGCACGATCGCCAAGAGCGCGAACTACGCCATCCTGTACGGCGTCAGCGCGTTCGGCCTCTCCCAGGCCACCCGCATCGACCAGAAGGAGGCGCAACGCTACATCAGCGCGTATTTCACCGCGCACCCGCGCGTGCGCGCCTTCATCGACCACACGCTGGCCGAGGGCCGCGAGCGCGGCTTCGTCACGACCGTGCTCGGTCGGCGGCGTTACCTGCCCGATCTGCTCAGCCAGAACCCCGTCGCCCGCGGCGCCGCCGAGCGCATGGCCATGAACGCGCCGGTGCAGGGGACGGCGAGCGACATGATCAAGATCGCCATGGTGCGCGTGGCCGCCGCGCTGCGCGAGCGCGGGCTGCGTGCGCGGATGCTGCTGCAGGTCCACGACGAGCTGCTCTTCGAGGCGCCGCCCGAGGAAGTGAAGGCGGTCACCGAGTTGGCCTGCGAGATCATGGAGTCGGCGCTGCCGTTGTGCGTGCCCGTGGTGGTGGACGTCAAGGTCGGCAAGGACTGGTCGGAGGTATGACGCCCGGCGCATTGATGGAGCGCCCGTTCCTGCTCGTCGGGCTCACGGGCGGGATTGCGACGGGCAAGAGCGCGGTGTCCGAGATGTTCCGCGCGCTGGGCACGGTGATCATCGATGCCGACGTGCTCGCGCGCGACGTCGTCGAGCCCGGCCAGCCGGCGCTTGCCGAGATCGGGCGCGACTTCGGTCCGAGCGTGATCGCGGCCGATGGGCGGCTCGACCGCAGAAAGCTCGCGGCCATCGTCTTCGCCGATGGTGACCGGCGGCGCCGGCTCGAGGCGATCACCCATCCGCGCATCCGGGAGCTTTTCGATCGAAGACTGAGCGATCTGGCCGAGCAGCGATTTCGCGGCCTCGTGATCTTCGACGCGGCGGTGATGATCGAGAGCGGCAACTACAAGAACATGGACCGGCTGGTGGTCGTCGTCACCGACGAGGCCACGCAGATCGCGCGGCTCATGGCGCGTGACGGCTGCATGCGCGAGGACGCGCTGGCCCGAATCCGCAGCCAGATGCCGCTCAGCGAGAAGGCCAAGCTGGCCGACCACGTAATCGACAACTCGGGCAGCCGCGACGCCACCGACGCCCAGGTGCGAAGCGTGCACGCCGCGCTCACCGCCGAGCTGAGCCAGCGCGTCGCGCGCTGAGACTCAGGCGGCAGTCTTGGGCCGCGTTTCCTGCCGTGCGCTCGGAGCGCCCTTGACCGTCAGGACCGGGCAGGACGCGTAGCGCACGACGCGCTCGGCCACCGAGCCGATGAGCACGTGCTCGAGGCCGGTCCGCCCATGGGTTCCCACCACGATCAGGTCGACGCCCTCGGTGCGAGCCCTCTCCACGATCGTGTTCGCGGGCGTCCCCGGGAGAACGGTCGTCCTCACCGGGATCCCGGCCCCGCGAGCCTCCTTGGCCTGATCCTCCAGTTGACGCTCGGCCGAGCTCCGCACCTTCTCCTGCAGTCGTGGGAGATCAGGCAACGCGCCCTCCGAGAAGGCATAGGCGGGGAGCGGCTCCTCGACGTGGACGATCTCGATCTCGGCACCCAGGCGCCGGGCCAGATCGATCGCCATCCGTCGCGCGGCGTCCGCGGGCTCCGAGAAGTCGGTGCCGACGAGAATTTTCCTGAACATGGCAGACCCTCCTGATCAAGGCTCGCGCAACTTGCGGGGCGGGACGTAGTGTACCGTGAAGACGTGAACGTGCGGCGTCGCGCTCTCGGCCAGCATTTCCTGGGCGACGCGGGCATCGCTCGCGCCATCGTCGATCTCGTCGCGCCGGCGAGCGGCGACGTCGTCGTCGAGATCGGTCCCGGCCGGGGCGCGCTCACCGGCGAGCTGGCGCGCCGCGCCGGCCGCGTCGTCGCGCTCGAGGTCGATCGCGCGCTCGCCGCCGCGCTGCGCGAGCGTCTCCCGCACGTCGAGGTCGTCGACGCCGACGCCCGCACCTGGGACTACGGCCTGCTCGCGGCGCCGCCCGGTGGCCGCGTGCTCGTCGTAGGTAATTTGCCCTATAGCGTGTCGAAGCCCATCGTGATGGCGCTGGTCAGCGCGCGCCGAGCCATTGACGAGATGGCGCTCATGCTCCAGCGGGAGGTCGCCGAGCGCCTCGCCGCGGCCCCCGGCGGCAAGACCTATGGCAGCCTCAGCGTGCTCACCCAGCTCTATTGCGACGTGCGGCTGGCGCTTCGTGTATTGCCCGGGGCCTTCCGGCCGCCGCCCCAGGTCGAGTCCGCCGTCGTCCATCTGCGCGTTTTGTCAGGGCCCCGGGTGGAAGTCGGCGACGAGCGCCGGTTCCACACGGTCGTCCGCGCAGCCTTCGCCCAGCGGAGGAAGACGCTGAGCAACGCCCTGGCCGGCGGCCTCGGACTCCCTGCCGGGGGTGTCCGCCGGGCCCTCGAAACAGCCGGGGTTGATCCCACCCGCCGGGCCGAGACCCTGACAATTCATGAGTTCAGCGAGGTAGTGGCCCGGCTATCCTGAGAGGGATGGTTCGTCCCTCCCCCTTCCGCGTCGCGATCGCCTCCATCGTGCTCGCGGCCGGGGTTGCCGGCGGATGGCTCTGGTGGCCGAGGCCGGTGGCCGCTCCACCACCGAGTGTGGTGAACGCGACGCCGATCGTCACGCCCCAACCGCCGCCCGAGCCGCCCAAGGAGCGCAAGGAGACCGTCACCCTCAAGCGGGGCGACACGCTCGTCAAGGCGCTCGCCAACGCCGGCTTGGAGACGCGCGCCGCGCACGAGATCGCAATGGCGATGAAGAAGGCCGGCGCCGAATTGCGAAGGCTCAAGCCTGGCCACGAGCTTGAGATCGTCTGGAGCCCGGCCGGTGATCCGACGACGGTGTCGTGGCAGGCCGATGCGTGGCTCGGCTACGCGGCGGTCTTCGGCGAGTCCGGCTGGACGGTGACGCGCTTCGAGACGACGCCCGAGATCCGCGTCGAGGCGGTGCAGGGAAGCGTGGAGACGTCGCTCTTCCAGGCGGTGGACGAGATCGGCGAGACGCCGCCGCTCGTGCTCGCGCTGGTCAACCTGTTCGAGTCCGACTTCGACTTCACCGCCGACACGCGGCGCGGCGATCGCTTCCGCCTCCTCGTCGAGAAGCGCTACGCGGGCGACACCTTCGTCTCGTACGGCAACATCCTGGCCGCGCAATACGCGAGCGGTGGGCGCACGCTGACCGGGATCGGCTACGGGCGGACGAAGGGCGACAAGATCGCCTACTACGACCTGGCCGGGCGCTCGCTCCGCAAGAGCTTCCTGAAGTCGCCGCTCGAGTTCACCCGCGTCACCTCGGGCTTCACCTACGCGCGGCCGCATCCGATCCTGGGCGGCGTGCGCCCCCATCTCGCCATCGACTACGCCGCGCCCGTCGGCACGCCCGTGCGCGCGGTGGCCGACGGCACCGTCGTGCGCGCCGGCTGGAACGAGGGCAACGGCATCCAGGTGCATCTGCGCCACCGCTCGGGCTACGAGACGATCTACAACCATCTCTCTTCGGTGGCGCGCGGCCTGCGGCCGGGTACGCGCGTGAGCCAGCGGCAGGTGATCGGGTACGTCGGCGCCACCGGGTTGGCCACCGGGCCGCATCTCGACTACCGCATCGCCAAGGGCGGGACGTTCGTGAACCCGCTCGGCGAGAAGTTCATCCCCGGCGAGCCCATCGGCGCCGCCGAGAAATCCGCCTTCCTGAGCGAGTCCCGCGCGCTGGTCGAGCGCCTGGAGTCCGAAGCGCCCTTCTAGAGTCGTCGCCGGGGCGAGCGTTCGTTCGCCCGCGGTTATCCCGACTCCTCTTGCACACCTAAAGCTGGTCGCTTACCCTCCCGGCTCACGAGCCCGGGGACGGCCAGTGAGCGGAGGACCCTCCCGTCGTACTATCGACGCGTGGCGACTGCGGAACCAGCGCCAACACGCCGCGATTGGGCCGCGGCGCCGCGCTTCTCCGCGCAACGACCGCGCCTTCGTGCTCGACGTCCCGCGCCTACACCCCGGCCCAGCGTCAACGGCGCACCGGGTCTCGATAGAATCCCATATATATGGATGCGCGACGCGCTTCGGTGTGGAGGAGTTTAGTCCAACTGGTCTTATCCGTCGCGTTGCTGTCAGCTGCGACTGGCGCCTGCGGTCAGGGAGTCGGGTGGGAATCTTACCAGACCCTCGCGGAGCGTGGCGTCCGTCCCGCTCTCATCTACGACGCAGAGGGCTTCGCGGACATGGCGGGTGGCGCACGCCGAGGCGCGACGTATCTCGACAACCTGAATCTTCAGCTGACGTTCGACCTGCGACGCCTCGCAGGTTGGCCGGGCGCTACGGTGTTTCTCCACGGGCTCGGAATCCACGGAGGGCAGCCGAGCCAGTTTGCCGGGGACGCCCAGGGCGTGAGCAGCATCGAGGCGCCGCGAAAGTGGACACTCGAAGAGGCGTGGCTCGAGCAGAATCTTTTCGATAATCGCTTCTCCGCTCTGGTCGGGCGTTACGATCTGAATACCGAGTTCTACCGCGTCCACACGGCGGATCTATTCCTGAATGCGTCCTTCGGCATGGGCCCGGAATTCTCGCAGAGCGGTAAAGGCGGGCCGTCCGTGTTCCCGAACACATCGGTCGGTGGGCGCTTCGAAGTCAAGCCGATCGAGGGGGTGGTGCTCCGCAGCGCTGTGCTCGACGGCGTCCCGGTCGAGCGCCGGACCGGTTGGGACGTCTTCGCGAAGGGAGACGGCCTGCTCATCGTCGGCGAGGCGGCGTTCCTGTACCGTCCGCCTCCGGACGGCCAGCCGCGGGGGCTGCCGCACCGGTTTCGCCTGGGCCGAGAGGCGCAGTTGCCTCCCTATGACGCGAAACTGGCGATCGGCGTGTGGCATTACACGACGAGCTTCCAGGACCTCAGCAAGACGCGCGGAGATGGAACGCCTGTGACCCACGACGGGAGCACGGGGGCGTACGTGATCGGTGACGCGACCGTGTACAAGGACGATGTCGGCCGCCAGCTGCGGGTGTTCGGCCAGGTCGGCCTTGGTGATCCTCGCGTGAATCGCTTTGGCCTCTACACGGGTGGAGGCGTCAGCCTGACGGGTGCAATCCCAGGCCGCGAGAAGGATCAGATCGGCTTCGGCGTGGCCGCCGCCCACAACGGAAGCCACTTCATCGACCAGCAGCGGCAGGCCGGACAACGCGTCGACCGGGTCGAAACGACGCTCGAGCTGACGTACCTCGCTCCGATCACATCCTGGCTCACCATCCAGCCCGACGTACAGTATGTCTTCAATCCGAACACGGACCCGCGGGTGCCGAACGCCCTGGTCGGTCTCATTCGCGTTGAGTTGGCGTTCTGAGTGCGTGGCCCCGCCAGCACCAGGCCGAGCTCAACTGAGCCGCGCAGCGTTGGCGCGTCCGGGAGGTCATTGATGGGCGACCGCACAAAGGCGTGATCACGACGTGAACGATCCGATCTTCCAGGTCGATCATCTCTCGCTGGCGTATCCGGGCCGTCGCGGGGATCCCGCGCCGTCGATCCTGGAGGACGTCTCCTTCACCGTAGAGCGCGGTCGCGCGCT
>WNEY01011864.1_pt1 | contig 11638 bp, 7 predicted proteins | sample 5400531 | NCBI WGS metagenome assembly WNEY01 (sample SAMN13153338, study PRJNA577476) | soil metagenome | isolation source: 200 cm saprolite under Douglas fir tree site 1 | place: USA:California | collected 2015-04-18
CACCACCATGTTCCAGGTCCGGGTCCAGGTGCTCAGGCACGCCCTGCGCGGCGGCGACTTCGAATGGCCCGGGCGTCAGGCGATCCAGCCGTCCGAGCTGCAGGGCCCGGCCGTTGACCAGGACGGCAACCCGACCGCGATCCTGCGGCTGTACTAGCGCGGCCAGCACTTCGAGCCGCTCTATCCCCCCGCCGCCGAGCCGGTGACCCGGCTGCCGGCGCGGGTGCCGCTGGGCGCGGGGCCGCGCGCGGTGGCGGCCGCGTGGCAGGCCCGGCGGGACTTCCGGCTCACCCTAGCCGAGATCGGGCGGCTGCTGGCCGGGCTCGATCCGGATGTCGGGGCGGATATCCGGCGGCCGGCCCACGAGATAGAAACAGCCGGGCAAGGCATCGCGGTCAACGTGACCGCCGAGTCCACCGCTGCGGAGACCAGCCGCATGCGGGACCATGTCCGCCAGCTGCGCGTCCTGCGTGATCAGCTGGCCGAGATGACCGGCGCCGCCCCGGGTCCGGCAGGACTGGGCGCCGGAACGCCATCGACGAGTGAGGGTACCGAGCCGATTGACCTGGTCGATATAGGCCGGTGGGCTGGTGTGGTCGCGGAATGGGAGGCGGCCGTCCGTGAGGCTGGCGGGGGCATGGAGGTCGTGTCGTTGCGGGCGTTCCTGCGGGAGCGGGGGGTTCCGGGGTTCCGGGGGGTGCGGGCGGGGTCGAGGTATTCCTTCACGCCGGAGTGGTGGGAGGTGTTTCAGCATCTGGCGGCCCGGTTGTGGGATGCCGGGCAAGGCCTGGATCCGCGGACTGGTGAGCCGTTCACGCGGGAAGGGCTGGCAGGGTTGTTTGGCGTGAAGTCCGCCGTCGTGGAGATGTGGCTGGAAGCTCCGGATACAGGCGGACAGGGGGCGGGTAACGCTGCGGCGCAGGGGGCAACTGCCGGGGCGCGTGCCAGCAGGCGGGCAGATCGCGATGCCATGGAGGTGGACGACGAGGGGGGCCCCGCCGGGGAGGCTGCGGCCGGGCTGAGCCGTTACGCGCCGGGGTGGGCGCGGTCGGGGCGGCCGTTCTTCGAAATGCCGGAGCCGGAGCGGGTGGGGCGGCGGGAAGACCTGCGTATCTCTGAGCGGGAGGTGCTCAGGCAGCTGGAGCTGACGGCCAGGTGGGATGGCGGGACAGCGTGGGAGGTGCGGAACCTGCCGGGCGGCGCCGTGGCGGCGACGGCGCCGGCGGGGGTGCATGAGGCGGGCGCGGTGGGGTTCCTGGTGACGTTGCTGGTGCCCTACCGGCCCAGCCCGCAGGAGTATGCCGATGAGTGGCGGTCGCCGTCGGAGCTGGTGCAGATGTACGTGCGGGCCGCCGGGCCGCACTGGCGGTCGCGGTTGCGGATGGTGATCGCGGTCAACCGGTTCAACGACCCGCGGCGCAGCCGGGTGCAGTGGCAGGGCCGGTTGCCGTATGGCACCACCGCCCGGGTGGAGGCGGAGCTGGCCGAGGCAGTGGCGTACTGGCAGCAAGAGGTGGACCAGGTCGCGCCGGGGATCGCGACGGTGATCGGGCAGATGGTGGAGCCGCCGGTGTGGGACGGCGGCCGGCTGGTGGACCCCGATGTGCTGCGGCACCTGATGATGGCCGGGCCGGTCAAGTACTGGCGGAAGTTCCCGTTCGCGGGGTTGCGGCAGGCGATCCTGGGCAGCGGCGCGGCGCTGGCGCGGCTGCGCGAGCTGTGGATCAACGATGAGGTGTGGATCCACATCGGTGACGGTGATGTCATCGACACAGTCAACCCGGCGGGCGGAAACACGGTGTCGCTGCTGGGCCGGTACGCGGCCGAGATCCGGGACAGCGCCGGGGAGGGACCGAGCCCGCTGGTGCGGCTGGGCGGGGGGTATGCGTTCAGCCCGCTGGAGCTGGAGTACGGACCGCGGGGCGGTCCGGCGCCGGGTGAGGCGGCGCGGGTGGGGGATGCGGCCAAGCTGACGCTGCTGCTGGTGGAGGGCGACAACCTGCAGCGGGCGCTGATGTCGCTGGGCAAGTGGCCGCGGGGCTATTTCTCGGAGCAGAACACGCTGCTCAACAGCCGGTATGTGGAGCAGTACATCAGCGCCATGGGCCAGGCTGTGGCGAAGCTGCTGAAAATGCCGGACCTGTTTTTGGGGGTGCATGCGCGGCTGGGGCAGCTTGGGCTGTTGTCGGATGAGCATTCCCGGTTCCTGGCCGACCCGGCGGCGCGGGTCCTGACCTCGGCGCATGGCCGCAGGTCCCTGGTGCGGCCGGAGGACACGCGCGGGATGCTTCGGCCGCGCACCGACGCCGGGGGGCGGATCACCGGGTTTGAGATCTTGCAGCGGGGGCGGACGCTGCGTGAGTTCAGCATCGTGGTGGCCAAACAGGGCGTCAAGCCCAAGGACCGGAACATGACGTTCCGCCCGTTGCAGTACCTGCGGGTGGGCAAGGCGCTGGGGCTGAGCGCGGAGGGTTCGCTGTTTGATCCCGATGCCCGGCCGCAGGCGCTGGTGCAGCGGCTGGGCCGGCTCCGGCAGGCGCCCGGCACCGCGGCGGCTGACCGGATGCGGGCGCATTTGCTGGACACCGGCCCGAAGGCTGCCGCAGCCGCGCAGCTCACCGCCCGGATCGAAACGATCCTGGAGAACCGGTGGACCGCGCCGCTGGATGACCTTGCGGACTCGCTGAACCAGTATGCCAGCGAGCCGCTGCCTGACTGGTATGCCGACGAGTTCGCGCGGCTCGCGGAGATCGACCCCACCGACGCCGAACTCGCCGAGGCGCTGAGTCGGCTCACCTTGGTGGCTGCCCCAGCCGAGCACGCTGCCCCAGCCGAGCACGCTGGCACCGCCGAACACGCTGGCACTGCCGACCAGGTAGTGGACGACATCACCGCCATTTTGCAGCGGTTCACCAACCTGACGATCCACCCTGCGCCCAGCGTCCAAACACCCGCGCCCGCGCCCGGGCCCGCCGGCCGGCCAGCGGAGACGGCGCACGCCATCCTGGCGGACTATCCCGAGCTGGGCAGCGCGCCGGAGACGGTCCGGGGGGTGCAGGTGGCCAACCTGGCGGCCCGGCGCCGGTACGACGCTGACAGACGCGAGCAGGTAGCCGGGTACCTGGCCTACCGGCGCAGGCTGGCCCGTGATCCGGAGCGGAGGCTTCCGGTGCTCGGCGACGGTAATTGCTTCTTCAACTCGCTGCGGATAATGGTCGGTGATTACCTGCGGACGATGGGGGAGGCGTTTGGCTGGGGGGACCGCGAGCCGTCGGTGCTGCAAATGCGCGAGGCGATCGCCCGGGCGCTGGAGGAAAGTTACCTGGCCTACTGGGCGAACCCGGGCCCCCAAACCGCGCAGCGGGAGGGACTATACGCCGGCCTGTTCCCTGGCCTGACCGACGCTACGGATTCACAGGAGCTGCGGCAGGTGCTGCTGGACAGTCACCTGGCGTGGATCCGGCGGTCAGGCAACTGGGACTTTGACCTGGGCGACGGCGTGAACATCGGCGACAACATGGTGAACATCGCCGCGCAGCTGTGGCAACTGCCGCTGACCGCGCTGGGCCGGCGCAACCCCGTTGACTATGGCCCCGCATCGGGCGGCGTGGAGCGTGCCTATCTTTTGTATGACGGCGCGCACTACATGGGCCTGGCCCGCGTACCCGGCGATCCCGCACTCGCGGCGGAGCAGTTGCTCCCGCAGGCCCCTCGGCCGGGGTTCGAGATCCCGGTCGGCATCGACGGGCGGGCGCTAGCCCAGGACTTCCTGACCGCCTTCGATCAGCTGCGCGGCGTGGCGGCGGACGCGGCGGGCGTGCCTCAGGACCGGCTCGCCGACCTGGTCGCGCAGTTCGGCCAGGCATTTGAGGCAGCGACCACCGCCGACGGCGAGGTAACGCTCGCGAACGAGCTGCGCCGGATGAGCGGGTTTTACCAGAACCTGGGGGACGTGCTGCAGGAGGCCCGCGCGAGCGCGCAAACCGCCGCTGCCGTCCCGGCGACGACGGCCGGGCCGAGCCGGCCATCCAAGCGGGGCCGCGATGCCAGCGAAGCAGCGGAAGAACAGGGCCCGCTGGCAAAACGCGGCCGCCTCGATCACACGCCCGGCCCGGCGCCGGCGGTGGACGAGCCAGGCGACGGCCTGAGCTCGGAGGACGACGCCGACGCGGCGGTGCCCGACCTAGCCGGCCTGGTGACAGACGTCTACAGTCCCGAGTTCGCCCAAGCGGTTGAAGCCCTGTCGGCTGAGCTTTACCCGCAGGGGGCGTCGCCGGTTCCGCTGCATGACGTGATCGGTTACCTGGTTCGAGAGGGCTGGGTTGAGGAGGTTCCCACCCTTGCGGAGCTGGCTGACCTGGTCGCCGACCTCACCGGAGCGCAAGTCGAGGAGGTCGGCCCTGTACAGATGGACAACGCACTGCGGGAGCTTGCCGGCGTGGCGGCCAGCGCTACGGCTGGCGGGCCTGGCCAGCCTGCGACGGCTGTGGTGGTGCCGGGGCTGCCTGGGCTGCCGGCAGTGCCGGGAGAACCGGGGAGCACAGCCGGTGCCGGGCCGGCGGAGCTCGATGCTGGCGCGTTCGACCGGGAGTGGCGGAGGCTAGCCGGTGATCTTGCGCGGATGGATGCCCTGGAGCACGCGGTCGCCCGGGCGCAGCAGCTCATCGGCCGTCCTGAGCAACCGGGATCGCCGGGCTTGACCCGCTGGGGCAGGCGGTCCGGTGGCTGGCCTTGCAGGTGTACCGCAGTCCCGGTGATGAGGCACGGGTGGTGGAACAGGGCGGCAGGCTGGTGGTGCGGCTTCGCCGGCGATGGGAGGAGGCCGGGTCGCGGCTGTTTGCGCTGGGCGGCGCGGTGCTGCGGCCGGGCGTCGTCTACCTCTCGCCTAGGCCGTGGGATGGGGCGGTGGACGCGGCGTCGGATGAGTTCGCCGCGGCGCAGTTCTTCCCGCCGGTCAGCGGGATGACGGTGGTGCATGTCCACTACCACGAGGGCAGGTTCGTGGTGGGCGGCAGGCAGCTGACGGTGGAGGAGTTCCACCGTGAGGTCGTGGAACGGCTGGGCCTGCCCGCGGGCGAGCCGCTGATCGTGGTGGCCTGCGGGTTGGCGGCGGGCGCCGGGCAGGAAGCGTCCGAGCTGGCGTTGCTGGCTGGCCGGCCCGTGGTGGCGGCGACGGCGGACGCGTTCACGCTGCCCTCCGGGCCCGGCGTGCCCGAAGGGGAGGTGGTCGCCTGGCATCCCCGTTATGCCGCCGACGGCAGCCCGGTCATGTACCAGCCCGGCCAGTGGGTGGTAGCCCGGCCCGACGGCAGCCAGCCAACGGAGCTGGGACCGTATCTGCTGACCAGCCTTCGCCAGGGCAACCTCACCACCGCTCTGCGGCGGCCGGCTACGGTCGGCGAGCACGCCACCCCGCCACCCCGCCGGCTCATCCGGTGGAATCAGGGGCCGCCGCCCGGCCAGGTCATCACGGCCAGGCACGATCCGCTCAGGCGGGGTCTCGCGGGGCCTGGCGAGTTCGACGCTGGCTCGTTCGACAAGGTGTGGGGGAAGCTGCCCAACTACCCGGTGAGGCTGCCGCGGGGGGCGGCCGGCCGGGCCGGGGACGGGGTGCTGCTGGAGCAGCGGTGGGCGGCGGATGCGGCGGCGTGGCGGGCTGTCCTTGACGAGCTGGCCGGGCATGCGCCGGCGCCGGCTCTCGGCAAGCGGGCGGAGGGGTTCCCGGCGGGCCGGGCTGAGGCGTTCGATGTGTACGCGCGGGCCAGGGACGAGCATGAGGCGGCGGCTGGCCGGGCCGCCCTGGCCCAGGCCTACCTCGACTTCTTTGCAGGCGGCTAAGCCGCGGGTTCGGCCGGAACCGTGGTAATCCTTTCCAGGCCAAGCCTGGGTGCGGTGACGAGCCGGTACTGTACGGATTCGGCGTCGCGAAGCGGGTTCTCGAGCACTGAGGAGAAGTCGGGCATTCGAGGGTTGCTCGCTGCCATTGCCTGGCGCTGCGCGCCTAGAGCCTCGCCGAGCAGGCGTTCGGTGAGTACCCGGGTGCTGGCGTCCCCTGCCTCGCGTAGGTCAGAAAGCCCGGAAATAATTTCAGCAAAAGACTCCGATGACGGCGGGTCCAGATTGCCGTCGCCCATACCGGATGTCGCGCCTGCGAGCACGTCAGAGAGGCGGAAGAAGCCATCCTTACCGAGATAGCGCTGATACATCACGCTCACCAGCGCGAAGAGCCGCGTATAGCCCCGGCGGAAGGCGTATTCGAAATAGTTGTTCGCCGCCTCTTCTGTTACCTCGCCCCGGTGCACTGAGGCGATTCCGGCCGCGGCGTTGATCGCGCTGTACAGCGCCAGGTGAACACCGGTCGACAGCAGCGGGTCAAGGAAGCAGGCAGCGTCACCGACGAGCATGTAACCAGGTCCGCAGAATTGCTCAGCGGCGTACGAGTAGTCGGTCTCCACGCGGACCGGGCCGAGATACTCGGCGTCGTCGAGCAGGGCCCGGACAGCACTGGACTCGTCAATGAGGGCACGGTACATAGCGTCCGCCGATTCGAACGCCTGGCGTCGCTCGGCAAACCAGTCCTTACGCGTGACGAAACCAATGCTCGCCCGATCGCCCGCGAGCGGGATGATCCAGTACCAGCCCGCGGGAGAAGAGATGATGTTGATGCCCCCTTTGGGGGTATCCGGCAGGGCCGCCGCGCCGCGCCAGTAGCTCCAGATCGCGATGTTGCGCAGGGTGGGCTCTGGGTGCCGGATGTCGAGGTGACGGACGCTCAGCAGGCCGGCCCGGCCGGTGGCATCGATCAGGTAGCGGAATCCGTCAATGACGTAAGGTTCGCCATCATCTGGTACGCAGGTGACGGCAGTCGGCCGGCCTTGCTCAAACGACACTGACCTGGCGGTCACGCCCATGGTGACGTCGGCCCCGCTCGCCCGTGCGTGGTCGAGGAGTAACTGGTCGAACTCGGCCCGATCGACCTGCCAGGAATTCACCCCCATCTGGCCCCAGTCGAAGAACCACGCGTCGTCGTCCCACCGGATTGCTCCTCCGTACTTGAGGACGAATCCATGTGTGTCCAGCGCCTCGGCGATCCCGATCGCGCCGAGCACCGTCCGGCATGATGGTGTCAGCGACTCGCCAATGTGGTACCGAGGGAAATGGGCCCGCTCGACCAGCCGGACTTTGAGTCCCTCGCGCGCCAGCGCCGCCGCCGCCGCAGACCCGGCCGGACCGCCTCCGATTACCAGGACGTCATGCTGGGTGTTTCCGCTCATTGCGCACCGCCTAGCTCTTTAATCGATTATTCACCAAGTCACTGGAAGAGAACGCAGGCCGTAGACGGTGGCGAAGCTGCGGAAGGGGACCTGTTCGAAGGGGATCGCCAGGCGAAGGCCGGGGAAACGGCTCAGCAGCGCGGGGAACGCGGTGCGCATCTCCTGGCGCGCCAGGGCGGCGCCAAGGCAGAAGTGGGTGCCGTAGCCGAAGGCGAGATGCTGGTCCGCGTCGCGGGTGGTGTCGAACTGGTCGGGGTCAGGGTAGAGCGACGCGTCCCGGTTGGCGGTGGACAGGGAGAGCATGACGTGCTCGCCAGTTGAGATCAGCTGGTCACCGATCATCACGTCCTCGGTGGCCGTGCGCACCAGCCCGGTATGGGCGACCGACAGGTAGCGCAGCATTTCCTCGACGGCCGCGTCAACGCGCTGCGGGTCGCGCACCGCGGCCAGGTGCTCGGCATGGCGCAGCAAGAGCAGAGTGCCGAGGCCGAGCATGTTGGCCGTGGTGTCGTGGCCGGCGATCAGGAGCAGGTTGCTGATCCCGGTCAGCTCGAGGTCCGTGAGCTCGGCGCCGTGCTCGCGCACCAGGGCGCCGAGCACGGTGTCGTCGGGATCCTCGCGCTGCCGGGCCACCAGGCTGGTGATGTATTCCCATAGCGGGGCGAAGGTGTCGATGAGTTCTTGCTGGTCCAGGGTCTGGTCGAAGGCGCGGTGGGCGCGGCGCTGAAAGTCCTCGCGGTGCTGGCGCGGCACGCCGAGCAGTTCGCAGATCACCAGTGAAGGCACCGGCTCCGCGAAGGCGGTGACCAGGTCGGCCGGAGGTCCGCCGCGGGCCATCGCGTCGAGGCAGTCAGCCGCGATGTCCTCGATGCGGTCCCCGAGCAGCTTCATGCGCCGGGCGGAGAACGCGCTGGCCACCAGGCGGCGTAGCCGGGTGTGCTCGGGGGGGTCGTAGCCGAGGAAGCTGCCCGGCTGCCGCGCCGGGCTGGCGACGGAGGCGCGGCCGGTGGCGTGCGGCCGGATCAGGGTGCTAGGCGTCAGCGCGGTGCTGAAGCGCTTGTCACTGAGCACGTGGCGCGCGTCCGCGTGCCTGGTTACCAGCCATACCAGCTCGCCGTTGGGCGCGGCCTGGCGGGTGAGCGTCCCGGTACCGCGCAGGGCGAGCAATTCCGGGACCGGGTCGAATGGATGCGGTTGCTCGCGTCGGTACGCCAGCGGGATCTGCTGGTTGGTAGGTGGAGACATATGGGCTACCTTCCGTAGTCGTGGAGGACTACTTCGGTGAATCGGCGCGCTGGCCCGCGGGCTGGACGAAACTGCGGGTCTACTTCGTGCCAGCCACCCGCGAGATCCAGCCGATGATCGATGCCTACCGGCCGGTGCTCGAGCGGTTCCAGTTCGTCGCGCCGGTGCCGGATGCGTGGCTGCACGAGACCCTCGCGGTCGTCGAGGGCAGGCCCACCGAGGCGGTCACCGCGGCCGAGCTGGCGCGCCTGCAAGTCCGGCTGCGCGAGCGGATCGGTGCGCTGCCGGCGTTCACGCTGCTGGCCGGCGGGGCCATGGCCACCCAGTACGGCGTGGCTCTGGACCTGACGCCTGACCACGATTACCTCACATTGCAGCGGGCGGCCCGTGCTGCCGTCGCGGACGTATTCGGCGAAGAGGCCGCGCGCTACGACGGCGGCCGTCCGCATCTTCCGATCGCCTACGGCGCCGGCTCCGGCGACTCGGGGCTGGTGCAGGGCAGGCTGCGCAACGCGACCGACCGTCGGGTGACGCTCAGCGTCACCGACGCGCGCCTGGTGGACGTGACGCGGGACGTGCCCAAGCGGGAGCTGAGCTGGCGGGAACTGGCCAGAATCCCGCTGGGACCGCCATGATCGAGTCACCAGGTGACGGGGAGTTCGTAGACCCCGTAGACCAGATTGTCGTATTTGAATCGCACCTGGCTGATCGGCACGGCTAGGCGCAGGGCCGGGATCCGGCGGTAAAGGGTGCCGTAGACGACCTGGAGCGTGACCCGGACCAGTGCCTGGCCGAGGCACTGGTGCACGCCCCAGCTGAAGGCCACATGGCGGCTCGCGTCGCGGTGGATGTCCAGCCGGTCAGGGTCGGGGAAGACCTCAGGATCGCGGTTGGACATGTCGCCGGACACGACGACGCCGTCCCCGGCCCTGATCAGCTGTCCGTCGACTTCGATGTCCTCGAGCGCTACCCGGCGGCGGCCCATCTGGGGGACATTGAGATACCGCAGCAACTCCTCCACGGCGCCCGCGAGCAGCTTCGGATCCTCGCTCTCGCGTAGCTCGGCGAGCTGGCTGGGGTGCTCGAGAAGGGCGAGCGTACCGAGCGCGATCATGTTACCGGTCGTCTCGTGCCCGGCGAGTAGCAGCAGGGCGCACGTTATCGCGGCTTCGCGCTGGGTGAGCAGCCCGGCGGCTACTTGGTCGGTAGCGAGTTTCGAGAGGAGATCATCCCCTGGGTTGGCGCGCTTCTCATCGGCCAGATGTTCCAGGTAGTCAATGATCGCCTCATTGGCTGAGCTCACGGCTTCGCCCGGTGAACCGTGCTTGACCATGATCCTCGTGTTGCGCTGCAGGAAATCGTGCTCCTCAAATGGCACCCCGATCAGTAGGCAGATCGCCAGCGAAGCGGCCGGCTCGGCCAGCGCCTCGACCAGGTCAGCCGGCCGGGGGCCGGCCAGTATGTCATCGATCAAGCCGTCCACGGCGACTTGGATGGCCGGCCGTGTCCTCTCGACTTTCTCGGGGGTCAGCGACGGGGTCAGCATCCCGCGAATCCGGTCGTGTTCGCGGTCGGCCATGGTGAGGATGGAAGGTGCTCGCTTCGCCCGCTCAGCGGTGCCCGCGGTGGCGGGGGGCCAGCCGGGAATCGTGGCGTCCGCGCTCAGCCTCGGATCGCCGAGCAAACTCTGATGGTATTCATGCCGGAGAGCCAGCCAGGCGGTGTTGCCGTTCCAGAGCCGTACCTTCGACAGCGGCCTGGTGGCCTGGAGGGTGCGCAGGCCCGGGGGCTGATCGAAGGGGCAGCCGGGCGCCCTGGCCATCGGGAAGGCCGGATATTCATCGAGCGTTTCGCTCATGTCTCTCCTCGATTGTTAAGTGCCAGCGGGATCTGGGCCAGCGGGATCTGGGCCAGTTCGCGCCAGCGGACGTGATGGCGCACGAGATCCTGGCTCACCTCCACCAGCCGGACCTCCGCCACTTGCAGCCGAACGCGCAGGTCGGTGGCGTTGCGTAGCCGGCCCTGGACGAGTCCGGAGTCTCCTGGACCGGTCCCGTACGCCAGTGCGAGGTGTGGCCTGCCGCCGTCGTAGTCGGCCGCCTCCGGGCCGAAGATCTCGGTGAACACGCCGCTGGTGCGCCGGATCAGCTCGACGAAGTCCTGGTCGGGTATCAGGTCGATGGTGACGCCGTGCCGCGAGGCAAGCGCCCCGCCGGCCTGAACGGTGAACTCCAGCAGGTCCGAGAGCTCCTGGCGCAGCCGTGACTCGACCGCGTTCAGCTGTCGCGGCGTCACGTCGCTGGCCCAGCGGTCCTGCACCGCCGCGATGGTCGCGTGCAGCCATTCGCCGGCGACCGGCGCGATGAAGTCGAAGGGCGCGAGAGCACCGCGGTAGGCGTCGATCAGCGGCCTGATCGGCTCGGGCGGGGGGACATAGTAGACGCGCAGCCGGGTACGGCCCGGCGGCCAGAGGACGGCGCCCTGCAGGTAGCGGTCCACGACAAATCACCACGTCACCTGGACGGATTCGGCGCCGTAGACGGAAGCCATCCCGCGGAACCGGATCTCTTCCAGCGCCACCGCCAGCCGCAGGCCACGAAATCGGCGGAACAGGGCGGGGAAGGCGATGGTCATCTCGGTCCTGGCCAGCGAGGCGCCCAGGCAGTGGTGGATGCCGTGGCCGAAAGCCACGTGCTGCTGCTGAACCTTCGTGATGTCGAAATGGTCTGGATCCGCGAAATGCGCTTCATCGCGATTGGCCGACGCCATTGACAGCATGACGTACTCACCCGCTCTGATTGGCTGACCGCCAACGACGGTGTCCTGGGTCGCGGTGCGCACCAGCCCGGTCTGAACGACCGAAAGGTAGCGCAGCAATTCCTCGACGGCGCCGTCCACGGCAGCGGGGGAGTCCCGCACGACGGCCAGCTGCTCCGGGTGCTGGAGCAGCAGCAGCGTGCCGAGGGTAATCATGTTCGCGGTGGTGTCGTGTCCTGCGATCAGCAGCAGGTTGGAGATTCCGGTGAGTTCGGTGTCGCTGAGGTCGTCGCCGTGCTCGCGTACGAGCGTCCCGATCACGGCGTCATCGGGCCGTTCCCGCTTGCGGGCGACCAGATCCG
>WNEY01003612.1_pt1 | contig 11637 bp, 12 predicted proteins | sample 5400531 | NCBI WGS metagenome assembly WNEY01 (sample SAMN13153338, study PRJNA577476) | soil metagenome | isolation source: 200 cm saprolite under Douglas fir tree site 1 | place: USA:California | collected 2015-04-18
AACCATTCGCTGCTTTATCCGCCTTGCTGCTTTTCTACTCATTTGCGCATGCGCAGGGCGCGCCGGCGGTAGCGGTTAAGCGCGACGTCTCCCCCGCAAACACGGAAGACGCCCGCATGAAAATACTCGAAGAACAAGTGCGCACGCTCGCCGGAGAAGTAGCCATCCTGCGCAGCGAGCTAGCAGAACTTCGTGAAACGAAATCACCGGAACATTCTTCCGGCCCGCAAGTTCTGTTAGCCTCCGCGCGCCCCGAGCCAGGTATGCTGTCCCCCTCTCCTCAGCCGGCAGCGGCCCAGGCGGTGCAAACGCAGACTTTCGGGGGCGCATCCGGCAACGCCAAACTCCTCAATCCGGATATCAGCCTAATTGGCGATTTCATCGGCACGGCCGGACGCAACAACGTTTCTCCGACGCCTTCGCTGGAGATGCACGAATCGGAAGTAGGTTTGCAAGCCATCATCGATCCTTACGCCCGCGCCGATGCCTTCCTCTCTTTCGGCGAGACGGGCGTAAACGTCGAAGAGGCTTACGTCACCTTCACGTCGCTCCCCGCGGGCCTGTTGCTCAAGGTCGGTAAGAAGCGTGCTGACTTTGGGAAGGTCAATACCATTCACAATCACGCTCTGCCGTTCATTGACCGGCCGCTCGTCACCAACAATTTAGTCGGCGGCGAGGACGGCATCGATGACGCCGGCTTCTTCCTCTCGCGTTTTCTGCCCGCACCCAAGAACTGGTTCCTCGAAGGAAGCGCGGAGGTATTACGTGGTGATTCTGCGGATGTGTTCCAGGCCAGCCGTCGCCAGGATGTCAGCGTCGTCGGCCACCTGCGCGCTTATCGCGACCTGTCCGAATCCACCAACCTGGATCTCGGCCTCTCCTACGCGCGCGGCCACAACAACCTTGGCTCGAACTTCCTGACCAATCTGTATAGCGGAGACGCGACACTCCGCTGGAAGCCGCTGCGCCGCGCTATCTACAATTCCTTCTTGTTCCGCACCGAGCTATTCTGGAGCGCGCGTGACCAGCTCTCTGCTGCGGTCCCGAATCTTTTTCAGACCGAACATGCTTTTGGCATGTACTCCTCCGCGGAATACCGCGTAAATCGCCGCTGGACCGTCGGTGGACGCTTCGACCGCAGCGGCCACGCCACCGATGCCCGTCTGACGGATACCGGCTTTTCCGGTATCCTCACTTATTGGCCGAGCGAGTTTAGCCAGATCCGTGGGCAGTACCGCTTCGGTCATCTGGCGACCGGTCCATCCGATTTCTCGAATGCCAATGAAATTCTTTTCCAGTTTCTCTTTGTGATGGGCGCGCACGGCGCTCACCCGTTTTAAGCCGTTCCAGGAGATTTCGATGCCACGCTTATTGACAAAGACTCGTCTCACCGCGTTCGCCTTGTCCTTTGCGCTCGTGTTCGCTTTGCTCTTTCCGGTCACTGGGCGCGCGGACAGCAAGATTCGCATCATGACCGCCACCACCGACCTGGCGTCCCTCGCGCAGGAAATTGGCGGCGACAAAGTGGACGTTGAATCCGTCGCTCGTGGCTATCAAGACCCGCACTTTGTCGATCCTAAGCCCAGCTTTCTTCTGAAGCTCTCCAAGGCCGAGCTGCTCATCGTCGTCGGCCTCGAACTTGAGATCGGCTGGCTGCCGCCGCTCATCACGCAGTCCAGCAATCCGAGGATTCAGGTCGGCGCGCCGGGTTATCTCGACGCCTCCCGGTTCGCGAAAATCCTGGAAATCCCTACCGGCCAGGTCACCCGCGCCGAAGGCGACGTCCATCCTCTCGGGAACCCGCACTACTGGCTGGACTCGGATAACGGCTTGCGCATCGCCAAGGGCATCCAGAACAAACTCAGCGAAATGCGCCCCAACGATGCCGCTTATTTTGCGCAGCGCTACGATGCCTTTGAGCAGCGCCTCAAGCAGTCCGATCAGCAGTGGCTGGCGCAGATGAAGCCCTACGCCGGCCGCAAGGTCGTTACCTATCACCGTTCCTGGCCCAATTTCGCCGAACATTTCGGCCTCAATGTCGTCGGCTACGTCGAGCCGCGTCCCGGCATCCCCCCAAGCCCTCAACACACCGTGGAATTGATCGGGCTAATGAAGCGCGACGGCGTCAAAATCATCATCGTTGAACCATACTTCGATCTCAAAACGCCAAACAGCATCGCACGCGAGACGGGCGGGCAAGTCGTCGTTCTGATGCCCTCGGTTGGCGGCGAAAAAGAAATTACCGACTACTTCAAGCTGTTTGACTACGATATCGCCAAGCTCAAGAAGGCTTTTGACGAGACCCACTAGGAGAGTATTCGATGGAGATTCTTCCGTTTCTGATTTTGCCTTTCTTGGCGAGCCTGATCCTGACCGGCATCCATTCCTATCTTGGCGTGCATGTTGTTGAGCGCGGCGTCATTTTCGTGGACCTCGCTCTCGCGCAGATCGCCGCGCTGGGCGCCACCGTTGCCATTATCGCCGGGATGGACCCGCATGGCCACGGCTCCTACTGGATCAGCCTCGGCTTCACGTTTCTCGGCGCTGCCATTTTCGCATTTGCGCGCACGCGCCGCGGCCATATCCCCCAGGAAGCCTTTATCGGCATCGCTTATGCCGTGGCCTCCGCTATGGCCATTCTCCTGATGAGCAAGGCTACCGGGGAGACCGAGCATCTCACGCACATGCTCGTCGGCAATATTCTTGCCGTCTCCAAGCCCGAGGTGATCAAAACCGCGTTGCTCTACAGCGGTATCGGCCTCTTTCACTTCATCTTTCGCAAGAAATTCCTGCTCATCTCCATGAATCACAACAAGGCCGAGCAGACCGGCCTCAACGTCCGTTTCTGGGATTTTCTCTTCTACGCTTCTTTCGGATTTGTGGTCACCTCGTCGGTGGCCATCGCCGGCGTGTTGCTCGTTTTCTGCTATCTGATCGTCCCCAGCGTTGGCGCCATGCTCTTTGCCGACCGCATCGGCCCGCGTCTCGCCATCGGTTGGACCATGGGAACACTGGTCTCTGCGTTGGGAGTTTATCTAAGCGTGAAGCTTGATACCCCCACCGGCGCCACCATCGTCGTCACTTTTGGCGGCGTCCTCATCATGATGTTTCTATTGCATCTCGTCCTGCACCACGGCCGCTCCGCCCGCGAATTGAGAGCCGGCGCTTCCGCTCACCGCGAACTCGAAGCGGCCACCCCTTCGTCTCGGGAAGCGTAGCTTTCAGAAGTGAAGTCGAAACTCTATTTTTTCTCCGGCTGCGCTGTCGGCGGCAAAATCCCGTTCAATCGCAGATAAATGGCCTGCGTCGCATAGTGATCCGTCCAACTGCCCCCCAGCGCCACCAGCGCTCCTCCCCGCGAGATCGGCCGGTTGCCAAAGAGCACGAATTGCTCCCCCAGTTTCGAATCGTCCACGTTCGCCAGCGCCGTCGTGCAAAACGCAAACGAATCCTTAATCGCCGCCACCAGCTTTTCCTTCGGATCTGTCTCCGACATTTTCACGTCCGGCGCCGTTTGCCCGGAAATCTTCGCGCAGAAGGTATTGTTCGTTTGCGCGATGTGCATCGCCAGGTGCCCGAACGAATTCATTTCCGGCGAAGGCTTGAAACTGTATTTCTCTGCCGGCATCGATTCGGCCGCTGCCACCATGTTCTTCCCGTATCGTGCCACTCCCGCTTTCACAAACCCGCTCACCGGATTCGCTACTGGCGTCACGTCCGGTGCCGCACTTGCCGCTGGTGCAGCCTGCTGAGCCCCGGCAACTCCCACCGCCATCAACATCGCCACGGCCACAAACAAACCCCCACGTATTTTCATTGCCGTCTCCTTCCCCCCAGAATCCGCAGTGAAGCATACCCCCGCCCCGCTCTCTCAACAAGCGCCACTCAGGGCCAGCAATCCTCCAGCCACCATTTTCTCTTTTTTTCAGAAACATTTTCTTCTCCGCCCCGTCTCTACCTATAGCTATCTATAGGAGCGCCGATGCTCAAGCCCAAGAATGACCTTCTCCAGGGCACCCTCGTCCTTCTTGTCCTCAAGACCCTTGCTCGCGGCCCCTTGCACGGCTACGCCATGACCCTTCACATCCAGATGGTTTCAAAGGACATCCTGCGCGTCGAGGAAGGCTCTCTCTATCCCGCGCTCCACCGCATGGAACAGGACGGGTGGGTCAGCGCGGAATGGGGCATCTCCGAGAACAATCGCCGCGCCCGCTACTATCGGTTGACCGCCAAAGGCCGGAAACAACTTGCCGAAGAAGAAAAGAACTGGGACCGGCTCACGCAAGCCGTCGCCCACGTTCTCCAGTTCGCCTGAAAGACCCGAAAGGAAGGTGCACCGTGTCCTGGATCACTCGCCTGCGAGGCATGTTGCGAAGAGAACGCTTAGATCAGGATCTCGACGAAGAGCTGCGCGCGCACCTCGAAATGCGCGCCGCAGACAACGTCGCCGCCGGAATGTCGCCCGGGCAAGCGCGCCAGGAAGCGCAAAAACGCTTCGGCAATACCACCCTCCTCAAGGAAGACACTCGCGAAGTAGACATCGTCGGCTGGCTGGACGAAGCCGCACGCGATTTTCGTCACGCACTGCGCATGCTGCTTCGCAACCCCGGCTTCACCGTCGTCGCTGTCCTCACTCTCGCCCTCGGCATCGGCGCCAACACCGCGATTTTCTCCATCATCAATTCCGTCCTCCTTCACCCTCTCCCCTATCACGATCCGGACAACTTGGTCATGGTCTGGGAAAGCAACTCCCAGCACCCCAAGCCTCATAACACCGTTTCTCCTCCGAACTTTCTCGATTGGCAAAGCCGCAATACCGTTTTCTCCAGCATGGCTTTTGTTTTCGACGAACGCGACAATCTCACCGGAAATGGCGAGCCCCAAGAAGTCGTCGTTCAGGACGTCTCCGCGAATTTCTTTTCCCTGCTCGGTGTCGATCCCATCATCGGCCCTGGCTTCACTCCCGAAAACGGCCAGCCCGGTCACGCCAACGTCGTCATTCTCAGCTACGGCCTTTGGAAGGAACGCTTCGCCGGCGCTCCGGCCATCGTCGGCAAATCTATTCTGCTGAACGGGCATCCGCAAACCGTGGTTGGTGTCGCGCCTCAGAATTTCCAGTGGTTTATCAAGGACGGCTCACTCACCGGCGCAAAGCCGCAAATGTGGTCTCCCTTTGTGTTTCCGCAGTCGTTTCAAGATCACAAGCAGATCGGCCGCTTCATGACCGTGGTCGCGCGGCTCCATGCGGGTGCCACCCATTCGCAGGCGCAGACCCAGATGAACGCCATCGCCTCCCGGCTGGAGCAGGAATATCCGGATTTCGACGGGCACTGGGGCGTCAACGTCGTGCCTCTGCGCCAGCAGATCTCCGGCGATCTGCGTCCCGCTTTGCTGGTTCTCTTCGGCGCGGTTGCTCTCGTCTTGCTGATTGCCTGCGCCAATGTCTCCAGCCTGCTTCTGGCGAGGGCCGCGAGTCGCGAACGCGAAATGGCCATTCGCACTGCCATCGGCGCGAGTCGTTGGCGAATCGCACGTCAGTTGCTGATGGAAAGCTTGCTCCTCGCTTTGATCGGCGGCGGGATCGGCGTCGCGCTCGCCGTTGGGGGCACCAACGCTCTTCTGGCGGCTAGCCCCCGGAATCTCCTCGACCTGCGTTTCGTTTCGATGGATCTCTTTGTTCTTACGTTTGCCCTCGCCGCAACGCTTCTCGCCGGTTTGCTCTTTGGCTTTCTGCCTTCCTGCATCTCGGCACATTCGCGAATCTCGGTGACGCTCAAGGAAGGAGGCCGCGGCTCCTACTCCGCAAACCGCCGCGCCTTCGCGCGCAACGCCTTCGTGGTAGCACAGTTGGGCTTGGCCCTCGTCCTGCTCACCGGCTCCGGCTTGCTGATTCGCAGCTTCGTCCGGCTAATTGGCGTCGATCCGGGATTTGATACCGGCCATCTCTTGACCTTCAAGATCGCGCTTCCCCGCTCCAAGTACGGTACCGACCCACTGTGCCTGGCTTTTTTCCAGCAGCTTCTCGCCAGAATCTCCGCGGTCCCCGGCGTCCGCTCCGCCAGCATGGAAAGCTTTCCTCCGCTCACCGGGCTGGGCGCTGCCACCGGCGTCCATCTTCTCAGCCAGCCGTCGCTCGCGCTCTCCGATCTTCCGGTGGCCGACGTCGGCGTTGTCGGGCCGGACTATTTCGCCACCATGAGTATCCCCCTGCACGCTGGCCGTCTTTTCAACACGCAAGAGCTGGCCCAGGAAAAGCACGTGACGATCATCAATCAGGCTTTCGCGGACAAATATCTGCACGGCTTCAATCCCCTCGGCCAGAAAGCCGCCATCTACATGAAGAGTTTCGCGGAGAATGAGATCCAACCGTCGGAAATCATCGGCGTGGTTGGCGACGTCCACCAGATCGGACTCGACACCTCACCCGAACCCACCGTTTATTGGCCGCACCCCGAGCTCGTCATGTCGGGAATGACGATTCTCGTGCGCACCTCGAACGATCCTTTCGCGATGGTATCTGCAGTGCGCAACGAACTTCAGCAGATGGATCCGGAACTCCCCATGGCCGCCGTCGCCACCATGGACCAGCTTCTCGCGGATTCCCTTTCCCGCTCGCGCTTTACCATGCTCCTTCTCGGCATCTTTGCCGCCGTCGCTCTGGTGCTCTCCGCCGTCGGCATCTATGGCTTGATTGCTTACAGCGTCACCCAGCGCACGCAGGAACTCGGCATTCGCATTGCGCTCGGCGCCCAGCGCCGCGATGTCCTGCGCCTCGTCCTGGGTCAGGGAACGCGTCTCACGCTTCTGGGCGTCACCGTCGGGGTTCTCGCCGCCCTCGGCTTCGCGCGGCTCTTATCCACTCTGCTTTTCGGTGTCAGCGCCACCGATCCGATCACCTTCGCCGGCGTTGCCGCCTTGCTCGGGTTTGTAGCGCTCGCCGCTTGCTACATCCCTGCCCGCCGCGCCACCCGCGTCGATCCCATCGTCGCGTTGCGCTACGAATGAGGTTCTCCCTTCCAGGGCTTTCCTTGCTGCGGAATTGCCACGCACGTGATCTGAAATTGAGTCGACAGTCCCGCTGACGTAGAATCTTCACTCGTGCGAAGGTTCATCTCGCAAAGTTCCATCGAACAACTAAACTGTGCCCGTCTCGCTTGAGAATTCGAAGATCATCTACACCGCGCTGAAAGCCTGCGGCATCCGGCTGCTTTCCGCGCTCCCGGAAACCTGGCTGGTCCACCTGATGCAAATTGCCGAGGGCGATCCGGAAATGACTCTTGTGCGCCTGGCCAAGGAAGAGGAGGGCGTCGGCCTGTCCGCGGGTGCGCACTTTGCCGGCGTGAAGTCCGCGATGCTGATGCAGAACCACGGCTATCTTGCCTCCATCAACGGCATCGTCTCCTTCGCGCATCTTTACAAGATCCCGCTGTTGATGCTCATCACCTATCGCGGTTCGTTTGGCGAGCGTGACCCCTGGCAGACGCAGGGCGGGAACGTCACCGAGGCCTTGCTGCGCGCGATGAACATTCCCTATTCTTTTCTCGACGCGCCCGCATCCGTGGAAAAGCGCATCCGGCAAGCCCACACCCTCGCCGAGAGCAGTCTTCAGCCCGTTGCTCTGCTCCTGACGCGCGACCTGATGTGGGTGGAATGATGTGGGAGAAATGATGCTCCGCACCGACTGTCTGCGCTCCATTTACTCCGAGCTTGAAAAATGTCTGGTAGTCACCATCATGGGTGCCGTCGCTACCGAGCTGCAGTCGCTCGGCCATCGTCCTAATTTTTTCTACCTGCAGCACGCCATGGGACTCGCCTCCTCCACCGGCTTGGGCCTCGCTCTCTGCCTGCACCATCAGAAGGTCGTGGTCTTCGATGGCGATGGCTCGCTGCTGATGAACCTCGGCACCTTGAGCACACTTGCGCGTTACCAGCCGAAAAATTTGGTCCACGTCGTTTTTGACAATGAGAGCTTGCTTTCCGTCGGAGGATTCCCCACGGCCACGAGCACCGGGTCGGACTTGGAAGGCATCGCGCGCGCCGCGGGCATCCCACGGGCTTCGACGGTGCGCACTGTCGAGGAATTCAAAGCTGCAACCCGCCAGGCCATCCGGGGCGATGGATTGCAGACGATCGTTGCCAAGGTCGAGCCGGTCGGCCCGAAAGCTTTCCTCACCGACTTGGGCCTGCTCGAAAACCGTTTCCAGTTTCGCCGCTACATCCAATCGCTCGCCGCAAAATCTCACTGAAGCGTCCGTGTTGTTGTTGTTCTTCTTCACCTATTCTGGGCATACTCTCCGTTGCTTGTTCAGGGGGTCTTCATGCCCGGAGTCCTGCTCCAACTCGTCGAAGAACTAAATGCCGGCCGCCTCCGCGTGGTGGACCTCACCCTGCCTCTAAGTCCTGCCACGCCCCTGCTGCCGCTCCCTCCGCCGTGGAAGAACACGCCCCCCTTCTCCCTCCGCGAATTGTCCCGTTACGATGAACGCGGTCCCGCCTGGTATTGGAACGCCTTTGAGACCGGCGAGCACACCGGAACACATTTCGATGCCCCCGTGCATTGGGTCAGTGGCAAGGACTTGCCAGACTCAACGGTGGATCGTATCGCGCCGAAGAAATTCATCGGCCCGGCGTGCGTCATTGACGTAACGAAAGACGTGGAGAGAAATTCGGATTTTCTGCTGACCTCCGGGCACATCCGGCAATGGGAAGCGGGGCACGGGCGCATCCCGCACGGCGCGTGGGTGCTCCTTCGCACGGGCTGGTCGAAGCGCACCGATCCCGCGCAATACATCAACCTCAAGGACGACGGGCCGCACACCCCGGGCTGGGCCAAGGAGTGCTCGGAATTTTTGGCCGCGGAGCGCGATGTTCTAGGCGTGGGAGTCGAAACAGTAGGAACCGACGCCGGCCAGGCCGCCAAGTTTGACCCGCCGTTCTCAAACCACTACGTCATGCACGGAAGCGGAAAGTTTGGCCTCGCCAGCCTTTGCAATCTCGATCAGTTGCCCCCCACCGGCGCCGTGGTCATCGCCGCCCCCCTCAAAATCGTCAACGGCTCCGGCAGCCCCCTGCGCGTCCTGGCCATCACCTCGTAGCGCCGGCCTCGTGGTACAGCCGCTCGTGCTCTTGTAGCGCCGGGCTTTCCCCCGATTCGTGGGGGGTCCCGACGATTTGTCGGGAAGCCCGGCATCTTGGTTTTGTCTGTTGTAGTGGCCGGTCTTCAGACCGGTTATTTTTACCCTTTGCGACCCTCACCTCTTTACGAACAAAACGCAGTAACTATCCTCCGGCCAGTCATTCACTATTTTTTCGACCTGCAACCCCGCGGCACTCAGCTCCTCGATCGCAATTTTCTGTGGGATGCCGTGCCCGCCCCGGTTGCTCGGAACTCCTTCCACAGGTTCCAGCCCCGCGCGCGGCGCGAAATCGATGATCGCCAGCCGCCCTCCGGGCTTCAAGGACCGCACCAGGCTGGCATCGAACTCCGCCGGCTTGGTCAGGTGATGGTACACGCGCCTCAGGAAAATCGCGTCGCAGCAGCCTGCAGGCAAATTCGTCTCCGCCTCCTTGCTCTCCTCCACAATCACGTTCCCCAACTTGCGTTTCGCTACCTCTTCCCTCAACTCCGCCAGCTTCTGCGCATCAATCTCCGTCGCAAACACTTTTCCCGATGCCCCCACGAGTTCCACCGCCGCAAACGTGTACTTCCCGTCCCCCGCCCCAATATCCGCCGCCACCGTCCCCGCCTTCCACCCCATCAACTGCGCCAGCCTCTTAATCTCCTCCGTCGCGTCCCCGCGAACCTGCGCGCCAAACACCACGGCCGCCGCGCACACCAGCCCCACCAGCAGTAGTTTTTTCTTACTCATCGCAGCATTCGTCCCGTTCTCCGGTCTCGCAGCTACCGGCCGTATTCATCATGTCGGCGCACCCAGAAGGGTCCGCGCCCGCCTTCATCCCGGCCCTTCGGCGCCAAATCCAGGTAGTGATAATGGATGTTCAGCTTGTCGTTTCCCCGGTCGTAGCACGAATAGCAGTGAAAAACCGCGCCGCTCTCATCCTGGTAGAACACGCTGTGCCCTTCGCGCTCGGGAGCTTGCGGATCTTGTATCTTGAAGTTGTAGAAAGCGTTTTTCTTTGCAAACTCTTCCGGCGTGAACGACACGTGATAGTCAAAACTGAAATCCGTATCGCTCGAGGAGACCCACTTGAAATTCCAGCCCATCCGCTTCTGGTAGGCTGCCAGCTTGGTGTACGGCGCACGCGAGACGGCGATCATCGTCACGTCGCGTTGCTTCAGGTGCGCGCCGATGCCGTTGAATCCGTCGGCCCGCAACGAGCAGTGCGGGCAGCCTGCCGTAGCGCTCGGCTCAAACATGAAGTGATAGACAATCAACTGGCTTCTTCCCTCAAAAAGCTCCGCCAGGGTTTGTTTTCCTCCGGTCCCTCGAAGACATACTCTTTCCGGACCGCCTCCCACGGCAACTCGCGCCGCTCCTGATTGAGTTGGTCCTGCAGCCGCGTGAACTCCTTTTCCTTCGCCAGAAACGCCGTGCGCGCCCTAAGCCACTCCTCGTCGTGCGATACCACAGCGTGATTCTTGATAACGCTTTTCATGCGCTCACCTCTTCCCGAAATGCGAACCACACCACCGTGTCTTAGACCTGAAAAATCTATATGAAATTCCCGCAAGTGTCCTCAAATACGGCCATGGTTGTGCGCCCCAACCTGTCCTTCCGCGTCGCTCTCCGCTGCACTTGCCATCATGCCGAGTTTTACTAGGCTCGTGGCAACCGGACTTCAGTCCGGCGCTCTTCGTCTCCCGCCAAATACGCTAGTCCAATCTCCCTCGTGCAATCGTAGAATGGGACACAATGTTTGACGCTAAACACACAGAAACGATTTATGCCATACGCGCGCTCCGCGACATCGCAAATGAGCAAACTCGCCCGCTCGTTCTGTGGATTGGTGCCGGCGCGAGCAGGTGGTATCCGGGTTGGGGAGAGCTTGCTGACCTTTCCATCGTAGCTTTCTCGAGACGGAAAAGTCATATGGCTGCCACATCATCAGCGTTCAAGTTCCCGGTGGGGATTTTGATTTTCGTCCTGGAAATCATGTCATCCCTCGAAAAGTGTTCCTCAGTTCATTAGGATGCTGATTTAATATGTACTTAAACGACTGTATTACGGTTGTGCTCCCCTAGTCTTTGATAGTTAGTCGCCAACTTGCTCTATTCGCTTCAACCCGCGCCTCTCGCTAGCTGCCTCTGTGCCCGCCCCTGCCCCGACCTGTCGCCCCGTTGACCGTGAATCCCGAAAAACAGCAAAAGGCCCACATTGTGCACAATTTTGGTGCAATCTGAGTCTTTTAGATGCAACACTTCTGAGTTCCCTCCTATGTGTTGCAAACAAAGAACTTGGGCAATACCTAAGTCCTTTAAATGCAACACTTATAAAAAACGTAGAGGGTGGGGTAGTTATGGTTAACCAGTCATCCCATGAAGGCTTCGAGAATCGGAAGGACTCTGCTGCTTTCTTCTTTCTTACTGACAGCTATAAACTGAAAACTGACAACCGACCCGCGGCGAAGCACTCCCAATCCACCCCGGGTATAATGTGCCCGCAACTTCAGGGGGGC
>WNEY01007415.1_pt1 | contig 11637 bp, 9 predicted proteins | sample 5400531 | NCBI WGS metagenome assembly WNEY01 (sample SAMN13153338, study PRJNA577476) | soil metagenome | isolation source: 200 cm saprolite under Douglas fir tree site 1 | place: USA:California | collected 2015-04-18
TCCTGTCCGACGTGCCGGCCGACACCACCGAGCACGGCAGCTTCTTCGTGATGGCCCACTTCCACTACACGATCATGGGCGGGCTGATCTTCGCCTTCATGGCCGGCATCTACTACTGGCTGCCGAAGATGACCGGGATCAAGCTGAACGAGAGGCTCGGCAAGATCCACTTCTGGACCATGTTCATCTTCTTCAACTCCACCTTCCTGCCCCTGTTCGCGCTGGGGCTGATGGGCATGCCGCGGCGGGTGTTCGAGTACGCGCGGAACCTGCAGACGCTCAACGACTGGGTCTCGATCTCCGCCTTCTGCCTGGGCGGATCCATCCTGATCTTCCTGATCAACGTCGTCATGTCGACGTTGATCTGGCGGGAGCGCGAGACCGGCAACCCGTGGCGGTCCCGCGGCCTGGAGTGGCAGGTCCCCTCTCCGGTGCCGCCATCGAACTTCGACGTGGTCCCGGTGGTGCTGTCCGGCCCGTATGAGTACGGGGTGAAGGACGCCCCGCCGGTCGCGGACCTGAACCCGCCGGCCGGTGTCATCAGCGGCGCCCTCGCGGGCGCGGGATCGGAGGCTTAGCGATGGCCGAGACGACCGCGCCGCCGCCGGCCGGGGCCGGCCGCGAGGCCGAGGAGGCCGGCTTCTATCACGAGGCGGCGCTCAACGCCACCTGGACGGGCTCGCGCCTGGCCCTGGGCGCACTGTCGTTCCTGTTCGGCGCGTTCGCGTTCGCCTACTTCTACCTCCGAGCCGTCGACTCCGGCGGTCGCTGGCACGGCTCCGGCTACCACCCGCCCTCGATCCTGACGGGCACGTTCATCATGTTCATGGTGGTGCTCAGCGCGGGCCTGCAGTACGCGGGGCTGCAGCGGATCAAGGCCGGCGACAAGAGGATGTGGCAGATCGGGGCCGTCACCGCGCTCGTGCTCGGCGTCGGCGCGGCGGCGCTCCAGATCATCGAGCTGATGTTCCTCCCGTTCTGGCCTGCCAGCTCGGGCTTCTCCAGCGTGTTCGTCGGCTTCGGCCCGGTGTTCGCGGTCACCGTGCTGGCGGCAATGGTCTGGCTGGAGATCCTGCTGGCCAGGTCGAGGTCCATCCTGGCGATCTCCTTCGTCGAGCAGCCGCCCACCTACGCCGAGACGGCCGGACTGCAGCGCTTCCAGGCGTCGCTGTCCGCCTTCACCACCGTGTGGAACTACCTAGCGGCGGTGGCAGTACTGTTCTGGGTGTTGTTCTACGTGATCTGACCGGCCTGAGTTGATCTGATTCGCGGCAGGAGGCTGGATATGCCTGGACCTATTCTCGCGTCAGCGGGCAGCGACTGGAGCTACGGCGGGTCCATCCTGACGTTCCTGTTCCCGATGATCCTGTTCCTGGCGGTGGCCGGCGTCCTGTGGGTTCTCTATACCAAGCCGCAGCAGGTGCCTGGCCGCGGCTACCTCGCGAACGAGCGGTCAGTCGCTGCCACCCCGACCGTGACCGCCGAAGGCGCGACAGCAGGATCGCCGGGCGGGGCTGGCACCCAGCCGGCCGCCGCGGCCGCAAGCGCGTCAGCCGACGGGCCTGCCGCTAGCGGCCGGGCGGACCCGGCCGCCGGGCCGGCCGGGCCGGATGCACAGACACCCGCGGCCGACGAAGCGAAGGCCGGCGAGTGACACAGGCGACCAGCGCGCTGCCCGGGCACGGGCACCCGCGGCCAGGCGTGGCCAGCGGGGGGCGGCGCGGCGTCCGGCTGGTCGCCAGGTCGCTTTTCCTGCTCACCAAGCCGCGGATCATCGAGCTGCTGCTGGTCACCACCGTCCCGACGATGCTGCTGGCAAAGCGCGGCCTGCCATCGGCCTGGCTGCTGGCGGCAACGCTGCTCGGCGGCGCGCTCGCGGCCGCCAGCGCCAACACCCTGAACTGCTATCTCGACCGCGACATCGACGCGGTGATGAAGCGCACCTCGCGCCGCCCGCTGGTCGCCAAGGGGACGAAGGCGCCGATCAAGCCCGGCGAGGCGCTCGCCTCCGGCGTCGTGCTCGGTGCGCTGTCCACCGTGCTGCTCGGGATGGGCGTCAACTGGCTCGCCGCTGCGCTGGCCGACGGAGCCATCCTGTTCTACGTCTTCGTCTACACGCTGGGGCTCAAGCGCAGGACCGCGTCCAACATCGTGATCGGCGGCGCGGCCGGCTGCTTCCCTGTCCTGGTCGGCTGGGCCGCCGTCACCGGCACCGTCAGCCTGCCCGCGATCGTGCTGTTTGCCGTGATCTTCCTCTGGACGCCGCCGCATTTCTGGGCGCTGGCCATGAAGTTCCGCGATGACTATGCCGCGGCCGGGGTGCCGATGCTGCCGGTCGTCGCGACGCCGGCCGCCGTGGCGCGGAAGATCCTGGCCTACTCCTACGCCATGGTCGTCGCCACGCTGGCGCTCGCCCCGTACGCCGGCTGGCTGTACGGCGGCTGCGCCGCCGCGCTTGGCACCTGGTTCCTGCTTGAGGCACACCGGCTCCGCGGGCGGATCTCCGGCGGCGAAGCGCCCGCCCCGATGCGGCTGTTTCATCTGTCGATTGCCTACCTGACCCTGCTGTTCACGGCGATCGCCGTGACTGCCCTGCTGCCATTCGGGCGGTGGTAGCCGCTCGGTATCGGCTGCCCGTGCCCGGGGCCGGTCATGATCACCGTGGCGCCGGCCTGGCGCCGCGAACGCCACCCGCCGGCCGGCCCGGCCCGGATGCGGACGCGGCAGCCCAATCCGCTGCCACATGCGCTCGCAAAGTCCGGGTATAAGCTGCCAAAAGTCTTCGTGCCGGATACGCCGCGGTGCCACTTCGAGGGCATTGTGGCCACTGTGACCAGGCTCATCCCGCTGCCCAGACGGGCCTTTCTCGGGATCGGCGCCGCGCTGGCCGGTGGCGGCGCCGTAGCCGCAGCGAAGCTAGCCACCGCCGGACAGCCGGGCGGTCACCCAGCCGCCGCCGAGCCGGGTGGTCACCCGGGCGCGGTGTGGCGTCGGCGCGTTGTCCGGGAGAATGCGCTGCCCGGAGACCGGCACTGGCGATGGCGGCGTTCCGGATGGGCTGGTACGGCGGCGACCTGGCCCGCCGGGTGTGGGCATCGGGCCCGCAGCGTGGCCGCCGGCAGCACGCGCGGGCCATGGCCAGGAACACCAACACGGTCCGCGCCGACTGGGAGCCGTCGCTCACCGTGCCGACCGACGGCTGGCCGGAGGGGTCGTACCTGTTCCGGCTGGACGCGGACTCCGGCGCGCAGCGGTACGTGCCGCTCACCGTCCGGTCCGCCCATACGGCCGGCAAGGTGGTGATCAAGAACGCGGTAGCCACCTGGCAGGCCTATAACACCTGGGGCGGTTACGATCTCTACAACGGCCCCGGCGGGATCACCGACTATGCCAACCGCGCCCTGGCGGTCAGCCTGGACCGGCCATCGGACGGGAACGGGGCTCCGCTGTTCGGAGTCTACGAGCGGAAGGTGATCGAGCTTGCCGAGCGGATCGGCCTGCCGCTCGCGTACGTGACCAGCATGGACATCGCAGCCCGGCCGCACCTGCTGGACGGGGCGAGCGCGCTGATCTCGCCCGGGCACGACGAGTACTGGTGCCCGGCCGAACGCGCCAGCGTGACCGCGGCCAGGGATGCCGGCGTCAACCTGGCCTTTCTCGGCGCCAACGCGATGTTCCGGCGGACCAGGCTCGCGCCGACGGCGCTCGGCCCCGGCCGGCTCATCATCTGCTACAAGACCAGCTATCTGCAGGACCCGATGTACGGCAGGCACAACGCGCTGGTGACCAGCGACTGGCGGGAGCCGCCGCATCCGGACGCCGAGTCGTCGCTGACCGGCACGCTGTACGAGTCGAACCCGACCACCGCGGACTTCGTCGTGCGCTGCCCCGGCGCCTGGCTGTTCCGCGGCACCGGGGTGCGCAAGGGATCGCGATTTCGCGGCCTGGTCGGCACCGAGTACGACCGGGTCAATCCCGGCTATCACGTCGAGCGGCCCATCCAGGTGCTGTCCCATTCCCGGCTGACCTGCCGCGGCATCCGCAGCTTCGCCGACTCGGCGTATTACACCCACCACGGCGGGGCTGGCGTCTTCAACGCGGGCACGATGCGCTGGGTGGAGTCCTTCGGCGGGCCCAACAACTTCGGCATCGACGCCGCCTGCGGCGCCTTCACCAGGCGGGTCACGGCGAATGTGCTGCGGGCCTTCGCCGACGGCCCGGCCGCCGCGAAGTATCCCGCGCACGACAACATGCACGCGATCAGGGAATGGCCCGGCGACCCCATCGCCGCCCAGCACGACCTCTGGTGACCAGGCGCGACGCCGGACGGCGGTCCGCCTATGATCACCAAGCCCGACAATCGCACCAGGAGGACGTTCCCACCTCGCCAGCTTCGCCGGAAACAGGCTCCTCCCGGGCTACGTCCTAATTACTACGGATGATCCGGGGTGCTCGGACGCGCGAATCTTCCGTGATCATGGACGGCGCCGGGTGATCAGCCGTAGGCGCGTGCCGAGGCCGGCCGCCGCCGCAGTCGGATGCGAACCGCCCGGGCTGAGCGGCGTTTCACCGCAGTAGTCTGTTTTATAACGGCCCGTTCATCAGCGAGCGAGGTGGCTCAACATGAATCAGGCGCCAATGCTCGGCCGCCGGGTACGGTGGGCGGTCCCGTTCGGTGCCGTCGCGGCTGTCGGTGTCGTGGTGGCCGGGTCCGCGCTGACCAGCGCCCAGGCCGCGCCGGCCTTGCCGGCCCGCACACCTGCGCAGCTCATCGCCGCGATCGCGGCGAACAAGTCGGTTCCGGCGTCGCTGAGCGGCACCATCGTGACGAACGCGGCACTCGGCCTGCCCGACCTGCCGGGCACCGGCGACCCGACCTCGATCGCGTCGCTGCTGACCGGCTCGCACACCATCAAGATCTGGTACGCCAGGCCCGGCCAGCTCAGGCTGGCCCTGCCGGTGCAGCTTGGAGAGACCGACCTGCGGGTCGACGGACGCCAGGTGTGGCTCTGGGACAGCCAGACGAATACGGCGACTCACGCCACGGCGCCCGCCGCGCCCAGCATGCGATTCGCTGGCCACCATCGCCCGCTACGCCGCAGCGCACCCCGGCAATGGAACGCGTTGTCCGGGGGCATCGGATCCGTGCCCACCCCGGAGCAGGTGGCGCAGCGGCTGCTTGCCGCGATCGGGCCAACCACCGCGGTCAGCGTGCAGAGCAATATCACGGTGGCCGGCCGGGCTGCCTACCAGCTCGTGCTCGCGCCGAAGAACCCCGCGTCCCTCATTGGCCGGGTCGCCGTCGCGGTCGACGCCAGCCGGTACCTGCCGCTGCGGGTGCAGGTCTTCGCGCGCGGCGCGGCCAGCCCGGCCTACCAGGTCGGCTTCACCGCGCTGTCGTTCGCCCGCCCGGCGGCGTCCAACTTCGCCTTCACCCCGCCGCCCGGCGCCAAGGTGAAGACCGTCCGGCCGCAGGCCGGGCCGCTGGCCGCCTTCCCGCCGGGCGCCGTGCCTGGCGTCGGCGGCGGGTTCATCCGTGCTCCGAGACACATGATCATGTGCCACGGCGCGGTGACCCGGCTCAACGGCATGCCGAAGCGCGGCATGCTGCTGCCGCTCAAGCGCGCCAGGAGCCTCATGGGGGCCGTGCCGGTGCCGAAGGGCAGCCTTACCATGAACCCGCTGCGGGCCGCCATGCAGGACATCCGCAGCGGCGTGCCGAAGCACCTGTCCAAGAGCCAGCGGCAGCGCCTGCTGAGGCAGCTGCGCAGGGACATAGCCCGGGCCAGGCGCCTGCACCCCGGCGCAGGCTGGCAAGGGGCTGGCTGGTACGGCGCCCGCATGTACGGGAACGCGCCGCCGGGCGTGACGTTCCCGGCCGGGGCGGCCGGGACGCCGAGGGTGATCGGCTCGGGCTGGACGGCCGTCGGCGTCTTCCCCGCCGCTGGCCTGACCGCAGGCTCGGCACCTGGCGTGGCCGGCGTCCTGCTGCGGTCCGCCACCGCGGTGCACGGCTCGTGGGGGAGCGGTCGGCTGCTGCGCACCAGCCTGCTCTCGGTGCTGATCACCAGCAACGGCAAGGCGCTGATCGGCGCCGTGACGCCGTCCGTCCTCTACGCCGCCGCGGCGCAGGCGAAGTGACTTCAGCCTCGCGCGCGGCGGGCCAGCGGGACGAGATCAGCTTCGGCAGCGTTGACGATCAGCCGCTGCCCGCCGCGGCCCGCAGCCAGCCGCCGGGCGCGGCCGGGCCTGCCATCTCGACCAGCGGGCTGACCAAGCGCTTCCGCGGCGGCCAGGTCGCCGTGGACGGCATCGACCTGGCAGTGCCGCACGGCGCCGTCTACGGCTTCCTCGGCCCGAACGGATCGGGCAAGACCACGACGATCCGGATGCTGCTCGGCCTGGTCCATCCGACCAGCGGCAGCCACGAGCTGCTCGGCACGGCGATGCCGGCCGGCACGAACACCATCCTGCCCCGGGTCGGGTCGCTGGTCGAGGGTCCGGCCTTCTACTCGCAGCTGTCCGGGCGGGCCAACCTGGCCAGGTTCGATGCCGCGGACCGGACCGCCGACCCGCGGACCGCCGATGCGCGGATCCGGGCAGCGCTCGACCGGGTCGGCCTGCTCAGCGCCGCGCGGAAGCACTACCGCGCGTACTCGCTCGGCATGAAGCAGCGGCTGGCGATCGCGGCCAGCCTGCTCAGGCCGCGTGAGCTGCTGATCCTGGACGAGCCGACCAACGGCCTCGACCCGCAGGGCACCCGCGAGGTACGCGGCCTGATCAGGGACATCGCCGCCGACGGAACCACGGTCTTCGTCTCCTCGCACCTGCTGGCCGAGGTTGAGCAGATCTGCTCGCACGTCGGGGTGATGCGGACCGGGCGGCTCGTGTTCGAGGGCACCCTGGACGACCTGCGCAGCCGCGGCACTGCGCGGATACTGGTCCGCACGGCCCAGCCGGCCGGTGCCGCCGAGGTGCTGGCGAAACTCGGGCTGGCCGATGTCCGGACCGGCGAGCATGAGGCCAGCGCGCAGCTCGGCGGCCAGGCGCCGGAGGAGATCTGCGCGCAGCTTGTGCACTCCGGCGTCCCGGTTGCCGGGCTCGCCACCCCGCGGCCCAGCCTGGAGGACCTGTTCGTTGAGCTCACCGGCGAGGGTTTCCGTGTCGACGGCTGAGGTCACCAGCCCGCGGCCGGACCATCCGGCCGGGCGGGCGGCCGGCCCGGTAGGCCCCGTAATTCACTGGATACGGTTCCTGCGCTCCGAGCTCAGCCTTATCTTCCTGCGGTGGCGCAACCTGGCCCTGCTCGCCGTGCTCGCCGCGATCCCGGTACTGATCGGGATCGCGCTGAAACTGTCCTCGCCGGGCGGCGGCGGCGACGGGCAGGGGCCAGCTTTCTTCGTGCAGGTCGCCGGTAACGGCGTGTTCCTCGCGCTGGCCTCGCTGAACGTGCTGCTCATCCTCGTCCTGCCGCTCACAGTCGCGGTGGTCGCCGGGGACTCGGTGGCGGGCGAGGCCGGCCACGGTACGCTGCGCTACCTGCTCGCGATCCCGGCCGGGCGGGCCAGGCTGCTCGGGATCAAGTACGCCGCGCTGGTGATCTTCTGCCTGGCCGCGTGCGCGGTGGTGACCGTGGCGGCGCTGCTGATTGGCGCGGCGCTGTTCCCGGTCGGGCCGGTGACGCTGCTATCCGGCACGACCATCTCGCTAGGCGCCGGCTTGCTGCGGCTGGCGTTCGTCGCCCTGTACGTGGCGGCCGCGATGGCCGCGCTGGCCGCGATCGGGCTCGCGATCTCGGCATTCACCGAGCACCCGATCGGCGCCATCGCCGCCATCATGGTGCTCGCGCTGGCCAGCGAGGTGTCCGACAGCGTGCCGCAGTTCGCCGTGGTGCACCCGTACCTGCCGACGCACTGGTGGCTGTCCTTCGACGCCTTGCTCAGGTCACCGATCGCGTGGCCGGACCTGGCGCACGGGCTCGTCTCGTTTGGCATCTACGTGATCATCTTCGGGGCCATCGCCTGGGCCAGGTTCACGACGGCTGATGTCACCAGCTGACGCTGGGCGGAAGGCCGGGACAGGGCCGAGCCCGCGGCCGGAGCGTAGCCAGGGGCCGGAACCTGGACAGCGACCGGACGGGAAGCCGGAGAAGCCGGGGCCGGAGCGGGAGCCGGAGAAGCCGGGGCCGGAGCGGGAGCCGGAACTGGCCCAGCCGCCGCAGCGGCTGAGCACGGGCCGGATGCTGCGGCTGTCCGCGTCGGCCTTTGTCGTGCTGGCTGCCGAGCCATCGTTCGTGCTCATCGATACAGCGGTAGTGGGCCACCTCGGGCCGCTGCCGCTTGGCGCGCTTGGCATCGGGGGCACGCTGCTTTCGCTGGTCGCGATGATCGGCGGGTTCCTCGACTACGGCACCACCGGCCGGGCCGCTCGCTGGTTCGGCGCGGGCCAGCCGGACCGGGCCGTTGAGGAGGGAACCACCGCCTCGGTGCTGGCGCTGGTACTCGGTGGTGTCGCCGTCGGCGGCGGTGAACTGTTCGCAGGCCCGCTGCTACGGCTGCTGGCGGGCGGCGCCGGGCCGATAGCCAGCGCTGCGGAAACCTGGTTCAGGATCGCGGTGCTCGGCGTGCCGGGGATCCTGCTGGTGCTCGCGGGCAATGGCTGGATGCGCGGCGTGCAGGACACCCGCCGCCCGGTCCGGATCGTGCTCATTGCCAACGCGCTGTCAGCGGCGGCCTCGCCGGTCCTGGTCTACCCGCTCGGCATGGGCCTGGCCGGCTCGGCGGTGGCCAACGTCAGCGCCCAGGCGGTCGGCGGATTCCTGTTCCTGCGGGCGGCCCACGGCGAGCGCGGCCGGTGGCGACCGCGGTGGCCCGTACTGCGGGCCCAGCTCGGGGTGGGCAGGGAACTGCTGCTGCGCGAGGCGGGCTTCCAGGCCTCGTTCCTCACCGCGGCCGCGGTCGCCGCCCGGATGGGCACCGCGCAGGTCGCCGCGCACCAGATCGGGCTGGAACTCTGGGAGTTCAGCGCGCTGCTGCTTGACTCATTCGCGATCGCCGCGCAGTCGCTGGTCGGAGCCGCGCTGGGCGGCGGTGACGCGGGCCAGGCGCGGCGCACCGCATGGCAGGTCGCGCGGTACGGGCTGGGCGCAGGAATCGTGTTCAGCGCGGTGCTGGCGGCCGGCTGGTTCGTGATCCCGGCCGCGTTCACCTCGTCGGCCGCCGTGCGGCATCAGGCGCACCTGCTCTGGCCGTACTTCATCGGCTTGCAGCCGGCCGCGGGCGTGGTGTTTGCCCTGGACGGCGTGCTCATCGGGGCGGGCGATGTCGGATTCCTGCGGACCGTGACGCTGGTCGCCGGGGTAGGGGTCTTCGTCCCGATCACGCTGGCCGCGCTGCATTTTCACTGGGGCATCGGCGGGGTGTGGGCCGGGCTGGCCGCGTTCATCGGAGCCAGGCTGATCGGCATGCTGGCGCGGACCGCCCGCGGCCGCTGGGCAGTAACCGGGGTCGTGCCGCAGGGCGCATGATGCTGGTCCGGGGGCGCATGATGCTGGTCCGGGGGCGCATGATGCTGGTCCGGGGGGCGCATGATGCTGGTCCGGTGGGCGCATGATGCTGGTCCGGTGGGCGCAGGCCTGGCTCAGCCGTTCAGGTCGGGGAAATCGTCCTCCCAGAACTCCGTGCCGCCGTGCGCAACCCGGGTACCTGGCGCTGCCCGCACGTCGCTCGTCCCGTGGCCGGCCCGCCGGTCATCCTCGCGCGCCCGCAGCTCGACCCGGCGGATCTTCCCGGAGATCGTCTTCGGCAGTTCGGCGAACTCCAGCCGCCGGATCCGCTTGTACGGGGCCAGCCGCTGCCTGGCGTAGGCGAGGATCGCGAATGCGGTCTCCGCGGACGGGTCGAACCCGGCGGCCAGCACCACGTATGCCTTCGGGACCGCGAGCCTGAGCGGGTCGGGGGAAGGTACCACGGCTGCCTCGGCCACCGCCTCGTGCTCGATCAGCACGCTCTCCAGCTCGAACGGCGAGATCCGGTAGTCCGAGGCCTTGAACAGGTCGTCCGTCCGGCCAATGTAGGTGATATAGCCGTCGGCGTCCCGGGCGGCGACATCGCCGGTGTGGTAGTAGCCGCCGCGCATCGCATCTGCCGCGCGCTCAGCGTCGCCGCGGTAGCCGGTCATCAGGCCGAGCGGGCGCCGGGCCAGGTCGAGGCAGATCTCGCCCTCCTCGCCCGGCGTGCCGGTCAGCGCGTCGATGAGCGTGACCTGGTAGCCGGGGAGTGCGCGGCCCATGGACCCGAGGCGGACCGGCTGGCCGGGCGAATTGCCGATCTGCGCGGTGGTCTCGGTCTGCCCGTAGCCGTCCCGGATGGTGATGTTCCAGGCGCGGCGGACTTGCTCGATTACCTCCGGGTTGAGCGGCTCGCCAGCGCCGACGCATTCTCGCAGGCTGCGGACGTCGGCGCTGGCCAGGTCGGCCTGCACCAGCATCCGCCAGACCGTGGGCGGCGCGCACAGTGACGTTACGCCGCAGGCCGGGATGGCATCGAGCAGCGCGGCAGCCGAGAATCGCTCGTGCCCCAGGATGAGTGCGCAAGCGCCGGCTATCCATGGTGCGAAGACGTTGCTCCACGCGTGCTTGGCCCAGCCGGGGGAGGAGATGTTCAGGTGCACGTCGCCCGGTTGCAGGCCGATCCAGTACATCGTGGACAGATGGCCAGCCGGGTACGACGCGTGGGTGTGCTCGACCAGCTTCGGCTGCGAGGTCGTGCCCGACGTGAAGTAAAGCAGCAGCGGGTCGGTGGCCCTGGTCGGCCCGTCCGCGGCGAACTCTTCTTTCGTGTTGGACGAGCCTGCGTAGTCGCTCCAGCCATCCGGGGCATTGCCGCCGACGGCGATCCGCGTCCAGTTTCCCGGCAGGCCGCGGAACTTTTGCGTCAGGCTCGATTCGGTGATGACGTGCCGGACTTCCCCGCGCGCGATCCGGTCGGCCAGGTCCTCCGGGCCGAGCAGGGTAGAGGCGGGGATGATCACCGCGCCGAGCTTCATCGCGGCGAGAATGACTTCCCACAGCGGCGCGATATTGCCGAGCATGAGCAGCAGCCGGTCGCCGCGGCTGACGCCGAGCCCGCGCAGCCAGTTCGCCACCTGATTCGACCGCGCGGCGAGCTCGGCGTAACTGAGCGTGGTGTCGCTGGCCTCGGTGACGACGCGCAGTGCGCCAGCCTCCGGCTGCTCGGCGGCGAGCACGTCGAACCAGTCGAGCGCCCAGTTGAACTCGTCGAGTTCCGGCCAGCCGAACTGGCTGCTGGCCGCTGCGTAGTCCTCGCGATACCGCAGCAGCAGATCGCGCGCCGCGCGGAAGGCCTGAGTGCCCGGGATTGGTTCTGTCATGCAGACATCGTGGCACTCTCCGGCCCCGCGGGCACGTCCCGGGCTGCTGGCCTGGCGCGTGCTGACCGCTCATGATCACGGATTATCCGGGCGCTGGAACCCCTCGGATCATCCATGATCATAAAAAGCGCCGGGTCACACCAGCCATTTGAGTCACACCAGCCACGACTGCCCCGCCGCCCGTTGGCCCGAAGGGGTTAGCGCATCGTGGGGCGGGCCTGGGCGAATGTCCAGCGGTTGCCCTCA
>WNEY01012531.1_pt1 | contig 11637 bp, 3 predicted proteins | sample 5400531 | NCBI WGS metagenome assembly WNEY01 (sample SAMN13153338, study PRJNA577476) | soil metagenome | isolation source: 200 cm saprolite under Douglas fir tree site 1 | place: USA:California | collected 2015-04-18
CGGCGGCCAGCTACACCTGGACGGTCGACACCACGGCGCCGGTCGCCAGCATCACTGCCTCGCCGACCAACCCGAGCAACAGCTCGAGCCCGAGCTTCAGCTTCAGCTCCGAGGCCGGCGCGACGTTCCAGTGCGCGCTCGACGGCGCTGCCTTCGCCTCCTGCTCGTCGCCGAAGAGCTACACGGGTGTCGCTGACGGTTCGCATACCTTCCAGGTGAAGGCGACCGACGCGGCCGGTAACACCGGCGCGGCGGCCAGCTTCACCTGGACGATCGACACCGTCGCGCCTGTGGCATCGATCAGCGCCTCGCCAACTAATCCGAGCAACTCGTCGAGCCCGAGCTTCTCCTTCAGCTCCGAGGCCGGCGCGACGTTCCAGTGCGCGCTCGACGGCGCTGCCTTCGCCGGCTGCACCAGCCCGAAGAGCTACACGGGTGTCGCCGACGGCAGCCATACCTTCCAGGTGAAGGCGACCGACACGGCCGGCAACACGGGCGCGGCGGCCAGCTACACCTGGACGATTGACACGCTGGCGCCGGTCGCCAGCATCACCGCCTCGCCGACCAACCCGAGCAACAGCTCCGCTCCGAGCTTCTCGTTCAGCGCCGAGGCGGGCGCGAGCTTCCAGTGTGCGCTCGACGGCGCGGCGTTCGCGTCCTGCTCGTCGCCGAAGAGCTACACCGGTGTCGCTGACGGCAGCCATACCTTCCAGGTGAAGGCGACCGACACGGCCGGCAACACGGGCGCGGCGGCCAGCTACACCTGGACGGTCGACACCACGGCGCCGGTCGCCAGCATCACTTCCTCGCCGACCAACCCGAGCAACAGCTCGAGCCCGAGCTTCAGCTTCAGCTCCGAGGCCGGCGCGACGTTCCAGTGCGCGCTCGACGGCGCGGCCTTCGCCGGCTGCACCAGCCCGAAGAGCTACACCGGCCTCGCCAACGGCAGCCACACCTTCCAGGTGAAGGCGACCGACACCGCCGGCAACACCGGTGCCGCCGCCTCCTACACGTGGACGGTCGACACGACCGCTCCCGACACGACGATCACGGCCAGCCCGACGAACCCGAGCAACTCCACCAGCGCGAGCTTCTCCTTCAGCTCCAGCGAGAGCGGCTCGACCTTCAGCTGCACGCTCGACGCATCGACGGCCGCCTGCACCAGCCCGAAGAGCTACACCGGCCTCGCCCAGGGCTCGCACACCTTCCAGGTGACCGCGACCGACGCAGCCGGCAACGCCGATCCGACCGCGGCCAGCTTCACCTGGACGGTCGACACGACCGCACCCGACACGACGATCACCGCAAGCCCGCCGGCCTCGACGAACTCGACGAGCGCGAGCTTCAGCTTCACGTCGACCGAGCCGACCGGCGCGAGCTACGCGTGCTCGCTCGACGGTGCGGTGTTCACCTCGTGCACGAGCGGTCAGAGCTACACCGGGCTCGCCAACGGCAGCCACACGTTCAAGGTGCAGTCGACCGACCAGGCCGGGAACACTGACGCGACGCCTGCCACCTACACCTGGTCGGTCGACTCGACCCCGCCTGACACGACGATCGTCACCAATCCGGCCAACCCGACGAACTCGACGAGCGCGAACTTCACCTTCAGCTCGACGGAAGCAGGCTCGAGCTTCCAGTGCGCGCTCGACGGCGCCGCGTTCGCCGCCTGCACGAGCCCGCAGAGCTACGCAGGCCCGCTCGCCAACGGCGGCCATACGTTCCAGGTGAAGGCAACCGACGCGGCCGGCAACACCGACGCGACCCCGGCGAGCTACACCTGGACGGTCGATACTGCTGCGCCGGACACGACGATCACCTCGAGCCCGGCCAACCCGACGACCTCGACCAGCGCGAGCTTCAGCTTCACCGCGACGGAGGGCGGCTCGACGTTCCAGTGCGCACTCGACGGCGCCGCCTTCAGCGCCTGCTCGAGCCCGCAGGCCTACAGCGGCCTCGCCCTCGGCAGCCACACCTTCCAGGTCAAGGCGACCGACGCCGCCGGCAACACGGACGCGACGCCCGCATCCTTCACGTGGACGATCGGGACGGCGCCGACCGTGACTGCGAACACCCCGGCGGCCGGCGCGACGGGCGTTTCAACCAACGTCGCGCCGACCGCGACCTTCTCGCGGGCCATGAACGCCTCGACGATCACGACCTCGAGCTTCACGCTCACCCCGAGCGGCGGCAGCGCGGTCGCAGCGACCGTCTCGTACAACGGCGCGACGAACGTCGCTACCCTGACTCCGAGCGCAAGCCTCGTCGCCGGCACGACTTACACGGCGAAGCTGGACACGACGGTCAAGGCCTCCGACGGGATCGCGCTCGCCGCCGCGGTGACGTGGAACTTCACGACCGCGAGCAGCGCGGCGCCGACGGTGACCTCGGTAACGCCTCCGAACGGCCAGACCGGCGTGAACAGGACGTACCACCCGACCGCGACGTTCTCGGTCCCGATGGACGCCACCACGATCACGAGCTCGAGCTTCACGCTGAAGGATCCCGCGGGCTCTCAGGTGGCCGCCACGGTGAGCTACAACAGCGCCACCCTGACGGCAACCCTCACGCCGAACAGCTCGCTCGCGTCGGTCACGACCTACACCGCACGGCTCCTCGTCACGATCAAGTCGTCGACCGGCGTGCCCCTTGCGAGCCAGTACCAGTGGAACTTCCAGACGTCGTCGCCGAAGGTCACCTCGACCTACCCGACCAACGGGTCGAAGTTCCTGGCGATGACGGCCGGCAACCCGAATGCGTTGCCGCCGCTGACCGGCCCGGTCACCGAGATCAGCCCGTGGACTCCGATCGAAGTCGGCTTCTCCGAGCCGATGGATCCCCTCACCATCACGCCGACGAGCCTCGTGCTGCTGAACTCCAGCGGCGGGACCGTGGGCGCCAACGTCTCCTACGACAGCGTGAACAACGTCGCCGTCCTCATCCCGAACACGCTCCTCAGCTACGGCAAGACGTACACGGTGCAGGTCACGACGGCGATCCTGGCCGCGCTCGACGGCGCCCCGCTCGCCGCCGGCGTCACTTGGAATTTCACCGTGACGACGAACGGCGCGTCCGTCGGCATCAACGCCGGCACGCCGCCGCTCGCGTACTACTCCGATGCGAGTCAGACGATCTTCCTGCCCGACCAAGCGTTCACCGGTGGGACTGCGAGGACGAATGGAAACACGTTCGCAGGCACGACGGATCAGGCCCTGTACCAGTACGAGCGGGTCGGCATGTCCGCCTACACGCTGCAGATTCCGGCCGGGATCTACGACCTCAAGCTGTTCTTCGCCGAGACGGAGTTCGGCGCCGCGAACCAGCGGGTCTTCAACGTCGACATTCCGGAGACCACGGCGTCGCCCGACCTCCACATGGACATCTACAACGAGGTCGGGGCGAACACGGCCCTCGTGAAGACGATCTCGGGCATCACCACGGCGCCTGGGCCCAACATCTCCGGCTACATCCACATCAACTTCACCGCGATCGTCGGCCAGCCGGTGATCTCGGCGATCGAGCTGATCCCGATCCGGCCGGTCGTGACGGTGATGTCGCCCGCGAGCGGCGCCACGGGCGTGAGCCGGTCGTCGGCGGTGAAGGCGACCTTCTCCCAGTCCATGGACGGGACCACGATCACGCCCGTCACGTTCACGCTTGCCGGCCCCAACGGTGTGCCGCTCGCGGCGACCGTCTCGTACGCCGCGCAATCAGGCGTCGCGACGCTCAACCCGAGCACGGCGCTCACGGCGAGCACAACCTACACGGTACGGCTCGACAGCTCGATCAAGTCACTCCCCGGTCTCCGGCTCGGGACGCCCGTGACGTGGAGCTTCACCACGGGGACCAAATGAGACTCACGGATCTCAGTCGAAAGTGGGACTCGTATGACTTGTTTCCTGTCTCCGGGCCATCGAGAGGTCACAATGACGGGCGCCACCCACCCGCCCTCGACGAAACCTCGCCGGATGGGTAGAAAAGGGTAGGCAAGCGTTGTATCTTCTTACGCTAACTGTGGCAACATATACCTAGTCGATGGGAGCGGCCCTTTCGATGGAAACGCGTGAGCAAACCGGTGTCCTGTTCGACGCTCTTCCCCTGTGGCTGGAGGCGGTCGAGAAAGTCCTCAACCGCATCGGCGTCGAGGTCGTGGCTAAGGCCACGACCTGTAAAAGCGCCCTCGCCCTGCTCGAGAAACACCATCCGGACATTTTCGTCACGGAGCTCGAGACCTCGGACGAGACCATCGATCCCATCACCTTCGTTCGGCGCGCCGCCGAACGCGCACCCGAAACGAAGACGGTCATCCTCTCCTACAACCACAACGAGGAGTGGATCGACGGAGCGCTGGGCGCCGGGGCAAGCGCTTACGTGTTCAAGACTGCCCACCCTGACGACCTGGCCTCGACGATCCGCCAGGTGTTCGAGCACTCCGTCTTCGTCGCGGGCAACCGGGTGCTGCCCGCACGCCTTCCGCACGCCGTCGAGCCGGCCGGGCTGACGCGGCGCGAGATCGAGATTCTCCAGCTTGTCTCGGAAGGCCACTCCAATGCGCAGGTGGCCACGATGCTGTGGATCACCGAGCAGACGGTGAAGTTCCACCTCTCGAACATCTATCGGAAGCTGGACGTCGCCAACCGGACCGAGGCCAGCCGTTGGGCGCAGCTCCACGACCTGTTGCCGAGAATGATGCCGGTCGCAGCGCGGCCGTAACGGCACGGCGCTGTTAGAGGCCTGATGTGAAACTACCGCACCTGTGGCTGGCGGCCCAGACACGGCGCATCTGAGCCCGATCGACCGCAGCCCGTACTGCTAGTACGAACTGCGGCCGCTCGAACTCAGCTGCTTGGTCTGGACCGTCCCCAGGGTCGGTGGGATATCCGTCGTCGTGGTCGTTGAACCAAAGGACGACGGTCTGGCCGGCGTAGGTCGTCGTGTTGAAGGTCGCCTGCGTCCAGGCTCCCGAGTTCGAGCAGGCGTTGAGGACGGTGGCGAGCGTCGCGCCGCTCGCGTTGCGGATCTGCATCTGGATCTGGTCGTACGTGATCGTGTCCGTGCAATGGGGCTGGTACCAGAAGCTCAACGTCGAGCTGCCCGCCGGGACGGTCACGCTCTGGGTTAGCGTGCTGTCGCCGTTGACGGCGCTGGTTGATCCGAGCCGCGCCGAGTAGCTTCCCGAGTGGGCGGTCGTGCTGATGACGGGCGTGAACGCGCCGCCCGCGCTCCATGAGCTGAGGCTGCCGGTCTCGAAGCCGGGGTTCTGCACGCTGCTCGGCGCCGGCGCGTAGTTGCCGACGGCCACGTCGTCGAGGAGGAAGTAGGTCGGGTCGGTGGGCCAGCCGTCGTCGTGGTCGTTGAACCAGAGCACGACGGTCTGGCCGGCGAGGGCGCTGGTGTCGTACGACGCGCTCGTCCAGGCGCCCGAGTTCGAACAGACGTTGAGGACGGTGGCGAGCGTCGCGCCGCTCGTGTTGCGGATCTGCATCTGGATCTGGTCGTACGTGATCGTGTCCGTGCAGTGGGGTTGGTACCAGAAGGTCAGGCGTGACGTGCCGCTCGGGATCAGGACCGTTTGCGTGAGCGTGCTGTCGCCGTTGACCGCGCTCGTGGATCCGAGCCGCGCCGAGTAGCTTCCCGAATGCGCCGTCGTGCCGACGACCGGCGTGAACGCGCCGCTCGCGGTCCAGCCGCTCAGGCTCCCGGTCTCGAAGCCGCCGTTGACCACGCCCTGCGGCGCCGCCGTGACGGTCACGCTCACGTTGACGCTGTGCGTGGCACTCGGGGCGGTCCCGCTGACGGTGATCGTGTAGCCGCCCGGCGTCGTGGTCGCGCCGACGCTGACGGTCATCGTCGAGGAGCCGCCGGCGGTGACCGACGTCGGATTGAAGCTGACCGTCGTGCCGGCGGGCTGTCCGCTTGCGCTGAAGCTGACCGTCTGTGCCGAGCCGCTGAGGACCGCGGTGCCGATCGTGGACGTGCCGCTCGCGCCTTGCGTCACGGTCAGGCTGCTCGGGCTGGCGGTGATCGCGAAGTCGGACGGCGGCGCGGCCGTAACCGTGAGGCTGACCGACGTCGTGTGGGTCGCACTCGAGCTCGTACCCATGACGACGATCGGGTAGCTGCCGGGCGTCGTGAGGGAGTCGACGTTGACGGTCATCGTCGAGGAGCCGCCGGCGGTGACGGAGCTCGGGTTGAAGGTGATCGTCACACCGGCGGGCTGGCCGCTCGCGCTCAGCGTAACGGTCTGCGCCGAGCCGCTCGTGACCGCCGTGCTGATTGTCGACATCCCACTGCCGCCTTGCTGGATGCTCAGACTGCTCGGGTTGGCGCTGATCGAGAAGTCGGAAGGCGGCGCGGCCGTGACGCTGAGCGTGACCGTGGTCGCGTGCGTGGCGCTCGTGCCGGTGCCGGTGACGGTGATCGGATAGTCGCCGGTCGTCGTGCTCGAGTCGATGTTGACGGTCATCGTCGAGGAGCCGCCGGCGGTGACCGAGCTCGGACCGAAGGTGATCGTCACGCCGGCGGGCTGTCCGCTCGCGCTCAGACTCACCGTTTGCGCCGCGCCGCTGGTGACCGCCGTGCTGATCGTCGACGCTCCGCTGCCGCCTTGCTGGATGGTCAGGCTGCTCGGGCTCGCGCTGATCGAGAAGTCTGAGGCGGTGACGGTCAGGTCGACCGTGGTCGTGTGCGTGGCGCTCGCGCCGGTGCCGGTCACGGTGACCGTGTAGCTGCCCGGCGCCGTGCTCGCGCCGACGTTGACGCTCATCGTCGAGGAGCCGCCGGTCGTGACGGAGGCCGGGCTGAAGCTGACCGTTGTCCCGGCGGGCTGGCCGCTCGCGCTCAGGCTGACGCTCTGCGCCGCGCCGCTGATGACCGTGGTGCTGATCGTCGAGTTGCCGCTCGCGCCCTGGGCGACGCTCAGAGTGCTCGGGCTCGCGCTGATCGAGAAATCGGAGGCGATCACGATCAGCGAGATCGTCGTCGTGTGCGTGGCGCTCGTACCGGTGCCGGTGACGGTGACCGTGTAGCTCCCGGGAACCGTGCTCGCGCCGACGTTGACGGTCATCGTCGAGGATCCGCCGGCGGTGACAGACGCCGGGCTGAAGCTGACGGTCGTCCCGACCGGCTGGCCGCTCGCGCTGAGGCCCACCGTCTGCGCGGAGCCGCTCGTGACCGCCGTGCTGATCGTCGAAGTGCCGGTCGCACCCTGGGCCACGCTCAGGCTGCTCGGATTCGACGCGATCGAGAAGTCCGACGGCGCCGTGTTGCAGTTCGCGAACTTGAACGACCCGATCCTCGTGTGCCAGTTGAAGGTGCCGTTCGAGGCGATGTACTCGTTCGTGTACCAGAACGTGCAGTCATCGGCGGGATCGACGCTCATGCTCGTGTAGTCGCCCCAACGGCTGAGGTTTGCGGTCTGCGAGCCGGCGCCGTCGATGATCGACCCTTCGCCCTGGGTCATGACGCCGAGCGGGTCGCCCGCGAGCCGACCGGTGTAGTGGATGCCGGGATGGAGGGACGAGCTGGAGATGCTGTAGCCGAGCGCGATGTCGCCGACGTGGTCCATCGCAAGGCTGCCCATCCAGCGGTAGCTCGAGTCCGGGGCGTAGGTCCCCTGCTGGAACACCGTGGGTGACCCGTTGGGGTTCCGCAGCTCGTACCAGCGCACGCCGACCGAACTGCCGGCCGTGACGCTGTGGTCGACGACGAGCGACTCGTGGTCGCCGAAGTTACGGTAGGCGAGCCGGTACATGAGCCGGTCGGCGAGCGAGTCGAGCTTCTGGGTCGTCCCGGACTGCGGGATGCAGGTGCCGCCGCCGCTGCAGGCCGGCGAGAACGAGGCGACGGAGATCGTGGTCGGACCGGTGAGGCTCGAGTTCGCCGGCGTCGTCCAGTCGACGTGGAACTTCCACAGCTTCAGGCTGTTCGTGCCGAAGCTGAGGAGGAAATTCGGCGATCCGCTCGGCGGCGGCGTCGGCCCGTCCACGTCTGAGGGAAGAAGGCTGCCGAACGACGAGCTCAGGGTGAAGCACTGCTGCGTCGCCGCCTGGCCCTGGAGCATCTTCGCGCGGTCGTACGCACAGGCTTGCGGGCCCAGGAACTGCGTCCCGGCGTTGTTGAACATGTTGAAGGTCGTGTAGTAGGCGTCCGGCCAGACGCCGAGCTTCGGGTAGTCCGGGAAGTTGTTGTACTGGAACGAGTAGCGGTAGTACGACCCTGTGGGATCCCCGCTCGTCGAAACGGCCACGCACTGCAGATGCGGAGTCGTGCTGACGGAGAACTGGCTGATGATCCAGCGGTTGGCAAGCTTGTCGTACGCGACGGTGGCGTCGCCGTCGTCGTTCGTCTGACAGCCGCCGCCGAAGCCGCTCCAGAGCGTGTTCGTCGCCGCCGGCCCGTAGACCGGCGTGCCCGACTTGTTGAAGATCGCGAAGCTCTGATTGACGATCTCCACGAAGTGGTTCGGTCCCACCGCGCCGTTCGGGTCGGGCGGCGCCGAGGTCACCGTGAAGGTGCCGGCCGGCCCGCTGAACCCCTGGCCGACCCCTTCGAAGCCGAGGCCGAGCGCAGGAGCGTTGGCGTCCCCGGGAGTCGACTGAACGACGGGGTCGGGGGCGCCGGGGGCAGGAACGGGGAGCCCCTTCTTGGGCTCCTTCTCCTTCTTTTGATCCGCCGGCGGGGCCTCGGCCGGCGGAATGTCGCGGAGGGGCGGCGAAACGTCGTGGTGCACGTCACCCGGCGGGGGAGGCCCGTCGCTCAGGGCGCCCTTGTAGTTCTCGGTCGACGCAGCCACAGTCGACGCGAGTGTCAGGCTGCCGATCAAAGCAAGACCGATCGCAGCCACTGCCCCTATGCGGAGCCCGCGTACGAACACGAACCTCCCCCTCTCATTCCGGACTAACGGCCCACGGAGAATAGGACTCCGAAACGAGAATTACTAGGGGCCTGTTTCTCGGTGCCCTCGGGAAGGTTGAACTTCCCTGCGGTGCTCCCTAGGATCGGGTGCGGTCGTAACGGCGAGGGCTCTCCCTGCGTTTCCTGCGGCGTCTTCATCACCCGAGAGCTGTCAAGAAACGTGCCCGGCACTCGTGCCGGGCCCTGTGAAAGGGAGGTTTCGCGATGTTCTCGAACCCGATCAACCGGTTGAGCAATCGACGAGGACCCGAAGGACGCCGCCGGTCCGCGGTGACGCTCGTCGCGTTTCTCCTGACCGCGTTCTGGCTGCTCGCCCCCGGCGAGGTCCACGCGTTCGGCACGATCAACGGCCTGGGCCAGCGGGCTGAGCACGAACGCATCACCCGCGCGGCGCTGGCCTGTCCTCCCGGGGTCAAATCGACGGGAGACTGCTTCGAGCCACGGTCGATGGATCAGCTCGCCGGCCACGCGGGCACCTTCGGGGCGGTCGGTGCGCCCGACCTGGGCGAGTTCTTCACGCCCACCGCTCACTGCGACAACGCGGACTTCCTCAACGTCCCCGGCTATCCCCAGACGCGCGGGGCGGCGACGGCTGCTCTGCTCGGGTGCGTCGACCACCTCCGCGCCGATTTTCAGCACGGCATCGACGGCGCGAGCGGCCTGTTCGACAGCGACGGCGATCTGATCGGCTCGCAGGTCGACATCAAGTCCGACTGCACGTTTGCCGGCGGCTTTGCCGGCAGGGCTAAGTGCAACGCGATTGAGGGACTGGGCGCGGCGCTGCACGGCGCGCAGGACTTCTACGCGCACAGCAACTGGGCGGACGAGGCCGACCCGACCAGGCCGATCGGGATCGACAACCCGCCGGGTCTCAACCGGCCGGGCCCGAGCGACATCCTCGATCTCGCCGGAACGTCGATCCCGGCGATCCCGACCGATCTGACGACCGGCTACTACGCGGGGATCTTCACCGACACGTGTCCGGGCACGAACCGGATCACGCACGCGTGCCTGAACAAGGACGAGGCGCTGATCGACCCGGTCAGCGGCACTGCGACCGATCCACGATCGCCGCGCGGCCGGGTCCTGAGCAACGAGCAGAAAGCCGTGAGCGGGGCGATCGCGGAGACGCGTAGGCAGTGGGCCGACTTTCGCAGCGCGCTGATCACGAGGTACGGGGCCGACCTGGGCGGCCGGATGATCCTCGCGCTGACGCAGGACGTGCCGAAGATCGATCTCGTGTTCGTGATCGATACGACCGGCAGCATGTTCCCGCACATCGCAGGCGCCGTCGCCGCGGCGAACGACGTCGTGGACGTCCTCTCGGGCCGCGGGACGCCGCCTCGCCTCACCGACTACCGAGTGGGGTTGGTCGACTACAAGGACGTCGACTCGGTGCTCCCCTTCTACTGCCCGCCGGACTACGACGCCGTCGTCGATCTGCCGTTCGCGACGAAAAAGAGCCAGATCGTGCCTGCGATCGGCACGCTCCCGGGGAAGGTCGGCGGTGGCTGCGACTTCCCGGAGGATGTGCTCTCTGGGATCCAGCGGGCAATTAACTTCCCGTGGCGGAACGGGGTCAACAAGGCGATCGTCGTCATGGGCGACGCACCCGGACACGATCCCGAGGCCCACAGCGGTCTCACGTCGGCCTCGGTGATCGCGGCGGCGAACGCGGTCGACCCGGCGGTCATCTACCCGATCCTCGTCGGTCCCTACGGCGCCTTTGGAACGGACGCCTTCATGACCAACCTCGCCGTCGGCACCGGCGGCCAGACGTTCGACGGCAGGTCCGGCGGGGGCGTGGCGCAGGCGCTGCTGGCCGTGATCGACAAGATCGTGTCGACACCGCCGCCGAGCGACACGACGCCGCCGGCCGTGACGGTCACGTTCCCCGCGCCTCCAGACGGCCAGGGCGGATTCTTCAACGCCTCCCAGAGGCCGATCGCCGGAAGAGTCACGGCCACCGATCCGGCGAACGTCACCGCGATCACGTGCACGGACGGCGCCGGCGGGCTCACCGTGGGCCCACTCGAGGGCGGCGGCACGGGCAGTGCCTCGCGGAGCCTTCTCGTGAACGGGGACGGAACGCACGACATCACGTGCACCGCCGTTGACGGAGCCGGCAACGACGGAGCGGACGCAGGGTCGGCCAACATGAGCACGGTCAACATCGACACGACGGCGCCGACCTCGTCCTGCAGCGTGGAGCCGGACACCCTGTGGCCGCCCAACCACAAGCTCGTCCCGGTCACGACGAGCGTGAACGTCACCGATGCGCTTTCCGGCCCGGCCGGCTTCGAGCTGACGTCGGCAACGAGCAGCGAGCCGGACAGCGGCGGCTACGGCGATGAGCCGGACGACATCCAGTCGTTCACGCTGGGCACGGCCGACACGAGCGGCGTCCTACGCGCCGAACGCGCGGGGACAAGCACGGACCGTGTCTACACGCTGGGTTACACGGTGATGGACGTGGCCGGAAACACGTCGACGTGCGACGTGAAGGTCACCGTTCCGCACGACCAGGGCAAGTAATACAAGCGGCTGCGACGGCCGGGCCCGCGCCCGGCCGTCGCAGCAATGACAATCCGCCAGCGCCGCGGCTTTGCCGCGGCGTCTGCGAACCATCAACCGAAGCAGAGCTCCCAAGACAACCAACCAATCGCGCGCGCGCAAAGCGCGCGCGCCCCGAGCGTGAGCGAACGCGAAGCGAGGGAGCAA
>WNEY01003614.1_pt1 | contig 11632 bp, 12 predicted proteins | sample 5400531 | NCBI WGS metagenome assembly WNEY01 (sample SAMN13153338, study PRJNA577476) | soil metagenome | isolation source: 200 cm saprolite under Douglas fir tree site 1 | place: USA:California | collected 2015-04-18
GCCGGCCTGTTGGGCAGAGCCTTAACCTTGGCGATGGCTTCCTGTAGCGTGCCGAGCGCATTGGGATTGGCTTTCTTGTCGAAGCCGACGTGGCTGTCGGAAATCTGCAAGAAAGTGAAGCCGGCCTCCGCAGCCTGCGCCGATCCCATCAGGCTGGATTTCGGAACGCCGCCGGCAACCGTCCATAAAACGCCCGTGCCAGCCCACAGCATGCATTCCAGCACTTCCCGGCGGCCTAATCCCTGTTCACGATCCTCAAAGCCTTTTTTAGCCATGTCTCACTCTCCCTGTGGGCCGAACGGCACCAAATGGCGCCGAATTGCGCCGCTAAACAGGAGACTCGACCGGCTCGAACTTTATTCCCAAGAATATACCGTTTCTCCAATCCAAGGATTTCCTCGTTTAAATTGCCGATTACGATGACGCCGCTGCTCGCGCCGTCCTCCCGCCAAGATCTGCAGCGAATGTCCCTTCGAAAGGCGCGATTAGCCAATTCGATTTCGCAAGGCGTCAGGCGCAACCCACCCGATGGCGGAACGCCTGAGTTTCTGCCTCATCGATTTCAGATTATTCATTTCGCCGGAGCAACGTTGGCATCGCCCGAGGTGCAGCTCGCAAGCCAGCGAATCCGCCGCGTCCAATTCTCCGTCGAAGAAAGCGTGCAGGACGAGTTCCCAATCCGAACAGGCGCCGGCCGTGCTCATGTTGGTTTCGGGCGCAGGCGGCGAGATCATGACAATGCGCACCATGTCGCTGAGCGAGAACATTAGCTCGCTGGCTTGACGATGACTTTGCCTTTCATGTTCGGGTGGATCGAGCACAAATAGTCATAGTCGCCCGCGGTTGCAAAAGTGAAAGAGAAGCTGGCGTCCTTGGCGAGGGTCTTCGATCGGAACCCCTTGTTCAAATCCACCACCGTGTGGGGCATGGCTTCCTTGTTGACCCAGGTCACGGTGGTGCCAGGCACGACGGTGATTTCGCCGGGAATGAAAGTGTTATGGTCCATGCTCACGGTTGCCACCGGGCCGGCGCCGGCATTGTTCGCATCCTCCGCCAGGCAAGGGGCGGACGCCAGAACGGTGAACAGGATGGTCAGCCTCAACGCACGCAGAACGCTTTGCGACTTGCAGCCGACCCCTGAAGGCGTTTCCTGATTTGCGACGAAATGCATTGGGTCACGGACTGTCAAAGCCAATCTCCTTGTTTGGGTTGAAGCTACCTGCCGGAGGCGCGTCGATCATCGCACCCCGGGCAGAGAGACAAATCAAAATGGCAGTCGCGCAGCTTCGCCCATTGCGAATTTGTCGCGCGCTGCCTCTCACAGAAGACTCACCTCCGCGTGATGAAATTCCCCAACTCGCACACATTTTTTTAATTGAGAACCGCGGCCCGCTCTGCGCAGGCAAAGATGTGTTCGCCGCCCGGGCGCCAGCAAAAAGCGACCCCAGCTTCGGGAGAAAAGGCCCAGGCGGCGCAGTAATACGGATCCGCTCAACACGATCGATGAAGCTGCATGCTGTGCATGCGTATTTCATTCGACACCACAACTTGCTTCACCACAGCAAAGACTCATTGCAGGCGCGCTTTATTCCTAGTTTTTTAAGCGGTCATTTAAACCGCATTGATCGCTCATGCGCAGTCGCTATTTCCGCTCCGGATCAAACCTGTGGTTCCCGATCTGGCGAAGTCAGATCATCTGCTGCCCTGTCGAAGCGAGCGGAGTCCCACCGGAATAAAACAATCGCGCGTCCAGTCTCCTGATTGATGCGCGAGAGTTCCTTCGACTCTGTGGCTTGTGGAAAGCCCGATAAGAAGCCGATTGGGCCTCATCAACCAACAAAGGGAGATCCGACTATGGCAAATAGAGCAGAAGCCGCAGCACCGACCCGCCACCACCTCAACGGCTTTGCTCAGGTCATGGAAAGAACCGGTCTCGCCATCATGGGTGCGTTATGCGGACTTTTCGTCGCAGCCATGGTAGCTAAAGCAGATATCGAGGAGATCAATTCCTTGGGAGCTCTCTTCTCCGCGGTGCTGTATGGCTCTCTCGGCTTCTATTTGGGAACTAACATTCCCTCGCTGTCTTCCAGCCGTACTATTTCCAGCACCGGCTCGGGTCCAAGAACGATAGCGCTGGCAAGCGCCATCGGCACATTCGTCGCCGCTGTTGCAGCACTCGTATCGGTCTATATGATCATCTTTGACGAGACTCCACCCGCCATGTGGAATGTCGGGATCGGTTCCGGATGGGCGCTCGGCGTTCTACTGCAACTCGCCGCTGGTACAACGGCGAGGCTTGGACAGTGCAGCAGTGCCCCTGCCAGGGCCCGAGGAAGCCGTCAAGCTGGCTAAAGTTGCAGCTCGATCTGCTGGCTAATTCCGGATCATCCTGTCGATCTCAACGTGAGACAGCTGGGATCAGTCATCGCTCGGTCTAGTCCGGGCTGCGCCTCACTTCCTCTGCTTGCGCGGGGGTATCGAGGCACTTCGTTTGGCCGAGAACAACTCATCAAAACGCACTGAATATCCGACACCGACAACGTAACTGGGCGCGTTGTGGTTGAGCCCCAAGGCGACGTGAAAATCCAGCTGCTGATTTGGACTGAGTCGATACAATCCGCCAGAATTCAGAAACTGGGCGGGACTTCCACTCTCCGGGTAGTCACCTACGTACTCCACAAACAGGCTCGCCCTCTCGGTCACCTTCTTTTCGATCACAAAAGTGGTTTCTGTGATCCGCTTGCTGGTCGGGTCCGAGGGACGAAAGAACTCCGTGAACATTCCACTCAATCCCCATCCGTGGCGCAACTCCCACGACCACGGGAATTGCAAATAGGGCTGCGCGCCGGCGCTGGCTATATTGGCTGTCCCGGTTGGCAGTGCCACACCAAACACCGCGGATAGATCGATTTTTCCGGGGACGGGGCTGATCTGCCACTTCAGCGCCGGTGCTACATCGGAAAAGCCGGAATTTTGGGGACTGCGGACATTTGCAAAATACGTTGGCGTATCCACGAGAAATTCGAGACAGTTTGCAATTCCAGCGCGCAGGCGCGTATTCGTGCCGTCAATAACTCGATCGCCGTCTCGCGCGCTGAAATTGACGCCGTTCTCGATTTGCAGGCTGCCCGGGGGAACGACAACGCTCGAATTCGTGACATCAGGCCGATCGGTAATAATCTCGTCCTTGATGCTCGGACACCCATCCGCCTTCGCGGAAATTGTGCTGTGATAGACAAGTAGTATCGCCAGGATTATTGCGTGCTTGCCAACGGTCAGGGGCGCGCAAGCGAATGCAGACGCAGTTCGTGCAATGATCGAACCCGATTTATCATCCAGCATTCGATCTCCCGCGTGAGGCAGATCGCGAGACGGCGGTTTGACTTGCGGCGCCTGGATTGGACCGGCATCGATGACTCGCTTTAAGCAGGAGGAGCCGGCCGGGGCCCTCAGCTGCGAAGCGTTGTATTGACCCAGTTTCGCTTCAGAACTGGAAGCGCAGGCCAACAGTCGGATCAATCGAGGACCTCTGCAGGAAGCCGTTTGCAAGACCATTCGACACTTGCGACCACATGATGCCAGCATAGGCGTCGAAGCGCTTCGCAAATCTGTAGTCCGCGACGAAGGAAACCGCATCTAGCTGTCCGCTGCATTGCGCAAAGGCGCTGGTTGTACAGACACCTCCCACGTTCACAGCACCCGACTGAAAGCTGTTCTGCTCTTCGTGGTAAAAGGCGACACTCAGATCGACATCGGGCCTGACCGCATATTTCACACCACCCCAAAATACCTGGAGAACCTTATCGGTGGTAAAATTGGCGTTGTTGACGGCACCGAGCGAATAACCGCCCGTGATGAAGCTGCCAGGCGCTAATGGATTATTCGGGTTTGCGAATTGGATGTGCTCATAGCCGCCATAGAACTTGACGGGCCCGTAGGTGTATTTCGCAAGAAGCATAATGCTGGTGTTGTCGGAGACAGTTCCCGAAACAAGTCCCGCCCCTTGGTTTATACCTAGGTTGGCCGCGGCTGTGATCTGCGCAGTACTGAGCGGAGCTGACGAAACCGCATCCGTGACGTGGCTGACGATCGCGTCGACTGACAAGCCGGCATAGTCCGCGCCGACTTGTCCCTCGATAGCATTGCCTGGGGCGCTGAAGGCACCAGATTTAATCTGGGTTTCCACGGCGGCGCGGAAGGGCCCAATATTCACTGCATATTTGAAAGAATTGTCGAAGATACGATTCTCGGTGTCGCCTGCACCGCCGGTAGCGCCCTGGAAGCCGATCAAGGAGAAAGCGCCAGAATTGCTCATAGGATCATAATTGACTACGCCATCCGAAGTTAGCGCGTTCTGTCGGCCGTAAGTCAGCGTTCCATATATCGGTGAGCTAAGGCCGGCATAGGCTGCTACGTTGAACGCCTGGCCGTCCTTTGCGGAATCGGCAAACGAATTCTGCATGCTGACCGGCAACCCATTGTTCTGCACGATGGATCCGAGGCCGTCGGAAAGCTTGCCGGACTGTGGATTGAAACCGGTCTGCAGATTGAATATGGCCGACAGACCATCCGCAATCTCCTGGTTTCCCTTGAGACCGACATATGACGAGCTCAGCGCATTCGGGCCGACGCCAAAATACGAGCCGTTGCTGTTCTTTGAAATTAGATAGTTCAATCCCAGCCCGGCCGTGTTGCTCAACGGGGCGCCATGATTTTGGTATGTCACGCCCATGTCGACCAGGCCGTATAGCGTAATGCCGTGCCAGGTCAGACTGTCATCTACCGGGGTCTTTTTGTATTCCGCCTTGTAGGCGAGGTCGGCGGCCATCGAATCCGCCGGATTCGCCGAACTTGCCGTAACGGCGGGCGGCTTTGCGGGCTGCGCTTCAAGCCTGCGCTGTCGCCTTTCAAGATCTGCGATTCGCTTGGTCAGCGCCTGATTTTGCTCGCGGAGCTGTTTTGACTGCTCCTGGATGTCCGAACGCTCACCGGCATGCGCCGCCGTTGCGACGGTGAAAGCCGCCGCTGCAGACAGAATAATTCGTTTCACGAGCGTCCCCCAACAATCGCGCGGCGCAAATATCCGCGACTCCAAAGATCACGGAGCCTCTGAATGAGGACCCCTGATAGGGAGACTCATGCTCGAGTTTGGAAATTCCCGATCACGTTAAAATTTTTTCAACGTGACCGCGCGGATCACTTGCAGACCCAATCGAAACACTTCAACGCGTCCTGATTGATCGCCAGCAACAGGATTTAGTTTGCATGCTTGGGACCCGACGCGCGTCAACAATGCTCGAATGTATTTCGCGACAACGCGTCGAAGGGGTCAGCATCAAGACCAAGCGGGGAAACCCCCGAGATTCAACAAGATAACACTGGTAGCAGCAACGAGCGCGTGTCGTGGCGGCGTAAGCGTCAGTGCATGCGCATAAGGACAACGCACTGACTCGCTGAGCGATAAGTCGCATCCACTGTGTGACAAAGCACCACGTGTGTTCGATACCCTGAATGTGAGGCTCGTAGATACCGATGCCTATCCAAGCACGCGGAATAAATCGGTTGCCAGTCTAGTCTCCTAACTGATCCGGAACGCTATCTTGCCGTCCCCTGTGGCTCGCCAATCTGCGGGGCTTCTGGAAGCTCAACCCCCAACCTTGGGAGCCAAGCGCTATTGGCTTTTCATGTCCAATGGAGAAGTCGAATGACTAATCATAACTTTCTGTCGGCCGCACTCATCAGCGCAGCCATGATCGCTACTCCTGCTATCGCTCGCACAAGCCATGCAATCTCGCGGCACCATGCACAGGACGCCAAAGCGAGTGCCTCCCCCACCGCCAATCATATTCACGGCCGTGTCGGCATTTCAGCGCCGTATGTCAGAGCATTTCCTCCGGCGCCGCCGGACGGGGAAAATTGCGACGTCGGCGATAACCCGCGTGTATGCTGAGACAGCTGCGCATAGAAATGGATCGGTTCGGCCAAATGAAGCGCAGCTCCCGGAAGCCGCTTCCGCATTCGCTGAGCAGTGATCCGCATGCCGCGGGCGTTTACCTCCTAGCGACGTGAAGCAGCTTGAGCACTACTTTACAAGTTCGAAAACCACCACGCGGACGGCTCGGAACTTTGAAGCAAGCTCGTGTGCTCGGGAATATCGGCAATCAGATCAGAGTCCTTCTATTAGAAGACCCAACCACGTGCGCACCGAATCGGCAGCGTGCGCACCGATCGAGTTCGTCGTGCCATTTTAGACCCGCGAGCCAACGTCGACACGCACCGATGTCTACGGGATCAGACGGACATAGATGGAGGGAGAGAAATATGCGCGCGTCGGATTCGCTATTTTGCTTCGCGTCCAACAAAATTGAAATTCATCCTTGCCCAAACTGCCGCGCCCCAATGCATGTCCGCATCAATTCGGCCAGCCTGGACACGAACGAGCGAACGTTTGAATGCTTTAATTGCGATGCCGTTGTAATTGTACCGGGCGACCAATTGGAGCTCTCGCTTTGAGAGCGGCGGCGAGGATCCGAGAGCGCTCTTCCGCGCACATCTGAAATAAAATGCAAAGCCGGTGGTGATTATCATGGCCAGGTCGAAATGGGAGGACCGCCGCCGATAGAGGTCTTTGGATGCACTATCGCGGGGGGTCGGATACATACGCCTGCTCGGTGGTCAAACGATTGAAAGCATCTCAGCCAGAGCGAATGGCTGAGACGCTTTGGAGGTTTTGCCCGGCTGGGCGGCGCCGGCGAACGTACAGCTGAAATGCCGTCACGCTGCCTCCGATAACGAGACTAATATTCCGGTATCGATATTTCCGAAATTCGTTACTTTTTTTAAGACCTGCTGCGGCAGTGACTTTTTCATACGTGAACGCGTTGCGTGGCGCTCTCAAAAATCTCTCGCTCTTTTCAACTCGAGACGTTCCACCTAACAACGGATTTCAGCTCCGTCACGGAATCGTTTCAATGCGACGCTAACGAAAACCGAGAAAGCTGGAATAAGGCCTTCTCGTAGCAAGTCTCCTCATTAGCTGCACGATACCGCTTCGTGCGGATGCGAGAGAGAAAACATGCACCATAATTCCGTTCGGTCCCAAAACTCCAAGTCACGATTGCAATTCCAGATCGGAATTCGAATGGCAAGACTTCTACCCGCGGCAGTCGCATTGGGCATGGCTGCTTCTTTGTCCCCAAAGCCTGTTCGCGCTCAGAAATATCCATGGTGCATGTCGCGAGAAAGTTACCTCTATTGCTTTTATAAAACACAGGAGCAATGTCCGTGGACAGCATCGGGCATCGGCGGCTGTGCTTTGAATCCGCGTTTGCTTTTCCCGAACAAGCCACGCGATTCCAACCAAAATCTATTGAGTCACATGAAATAGATGAGTTTTCCTGAGTAGGGCGACCTCATCCAGGATGGATGAAAAGGTTGCGGAAAACGATTGCCACTTCTGCGAACCGGGATACGGAACGCCTGCTCGGCGAATCGGAGCTTCACACCGCGAAGAAACACCAAGCAGCTGAAAGCAGGGAACATCATGGCCACACAACTACACTATGGAACGACCGCAAAGGTATTTCACTGGCTGGTGTTGGCACTCCTCATTGTGCAGTATCCGCTCGGCAAGTTCATGCCGGACATTCACCGTGGGATGAAACCTGGCGATGCGATGACGTTTCATATTTCCTTTGGGATCACCGTCCTCGTGCTCATTGTTTTGCGTCTTCTCTGGCGCATCATTCATCCCGTTCGCTTCCAGCCTGGCAGCAGCTGATATCCGAGGCCGTGCACTGGCTGCTCTATGCGCTCGTTCTTGCGACTACGATGACGGGCTGGATCTTTGCGTCCGAGCGTGGCTGGTCGATCTGGCTGTTCTTTGCGATCCCTCTCCCGACGTTGCCGACAGAAGGCTCGCTGCTCGCAAATTCGATCGGGAAGTGGCACGGGACTATGGAATGGGCGTTGCTCCTGGTGACCGGCGCCCACGTGGCGGCCGCAATGGCGCACAAGTCGTGCGAACCAAAGGCCTGAAGCCGGAAGTCGTAGTGATGAAGCCTGCGCAGGATCGCGTGTGAGCTAATGGCGCGGGTTGCCTGATCCGGGTTGCCGAACCGGGCAAGAAGCGATCTAGCTTGAATAATCGATCTTCCGTGTCAACAGAGATTGCGATGTCAGTTCGGGCGCTTTTGTCGGTCGCGCGCCAGTCACGCCAGTACGGTGAATTCAGAACACAGAATATCGGCTTGTGATTAATGTTCATGCCTCGATCCGGACAGTGCTCCGACTTGCCGAGCGAGAGGTCCCATCGCCTGCTTGATGACACTCCTTTTGTGATCGATAAGTTGTAATCACGTGAACGTTAGATCGTCGATACTAGTGCCTATCCGGCAAGCGAAGTTCGCCGCAATAAAACAATCTCCTCTCCAGTCTCCTGATTGATACGGAACAGCAACGCTATCTTAGCGACCCTGTGGTTCGCCAATCTGCAGGGCGCGCCCGAAGCTAAACCCACAACCTTGAGGAGCCAAGTGCTGTTGGCTTTTCGTATTCAATGGAGAAATCGAATGACTAAGGCCAAACTTCTGTCGGCTGCACTGATCGCCGCAGCCATGCTTGCAACTCCCGCTATGGCTCGCGAGAGCCAGGTAAACTCGCGGCACCTCGCGTTGGACGCCAATGCGAGTGCCGCGCCCGGCCCGCGTTCTGCAGACGAGCGTCTCTGCCATCCGGCTCCGGCCGTGGGCGCATTTGCCACAGCGCCCTGGGTTCAACCACCTTGCGAACCCGCGCGGTAAATTGATGCGGCCGCGTCGTGGACCGGCCTAGCAGTTCGCTGCTGCCATGCAACGAGTCCGGATCGATATTGATCCGGACTGCGCGCTAACTCGACGGCGATCGACGAGGTCGGGCTGGAAACGAAGTTCTATCAGCCCGGCCTATTTCCGCGCTTCCTGCTTTGCGTCCGAGACGATTAAGCTCAAGCCGTTTTCGAACTCGGTCACCACGGGGCGCCATGGTGCGATCGTGCGGTCGAACATTTGAACGAGACGGACCTCACATTCACGCTGCACCGCTTTTATTCTTGGCCGCAGCATCCGGACGATCATTGATCAGCCTCGGCTCACAGTCAGTTGACCGCGAACGCCCTTCGCTCGCCGAATAATTCCGCCGCAAAAAGTGTCTGATCCTTAGGAACGAGATCGTCCCAATAGACGAAGCGCGATGCGGAAAACGCTTATCGACCCTGTGGCTCGCCAGCCTGCAGGGCTCGCCGAAAGCTCAACCCGCAACCTTGAGGAGCCAAGCGCTATTGGCTTTTCATACCAATCGATACCGGAGACAAAAGACTATGACCAGATTCAAGATCATCAGCGCGGCAGTCATGCTGCCGCTAATGTTCGCGACGCTGGTGTTCGCGCAGGCGGCTATCCAGGAGCCGGGTGAGTTCGCGTTTTACTATCCCAACTATGATGTCCTGAACGGCAGCCGTCCCACGCCGGCGGCGCGCATGGACGCCATGGCAGGTTTGGGACCATTCAGCGGCAGTTACGCCTATGCCGCGCCGGACGGCACTGCGAACGGTGCTTCTTGTGCCCAGCGGTACCGTTCCTATGAGCCGGCTTCAGGGACGTTCCTTCGATACGACGGTCGCCGACGCAAGTGCGAGTGAGCCAGCACGAAGACGCAATGAAAGCGACCGAAACTGGGCGCGACAGACAAGGCTGCATCGGCAACGATGCGGCCTTCTCTATGAGCTTTGTTCAGGCAAGAACCGTGGCAGGCGGCGTTCCTACAACGGCACTGGAGGCCAATCACTTTGACGATGGCAAGCCAAGGAACATCATGTCCAAAACAACTACACCATGGAACGACCGCGAGGGTATTTCACTGAGGGCCTGAATTATGCACCTGCCTGAGCTCAATCGCGCATCGCTCGACAAATATATCCGCGGCGTCGGCGTCCGGCAGATCCGTCTGGCTTGTGGGCTGGTTCTGTTCGCCTACTTGCTTAGCCATTTCGTCAACCATGCGCTCGGCAATATTTCGCTTGATGCCCTTGCCACAGGTGTCAGATATCACACCGCCTTCTGGAAAAGTTTGCCAATCGCGACAGTGTTTTATACCGCGGCAGCCGCCCATGCCGGCCTCGGGATCTGCGCGCTTTACCAGCGCCGCCAATTTCACTGGAAAGCGATCGAGCCGATACAACTTGTACTAGGTTTAAGTATCCCTGCCCTTATCATCACCCATCTTGCCGGTGTGCGGTTTGACGAAGTACTGTTCCAACATCAAAAACTCTATCCGCAGGTGCTTTACTCGTATTGGATTATATGGCCATACAAGATGTGGCTGATGTTCATTGTTCTGATCGTATCTTGGGTTCACGGCTGCATTGGACTGTATTTCTGGCTCCGCATGAAGGCGTTCTTCGAGACGGCGGCGCCGTTTCTGCTGGCTGCAGCGGTACTCATTCCGACGCTTGCCATGCTCGGCCTCTATCAAGGCGGACGAAGGGTCGTGCAGGACAGCGGCACCGCGCAATGGAAAGCGGATAATCTCTCTCGACGTCAGGTCGGGACCGCTGCGGAGCAGGATATCATTGACAGCATCGTCGCCTATTTTCTGATTGGCTATGTCGGCTTGATTGGATTCGTTTTGATCGCGCGCGGCGTGCGCACGTTGAATGAGCGACGCGGCGGCATGATCAATCTGTCGTACGGCAACGGCAGGACGGTTCGCGTGCCGAAAGGCCTGAGCGTGCTCGAAGCTAGTCTGCGCAATAACGTGCCACACGCCAGCGTTTGTGGCGGTCGCGCTCGGTGCTCGACCTGTCGAATTCGTGTGATAGGCGATTGCAGTTCGCTGCCGAAGCCGTCAGAGCGAGAAGCCTTCGTGCTCAACCGTGTGGGTGCCGGTGCCGATCCGGCAATTCGCCTCGCCTGCCAATTGCGGCCGAACACTGATCTGTCCTTCTTGCAGATTTTTATGCCCCAAATCACAGCGGCTTCTCTCCGGAAAGCAGGTTCCGTCCGCATTGGCCAGGAACGTTATCTTGTCAGCATGTTCGTGGACATGCGCGGATCAACCACACTTGCGGAGAAGCGATTGCCGTTCGATACTGTATTCATCGTCAACCGGTTCCTGAGCGCAGTCTCCCAGGCGGTGATCGAATGCGGCGGTCAACCGAACCAATTTGTCGGGGATGGGGAATTGGCCCTATTCGGGCTCAACACCAATTCGCAAACCGCCTGCCGCCAAGCCCTTCAGGCAGCAGCACTGATTGCTACGAATATCGATGAGTTGAATCAATTTCTAAGCCATGACTTGCTTGAGCCAATCCGTTTCGGGATCGGCATCCATGGTGGCGAAGTGATCATCGGCGATATTGGTTATCGCGATCACCAGGTGTTCACCGCACTTGGAGACGCCGTCAACGTGGCTGCGCGCCTGCAGGACATGACGAAGGGCCTCGAATGCGAGGTCATTCTGTCAGAGGAGGTTTACAATACAGCGGGTCTACCGGTTAACTTGTCGCCAGAGCAAGAACTACCGATCCGCGGACGCGCAGTGCCCCTGACTGTCCGCGTCGTTGCAAATGCAAAGACGCTATCCTCACCGATCGGCA
>WNEY01003615.1_pt1 | contig 11632 bp, 9 predicted proteins | sample 5400531 | NCBI WGS metagenome assembly WNEY01 (sample SAMN13153338, study PRJNA577476) | soil metagenome | isolation source: 200 cm saprolite under Douglas fir tree site 1 | place: USA:California | collected 2015-04-18
GGGTGCCTTGGGGGCCGGGGTGGGTGGCTTGCGGGGTGGCCGGTTCCCGCGGATTTGCATATTCAAACATTGAACTGCATAATCATTCTTCGAGAGGGTTGCAGGGTCTGGCGGATGCCGAGAGGCGGGCCGGCATTTCGCGCGGCGAGTTGCCTGGTGGCTGGGTTGCCTGGTGGCTGGGTTGCCCTGTGATTGGGTTACCGAGCTTGGTGAGCGCGCGGGCTGGAAGCGGGCGGAGGGTCGATACGGATGCGGGTCGCTGTGGCCGGCGCGAGTGGGTATGCGGGCGGTGAGTTGCTGCGGCTCCTGGCTGCGCACCCGGGCTTCGAGCTGGGTGTGCTGACGGCAGACAGCAGCGCGGGCAAGACCGTCGGGGAAGTGCATCAGCATCTGGCCGGGATGATCGGGCAGGCTGGGATTACCGGGCAGGCTGGGATGACCGGGCAGGCTGGGATTACCGGGCTCGCGGATGTTGTATTTGAGCCGCATAGTGCGCTCAAGGAAGCTGACTTCGACCTGGTGTTCCTGGCGTTGCCGAGCGGTCAGTCGGCGCCGGTGGCGGCGGAGCTGGGCGACGAGGTGGCCGTTGTTGATCTTGGGCCCGACTTCAGGCTGGCCGACCCGCAGGCGTGGGACCGGCATTACGGCGGAACTCACGCTGGGCGGTGGGTCACCGGGCTGCCTGAGCTGCCCGGGGTCCGGCCGCTGATCAAGGACGCCAAGAGAGTCGCCGCTCCGGGCTGCTACTCGACCGCGGCGATCCTCGCGCTCGCGCCGTTGGCGGCGGCTGGGCTGATCGACACCAGCGACGTGGTGATCGTTGCCGCCTCCGGGACGACTGGCGCCGGGCGGACGTTGCGAGCCGATCTGCTTGGCAGCGAGGTCATGGGGTCGGTCAGTGCCTATCAGGTGGCCGGGGCGCACCGGCATACGCCGGAGATCGAGCAAGCGCTCCGCGAAGTGCCTGGCCGGGCGAGGTCGGTGGGCGTCTCGTTCACCCCGATGCTGGCCCCGATGCCGCGCGGGATTCTGGCCACCTGCACGGCTCCGCTCAGCTCCGCCGCGACCGACACGGTAGCGCTCAGGCAGGCGCTGGCCGGTTACTACGACGCGGAGCCGTTCGTCTGCGTGCTGCCTGAGGGACGGTGGCCGGCGACGGCGGCGGTCGCGGGTTCTAACGGAGTGCACCTCCAGGTGGCGGCCGACCACCGGGCGGGCCGGGCCGTTGTTGTCGCCGCGATCGACAACCTGGGCAAGGGCGCCGCCGGCCAGGCGATCCAGAACGCCAATTTGATGCTTGGCCTGCCGGAAGCGGCGGGCCTGACCTCGATCGGAGTAGCGCCATGAGCGTGACGTCACCGCTCGGATTCCGGGCCGCGGGAGTTGCGGCCGGGATCAAGAATTCCGGTAAGCCCGATGTTGCGGTCGTAATCAACGACGGGCCAGCCGCGGCGGCGGCCGCGGTATTTACCTCGAACCGGGTTAAGGCCGCGCCGGTGCGGTGGAGCCAGCAAGCCGTCGCTGACGGGCGGGTTCGGGCGGTCGTGCTGAACTCAGGTGGCGCCAATGCGTGCACCGGGCCGACCGGCTACGGCGATGCCGAGCAGACGGCTGAGCATCTCGCTCAGTTGCTCTCGGTGCCGACGGCGGAGATCGCGGTCTGCTCGACCGGCCTGATCGGGGAGCGGCTGCCGATGCATCAGCTCCTGGTCGGGGTAGATGCCGCGACCGTCGCGGCATCGGTCACAGGCGGCCAGGCCGCTGCTCAGGCGATCATGACCACCGACACCGTGGCCAAGACCACCGAACAGCAGGGGACCGGTTACAAGGTCGGCGGCATGGCCAAGGGCGCGGCGATGCTCGCGCCCGCGCTGGCCACCATGCTGGTCGTGCTCACGACCGACGCGGATCTCGGCGCGAGCGATCTGGACAAGGCGCTGCGCGACGCGGTGCGGACCACGTTCGACCGGCTCGACTCCGACGGCTGCATGTCGACCAACGACACCGTGTTGTTGCTGGCCAGCGGGGCGTCGGGGATTCAGCCCGATCCGGACGAGTTCGGTGCCTTGCTCGCCGCCGCCTGCGACGACCTCGCTCAGCAGCTGATGCTCGACGCGGAAGGTGCGTCCAAGGCGATCTCGATCCAGGTCGTCGGGGCCGACAGCGAGGAGGACGCGGTCACGGTCGGCCGGGCCGTCGCGCGGTCCAGCTTGTTCAAGTGCGCGATCGGTGGAGAAGACCCGAACTGGGGGCGAGTGCTGGCCGCTGTCGGCACGACGGCCGCGGTCTTCGACGCCGATCAGCTGAGCGTCGCGATCAACGGCATCTGGGTGTGCAAGAACGGGGCGGCGGCCGAGGATCGGTCCAAGGTTGATCTTGAGCCCAGAGATGTGACGGTTACCGTCGATCTGGCGGCCGGGTCGGCGGAGGCGACGGTTCTGACCACCGACCTCACGGCTGCGTATGTGCACGAGAATGCGGCGTACTCGACGTGATCACCGACGTACCAACGAAAGCTGACGGCTCAGTCAATCCGGACCACGTCGACTTTCTGTCGGGCATTGACCCGCGTCAGGCTAGTGCGCTCGCTAAGGCGGCGACCTTGATCGAGGCGCTGCCGTGGCTGGCCCGCTTCCACGGCCAGATCGTCGTGATCAAGTACGGCGGTCACGCGATGACCGACGAGGCGTTGCGGGTGGCTTTCGCCCAGGACGTCGTCTTCCTGCGGTACGCCGGGCTGCGGCCGGTGGTCGTGCACGGCGGCGGGCCGCAGATCAACGCCCAGCTTGACCGGCTCGGCATAAGGTCCACGTTCCGGTCGGGACTGCGGGTCACCACGCCCGAGGCGATGGATGTCGTGCGGATGGTGCTGACCGGCCAGGTCAACCGGGACGTAGTCGGGCTCATCAACCGGCACGGACCGCTCGCGGTCGGCATGTCCGGCGAGGACGCGCATCTGATGACCGCGCGCCGGGTGCAGGCCACCGGCGAGTACGGCGAGGCGATCGATATCGGGCAGGTCGGCGAGGTCGAGAGGGTGAACCCGGGCGCGATCAGCGCGCTGATCGCGGACGGGCGGATTCCGGTGATCTCCAGCGTCGCCCGTGGCGATTCCGACGACGTGTTCAACGTCAATGCCGACACGGCCGCCGCTGCCCTGGCGGTTGCGCTGGGGGCGGTCAAGCTGGTCATGCTGACCGACGTGGCCGGGCTCTACGCGAGTTGGCCCGGGAGTGATCAAGCTGTCTCGGATGACCGGCCGCCGCAGGTCATTAGCGAGCTGGGCGCCACGAACCTGGCGGCCATGCTGCCGACACTCAGCGGCGGCATGATTCCCAAGATGACGGCCTGCCTGACCGCCGTGACCGGCGGGGTGCCGCAGGCCCATGTACTGGACGGCCGGCTGCCGCACGCCGTCCTGCTCGAGATCTTCACCGATTCGGGGATCGGCACGATGGTCGTGCCGGACGGAGAGGCCAGGCTGTCATGACTGACATCAACACCACGAGCCAGCCAGTGACCAAGACTCAGCAGATCAAGGCCAGGTACGGGGCCGTGATGATGCCCAACTACTCGGTGCCCGACGTCGTGCTGGCGAAGGGCGAGGGCTGCGTGGTCTGGGACGTCGACGGCAACTCCTACCTCGACCTCGTCGGTGGCATCGCGGTCAGCGCACTAGGCCACAATCACCCGTCGATCGTCGCGGCAGTCACCGGCCAGGTGAGCAAGCTGGCGCACATCTCCAACCTGTACGCCCACGAAGGCCAGGTCGTTCTGGCCGAGAAACTGCTCGGGCTGCTAGCGCTCGGACCCGGGGTGAGCGGGAAGGTGTTCTTCGCGAACTCGGGGACGGAGGCGAACGAGGCCGCGCTGAAGCTGGTTCGGCGCGTGCAGGGGCCCAGCCGTCCGGTGTTCGTCGCGGCCGAGCACGGGTTCCACGGCCGGTCCATGGGCTCTCTCAGCCTTACCGGCAAGACCAGCATCCGGGAAGCTTTCTCACCCTTCGGGGTTGAAGTTAGGTTTGTGCCCTTCGGCGATCAGGCCGCGCTCGCAGCTGCCGTCGGGCCGGACTGCGCCGCGGTGTTCATTGAACCGGCCCTGGGCGAGGGCGGCGTCGTGCCGGCGCCGACCGGTTACCTGGGCGCGGTGCGCGAGGCGTGCGACGCGGCCGGCGCCTTGTTCGTGCTCGACGAGATTCAGAGCGGGATCGGGCGGACCGGGGCCTGGTTCGCGTTCCAGGCCGAAGGGGTCACCCCGGACGTGATCACGCTGGCCAAGGGGCTCGGCGGCGGCCTGCCGATTGGCGCGTGTATCGGGATCGGGGCGGCCGGCGACGGGTTCGTGCGCGGTGACCACGGCAGCACGTTCGGCGGCAACCCGATCGCGTGCGCGGCAGCGCTCGCCGTGCTCGACGTGATCGAGCGAGACGGGCTGCTAGATCAGGTCAGCAAGGTCGGGGCGAAGCTGGCGGACGGGCTTGGGTCGATCGAGCACCCGCTGGTCACGGGGGCGCGCGGGACTGGCCTGTGGCAGGCACTGGTGCTCGCCGAGCCGGCCGCCGGGAAGGTGGAGGCGGCGGCGCGGGAGGCCGGGTTCCTGGTGAACGCGGTTCAGCCGGACGCGGTCAGGGTTGCCCCGCCGCTGATCTTGACCGAGGAGCAGGCGGATTCCTTTGTCGACGCGCTGCCGGGCATTCTCGAAGGGGCGAGCCGACGGTGACCGCTCCGTCGACCAAGGCTGCGCGCCAGGCGATGATCCTCGGGATCCTGGGCGCGCCTGAGCTGCCGGTGCGATCCCAGGACGAGCTGGCCGACCGGCTTGCCGGAGTCGGCGTGCGGGTCACCCAGGCGACGCTGTCCAGGGATCTTGAAGAACTCGGTGCGGTGCGGCTGCGCGCGGCCGACGGAGCGCTGGTCTACGCGCTGCCGGGCGAGCGCGATGACCGACGGGCCGCCCCGGCCGCCCCGGCCGCCCCAGCCACCGCCCCAGCCACCGCGGCGGCAGCCGCGGCGGCAGGCGATGCGCCCGAGCCTGGCCTGGAGCCGCCAGGGCTGGGGAAGCTGTTTGGCCACGTGTCGCACAGCGCGATCACCGCGCTCGCCAAGGTCGCCTCCGACCTGCTGCTATCCGCCGAGGCCAGCGGCAATCTCGTGGTGATCAGGACGCCGCCGGGAGCGGCCCAGCTGATGGCTTCCATGATCGATCGGACCGGCTTGCCTGCCGTGCTTGGCACCGTAGCGGGGGATGACACGGTGCTCGTCGTGGCGCGGGATCCAGCCGGCGGGGATGAGCTGGCCGAAGCGCTGCTCAGGCTCGCGGAGAGGCGAGCACGGGCGGTCGCAGGCGGCCTGTAAAAGGGCCAACCACTTACTAAGAGGGAGCGACAAGAAATGAAGCAACGCGTAGTACTGGCCTACTCCGGCGGCCTCGACACGTCGGTGGCGATCGGCTGGATCGCCGAGCAGACCGGGGCCGAGGTGATCGCGCTCGCGGTCGACGTTGGCCAGGGCGGCGAGGACCTGGAGACGATCAGGCAGCGCGCGCTGACCTGCGGGGCGGCGCAGGCGCTCGTCGCCGACGTCAAAGATGAGTTCGCCAGCGACTATTGCCTGCCGGCGCTGCGGGCCAACGCGCTCTACATGGATAAGTACCCGCTGGTCTCCGCGCTGTCGCGGCCGGTAATCGTCGCAAACCTGGCCCAGGTCGCCCGGGACTACGGGGCCAGCGTGGTCGCGCACGGCTGCACGGGCAAGGGCAACGACCAGGTGCGGTTCGAGGTGGGCATCGCCGCCCTCGCGCCGGATGTGACGGTGTTCGCGCCGGTCCGCGACTCCGGCATGACGAGGGATAAGGCGATCGAGTTCGCGACCGCCAAGGGCTTGCCGATCGACGTCACGGCCAAGTCGCCGTACTCGGTCGACCAGAACGTGTGGGGCCGGAGCATCGAGACCGGGCACCTGGAGGACATCTGGGAAGCGCCGCACGACGACGTGTACAGCTACACGGCTGACCCGGCATCCGGGAAGCCGGCCGAAGAGATCGTGATCAGCTTCACCGACGGCCTGCCGCACGCGATCGACGGGCAGACGCTGTCGCCGCTGGCGATCATCAGCGAGCTGAACACGCTCGCCGGGGCGCACGGGGTCGGCCGGATCGACATGGTCGAGGACCGGCTCGTCGGGATCAAGAGCCGGGAAATCTACGAGGCTCCGGGCGCGATCGCCTTGATCGCGGCCCACGCCGAGCTGGAGAACACGTGCCTGGAGCGGGACCTGGCGCGGTTCAAGCGGATGGCAGGTCAGCGGTGGACTGAGCTGGTGTACGACGGGCTGTGGTTCTCGCCGCTGCGGGAGTCGCTTGAGGCGTTCATGATCGCGGCGTCGAAGAACGTGACGGGGGATGTGCGGCTGCGGCTCGGCAACGGCCAGGCCGTGGTGACCGGGCGGAAGTCGGCCCTAGCTCTTTATGACTATGGGCTGGCTACGTACGACACGGGCGACCTGTTCGATCAGAAGCTGTCGAAGGGGTTCGTGGAGCTGTGGGGGCTGCCCAGCAAGATCGCGGCGGAACGGGATCGGAAGGCCTCGGCCGGTCTGTAAATCCTATTTAGGAGCCGGATCGGCTCTTGGGATGGGTTATTGACTATCAGTGAAGACGTACCGGGCGGGCTGTCGTCGGCTCGGAGCGGTAGCTTGTGCGGGGTAATTGAAAGCGGACGCGGCTGGGAGCTGGTGTGAGCGACGAGGGCGGACCTGGAACTGGGGCGCCGGTGCGGTTGTGGGGCGGGCGGTTTGAGTCTGGGCCGGCGGAGGCGCTGGCTCGGCTGTCGGTGAGCGTGCAGTTCGACTGGCGGCTGGCTCGGTATGACCTGCTCGCCTCCAAGGCGCACGCTCGGGTGCTGCATAAGGCTGGGCTTCTTGACGATGGAGAGCTGGCCCGCCTGATCGGCGCACTGGACGAGCTGGGGCAGCACTGCCTTAGCGGTGCGTTCCGGCCGACCGTCGCCGATGAGGATGTCCACACGGCGCTGGAACGCGGTCTGCTCGAGCGGGTCGGGTCGCTAGGCGGGAAGCTGCGGGCCGGGCGGAGCCGGAACGACCAGGTGGCGACCGACCTGCGGTTGTACCTGCGCGATCACGCGCGCCAGGTCGTCGCCCGGCTGACCGAACTGCAGGACGCGCTCATGGACCAGGCGCGGCGGCATCTGACCGAGCCGCCGACACCCGCGCCGGGGCTGACGCACACGCAGCACGCGCAGCCGGTGCTGCTGTCGCATCACCTGCTCGCCCATGTGCAGGCGTTCGCCAGGGACGTGGCCCGGCTGCGGGACTGGGACAAACGGGCCGCGATCTCGCCGCTCGGGTCCGGTGCGCTGGCCGGGTCATCGCTGCCGCTTGATCCGGAGGCGGTCGCGGCCGAACTCGGATTCGACGCACCGGCCGCCAACTCGATGGACGCGGTGGCCGACCGTGACTTCGCGGCCGAGTTCTGCTTCGCGGCGGCGCTGACCGGGGTGCACCTGTCCCGCCTCGGCGAGGAGGTCGTGCTCTGGACCTCGCATGAGTTCGGCTGGGCCGAGATCGACGACGCCTACGCCACCGGCTCGTCGATCATGCCGCAGAAGAAGAACGCCGACGTCGCCGAGCTCGCCCGCGGCAAGGCGGGCCGCCTGATCGGCGGGCTCACCGGACTGCTCACGACGCTCAAGGGCCTGCCGCTCACCTACAATCGCGACTTGCAGGAGGACAAGGAACCCGTCTTTGACGCGGTCGACACTCTCCTGCTCGTACTGCCAGCGATGGCTGGGCTGGTAAGTTCAATGAACTTTCATACGAAACGCTTGGCGCAGGGTGCTGCCGCGGGTCATGCACTCGCCACCGACCTGGCCGAGCTGCTGGTCCGGCGGGGAGTGCCGTTCCGCGAGGCCCATGAGGCGGTCGGGCACCTGGTGATCTGGTGCGAGGTCAATGACTGCGAGCTGGACGAGGTTAGCGACGAGGATCTGGCCAAGGTGTCGGTGCACCTGACTCCCGATATCCGGAGCGCGCTCTCGGTGGAGGGGGCTCTGGCTGCGCGGTCCACCTACGGCGGCACGGCGCCGGTCCGGGTCGCTCAGCAACTCGATGATCTGCGGCGGGTCGTTCAGGCGGACGCGGCCTGGGCGGCATCTGGGTGAGTCCGCCTTTGTTGGAGCTGCTGCCGCGCGAATTCTTCAATCGGCCCGCGACCGAGGTTGCGCCCGGACTGCTTGGCTGCGTGCTCGCGGCTGGGTCGGCCGACGGCGACGTGCCTGATGCCGTAGTAGCGGCCGAGCTGGTCGAGGTCGAGGCTTACATGGGGAGCGCCGACCCGCCTTCGCATGCGTTCCGGGGGATCACCGCCCGCAACGAGGTCATGTTTGGCGACCCGGGGCACGCCTATGTTTATTTCACCTATGGAATGCATTTCTGCGTGAACCTGGTCTGCATGCCGGCGGGCGTGGCCTCGGCGGTCTTGCTTCGGGCCGGACGGATCGTGGCGGGCGCTGAGCTGGCGACGGCGCGGCGGCTGGTGGAGACCGATGCTGTTCCCGGGCGGCGGCAATTCGAGCAGCTGGCCAGCGGGCCTGCGCGGCTGTGCCAGGCGCTCGGGATCGCGCGGGCCCAGAACGGCCTGGACATCTGCGATCCGGAGGGCTCGCTGCGGATCTGCGCGCCGGCGGGATTCGCCCGGCTGAGCGATGACCGGATCGCCACCGGGCCGAGGGTGGGGGTCAGCACCGGCGCCGAAGTGCCATGGCGGTACTGGATCGCGGGGGACCGGGCGGTCTCGGCGTATCGCGCGCACGTGCCGCGTAACCGGTCATCGGGTGCGACCGCGGTCGCACGTTAGCTGGCCTGGGTGGTTGGCCTGGGTGGCTGGCTTCGGCGATATTGAATATGACCGCCGCTTTACGAGATGGGATTATGCAGCGGTGAGCGACATCATTGACGAACTAACCTGGCGCGGCCTGATCGCCGTTTCCACCGACCTCGATGACCTGCGCAAGGCGCTGGACACCGAGCTGGTGACGTTCTATGGCGGCTTCGACCCGACCGCGCCTGGCTTGCACATCGGCAACCTGGTGCTGTTGCAGACGATGCGCAGGCTGCAGCTGGCTGGGCACCGGCCGATCGGGCTGGTTGGCGGGGCCACGGGCCTGATTGGCGATCCGAGCGGCAAGTCGACCGAGCGCGTCTTGAACCCGACCGACGTGGTCGCCGACTGGGTTCGGCGGATCCAGGCCGAGATCAGCCGGTTCCTTGACTTCGCTGAAGGGCCGGCTGGCGCGATCGCCGTCAGCAACCTGGACTGGACCGGAGAATTGTCCGCGATCGACTTCCTGCGTGACATCGGCAAGCATTTTCCGGTCAATCAGATGCTCGGCCGGGAGGTCGTGAAGGCCCGGCTAGAGACGGGCGGCATCAGCTACACCGAGTTCAGCTACCAGATCCTGCAGGCCAACGACTACCTCGAGCTGCATCGACGGCACGAGTGCACGCTGCAACTCGGCGGCAGCGATCAGTGGGGGAACATTGTCTCCGGCGTCGACCTGATCCGTCGGGTGACGGGCGGATCGGCGCACGCGCTCGCTACCCCGCTGATCACCAAGCCCGACGGCACCAAGTACGGCAAGACCGAGGGCGACGCGGTCTGGCTCAGTCCGGAGCTGATGAGCCCGTACGCGTTCTACCAGTTCTGGCTGAACCGCAGCGACGCCGAGACGCCCGGCCTGCTCCGAGTGTTCTCGCTCAGATCACGGGAGGAGATCGAGGGGCTCGAGCGGGAGATCGCCGAGCGGCCCGCCGCTCGGACCGGACAGCGGGCGCTGGCTGACGAGATGACGACGCTTGTGCACGGGGCCGAGGAGACCGCCAAGGCGGTGGCGGCTGGCCGGGCGTTGTTCGGCCAGGGCGAGTTGCGGGACCTCGATGAGCCGGTTCTGGAGGCAGCCCTGGCGGAGGTACCGCGGGCGGAGGTGCCGTCGCTGGCCGGCACGGCGGTCAGCGAGCTGATGGCGAGCTGCGGGATCGTGCCGAGCAAGTCGGCGGCCAGGCGCGTGATCGACGAGGGCGGTGCCTACCTCAACAACGTGAAGGTGACCGACGTCGACGCCACCCCGGAGGCGGCCGATCTGCTGCATGGCCGGTTCCTGGTGCTGAGGCGAGGCAAGCGCACGGTGGGTGGAATTGAAGTTCGCCCGAATTAACCATGGCCGAGCCCTTTGAGGACTAGTCCTCGTCTGTCCGGTCGGGCCGCTCCGTCCTGTTAGGCAACTGGTTCGCAGGAGGGCGGTCTCGCGCGGTTGTCGCACGAGGCCGCCCAGGACTAGTCATCGGTCCATGACACCCGCTGACACCCGCTGATACCGCGAAGACACCCGCTGACACCCGCGAAATGAGCAGGTAACGACTTTGCGGCGATTTTGTCTCCGATTTATGCCCGCGTGCCTCGGAGCCCTTCGCGTGGGCAGCTCCAAGGAGCGTGCGGGTCTCGGTCTGGTTACGGGTTGCCGCTCCCGAAGGCATCGGGACGGCGGCGATCGATCGATCTCGCCGAGCTCGCGCTCGATTCGGGAGTTGCGGATGCGGTTGGCGGGGAGCTCGGGCTGAAAGTTCTGAAGAGATTCTGGTCGATGGCGGCCGGAGTTCCGTGGCCCCGATCCGCCGTCCGTAGGCTCGCACGGCCGAGCTCGAATCCTGGCGCATAGCCATTTACCTGGTCATCTGTGAAAAGTCCCGGCGGATCTGACAGTTCGATTTGACAGCCCGCCCGAGCTTCCATAATGTTCTCCTCGTCGCCGAGCGAACCGGGCGGCCAAGAGCCGCCGGACGCCGCGATCTCCCAGTAGAACCTTCCAGTTATCTCAAGACGGTCCTGTCTTGGGGTGACTGAGAGACTATGCTAGGTGACAGAGAGTAACAAAAAACTAAATCTGCTAGCTGGCTTGACAGTCACATGACGTTCAGGTAAGTTAGCAGGGTTGCCCCGGATAGAGTTCATAGTAACTCTAGATGGTGAGCGTCTGCTCCTTGAGAACTCAACAGCGTGCTAAAAGCCAGTGCATATGCACATCCTCGTCAATTCGGTGCTGCCTCGCAAGATGCAGTGCCTGACGAAGAACACAGCCAGATGGCTTCGCTAGCCCGGCCCAGCCGGACATGGTGAAGCATCTCTTCAGTCTGTGACCCTGGCGCGTCCTGTGAAGGACCGCTGAGGTTACGTCAGACATTCAATGGAGAGTTTGATCCTGGCTCAGGACGAACGCTGGCGGCGTGCTTAACACATGCAAGTCGAGCGGAAAGGCCCTTCGGGGTACTCGAGCGGCGAACGGGTGAGTAACACGTGAGGAACCTGCCCTTGGCTCTGGGATAGCTTCGGGAAACCGGAATTAATACCGGATATGACTGCGATCGGCATCGATCGTGGTGGAAAGATTTATCGGCTAGGGATGGACTCGCGGCCTATCAGCTTGTTGGTGAGGTAACGGCTCACCAAGGCGACGACGGGTAGCCGGCCTGAGAGGGCGACCGGCCACACTGGGACTGAGACACGGCCCAGACTCCTACGGGAGGCAGCAGTGGGGAATATTGCGCAATGGGCGAAAGCCTGA
>WNEY01003616.1_pt1 | contig 11631 bp, 12 predicted proteins | sample 5400531 | NCBI WGS metagenome assembly WNEY01 (sample SAMN13153338, study PRJNA577476) | soil metagenome | isolation source: 200 cm saprolite under Douglas fir tree site 1 | place: USA:California | collected 2015-04-18
GCGGGCGAGGTGCTGCGCGGCGAGGGCATCCTCGCCATCACCAAGGCGCTCCTCCAATCCGGGGTCAGCTACGTCGGCGGGTATCCGGGTGCCCCCATCTCCCACCTCCTCGACGTCCTGGCCGACGCCAACGAGCCGCTGCTCACGCCGATGGGCATCTACTTCGAGCAATCGGGCAGCGAGGCGGCCGCCGCCGCGCTGCTCGGCGCCTCCATCAACTATCCGATGCGGGGCGCGGTGACCTGGAAGTCGGTGGTCGGCACCAACGTCGCTTCCGACGCGCTCTCCCACGTCGCCTCCGCCGGCGTCGTCGGCGGCTCCTTGATCGTGATCGGCGAGGATTACGGCGAGGGCGCCAGCATCCTTCAGGAGCGCACGCACTCGACCGCGCTCAAGTCGAGCGTGCCGCTGATCGATCCGCGGAACAGCCTGCCGTCGTTCGCGCGCTTCGTGGAGGAGGGCTTCGGCCTCTCCGAGGCCTGCCACCAGCCGGTCTTCTTCAGCATCCGCATCCGCGCCTGTCACATGCGCGGCGAGCTCGCGTGCCGGGACAACGTGCGCCCCGCCATCAGCATGCTGTCGCCGCTCATGCGTCCGAGCTTCAGCATCGAGCGCATCAATCTGCCGCCTTTCACCTACGCGATGGAGGCGCAGAAGTTCGAGCAGCGATTGCCGGCGGCCCGTCGCTACATCGTCGAGCGGCGGCTGAACGAGCACCATCGAGGCGAGGAAAGCCATCTCGGCATCGTCATGCAGGGCGGGATTTGGAATACGACGCTGCGCGGCCTCCACGTGCTCGGTCTGGCCGACGCCCACGGCCGGACGCCGGTGCCTCTGCTCGTGCTCAACGTGTTGCATCCGACCGTGCCCGAGGAGCTGATCGGCTTCCTGCGCGGCAAGCGCCACGTGCTCGTGGTGGAAGAGGGAATGCCGAACTACCTCGAGCAGGAGTTGAAGGCGCTGGCCCACGACGCCGGCCTCGACGTCGAGATCCACGGCAAGGACCTCCTGTCACCCCACGGCGAATACGTGCCTCAGCTCGTCATCCGCGGCCTCATGCGCTTCCTGACCGCGGCCGAGCCGCGCGCGCTCAGCGCCTCACTCATCGAGGAGCGCTACCGGCGGCTGACCGGGCACCAGGAGCGCGTGCGCGCGGTGCTGCCGCACGCGATCGCCAAGCGCCCGCCGACGTTCTGCACGGGATGCCCGGAGCGGCCCGTGTTCAGCGCCATGAAGATCCTGCGCGCGCACGAGCCCGCCATCGGCGACACCCACGTCGCCCACGACATCGGCTGCAGCACGTTCTCCACGCAGGCGCCCTTCAACGTCGGCAACTCCGTGCTCGGATACGGCATGGGGCTGGCGTCGGCCAGCGCGGTGGCGCCGAACTTCGGCAAGCGCGTGATCTCGGTGATGGGCGACGGCGGCTTCTGGCACAACGGGCTCGGCAACGGCGTGGCCAACGCCATGTTCAACAAGCAGGACTCCGTGCTCGTCATCCTGGACAACTTTTACGCGGCCGCCACCGGCCAGCACCACGTGCCGTCCACCGGCACCAATCCGCGGCGGCAGCCCACCGGCATGACGATCCCGGAGGCGTTGCGTGGCGTGGGCGTGCGGTGGATCCGCACGGTGAACTCGTACCGGATCGCCGACATGCTCGGCACGCTGCGCGAAGCGCTCACCACGCGCTACCCGGGATTGAAGGTGATCGTGGCCCGCGGCGAATGCCAGCTCGAGCGCCAGCGGCGCGAGCGCCCGCTGCGCCGGCAGCGCGCGGCCGCCGGCGCCGAGGTCGTGCAGCCGCGCTTCGGCGTCGATCCCGACGTCTGCACCGGCGATCACTCCTGCATGCGGCTCAACGGCTGCCCGTCCTTGACGCTGGCCGAGAACCCTGACCCGCTGAAGGATGACCCGATCGCCCACGTGGACGAGACGTGCGTGGGCTGCGGCGTCTGCGGCGAGGTCGCGCACGCCGCCGTGCTCTGCCCCTCGTTCTACGAGGTGCGGATCGTCCAGAACCCCTCGAGGTGGCGGCGGCTGCTCGCGCGCCTCCGCCTCGCCGTGATCGCGCGCCTGGCCACGGCGTGAGCGACGGCCGGCTGTTCTCCATCCTGATCCCCGCCGTCGGCGGTCAGGGCGGGGGCGTGCTCGCCGAATGGCTCGTGGACGCCGCCACCGTCGCCGGCCACGCCGCTCACGGCACGTCGATCCCCGGAGTCGCCCAGCGCACCGGCTCGACCACGTACTACGTCGAGATCTACGAGGGCGACGCGAAGGACCCGCCGGCCTTCTCGCTCTATCCGGTGCCCGGTGCGCTCGACGTCCTCCTCGCCCCCGAGTTCCTCGAGGTCGGCCGCGCCATCGAGCTCGGGATGCCGTCGCCCGAGCTCACGACGATCGTCGCCTCGACCCACCGCCTCTTCTCCATCCACGAGAAGATGGCCACCGGACGCGCGATCTATCCACTGGGGGAGCTGGAGGCGGCGGCACGCGCCTTCTCCCGCACGCTCGTCGCGTTCGACGCGCTGGCCGTGGCCCGCGAGCACGGCTCCGAAGTGAACGCCGTGCTCCTCGGCGCGCTGGCCGCCAGCGACGCCCTGCCTGTTCGGCCCGACTCCTTCCGCGAGGCCATCGAGAAGAAGGGGATCCAGGTCGAGGCGAATTTGCGCGGCTTCGACGTCGGCCTCACGCAGGGGCGGGCGCGCGCGGAGACGCCGCGCCGGGCGGCCAAGCAGCCGTTCCGCACGCCGCCCGCGCTGGCCGAGTCGCTGACGGTCTTCCCGGATGCGCTACGACCGCTGGTGGGTGAAGCCCTGGCGCGGCTCATCGACTACCAGGACGAGAAGTACGCCGCGCTCTATCTCGAGCGCCTGGCGCCGTTCGTGGGGGGCGACCGGGATCCCGCCCTGGCCGAGATCGTGGCCCGTCATCTCGCGGTGTGGATGACCTACGAGGACGCGATTCGCGTGGCCGATCTGAAGACGCGCGCGAGCCGCTTCGAGCGCATCCGGCGCGAGGCGCGGGTGAAGGACGCCGAGATCGAGGTGACCGATTTCCTCAAGCCCGACCTCGACGAGATCTACGGGGTGCTCCCGTACCGCCTGGTGGCGCCCTTCGCGCGCTGGGCCGAGCGCCGGTGGCCGCACGGGAAACCGACGGTCGGCCAGCACGTGAAGACCACGACCATCCTCGGGTTCCTGAGGTTGTGGCTCCTGGCGCGGCTTCGGCCGCTGCGGCCCATCTCGTACCGGGCGCAACGCGAGCACGAGCGCATGGAGCGCTGGCTCACAGCGGTGCGGCGCTGCGCTGAGTGGAACACGGCGCTGGCGTGCGAGGTGGCGCGGGCGGCCCAGCTCGTGAAGGGCTACGGCGAAGTCCGGCGCCGCCTGACCGGACTCTTCGACGATCTGATCCAGCGAGCGCTCCAGGCGGGCTCGCTGGAGACGCTCCAGGGCGGGCGGGCGACGGTCGCGACCGAGCTCACCGCCGCCTATCGGCGGCTCGTGCTCCAGGGCCCCGAGCAGGAAGCGAAGGCCGCCGCGCTCGCGGCCGACGTCATCACCCGGCTCGAGAAGAACGAGCCGGATGCGGCCCTGGCCGCCATCACAGGGTCAGGTGCCGGCGGCTGAACTCCCCGAGTCGTTCGAAATCCTGCGCGGTGAGATTGACGAAGTAGAACGAGTGGCCGCTCCGGTCGATCCGCAGCACCAGGGAGCTGACGCGCACCGGTGGCCCGCCGTCGGGTAGGGTGAACGAGAGCTTCACCGCCTCGCCCGCCTGCAACGTCGCGTCGCTCTTCACCTTCATTCCGAACGGGCTCAGATCATCGGCCCACCCCTGCCACTCGGCGCCGTGGTATTGCAGGATCCGGACGGGGAACACGACATCGACGCGCGACGCTCTCCGGCGCTCCGGACTGCGGCCCACGATCGAGAGCTGGCGGTGGAGCGCGTGAGGCTCGAGCGTGGCCAGCACCTCGCCCAGACGATCGAACGCCACCGGTTTGCCGAGGAAGTCGAAGGCGCCGAGGCGCAAGCACTCGCGGGCCTGGCTCTCCGTGGCCACACCGGACACCGCGATGACGGGAAGGCCGGAGTCACGGACGGGCGCGAGCTGGAGGAAGTCGAGGCCGCTGAGCCCGGGCAGGTGGATGTCCAGGATGATCGCGTCGGGCCGCTCGCGCTCGAGCGTGGCGAGGGCCGCCTCCGCGCTACGGACGAGGACGGCCTCGTGACCGAGCTCGATCAGGAAGTCGCGGAAGACGGCACTGACATCTGGCTCGTCCTCGACGACCAGGACCCGCATGCCGATGAGGAGTCTAGCATGCGCGCGTCGAGACGCGCTATCCGCGGGGCGTCGTCTCCGCTGCGGTGACCGGCGCGCCCCCGGTGGTCTGCGCGCCGCCGAAGAACGAGCCCCAGAATGTCGTCGACGGCTCCAGCGCCGGCCGGCCGAGCAGCGCGAGCGCGTCGAATCGGTGCGCCGCGCGGTACGTGAAGCTGTAGAAGGCGGCGATGCTGCGCGGCGTCAGCTCGGCGTTGAACGTGAGGTCGAGCGCCAGGTGCATGAGCGCTCCCAGGACGTACCCGGTCAACGGCAGGCAGTTCAGCCAGAGCGCCGCGGCCACGAGAATGGAGAACAGCTCGTAGGAGTGGAGCGCGAGGACCGTGCGCCGCATGCGGCCCTCCACGTAATACCGGAGGAAGGCGCCGGGGCGGAGGTCGCGCTGCCGCTCGACGAGAACGTAGTCGATCGCGTGGTCCACGTCGATCAGGAAGCCGCCTGTGGCGATGCCCCCAGCGAGAGCGATCGTGTCGGCCATGGGCAGGTCTCGGGTGAGAACGACCGAGGCTGCACAGGCGGCGACCGTCGTCACGAGATGACCGCCGGGACTCATTTCACTCTCCTCATACGCAATATCCATGCCCGGCCTTGCGAGGCCATGGCCGAGGCCAGACCGGGTACCGCCCAAGCCGGTCGCATCACGCAGGTAATCGGCATTCGCCGGCGCTTTCTCGTCGTGGTCAGACCACATGCTATACTTCGATCTCGGGCTGATTCTGAACGGAGGAAGGGTTTGTCCGCATATTTGCCGGTTCTGATCTTTACCGTCCTGATCGTTGCTTTCGGTGTAGTGTCCCTGGCAGTTGCCCGCCTGGCGCGGCCATCGCGCCCTGATCTGGTCAAGCTGGCGAACTACGAGTGCGGCGCGGAACCGATCGGCTCGGCGTGGGTTCAGTTCCCGGTGGGGTTCTATCTCGTGGCATTGCTCTTCATCGTCTTCGACACCCTCGCCGTCTTCCTCTTTCCGTGGGCGCTGGTCCTGAAATCGCTCGGGCTGGGCGCGTTCTGGGTGATGGCGGCCTTCGTCGGCATCGTCGGACTGGGCTGGGTGTACGCCTATCGGGAGGGAGTGCTGGAGTGGAAGTAAAGCCGCCCGTCCCCCAGGTGCCGGCTCCGGTCTGGGGCGACATCAAGGACCTGCAGGAGTGGGAGAAGTACCGCCAGCAGCGCACCGAGGGAGACCAGACGTCGAACACGCTGGCGTCGCTCGCCGACGCCATCCATCACATGCCGGGCGGATGGATCGTCGTCACCACGACCGAGAAGATCTTCAACTGGGCGCGCAGCTCGTCGATCTGGCCGGTGACGTTCGGCCTCGCCTGCTGCGCGATCGAGATGATGGCCACGTTCGCCTCGCGCTTCGACGTCGAGCGCTTCGGCATGGTGCCGTGGGCGTCGCCCCGCCACTCGGATTTGATGATCGTTTCAGGGACCGTGACGATCAAGATGGCACCGATGCTCAAGCGCATCTACGATCAGATGCCCGACCCCAAATGGGTGGTGTCGATGGGATCGTGCGCCAACTCGGGGGGGCCGTTCCGGCACGGCTACCACGTCGTCAAGGGCGTCGATCGCGTCGTGCCCGTCGACGTCTACGTCCCCGGCTGTCCGCCCACGCCGGATTCGCTCATGTATGGTCTGCTCAGACTTCAGGACCAGGTCGCCGAGTTCCAGAAGTCGGGTCGAAAGCCCGCCCCCTCGCAGGAGGGTTGAGCTTCGCGTGAACCCTACCGACGCGGTGTCCAGGATCCGGGAGAAGTTTGGCGTCGAGCCGGCCGTGGACGGAACCACCGTGACCGCGGCATTGCCCACCGATCGCTGGCGAGAGGCCGCCGACTGGGCGAAGTCCGCGCTCGGCTGCCGATACTTCAACTGGCTGTCGGCGGTGGACTGGAAGGCGGACGGCCTCGAAGTGATGTGTCGGGTCGAGAACCTCGACCGCGGCCTCGTCGTGCTGCTGCGGACGCGGCTGGCCGCCGGCGAGACGCGCTGTCCCAGCCTGGTGCCTGTCTATCGCGGCGCCGACTGGATGGAGCGCGAGTGTTACGACATGTTCGGGGTCGTGTTCGACGACCATCCTGATCTGCGCCGCATCCTGCTGCCTCAGGACTGGGAAGGTCATCCGCTCCGCAAGGACTACGCGATCGACACTCCGCATGCCCCCTACCGTTAACGCTCGGCCGGAGAGGAGTCGCCCATGATCTACGAGTTGCGCACCTACACGCTGATCCCGGGCAAGCAGCCGCAGTACCTCAAGCTGAATTCGGAGGTCGGGCGCAAGGTCCGGGGCGACAAGTACGGCAAGTTCGAGGGGGGATGGACGACGGAGTTCGGCACCCTCAACCAGTACGTACACCTGTGGGGCTACACCGACCTCGAAGAGCGCAATCGCCTGCGGGCCGAGCTGGCCAAGAACGACGAGTGGACGAAGGGCTACATCCCGCAGATCCGGCCGCTCCTGCTGGCCCAGGAGACCAAGATCCTCTCGGCCACGCTGCCGCTCCAGCCGCCGAAGGACACCGGCAACATCTACGAGCTCCGCTGGTATCGCACGCAGGTCGGCAAGGCCGGCGAGTGGCTCGATCTCTTCAAGGCCGTGATGCCGACGCGCGAGAAGTACATGCGGCGGGTCGGGCTCTGGCAGACCGAGCTCGGTCAGCTCAACGAGGTCGTCCACCTGTGGGTCTATCGCGACCTGAACGAGCGCATGACGTCGCGGGCCAAGCTCGGCCAGGACCCGGAGTGGCAGAAATTCATCGCCGCGAGCGCGCCGCTCCTCGCCCACATGCAGGCCATCGTCCTCGTGCCGACGCCGGCGTCGCCCATGTCATGAGCGCGTGATGGATCCCGAAGCGCGGAAGGTCATCGAGATCGGTTACGGGGGCAACGAGCGCCTCATCATGAACATGGGGCCGCAGCACCCGTCCGCTCACGGCGTCTTCCGCGCAATCCTCACCCTCGAGGGCGAGACGGTGGTGGCGGTGGACGCCGTCATCGGCTACCTCCACCGCTGTCACGAGAAGCTGGGCGAGACGCTGACCTACGTGCAGTATCCGTCCATCGCGTCCAAGACCGATTACGTCGCGGCCATGACGTCGGAGCTGGCCTACGTGTCGGCCGCCGAGAAAATCGCGAAGTTCGAGGTCCCCAAGCGCGCCCAGTACCTCCGCGTGCTCGTGGCCGAGCTGCAGCGCATTGCGTCGCACTGCCTGTGGCTCGGCACCTGGTGCCTCGACATGGGCGGCGCCCTCGGCGGCGGCGCGACCGTCTTCCTCTATTGCATGCGCGAGCGCGAGACGATCCTCGACCTCTTCGAGGCCCTGACGGGGGCCCGGCTTCTCTACGGTTTCCACCAGGTCGGCGGCATTCGCTACGACCTGCCCGCGGGCTGGGCCGAGAAGGTTCGCCGCACGATGGAGGCCGTCGACCAGCGCATCGGCGAGTACGAAGCCATGCTGGAGGACAACACGTTCTTTCTGGTCCGCACCCAGGGTGTGGGCGTCGTCTCCCGGGAGCTGGCCGAAGACGTCGGAATCTCCGGCCCGCTCATCCGCGGCTCCGGCGTCGACTACGACGTCCGCCGCGCCGAGCCCTATTCGTCGTACGGCGACTTCGACTTCAAGGTCCCCGTCGAGACCGCCGGCGACTGCTATGCGCGCTACCGCGTGCGCATGCAGGAGTTCCGGGAGTCGATCAAGATCGTTCGTCAAGTCCTGGATGGATTGCCCGAGGGCCCGATCTCGTCGCGGCCGGGGGTGAAGTCGGTCGGCCAGGTGCGCGTCCCCAAGGGCGAGGGTTATGCGCGCGTCGAGGGCGCGCGCGGCGAGGTGGGCTGCTACCTGATCAGCGACGGCGGGCCCAAGCCCTATCGCATGAAGTGGCGGGGCGCGTCCTTCTCGAATCTCGCGATCCTCCCCCACATCATCCCGGGCCACAAGGTCGCCGACGTCGTGGCCATCATGGGCTCGGTCGATCCGGTCTTCGGCGAGGTCGACCGGTGAGCGTTCCGCCGGCGGTGTCGATGTTCATCGCCGCGTTCATCCTGCTGAACGCCATCGTGGCCGTGGTGGCCTACATCACGCTGCTCGAGCGGAAGTTCGCCGCGCGGATGCAGTCGCGCATCGGGCCCTATTACGTCGGCTGGCCCCACGGCTGGCTGCAGCCGATCGCCGATGCCGTGAAGCTGATGCTCAAGGAAGACGTGGTGCCGACGCTGGCCGATCGTGCGGTCTACAACCTGGCGCCGGTGGTGTTCCTGGTGCCCTGCCTGCTGATCTTCGCCACCATCCCCTTCGCCCCCGGGCTGGGCCTGGCCGACCTCAACATCGGCGTGCTCTTCTTCCTGGCCGTCTCCTCGCTCGAGATCGTCGGCCTCTTCATGGGCGGCTGGGGCTCCAACAACAAGTACGCGCTGCTCAGCGCCATGCGGGCCGTCAACCAGATCATCTCGTACGACCTGCCGTTCATCTTCGCCGCGCTCGTCCCCGTGCTGCTCACGGGCTCCATGCAGATGTCGGCGATCGTGGGCGCCCAGCAGGGCGTCGTCGGCTGGTTCGTGTTCTATCCCGTCATCGGCCAGCTCGGCTTCGTCGCCTACCTGATCGCCACGCTGGCCGCCGAGAACCGCGTGCCCTTCGACATCCTGGAAGCGGAGTCCGAGCTGGTGGCCGGCTTCCGCGTCGAGTACAGCGGGATCAAGTTCGCGCTGATCCAGCTCGGCGAGTACGCCCACATGCTCGGGACGTCGTTCCTCGGTGCGCTGCTCTTTCTGGGGGGCTGGCTCGGGCCGGGGCCGGCGTGGCTCGGGCCGATCTGGTTTCTGCTCAAGGCCGTCTTCGTCTTCCTGCTCGTGACCTGGGTGCGCTGGAGCTTCGTCCGCATCCGCGTGGATCAGATCCTCGCCATCTCCTGGAAGCTCCTGCTCCCGGCGACGGTGCTGCTGTTGCTGGCGACGGGCTTCGTGGTCGCCGCCGGAGGCGGGCGTGGCCTCTAGCGGTCGGGTGGCGACCGGCTTCTGGGGCGAGCTGGGACAGCTCACCCGGGCCGTCGGCCGCGCGATGGGCGTGACGGGGCGGAACCTGTTCCGCAAACCAGTCACCGTGATGTACCCCGACACCCACCGGCCCTATCCCGATCGCTTCCGCGGCGTGCTGGCGCTCGTCTACGAGAAGGACACCGGCCAGGAGGCCTGCATCGGCTGCCGTCTCTGCGAGTACATCTGCCCGCCCCAGGTCATCAAGGTCCAGATGCTGAAGGCCGAGAAGCGGAACTTCGCCAAGACCTTCACGCTCGAGCTGTACGCGTGCGAGTTCTGCGAGCTGTGCGTGCAGGTGTGTCCGACCGACGCCATCATCATGCTCAAGACGTTCGACCTGGCGACGAGCGACCGCCGCGAGCTGCTGCTCGACAAGGACCGGCTGCACGCGCTGGGCTGCGCGTTCGAACCGTCGTGGGCGACCGGCAACAAGCTGCGTGACATGCAGGCGCCGCCGAAGGTGGCGCGCGAGTGATCCTCGAGACCGTAGTGTTCTGGGTGGTGGCCCTGGCGCTGCTGGCCTCCAGCCTGGGCGTCGTGCTCACCCCCAACCTCTTCCACGCTGTCCTGTACCTCGCGGCTGCGCTGGTGGCCACCGCCGTCGTCTTCCTCTTGCTCGACTCCGCCTTCCTCTTCGCCGTCCAGCTCCTGCTCTACGCGGGTGGGGTCGTCACCGTGATGGTATTCGCCATCATGCTGACCGAGCGTCTGATCGGCGAGCGCATTGCCCAGGCGAGTCGTCACGTCGTCAACGGCGCCGTGGTGGCGGTCGCGATCTTCGTGGGGATCGCCGGCTTCATCGTGAGGAACGATGCGCCGGCGGGGACGCCGGCATCGGCGGACCGCACCATCGATGTCGCCCGCGCCCTCGTTGGTCCCTTCGCGGCGACGTTCGAGCTCCTCGGCGTGCTGCTGGTGGCCGCCCTCCTGGGCGCCATTTATTTCGCGCGGACCGAAGACTGATGACGCCGGGTCTGCACGCCTATCTCATCCTGGCTGCGCTCGTCTTCGCCATCGGACTCTTCGGCGTGCTCACCCGGCGTAATGCCATCGGTATCCTGCTCGGCATCGAGCTGATGCTGAACGCCGTCAACATCAACCTCGTCGCGTTCGCGCGCTTCGAGGCCGATCTGGCCGGGCTCATCTTCACGCTGTTCGTCATCGCTATCACCGTGGCGGAGGTCGGCGTGGGGCTGGCCATCGTCATCGCGATCTTCCGGGTGCGGCGGACCGTGGACGCCGACCATCTGAACCTGCTCCGCGGCTGACGTGATGCCGACCACGCTCGCCTTGACCGTCCTGGGCCTGCCCTTCGTGAGCTTCCTCGTGCTGGCGCTCGCGCGCCCGGTGCGCCGGGCCGGTCGGGCGGCCGGGTGGCTCTCCATCGCGGCGATGGCGTGCGCCTTTCTGGCTGCCCTCGCGATGTGGACCTCCGGGATGGCCGTCGAGGCTTTGTGGAGTTGGGTCCCCGCGGACGAAGAGCCCATGGTCACCGTGGGCGTCCTGGTGGACGAGCTCAGCCGCGCGATGCTGCTGCTGGTCACCCTCGTGTCGCTGCTGGTGCAGGTCTACTCGCTCGCCTATCTCCACGAAGAGCCACCGCCGTCGCTCGGTCGGTACTACGCGTACCAGTCGCTCTTCGCGTTCTCGATGCTGGGGCTGGTGCTGGCGCCGACGTTCGTGCAGATGTTCGTGTTCTGGGAGCTGGTCGGCCTCTGTTCGTACCTGCTCATCGGTTACTGGTACGACCGACCGTCGGCGGCGCGGGCGGCGGTGAAGGCGTTCTGGATCACCAAGCTCGGCGACGTCGGCTTCATCATCGGCATCGTGCTGCTGTGGTCGGCCACGGGCACGTTCGAGTTCTCGGCCCTCTTCGACATGGCCGGGACGGGCCAGATCCCGCTGGCCGGCTTGAGCGTGACGATGTTCCTGATCTATCTCGGGGCCGTCGGCAAGTCGGCCCAGTTCCCACTCCACGTCTGGCTGCCGGACGCGATGGAGGGGCCGACGCCGGTCTCGGCGCTCATCCACGCCGCCACGATGGTGACGGCCGGCGTCTTCATGGTCACGCGGGCGATGCCGTTGTTCGTGCTCGTGCCCGACGTGCTGACGCTCATCGCCTGGGTCGGAGCCTTCACGGCGCTGCTGGCGGCGACCATGGCCTGCGTCGAGGCCGACATCAAGCGCGTGCTCGCCTATTCCACGGTCTCGCAGCTCGGCTACATGATGGCGGCGGCCGGCGCCGGCGC
>WNEY01005102.1_pt1 | contig 11630 bp, 10 predicted proteins | sample 5400531 | NCBI WGS metagenome assembly WNEY01 (sample SAMN13153338, study PRJNA577476) | soil metagenome | isolation source: 200 cm saprolite under Douglas fir tree site 1 | place: USA:California | collected 2015-04-18
CGGGTCGGGCTCCGCGTAGCCTTTGTCCACCGCCTCCCGGACCGCGTCGGAGAACGGCTTCCCTTCCGAGACCGACGAGAGCACGTAGCCCAGCGTCCCGCTCACGCAGCCGTCGATGCGCAGCACCCGGTCGCCGCTCTCCACGAGCTTCAGGTGGGTGTCGATGATGGGCAGGCCCGCCCCCACCGTGGCCTCGTAGCGGATGCGCCGCCCCGCCGCGGTGGCCGCGGCCAGGAGCTTCTCGTAGCTCTGTCCGGAGCCGGCGAGGGGCTTCTTGTTCGCGAGCACGAGGTCGAAGCCCTGGCCTAGGGCGAGGTGCAGCAGGTCGGCCGTCTCCTCCGCGGTCACGTCCACGAGGGTGGGCCGGGAGACCGCGTGGCTCGCGATGAAGGCGAGGGCCTCGGCCGCCCCCGCCTTCCGCCCGCCCAGCGAGGCCAGGAGCGCCCCCTGGTCCTTGCCCTGGGCCAGGCGCAGCAGGCGCTGGCGCGAGATCCCGCGGGGATCGAAGACGTAACCGGAGCGGTCCAGGGCGGCCACCACCCGCACCCGCGAGCCGCCGTTCCGGGCCGCGAGCTGGTCGGCGAGGGCGCGGCCCACCCGGCCGAACCCGAGCAGCACCACGTCCGTGCGCGGGGCCTCGGGCGAGCGGCCGCCGCCGATCTTCGAGAGCTGGAAGGCGGCGTGGACGCGCCGGGCCGCCTCCGCGGCCTGCCCTCCCTCCACCACGAACGAGATGTTCAGCTCGGACGAACCCTGGGCGATCGCGATCACGTTCACCCCGCCCGCGGCCAGGGCCGAGAAGACGCGGGCCGAGATGCCGGGGGTCCCCGCCATCCCGCTCCCCACCACCGCCACCACCGCGACGTCGCCCCGGGCCGTGATGCCGTCGATGAGGCCGGCCTGGAGCTCCTCCCGGAAGGCCCGGCGCAGCGCCGCCACCGCTTTGCCCGCCTCGCCCTCCGGCAGCGTGAAGCCGATCGAGCTCTCGGACGAGGCCTGGAAGATCGTCGAGACCGAGAGCGCCTCGGCGTGGACGGCGGTGAACGTGCGGGCGGCGATGCCGGGCACGCCCATCATGCCCTTCCCCGCCACCGTCACCAGCGCCTGGCCCTTGATCGTGGCCAGGGCCTTCACCGGGTAGTCCTCGAGGGTCCGCCTGGCCGAGACCTCGGTGCCCGGCCGCTCGGGGTCCAGGAACGAGCGGACGTGGAGGGTGATGCGGCTGCCGTCCAGGGGGATCAGCGCGCGTGGGTGAAGGACCTTGGCCCCGAAGTACGCGACTTCGGCCGCCTCGCGGTGGTGAAGCTGGGGGATGAGCCGCGCGTCGGGAACGGCTCTCGGGTCCGCGGTCAGGATCCCGGGCACGTCCTTCCAGAGGACCACCCGCGCCGCCCCCAGCGCGCGGGCGAGGAGGGTCGCCGTGAGGTCGGAGCCGCCGCGGCCGAGGGTCGTCACCGAGCCGTCGGACCCGAGGCCGACGAAGCCGGGGACCACCGGGGTGACGCCCCGCCGGAGCAGGGCGGCCAGTCGCCGGCGGGCCCTCTTCCGCGTGGCCACCAGGTCGGGAGCGGCCGCTCCGTGCCGGCCGTCGGTCGTCACCACCTCGGTGGCGTCGACGCGCTCGGCCTTCCGGCCCGCGGCGTGAAGGGCCGCCGCCAGGACTGCGCTGGCCGCCCGCTCTCCGCGCGCGATCAAGGTGTCGCTGGCCCGGGGGGACAGCTCGCCCAACGCGGCCACCGCGTGGGTGATCTCCTTGTACTCGCGGGCCTGATGGTCGGCGGAGGCGAGGAGGGCCCGGCGCACCCGGCCCGGGGGCACCAGCTCCATCGCGATGTCCCGGTGCCGGCGCAGGAACGAGGCCGCCACCGCGGCCGCCACCGCGGGGTCACCCCCGGCCGCGCGCCGCGCGCCCTCGAGCAGGGCATCGGTCACCCCGCCCAGGGCCGAGACGACCACCGCCACGGGGCCCGGATGGCGGCGGATCAGGTGCACCGCGTTGCGGACGGCGCCCGCGTCGACGACCGAGGCCCCCCCGAACTTCCAGATCTCGAGGGGGGCTGGGCTCTTCCTGCGGGCGCTCATTCCAGGGACCCGAGAGGTTACGCTGCGTGGCCCGGAGGGTCAAACCCTTGAGCGTCCGATCAGGCCCTGCCCTTGCGCCGGAAGCTCGCGAAGTGGAGGCGGACCTCGCCGTCGGGCCCCAGGATCGAGACCCGCACCAGGCGCGAGGGCGGGGAGTCGCGGCAAGCCTCGAACAGGGCCTCCAGCGTGCGCACCTTCGTCTCCGAATCGCTCCGGCCCTGGCCGTCCGTGACGGTGACCATCGCCACCGCGCGCTTTCCGCGGAAGAAGCTCACAGGCCCAGGATCCCCGCTTCCACGTTCAGGACCTGAGCCCGGATCTTCTCCTCGATGAGCTTGCGCACGGCGCCGTACTCGCCGCGGGGCACCGGCAGGCGGAAGGAGCCCGCGCCGCCGCGCGGCAGCAGGATGAGGACGAGGTCGGGGCTCTCGCGGAACGCGAGGCGGCGGATGCGCTCCCAGGGGAGGAAGCCGGCGTCCGCCCACACTCCGTCGCGGTAGAAGCCGAGCTGGATGCGGCTGGCCAGGGGCACCATCAGCACGAAGTAGAGGGCCATGAGGCCCAGGCTCACCACGTGGTGCAGCGGCCGATGCATCAGTCCGTTGAGCACGGTCAGCACCACGTTGACCACCCCGAGGCCGACCAGCCAGGGGAGCTGCTGCGACCGGGGCACCGGCCAGGTGAGCACCGCGGTGGGGCGGACGCGGCGGAAGCGCGCGTACCCCAGCAGGCCCCGGGTGAGGACCACGGCGAAGTACGCGCCGAATCCCAGGAGGAAGAGGCTGAGGATGGTCTCGTTCTCCATGCCCGCGGGTCGAAGCCTACACCGCGGCCAGGGCCTGTTCCACGTCGGCGATGAGGTCCGGCGCGTCCTCGACCCCCATCGAGAGGCGGACCATCCCCCGGTCGATGCCCGCCGCCCGGAGCTGCTCGTCGCTGAAGCCGTGGTGCGAGGTCTGGACGGGCAGGCTCGCCAGCGATTCCACCCCGCCCAGGCTCGCGGCCCGGCTGATCAGCTCGAGCCCGTCGTAGAAGCGCTCGGCCGCGGGAAGGCCGCCTTCGAGCACGATCGTGACCAGCCCCCCGAACGCGCTCATCTGCCGCCGCGCCACCTCGTGGCCGGGATGCGTGGGCAGGCCGGGATAGACGACCTGGCGCACCTTGGGATGGCCCTGCAGGTGGCGGGCGAGGGCGAGCGCGTTCTCGCACTGGCGGGCCACCCGCAGGTGCAGGGTCTTGAGCCCCCGCAGGACCAGGAAAGCCGGGTGCGGGTCCATGCAGCCCCCGAGCACCTTGAGGTAGGACCGCGCCCGCTCGATCCGCTCCCGCGAGCCGACGAGGGCGCCGCCGATGACGTCGCTGTGCCCGGAGAGGGCCTTGGTGAGGCTGTGCATCACGAGGTCAGCTCCGAGGGAGAGCGGCCGCTGGAGATGCGGCGTGGCGAATGTGTTGTCGACTACCACCGCCAGCCCGCGCTCGCGCGCCGCCCGCGCCACCGCCGCGATGTCCACCACCTCGAGGATCGGGTTGGTCGGACTCTCGAGCACCAGCACCCGGGTCTTCGGGGTGACCAGGGCGTCGAGACGGCGGAGGTCGGCCGGGGGAACGAACCGACCCGCGACCCCCAGCGAGGGGAGGATCTCGCGGACGAAGCGCGTGGTCCCACCGTAGAGGGAGGCGCTGGCCAGCACCTCGTCCCCGGCCTGGACCAGCGAGAAGAGGGCCGTGGTCATGGCCGCCATCCCGGAGGCGAACACGAGGCCCGCCTCCCCACCCTCGAGCGCGGCCAGCGACTCCTCGAGCTCGCGCAGGGTCGGGTTCTCGTAGCGCGTGTAGAGGTAGAGCCGCTCGTCGCCCTCGAGGTAGCGCCGCATCTCCCCCGAGCCTGCGAAAGCGAAGGTCGAGGACTGGACGATGGGGGTGGTGAGGGGCCCGGGACGCGCGTCGCGCCGCCCGTGCACTGCCTTGGTTCCCGGCCCGCGATCCTTCATCGACCCCCCCTCCTGTTCAGTCATCGACCCCCCACCCTATCCCTCCCCACGTAGGGGGAGGGAACCGCTGGTACACGGTCGGCTCCGCGCTTTCATCATCGACCCCCCCTCCTAACCTCCCCCACGTAGGGGGGAGGGACCGCTGGTGCACGTTCGGCTCCGCGCCATCATCGACCCCCCACCCTCCCCACGTAGGGGGAGGGAAATGCTGCTACACGTCGAGCTCCGCCTTTATCGCCCCCCCACCCGTGCTTCCTCACGCTGAGGCAGGGGCGCTCCTCCCACCACCGGCTCCACGAACAGACGGCCCGCGTCGCGGTAGCCCTGCTCCAGCAGGTCGGCCATGGTCTGCACCACTTCGGTGGCGGGGTCGCGCGCCCCGCCGACCTCGAGGGGGCCCAGGGTGCGCCGCGGAGGACGGATCACGTACAGGGCCAGCTCGCGGTAGAGGCGGCCGGTGGCGGGGTCCTGCCAGCCCCGCGAGCCGTCATCGACGCGGTGGCCGAGGGTCGCCACCATGCGGTTGATCCGCTCCGCCTCGGAGACGTCGCGCTCCAGGGCCTGGCCCTCGAGGAGGCTCACGGTGGCGTCCAGCCGGGCCCAGGGCCCGCGGCGGCGGGCCGCGGGCGCCGCCGTCTCGGGCGCCCCCGACACCACGATGACCTGCTCCGCCCCTGCGGCCAGCGCCTCCGATAGGCCCGAGCCGGCCAACAGGGTCGCGTCGGTCAGCCGATGGGTCTGGCCCCCGAACGGATCACCCTTCGGAAACGCCACCCGCCGAACCGGCAGCGCCACCGGCGGCAGGAGGCCGGTCACGACCGCGTCGAAGAGCAGCTCCGCATGCCCCGGGGCCAGGAGGTCGACGCCCGCGGGCCGGACCTCGCCGCCCGCGTGCGGGCCACGACCGCGTGTCGCCGCGAAGGCCGCGCGGTGCTCCTCGGCGAGGAGCAGGAAGGGCAGTGTACCCCCGGCGTCGAGGTCGGCGGTGCACAGCACCATCTCGCGGAATCCCGGCTGGCCGAGGTTCTCGGCCGCGAGGGCCACGTAGCGTCTGCCGAGCTCCGCCTCCGAGGGCGGACCCGAGGAGAGGGCGGCTCCGCGTGCGATCTCCCACAGCCCGCGCCGCAGGCGCTCCTGGCCGGGGCGCACGTCGAAGAACGACTCGAAGGACTCGGCCAGCCGCCGCCGGTCGCGCATGGCGAGGACCACGCCCGCGACCAGGGCAAACAGGGCGAGGGCGAAGATGGGCGCAGCCAGCGCGGCCAGGTAGGGCCCGCTCAGGCTCTCGGGGCCGACCCGGAGGCCGTCCATGAAGCGCGACGGACCGCCGGGGGCCGCGCGGTCGGCCATGAGGACGAGCGGAAAGAGCAGGCCCGCCAGCAGGGCGAGGACCGCGGGCAGGAGGAAGGCGACGAAGGACGCGGCCAGGAGGCCGAGGGCCACGAGGACGGCGGGCCGCAGGCGGAAGAGGGATCGCCAGCGCACGCCTTCCCAGAAGCCCCCCGGCCCGTAGAGCCTGGCCCCCCCGTCGACCGCGGCGTAGGCGGCGGCGATCGTGCCCGCACCCGAGCCCACCACGAGGTCGATCTTCACCCCGCTCTCCTCGAGCGCCTTCAGCACGCCGGCGTGGTAGGCCCCGGAAGTGCCGCTGCCGGTGAAGACCAGGGCCGTCCTCCGCTTGGGGGAATACTCGTTCACGAAGGCGCTCCTCGATCCGGTTCTTAAGGTATCACGCGGAGGCGCCCGCCCCCGGGCGTGGCGGGCGCGCTTATCATGGGTGGCGTGAGCGAGACCATCCTCGTCGTGCTTATAGGCAGAAAGGAGACGGGCCAGACGGACTCGTATCAGCTCCTTCAGGAAGAGGTGGCGGTGGCGGAGGCGGCCAGGGCGGGGGTCCGGGTCGAGATCGTGTTCGCGCCTATCCTCCCTCGAGCGCGGGCCCCCCCACATAGAGGAAAGACGTCCGTCCGGCCGGGCTGTGCAGCCAGGCGGAGAGCCACGGCCAGTCGGCGGGTGTTTCGGTGGGAATCGCGCCCTCGTCACCCCAGCGAATCGCCTCGAGCGCGGCCTCCCAGGCATCGGCTGGCGCCCGTAGCGCGGCCTGCTCGAGAACACGGCCCGCGCGCACCGGGTACAGCTCGACGCCGGACGCGCCGCGCGCCACCACCACGCCCCGACCGTCCACCGCCGCCACCCACTCCGGCAGGCCCGTGCCCTCGTCACGCCGATCGGGACGCGCGAGCTCCTCGGCCAGCCGGGCCGCCATCGCGCGGTAGTCCTCCTCCGCGATGCGCACGAGGCAGGGCGCCGCACAGGTCCGCACCTGCGCGTAGAGGCAGCCCAGGCCCAGGGGCAGCGCCGGGTCCGGCTCGAACGTGTAGTCGCAGGGACGCAGCGGGTGGCGCTTGTGGAGCTCGTCCCGGGCCTTCTCGGCCGCGCGTCGGTCGCGGAACGGGCCGAAGAGGGGGCCCGCCTCTTCGAACCGCCGCACGCTGATTCGCGGGAAGCGCTCCTGTGGGTCGAGGTGCAGGAAGCCGGGCGCCTTCAGGTCGCGCCGGGCGGAGAGCGGCACGTACCGGGCCATGAGCCGCTCGTAGACGAGCCGCTGCTGGAAGGACGAGGTGGTCGCCGCGTGCGCCACCGCTGCGGCCACCGGCGAGAGGTCGGTGGGCGGCCGCCTTCCCTTCGGCACCGCCTTGCCGCGGCCGAGGCGCGAGGCCGCCCAGCGGCGCAGGTTGGCGGCGCGCCCGATCAGGAGGTTGCGTCCCTCGGGGTCGAGGATCTGGCCGACCCCGGCCACGGAGGGAACCTGGTCGAGCGCCTCGCCCAGGTCGGGGGCGAGGGGGACGGTCGTGAACTCAGACCTCGCTGGGGGTCTCCTTCACCTGGTCGTGCATGGTGACGAGCTTCGTGATCTCGTACTCCTTCGTCCCCGCCGGCACCTTCACCTCGACCGTGTCGCCCTCCTCGTGGTTGAGGAGGCACTTGCCGATCGGGGAGGAGGGGGAGATCCGGCCGATCGTGGGATCGGACTCCTCCGGGGTGACGATCTCGAAGACGCTCTGCTCGCCGGTCTCGGTGTGTCGTACCTTCACGATGGAGCCGAGGCCGACCTTGTCCTTCGGGATCTTGTCGAGGTTGACCATGGAGAGCGCGGCCAGCCGCCGGTGGATCTGGCCGATGCGCGCCTGGAGGAAGCTCTGGCGCTCCTTGGCCGCCTTGTACTCGGCGTTCTCCCGCAGGTCGCCGTGCTCCCGCGCCTTCAGGATCTCCTTGGGAAGGTGGACCTTCAGCTCGTAGTCCAGGACGCGGATCTCTTCTTCGAGCTTCTTCTTGACGTCGATCATCCCTGAGCCGTCCTCGAAAACGCTGATATTATCACGGCTTCCCGCCCATGGCCGACGCCGCCGCGCCCATCCGAAGCCGCAGCAACCCCCTCTTTCGCCGGTTCCGGACCCTCAAGGACAAGGGGGCGGACGAGCTCTGCCTGATCGAGGGGCCCCGGCTCCTCGAGGAGGCGCTGGCCTCCGGAATCGGGCTCGTCGAGGTGGCGGCGGCGCCGCGCGCGGAGGCCAGCGAGCGCGGGGCGCGCCTGCTCGCGACCCTGCATGCTCGGGGAACCCCCGTCCACCGGATGGCGGACGTCCTCGTGGCCGCGCTCTCGGAGGCCGAGGCGAGCCAGGGCCTCCTCGCCCTTGCCCGGCGCCCGACCTTCGACGAAGCGGCCCTCTATCGCGGCACGCCGCTCGTGGTCGTGGCGGTCGGCGTGCAGGATCCCGGGAACCTGGGGGGCCTCCTGCGTACCGCGGAGGCCGCGGGGGCGACCGGCGCCTACCTCACGACCGGGACCGCCGACCCGTTCTCCTGGAAGGCCCTCCGCGGATCCATGGGAAGCGCGTTCCGTCTTCCCCACGTCCGCGGGCTGGCCGCCGAGGAGGCGGTGCGGCGCCTGCGCGGGCGCGGCCTGGCCGTCCTCGCCACCGCCGCGGACGCCGAGGTTGCGTACGACCGCGCCGACCTGCGCCGGCCCTTTGCCCTCCTCCTGGGCCGCGAAGGCGCCGGCCTCCCGGACGAGCTGGTGCGCGCCGCCGACCAGCGCCTCGCGATCCCCATGCGTGGCCCCGTGGAGAGCCTGAACGTGGGGGTGGCCGCGGGCATCCTGCTCTTCGAGGCGGCCCGGCAGCGGCGGTGATAGGCTCGTCCGCATGAGACGCGCGGGATGAGACGCGATCCCGGCACGGGGTCGCTCTTCCCGGAGCCCGAGCCGGCGCGCGACGAGAGGCCCCGACCCGATGCCCCCCTCGCCGACCGCGTGCGGCCGCGGACCCTCGACGAGGTCCTGGGCCAGGACGAGGTGCTCGGCCCCGGCAAGCCGCTGCGCCGGGCCATCGAGCAGGACCAGCTCCGGTCCCTCATTCTCTGGGGCCCTCCGGGCTCCGGCAAGACCACCCTCGCCCTCGTGATCCGGCGCCTGACCCGCGCCCACTTCGAGTCGATGAGCGCCGTGCTCTCCGGGGTCAAGGAATTGCGGGAGGTCCTGAAGGCGGCCGAGGAGAGACGGCGCCGGGAGGGCCGGCGCACGATCGTGTTCATCGACGAGATCCACCGGTTCAACAAGGCCCAGCAGGACGCGCTGCTGGCCCACGTGGAGTCGGGGGACATCGTGCTCATCGGGGCCACCACGGAGAACCCGTCGTTCGAGGTGATCTCGGCCCTGCTCTCGCGCTCGCGGGTTGTGGTCCTGAAGCCGCTCGCGGAAGCCGATCTGGTCGCGGTCCTGCGCAAGGCCCTCTCGGACGTGGAGCGCGGCCTGGGCTCCCTGCCCTCGGAGGTGACCGACGAAGCCCTCGTCTTCCTGGCCCGGGCCGCGGATGGCGACGCCCGTACGGCCCTGAACGTCCTCGAGCTGGCGGTGACGGTCGCGGTCCCCGGGGAGGACGGCCGCCGCCCGGTCGACCTCGCGGCCATGCAGCAGGCCTTCGCCCGCAAGGCCCTCCTGTACGACCGGGCCGGCGAGGAGCACTTCAACCTCATCAGCGCCCTGCACAAGTCGATCCGCAACTCGGACGCCGACGCGGGCCTCTACTGGCTGGCCCGCATGCTGGAGGCGGGCGAGGACCCGCTCTACGTCGCGCGCCGGCTGGTGCGCTTCGCCTCGGAGGACGTCGGCCTCGCCGACTCCCAGGCCCTGGTCCTGGCCATGGCCGCCCAGCAGGCCGTGCACTTCGTGGGCCTGCCCGAGGGCGCGCTCGCCCTGGCCCAGCTCGTGGTCTACCTCGCGGCCGCGCCGAAGAGCAACGCGGTCTACCGCGCCTACGGCGAGGCCGTGCAGGACGCCATGACCACGCGCGCCGAGCCGGTCCCGCTCTGGATACGCAACGCGCCCACCGGCCTCATGAAGGACCTGGGCTACGGCAAGGGCTACGCCTACGCGCACGACGAGGCCGAGGGGGTTGCCGGGATGGAATGCCTGCCCGAGGGCCTGCTCGGCCGCCGGTACTACCAACCCACCGACCGCGGCGCGGAGGCGGACCTGGCGGCCCGGCTCGAAGCCGCTCGTTTGATTCGCCTGAAGAAGAAGACCTGAGCGTCAGGAGAAGGAGCGAGGCGAATTGCACTTTGAAACCCTAGCCGTGCATGCGGGGGCCTCTCCGGATCCAGCAACCGGAGCCGTGACGCCCGCAATCCATCTCTCAACGACTTTTCAGCGCTCTACCGATGGCTCCTTCCCCTCCGGCTACGCGTACATCCGCGACGCGAACCCGAATCGGCAGGCGCTGGAAGCGGCCCTGACGAGCCTCGAGGGTGGTGCGTCGGCGGTGGCTTTCGCCTCCGGAATGGCCGCGACGATGGCCGTGCTTCAGGCGCTCGCGCCGGGTGATCATGTCGTGGCCCCCCTCGACGCCTATTTCGGAACCTCAAAGCTGCTGCGCGAGCACTTCAGCCCGTGGGGTCTCGAGGTGTCGTTCGTGGACATGACGGACCTGTCGGCGGTCCGGGCGGCCCTTCGGCCCAACACTCGCCTCATCTGGACGGAAACCCCTTCGAACCCCACCGTCCTCACCGCCTGCGACAACACCTGGGCGACGCCCTTCCTGCAACGGCCCCTGGCGCTCGGCGACTTCGTGATGCATTCCACCACCAAGTACCTCTCCGGCCACTGCGACGTGATGGGGGGCGCGGTGGTGACCCGGGGAGCCGGCACGCTGGCCGAGCGCCTCCGCTCGGTGCAGGTCGTCGGGGGTGCAGTACCCTCGCCGTTCGACTCCTGGTTGGTGCTGAGGGGCATTCGCACGCTTCCCTGGCGCATGCGCGCGCATTGCAGCAATGCCGCAGCGGTAGCGGCTTTCCTGGCCGAGCATCCTCGAGTAGAGCGAGTCCACTACCCCGGCCTTCGAAGCGACCCCGGCTACCAGATTGCCTCGACCCAGATGGCGGAGCCCGGTGGAATGCTCTCGTTCGTCGTGCCGGGAGGTCAGCCTCAGGCCTTCGCGGTAGCCGCCCGCCTTCGCCTCTTCGCCCGCGCCACGAGTCTTGGCGGCCCGGAGAGCCTCGTCGAGCATCGCGCCTCGGTCGAGGGCCCCGGCACACGCGCGCCCGAGGGCCTGCTCCGCCTTTCGATTGGTCTCGAGCATCCGGAAGACCTCATCGCTGATCTGAGCCAGGCTCTCGGCGGATAGCCCGGAGCCGTCGAGCTACCTCCGTCGCCTCACCCACGACCTCATGAATGTCCATGGGTTGTGCCGCTTCAAGCTCCGCGCGTATGATCCCTCCCTCGAGCACATAAGTGTGGGAGCAGCATAGAGCAAGTCGGAGGGAAATAGAGCCGACGCCTTGCCCAAACCGCCGGGTCTTCTCTAAGACGTCGGCAAGGTCAACGAGACTGCTGTTACTTTTCGTACTCGTTCTGGAACGAGTACGAAAGGTAACACGTGGGGGACGGTGGAAGAGGTACCACGAGAGCGGAAAGGTCTACGACGTCGGAGAGTACCGGGACGGCGAGAAAACGGGCGTGTGGAAATACTACGACAAGCACGGGAAGCTGATCCGGACCAAGACTCTTTGAGCCCTGGCAGAAAGTCAAGTTCCCCTATATGCGGCTCCGTCTTGGACCGCCTAGGCAACAAGCCGGATGCGCTTGTCTCCGAAGTTCGCGATGATCTCGACCTGTCCGCCAAGGGCCTCGACGTAACGCCGTAGAGTCGACAGCCGCTTGTCGTCACGTCGCTCCGCCTGGGAAACCTCGCCCTGGGAGGTCTTCAGCCGCTCTGCCAGTTGTGCTTGCGTCACACCCACAAGTTTCCGCAATTCGCGTAGATCCATCTCCAGCAGCAGCGCATCCGTGTGCTCGCGCATGCGCTTCTGCCGCTCCGGTGACATCCTCGCCTTTAGATCCGCCCAACGCTTAGCCATAAGCCTCCTACCACGCTCCGCCATAAGTCGCCCGCTCGGGTCCTACCGCCCTGCCCCTACTTGCCCTGCTTCGTCTCCTTGAGATACGCCTCGTAGATGCTGTCCGCCTTCGGAACCATCTCTCTGCCAAGGCATCCACGATGG
>WNEY01003622.1_pt1 | contig 11626 bp, 10 predicted proteins | sample 5400531 | NCBI WGS metagenome assembly WNEY01 (sample SAMN13153338, study PRJNA577476) | soil metagenome | isolation source: 200 cm saprolite under Douglas fir tree site 1 | place: USA:California | collected 2015-04-18
CCTGCCGTGCACAGCCGACTCGGGCTCAAGCGGGAGCCCGGCCTGAGCGAGGTGCTGGTCGGGAACGCGCAGTGGCAGGATGTGGTGCAGAGCGCTCCGGATCTGATGCTCGGGAAGCTGGGGTTCGATCAGATTCTGAGCGCTCCCGGCGTGGACAACCTGAGTATCATCACCAGCGGGCATCTGCCGCCCAACCCATCTGAGTTCTTCAACTCTCAACGCATCGTGGATCTGATCGCTGCCTGTGAAGAAAACTATGATCTCGTCGTGTTCGACTGTCCACCCATCCTGCCTGTCGCCGATGCCGTGTTGGTCGGTCCCAAAGTCGACGGCGTGGTCCTGGTCTACCAAGTCGGGAAGATTGGACGGACGCCACTGCTTCGCGCGAAGACACTCCTTGAGAATGCCCAGGCCCATATCGTGGGGGTGGTGCTCAGCAACGTGAGCGCCGAATTTTCTCCTGATTACCACCAATACCAGTACTATCGCTATTCGTCCTGATCTTGGCGACTACAGGGCCTATTCTATCTCGACCTCAGTCGGTTTTCCGTCCTGCGGCCTAGCTTGAGGGTGGCGTGCGATGCAGCCTAAAGGGCTCATCATTGCGGTTCCGCTAGCCCTGGCGGGTGCGCTGTCCCTTTTCATCCTTACCAGTAACACGGCGTTCAGCCTGCGCATCATTGTAGGGATCTTATTCCTGGTGGTGGCGTTCGTCTCCACCAAGCTCAGCCTCTATCTGCTGGTTTTCTCTATGCTCCTGAGCCCTGAGTTTCTGGTCGGGGAGTTGACCGGCGGCGGTGGCGCTTCTGGTCGCGGGCTCACGCTCCGGTTCGATGATTTCCTGCTGGTCGTGATCGGGTTTGTCTGGCTCGCCAAGATGGCGATCCATAAGGGAGGCATGCCGTTCCAGCGGACCCCGCTAAACGGACCGCTCATGTTCTATATCGCCGCTGCCGGGCTGGCCACGCTCATCGGAGTGCTGGGTGGCCGTGTCAAGCCCATGAGCGGGTTCTTCTATTGGCTGAAATATTACGAGTACGTGTTCCTGTACTTCATGGTCGTCAGCGCGGTCACGACGAAGGAAGAGGCACGCGGCTTGGTGTTCGCCAGTCTGGTCACCTGTTTTGTGATCGCGCTCTTCGCGATTGCGCAGATTCCCAGCGGACAGCGGGCGTCAGCTCCATTCGAGGGGAGTGAGGGTGAACCCAACACACTGGGGGGATATCTCGTTTTCATGCTGGCGATCGTCGTTGGACTGTTGCTGACAAATGGGGCGGTCGCCACGAGATTTCCGTATCTTATCCTTCTGGTGGCTGGGAGCATTGGGCTCATGGCCACGTTGTCGCGCGCCTCGTTCTTGGCGGCAGGGGTGCTGATCCTGAGCGTCATTGGATTTCTGGCGCCGCGGAGACCGATTCTGATGACCATGGTGCTCCTGGGGATCCTTTCCGCGCCTCTGTGGGCTCCTCATGCTGTGAAGGAGCGGGTCTCATACACGTTTACCCACGAGCAGGAGGAAGGGCAGATTCGTCTGGGGGCGTTGCGAATCGATCCCTCGACGTCGGATCGGCTCCGTTCGTGGCAGCAGTCATTTGAATTATGGAAAAAATTCCCGCTCTTGGGGACAGGCGTCACGGGCGGGCCTTTTATGGATGCGATGTACCCGAGGATTTTGACAGAGACCGGTCTGATCGGGCTGGTCGCATTTTTCGTCCTTCTCTGGTCGATCTTCCGCGTAGGTATGAGGGCATATCGACAGGCGACCGATCAGTTTTCACGCGGGGTGGCCTTAGGATTTCTGCTGGGGTTTGCGGGCCTCCTGGTGCATGCCGTCGGTTCAAATGCGTTTCTCATCGTGCGGATCATGGAACCCTTCTGGCTGTTCGCGGCGTTGGTGGTCAGGGGGCTACTTATGGAGACCAGGCAGCCCCTGGCAACTGCACAACAGGTCACGTCGAAGCTCAAGCCTATAGCAGAAGGGAAGCCAGGGCGGCTGGTAGCGAGCAAGGCTATACGTCGTTAGTTGCCGAAGGCATTACGTAAGGATGCCTGACCCTTCAATGCTATCTTGTTGCACTATTCACCACTTAGCACTATTTACGGAACAAGCCGTTTGGTCGTGCGAAAGGCAGATTCTAGTGCAGTGAGGCACAGTTGAAGTGTCTCAATCAAGAGGGATGTCGAGTCAGTCCCCAGCAAAGCGGCTTCCATGAGCATAATTTCTCTCGGTCGGGTTACGACGCTGCTTTTAATGAGTCGAGCAGCGGGGTTTGTCCTGACCTTGGGAAATTCCGTAATCCTGGCCAGGGTCCTCGGAGCGGAGCGGTTGGGAGAATACGCCTATGCGATGGGTCTAGCGGCGCTTTTTGGTCTCTTTCCGAACATGGGGATCAGCACGGTTGTGACCCGAGCTATCGCCAGAGACCCCGTAGAAGGAAGCGGAGTATTTGGGGCTGCCCTTCGCGCTCAAGTGCTGCTAGCGGGGCTGGTCTTCAGCGTGATCCCTGCATTTGCAGCCTTGCTCCCAGAACAACCGGTACCGCTCATGTATGTGTGGCTGGCAGCAGCGCAGTTGGCTCTTGGAGCGCTGAGCTGGCCCTACTTGGCGGTGTTGGGTGGTCGAGCACGCTACGACTCTCTTGCAAAAGCTGAGTTGGCTACGGGAGTCGTTGGGACGACAGCTCTGCTCGTAGCCGCAGCTCTCGACGGTAGTGTGAGGGCCTTTCTCGTGGCTCATGTGATAGCTGCGGGAATCGCTGTGCTGATCGCAAGGCAAGCTGCCGCTCCTTTTCTCCCGGCGGGCGGCATGCAGACCATGACGCTGAGAACTCTTTTTCGCCAAGGAGCCCCATTTGGCGCCGGAGCAGCAGTCCAGAGCCTGTATACCCGGCTGGATATTCTTCTGCTCGGGCAGATGGCCACCACGGTTGCGTTAGGACTGTACAGCGCAGCGTACAAACCGATCAATATGGCCGTGTACTTCGGAGTCACTGCTGCAGGGACGCTCTTCCCCCTTATGGTCCAGACACCGAAAGGGAGCGCTCCCGATGCCTTCGGGAGGGTCATGCGAGGTCTTGGTGTGGCAGCGCCAGCCATGGCGCTGATTTTCAGTGGTCTTGCCACCCCCTTGCTCCAAACGCTGTACGGGGATGAGTTTGCGCCTTCCGCGCCTATCCTGATCATGCTGGCTTGGTCCGCTGCCGCGAACTGGCTCTATGCTCCGCTGGGTGTGGTTCTTCAGGCTCGTGGGTGGGAACACTGGTGGCTGGCCGGGCTGGGCGGTGGACTTGTTGTCAATTTTTTGGTGAACCTGTGGAGCATTCCGCGCTGGGGTGCCGTAGGTGCCGCGGCGGCGACACTCATATCAGAGGCAGGGCTCCTCGGCTTTTCAACGGTGCTTATCCTGCGCGAACTGTCGCACCTGCCATCCTTTCGACCCGTCCTGGGTGGGCTTGCGGCATCAGTAGCCGGCGGGGGGAGCCTGTGGTGGCTTCTGCGGGAAATCGGACCGATTCCAGCAACGCTTGGGGCGCTTATTGTCTACTGTGGTCTCCTAGTTCTCTTACGAATTGTCACATTTCAAAATGTTGCAACAGCGATGGGATGGTTCCGACAAGCAGCCTTGGAGTGGCCCCGGAGTTGAGGGAGGCGGTTGAGAGGCCTGCTTCGGTTGGCTAGGTAGCAGGTGGTGTGACCAAATGGTGATCGGAATAGACGCGGGTCCTCTTCTTGGTCATGGGGGAATCAGTGGATATGTCGGACCGTTGGTGCGGGAGCTTCTGGCTATGCCCCAAGACATCCGATACCGGTTGGTTCTTCGGATAGGGTGGCTGGCTGACCCTGCGGCCGGCTCGTTGGATGAGCTGGGGTCCGTCACTCGAATCCGTGTCCCAGATCGAGTCCTGTTCTTTTGGTGGGACCGTCTTGGAAGGGCTTTCCCGGCCTCTCGTGGTCTCTGGAAGAGCTTTGATCTGTTTCTGGCGACATGCCTGGTGGCGCCCGTGCTCTCGCGAGGGCAGGTCGTGTCGATCGTCTATGATCTCATCCCGCTGCGGTTGCCGGCGTTGTTTCCCGATCATGGGAAATTCCGAAAAAAGCTTGAGCGGCTGCTCCTTCGATCCTCCGCCGTCGTGGCGATTTCGCGCCGGACCAAGGAGGATCTGGTGGAATTGATGGGTGTTGACCCAGGGCGCGTGCATGTCATTTATCCAGGGCGGGGCAAAACTTTCCGACCGATTACGCGGCAGCAGGCGGCGGAAGTGGCGAAGCGTTACGGGGTGTTCGGACCCTATATGCTTTATGTGGGTGCGCTGGGGCCTCACAAAAACGTACCGGCGCTGTTTCAGGCGTACCAACTGGCACGTGAGGAAAGAAAAATCCCCGCCAAGCTCCTGGTCGTCGGCAATTCCCAGTGGGGGGAAGAGACGACGGCAGTCCTGCAGACTCTGCGTGTCCGGGATGATATCGTGACGCCCGGCTTCGTTCCCGCTGAGGATCTTCCGGCTTTATATGCCGGGGCAGAGCTTTTCGTCTTCCCGTCCCGGTACGAGGGATTCGGACTGCCGGTTTTGGAAGCGATGGCATGCGGAACGCCGGTAATCGTTTCCAAGGACGGAGCTCTACCTGAAGTGGCCGGCGAAGCCGGACTCTACGTGGATCCAGATGACTGCACGACTCTTGCCGACCTCATGTGCCGAGTCCTCGGGGGGCGTGACCTAAGGGCACAATTGGCTGCGGCCAGCCTGAAGCAGGCTGAGAACTTTTGCTGGACTCGCAGCGCAGGACAACTACTCGCCTTGTTGCGTGACGCGGCCGCCAATGCCTGAGGTGGAAGGAAAACGTTTTTATGATCGGGATTATTTCGAGGGCAAGACGAGGCAGAGTCCGCCCCATACACGAGGATTGATCTATCCGCTCGCTGAACGGACGGCAAAATTCCTTTACCGCCGTTACAAGCCGTTGCGAATTTTGGACATCGGGTGCGCGAAAGGATACTTGGTGGAGGCGTTTCAGGCGCAGGGCGTCCGTGCGGTATGGGGCGTGGATGTCAGCTTGTACGCGGTATCGGAGAACGATGGCGGTGCTCGACGTAGATTGATGGTAGCGGACGCTCAGGCGGGCCTTCCTCTGCGATCCATGTCCTGCGATTTGGTGACCGCGCTTGATTTGTTTGAACATTTGGCGGCTCCGAAACCTGTGCTTCGGGAGATACGGCGTGTCTTGACTGATACCGGAAGGGCGTACTTGAAGATCTGCCATCCCCGCCACCCCAATGCCTTCCGCGATCCCTCACATATCAATGTCCAGCCCTTGGCCTACTGGAAACGGACGTTCCGGCAGGAAGGGTTCGTCTGGCAGCGTGTGTATGAATCCGAGTTTGCTCCGGCACAAGGAGTCGTGGGATGGCTCAAGGCTCTGGTGAGACGCTGGCGCGAATGGGCTGTGATCGGTACGCCGGCAGACTACAAGTTCATATTATGGAAGCGGCCTGATGGACGATAAAGACCGCCAGTTTTGGGACTCGTACTGGGTTGATCAGCGGTCTACGTTGACCGCCCGGACTATGACCCAGATCCTTGATCGGATCAAACTGGGGTATCTGCGGTCGATACTTCCTCAGACTGGACGGATTCTTGAGGTAGGAGCCGGATCCGGTCGGCTCTCTTGTTTTCTGGCGATAGAGGGGTACCAGACAGCGTGTCTCGATTATTCCATGGAAGCCTTGAGAGCCGCTCGGGCTAATTATTCCGCCGCAAATGTCGGCGGGTGGTTTGCGGTCGGAGACGGATTGAAGCTACCGGTGCGCGACGAGTGCTTCGATGTGGTCCTTTCGACTGGATTGTTAGAACATTTCCCGGACCCCGCTCCGATTGTCTTTGAGATGGTCCGCGCTCTGAAACCTGGCGGGCTCTTCTACTCCGATATCGTTCCACGTAAGTTTTCTCTCTTTCGATCGCTTGATTGGATCGGCCGGATGAAGCGTGCGCTGACTCCTGGCAGCATACAGCCGGCTACGTTTTACGAACGGGCCTTCACGTCTCAAGAGATCCTGGACCTTCTGGGGAATTGCGGGTTGGCTAATGCCCGAGTCTTTCCCGCCGGGGTGGTGCCTCCCTATATCCCATTGCTGTATCGGTCCCAACGATTTCGGGAAGCGCAGGTTCGGTTGGTAGAGCGGACCCAGGGATTGTGGAAAAGCTGCGATGGCACATTTCTGGCCGAATGGCTCGGATTTTACTATTTTGCATGGGCGACGAAGGGTACGTGATGGCTTCCCTCGGATTTCTTTATGAAAGGACCTATGTCTGAACTCGAACCGGCAGGCACGTACCGCCCCCAATATCATTTCCGATGGCGTGGCATGACCCGCCTTCTTGATCGATTCCCGGGCCTGAAAGCTCGCCTCGCGGATTGGGCTCGCAGGCTGCTCAAGCATGTCTTTGAGCCCAGTCTGGTGACGACCGAGCGGGTCATCGAATATCCCTTCGTCTTCCAGCACCTCGATGGCATGACGGGTCCAATACTGGACATCGGGTGTTGTCATAGTCGGCTCCCGATCGCAATGGCCTCACGCGGATTGCAGACCGTCGGTCTGGATTTTAATCCGTATCCCTTCAGGCATCCGAACCTTCTGGCCGTGTGCGGGGATGCCATGCGATTGCCTTTCGCTGAGGGAAGTTTCGGGGTGGTCGTGGCCATCTCTGTGATAGAACATATCGGCATTGGACATTATGGTGATCCTTCAGCCGGTTCTGGTGATTGCGAAACAGTGTGTGAGATCGCACGGGTGCTGAGGTCCGGTGGAAGGGTTCTGATCACGGTCCCATTCGGCCTTGGCATGACCAACGACTGGATGCGCACATACGATTCCCCAGGCCTTGTTAGACTATTGGCGCCATTACAGACGGACCGAGTTGAATTTGCCGTGAGTCGGAACGGCGTGTGGACTCCATCAACCGAGGCAGAGGCGGCCGCCGTAAGCTGGAACGGACCCGACCGCGCCGTCGCCCTGGTTGTTGCGACGAAGCCATGACTTTTGAACTAGGCAGACAGGCGCGCATACTCTATCTCGCGCCCAACCCTCCATCGCCCAGGATGGGTGGCGGTTCGCTCCGGATGCATCACATGGTTCGGTATTTGGGTGAACGCTTTGACCTCGATCTTGTCGCGCCTGTAGGAGAGGGGGTCGAGGAGGCCGAGAATCTACTGGGGAAATTCTGCTCCGAGATGGATTTCGTAACTCCAAGTCCTGGCAGTGTGCTGCGTCGGGTCTTTCGCGTCAGCCCATATGTAAAGGACCCGGCGCTGGCAACGGCAGTCCGGCGGCGCATGGAGACCAAGGCGTATGCGGCGGTGCAGGTCGAGAAGCCGGCGATGTTGCCGTACTTGCCATACGGGTTGCGGATTCCCATCGTGCTGGATACCTGGGCGTATGGCTTGGCAGGGCCTCTGCGTGCACTGCGACATGAAGCAGGGTTCCTGACCCGTGCGCGAAATCTCCTACAAGTCATTCGTTTCGGTATGTTTGACGCCTTTTGTTGGCCCCCCACGTCATGCATCCTGGTAGTTTCGGAGCAGGACCGAATCCGCTGCCAACGCGCACGGCCTGAGCGGCGGGTGCTGGTTGTCCCGAACGGGATCGACTGTGCTGCTATCAAACCGAAGGTATCAGTCCCTGAAAGTCCGCCGGTTATCCTCTTCACTGGGGACATGGGCTTCGCTCCCAATGTAGACGCCGCGATCTTGTTAGCTTCCCGCCTGTTCCCAGAAATTCGAAGAGTCCATCCCGATGCGGAACTGCACCTTGTGGGACGAAACCCGGACCCGCGACTCCGATGTCTATCTAGATCAAGCTCAGGCATAACAGTGACCGGTGCAGTGGAGGATATGGTCCCTTATCTCCATGCAGCGACTGTGTATGTGGCGCCGCACTTCACGGGCGCGGGTACCCGAACAAAGCTTCTGGAAGCGATGGCTGCGGGGGTCGCCATCGTGACCACCAGCATCGGCATTGAGGGTATTGATGCCTCCCATGATCAGGAAGTCGTGATCGCGAACGATATTCCCTCTCTCGTCGCGGCTGTGCTTCGCCTGTGCGGAAATCCGCATACGCGCATCAGTTTGGGGACTGCGGCCCGTCGCTTGACGGAGAAACGGTATGACTGGCGACGCTGCTTAGCGCCACTTGATATCCTTTACGCAGGGCTGCTGTCCAAGAAGGCCGGATCATGCTGAGCGTTTCAGTCGTCGTGCCGATTCTCAACGCGATCCGCACACTACCATCCTGCCTCGCGGCCATTGAACGGTTAGACCCCAAGCCGCTGGAGATCGTCTTAGTGGATAACGGCTCCACTGACGGCACGCTTACTGCCCTTCGTGAATTTGCACGAGACCAGAGGTCCTTTGATGTGAAGGTACTCGAAGAGCCTCGACGAGGAGCCGCAGCCGCTCGCAATGCGGGATTCCACGCCGCTAAGGGTGATGTGATCGTATTCATTGATTCCGATTGCGCGCCGGACCCTACCTGGCTCAGCTATCTCATTGAACCCTTTAGGGATCCACGAGTTGGCGCCGTAGCTGGTCGAGTGGTTGCCGCCCCTGCCGCTTCAACCATGGAGCTGTTCAGTGCTCTCTACACGCTTCAGTTGCCGAACCGACCGGCACGCGCTAGGGAGTGGACTCCGTGGGAAGGAGGCTATGTCACGGCAAATTTCGCAGTCCGACGCTCTCTATTAATGGAGCTCAACGGGATTGACGAAAACAGTGTGGGGGGAACCGCTGCGGGATCGGATTACGAACTTTGTGCGCGTCTCTACGCAGCAAGCTTCGAAATCGTTTACCTTCCTGAAGCTACAGTTCTCCATTATCACCGAACAACTTTGCCAGGTATGGTGCGGCAGGCCTTTGATTATGGCCAGAGCCATGCCTACTTGATCAGCCGTAAACTCACACGTGGTCTGTGGGTTGATCTGCCGATGCATCCATTCTCATGGAAGGAATGTCCCGTACATGCCTGGCTGGATCTGTCTTCTGCAGATAAAAAGGTGCTGGCGGTGATCGTTCTTGCGGTCCTGTATGGACCGGCGCTTCTCTTCTTGATTCCATACGCTGTGTGGCTTGTGGTGATCACAAGCAGGCGGGCCATGGGATCTGGCTCGGCTGTTAGCCTGAGGGGGGGCGTCGCACTAGCCGGACTGCTGCTCTTGAAATCATTCGCCATGACTTGGGGACGATGGTGGGGATCGGTGAAGTATGGCGCCCTCTGTCTTTGATCCAAGCAGGCTTTCCATCGTCATCTGCACGAAGGACCGGCCGGCTGATCTCGCGCGTGCCATCGCATCAATCCGGGCGTCCGGCGACACCGGACGCACGGCGGAGATCGTCGTGGTGGAAGAAGCCGACGCTCCGCGTGAAATTCCTGGGGTCCGATATGTGGGTCTCCCTCGATCTGGACGAGGCTTCGGGTATACCCGTAACACCGGCGTTCGGGAAGCCCACGGTGAAGTGATTCTCTTCATCGATGACGACTGCTTAGCGGAGCAAGGCTGGGCCGAGGCCCTTTGTCAGCCGTTCCTCGCGGGACCGCACGTTGTGGGAGTCGCCGGCGCAGTTCTTGTCAAGGATTGTGGGCTGATCGGTTATGCAGAGAACATTCTGGGTTTCCCCGGCGGAGGCCTTCGATACCTGCATGATGCCAAAGGGCAAGTCGCCCCGACGCGATACCTGTCAACCTGCAATTGCGCGTACCGGCGCAAGACCGTGCTTGAAGCAGGAGGCTTTTTAGAACACGCACGTCTGGGTGGTGAGGACTTTCTGTTGGCCGAACGCGTCACTAGGTTGGGATCCTGTGTCTATGCGCCCAAGGCTATCGTGTACCATCGACCGAGGGGAAGGCTGGGGGCGATCTTTCGGTGGTTCGTGCGCCGCGGACAGAGCGAGATCGGGCTTTTCAGGGCTACGACCGATCGTGGGCAGTTCGCTTGGTATCTCATTCGGAGTTCCTGGACTCTGCGCATACTGGTTTTGCTTTTAGTCCTCGTCCGCTGGCCAAGCGTTGTTGTGTTTGTCCCCGCTGGTGCCCTGGTTTACTATGCGGCACTACTTTGGCGGTTCAGGTTCGCGCGGCGCTATCCTACCCATCGACGAGCGTGGTGGCTGGTCCCGCTCGTCAAATTCACCATGGATCTGGGAACAGAGGTTGGCCGTTGGAAAGAGGTGGCCGCCTGGTGGCGTCTATGAGCAAACCCGTGACCGTGCTGGTGGTGTCAAACCATGGCGACATCGTGGGTGGGGGAGAGATCAGCTTGCTTGCGCTGCTCATGAACCTGGACAGGTCGCAGTGGGCCCCCATCGTCGTGGTGCCCACAGAGGGGGAAGTGGCCAGTCGCTGCCGTCAGATAGGAATCGTCACACACGTGATTCCGCTTCCTGGGCTGCGCCGACCTGGTTTAGCGGTGGTCCGGAGCGTCGCCAAACTCACGCGTTTGATCCGGCAGACAGGCGCAAGTCTCCTGCATGCCAACGGATCGCGCGCGATGTTTTATGGGGGGTTGGCTGGACGCCTCGGTGGACAACCCGTGATCTGGCATGTCCGCGTCGCCGACCACGACTACCTTTTTGACCGGTTCCTTGCCAAGCTGGCCCGTCTCATCATTGTCAATTCACAGGCGGTAGGAAAGCGTTTTGCCTGGGCGCCGCCTTTGAAGATCCGGTGCGTCTACAACGGTGTGGACCTCTCCAAGTTTGGCCCGCATGCTCCACCGGACCACCTTCGTCAGTCTCTGGGCCTTCCCGATAGTGGACCAATGATCGCAAGCGTAGGGCGATTTGTTCCGTTTAAGGGATACCGATACCTTCTAGAGGCTGCCCGCCTTGTCCATCACGTCATACCTAAGTGCCATTGGGTTCTTGTTGGCGAGGGCGAATTACGAGGGGAATTGGAACAAGGTTGTCGACGCCTTGGCATGGACAAGTATGTCCACTTTACAGGTTGGCGTGAAGATGTGGCGGATATCCTCGCACTGTGCGATCTCTTTGTTCTCCCTTCACTGAGCGAGCATTTCGGACGGGTGCTGATCGAGGCAATGGCGATGGCGAAAGCAGTCGTTGCGACTTCCGCTGGGGGAGTCCCAGAGATCGTGCTTGACAGAGAAACAGGTTTCCTGGTGCCGCCTGCCGAGGCTGAACCTTTAGGCCAAGCAGTTCTGTCTCTCTTGAACAATCCCCAATCGGCGGCGGCGCTCGGAGCTGCAGGAAGACGCAGAGCGGAAGCGCACTTCAGCATAAAGCGTCATGTGGAGGCGGTCAAGTCGCTCTACAGGGAGGCTATGGAGGGAAGACGGTAGTGGCATGAGCTCACGACCGCGATCTGTGCTGTGGGTTCTCTTAGTTCTGGGCGCTCTGGCTACTGTGGCGCTGGCCGCGGGCGCCATCGCTGAATGGGTGCCATGGCCCAGCCCGTTCAAACGACAGTTGGCTGCCACGACACTGCAGTTTATCGTGTTGACGCTGGCCGGTGGTGTCTTGACGGGGTGGTGGGTGGGGCGCACGAACTGGCCGATCGGCGCGGTGTCGCCCCGCGCAATGTGGATTGCGGTCCTCGCTGGGATCACGGTCTATGCCGGCG
>WNEY01003623.1_pt1 | contig 11622 bp, 9 predicted proteins | sample 5400531 | NCBI WGS metagenome assembly WNEY01 (sample SAMN13153338, study PRJNA577476) | soil metagenome | isolation source: 200 cm saprolite under Douglas fir tree site 1 | place: USA:California | collected 2015-04-18
TCCACCGACACCTATGACACCATCGACTGGCTCGTGAAAAACATTCCGGAGAGCAACGGCAAGGTCGGCATCCTGGGCATTTCCTACGACGGTTTCTTGCCCTTGATGGCCCTCGTCAATCCGCATCCGGCGCTCAAGGTCTCCGTGCCGATGAACCCCATGGTCGATGGCTGGATGGGCGACGACTGGTTCCACTATGGCGCCTTCCGTGAACAGAACATGTCTTACATCTACGAACAGGAGGCCACCCGCGACAACAAGGCCAAGTGGTGGACCAGCTACTTTGACGACTATGATTTGTTCCTGCAGGCGGGATCCGCAGGCGAACTCGGGCGGCGGCACGGCCTGGAACAAGTCGGCTTCTGGCGCAAGCTTATGGAACACCCCAGCTATGACGCCTTTTGGCGCGACCAGGCGATGGACCGGGTGCTGGCCGCACAACCCCTGAAAGTCCCGGTGATGCTGGTGCACAGCCTCTGGGACCAGGAGGACATTTACGGCGCAATCGCGGTCTACAAGGCGATCAAGCCGAAGGACGCGGGCAACGACAAAGTATTCCTGGTCATGGGTCCTTGGCATCACGGCCAGGAGATCGACGACGGCAGCACGCTCGGGGCCTTGAAGTTCAATAGCGATACGGCGCTCTATTTCCGCCGGGAGATCCTGCGGCCATTTCTGGACCGGTACCTCAAAGATGGCGCCCCCCAGGCCGAAGTGCCGCCCGTCTCGGCGTATGAAACCGGCACGAACACCTGGCGCCGCCTGCCCGCCTGGCCCGCGGGCTGCGCTGGCGGCTGCACCATCCGGCCTACGGCCCTGTATTTGACCGCCGGCCTGAAGTTGAGCTTCGCTTCAGCGAAACCCGGCGATGCGGCCTTTGATGAATATATCTCCGACCCTGCCAAGCCCGTCCCTTACCGCGCCCGGCCCATTCAGCCCATGGGCTACAGCAACGGCCTGACGTGGTCGCAATGGCTCGTGGATGATCAGCGGGAAGCGTCCGGCCGCCCGGATGTAGTGGTTTACGTCTCCGATGTCTTGGGTGCGCCGGTGAAGATCAGCGGGCAACCCGTCGCGAATCTGATCGCCTCCACCTCCGGCACGGATTCCGACTGGGTGGTCAAGGTGATTGACGTTTATCCCGACGAAGTGGCCGGGCAGCCGTCCCTGGGCGGCTACCAGTTGATGGTGTCCGCCGACATCTTCCGCGGCCGCTATCGCGAGAGCCTGGAGACGGCCAAACCCATCGCGCCGGACAAGCCCTTGCTCTACCGCTTCGCCCTGCCTACGGCAAATCATGTTTTCCTGCCCGGCCACCGGATCATGGTGCAGATCCAGTCAAGCTGGTTCCCGCTCTACGATCGCAATCCGCAGACTTTTGTTCCGAATATTCTCTGGGCCAAGCCGGGGGATTACCGGAAGGCCGTGCAGCGTCTTTACCATGCGCCCGGCCAGGTGAGCTTCATCGAACTGCCCCTGGTCGCGACGCCTTGAGCGGACCTGCTCGACACTGGGAGGTCGATCCGGTCATCGGAGGATGCGCAGTCGAACCTAGCTTCGGCGAAAACGTTCCCCTTTGCTTGGTGAGCGTAGAACTTCGTTCCGAATTCCCGCACCAGCCCCGCCTCTTCTTTCCGCGCCTTCCGGTAAAGCAGACTTGCCACACCCGAAGCCGCCCACGGCGAACATCTGACCGAAGAAGAAGCCTAGCGCTATTTCTTATCCTCGTTGTACAGGCTCGGCACTTTCCTGAGCGTTAGCGAAGGACCGCTGCACCGCTGTCGCGGCAGGATTGCGACCAGGCACAATCCTGATTACTAGTGCGTGGAATTCTTACTCAAATCATCGAACCAGCCCATGAAGAAGGTGGTATGGTCAGAGTCAGTTTGTTGGTGCCCCCAGCGCCCGTAGACAACAAACGTTTAGATCGCGGCTTGTCCGGCCCAGCGCCACGGAAGCGTCTTCTAAATGGAGATCAGCACATGCGCATTCTGCTGTACAACCCCGACAATGGTGTCACACGTAATTTCATGCCCCATCTTTGGATGTTTCTGCTCCAGGCCTTGACCCCTGCCGGCCACGAAGTGGTGCTGATCGACGGCAACGCACAGCCAATGGATGAAGCCGGCATCGCCCGTTACGTGCGTGAACAGAACATCGGACTGGTGGGGATCGGCGCGATGACCCGCATGATCGCCAAAGCCTACCGCATGGCCGATGCGATCCGTGCCGTTGGTGTGCCGGTCGTGATGGGCGGACCACACGTTACGGAAGAGGCCGACGAAGCCCTCGGTCGAAACGGCGGGCCGCGCCATGCCGACGCCGTGGCTCTCGGTGAAGCCGATGAAACCTGGCCAAAGATCGTAGAGGATGCCGCACGCGGCCAACTCAAGGATATCTACGCTCCGGTGGATGACTTTGGCCAGGAACGCAAACCCAGTCTCAAGCAATATCCGGCGATTCCGTGGGACAAAATAAATCTCGACCAGTTTAATTTGGTTCCAAAGACGGCCCGGCACACGCTCCAGCGTATCGGCGAGGGCTGGGGCACATTTCGCATCATTCCGATGGAGTCTGGGCGCGGCTGTCCTTATGGTTGCGAATTCTGCACGGTGACCGGCTTTTTTGGCGACTCCATCCGCTTTCGCAGCAACGAAAGCGTGGTAAATGAGCTGCTTCTCTTGAAAGCCCGGGCCAAGAACGAGGGCGGCCAGATCGCCGTATTCTTCATTGACGATAATTTCGCCATCAACATCAAACGCACGAAATCCCTGTTGCGCGACATTATCGCTGCCGGTGCCCAGGTCCACTGGGTCGCGCAGATCAGCGCCAATCTTTTGCGCGATGAGGAACTCGTGGACCTCATTGCCGCCTCCGGCGGCAAGTGGGTCTTTATCGGCATGGAGTCCATCGACCCTACAAACCTTGCCGATGTGAACAAGGGGTTCAATAAGCCGGGTGAATATGCCGCCGTGCTCCAGAGGCTCGCACAGCGCAACGTTTATGCCATCACTTCCTTTATTTTCGGCATGGACAACGATACCGTAGGTGTCGCGGAGCGCACCATGAAAGAGATTCGCACTTGGCCGGCGGGGCTGCCCATTTTTGGCTTGCTCACTCCTCTGCCCGCGACGCCGCTTTACAAAAGGCTGGAGGCCGCCGGGCGATTGACGCGCCCGAAGCACTGGCAGGAGTTTATCCCGTTTGAGATGGCCCACACGCCGCTGAAGATGACCATTGAGGAAGCTCATGCCGAGGTGAAAGCTGCGTGGGCTCGTTCGTATAGCCCGGAAGCCATGGCTCAAGCCGTCGATTCCCTCAAGGACAAGCCGCTGGGCTATCGGATAAACATTTTCATCGCCCGAATGTGTTTCCGGGGAATCTATTTCCCGCAGATGGGGCCTCTGTCATGGCTGAAATTGATTTTTCAAAATCGCTATACCATTTCCAGCCTGGTCAAAGAGGGTTTCTCCACCTGGCGCGGCCGTCCGATTGGTCCTGTGGTCAATGAAAGCCTCGGAACTGGAGTTGGTGGAACGTAACAGCTGTGTGCCACGGCAAACTTCTTGTTCTTCTAGATCAACTTCCAGACCCGTGCTGACCACAGAGTCGCCGCACGCCCTCAGCGTTAGGTCTTTTCTCGTCCAATCCCGCCGTCCGTTCCGCGCTCTATCGTTATGACACGCAAGCCCGTCCAAATTGTCTATTACGCTGCACAATTGGGGGGCTGTTTTTGTCTCGAAAGAAGGCGCACACTCTTTTCCATGAAAACCAACAAGCCCGCAAATTACGGCCCGCAAACAAAAGCCATTCACGAGGGCGAACCCAATCGCCGCGGCGTCAATGGCCCGATTGTGACGGAAATCATCCGCTCTTCCACGTTCACTTTTTCTTCCACGGAAGAAATGAAGCTGTGGGCCGAAGGCAAAAACAAAGCCTACATCTACACGCGCTACGGCAATCCCACGCTCTCCGTCGCGGAGAAAAAAATCGCCGCGCTCGAGGGCGCGGAAGCGGCCGTGGTCACTTCCTCCGGCATGTCCGCCATCTCTTCCGCGCTGCTCGCCGCGCTGAAATCCGGCGATGAACTCATTTCCACGGCGCAGCTGTACGGCGGCTCTTACCGGCTCATGCGCGACGTTTTTCCCGGCATGGGCATCACCGTCCGCCACGTCGGCACCGATCTTGCCGGCATGGAAAACCTCGTCACGCCGCGGACGAAAGCTCTCTACGTGGAGACGCCGACAAATCCCACGCTCCGCCTCGTTGATACCCACAACGCCGTGGCGTTCGCCAAAAAACACAAGCTCGTCTCCATCATTGACAACACCTTCGCTACGCCGGTTTTGCAAAATCCCATCGCCCTCGGCTACGACATGGTCGTGCACAGCGCCACGAAAGCCCTCGCCGGGCACTCCGACCTCATCGCCGGCGTCGCCGCCGGCAGCGCGGATTGGATGAAGAAAGTCCGCCACATGATCATTTATCTCGGTGGCTCGATGGATCCCGGCGCCGCGTATCTCCTCATTCGCGGCATCAAGACGCTCGGCGTGCGCGTGGAGCGGCAGTGCGAAAACGCCATGGCGGCCGCGATATTCCTGGAAAAACATCCGAAAGTCGCGCGGGTGCATTATCCCGGCCTGGCCTCGCATCCGGATCACAAGCTCGCGTGCAAACAGATGCGCGGCTTCGGCGGCATGCTGGCGTTTGACATGAAGGCCGGGCTGCCAGCGGCGCGGCGCTTCTGCGATCGCGTGCGCCTGTTTCTCCTGGCGGCGAGCTTGGGGGGAGTCGAATCGCTGGTCATTCTCCCGATTTACACTTCGCACTACAACATGACGGAAGAAGAATTGCGCCGCGCGGGGGTGAGCCCCGGCACAGTGCGCGTCTCGATTGGATTGGAAGACAAAGAAGACTTGATTGAAGATCTGAAACAGGCGCTCGCCTAGGCCCGGCCAATCCCCGGGGAACGAATCCGCGAACGAAGGGATTTATTTCGCTGCAGCGGGAATGGGATCCGCCCAGTCTTCCTGTGCGGGAAGCAGTGATTTCACAATGTCTTCCATCTCGTGGGCGCTCTTCACGTGCTCGGGGTAGTTGTGGACCGTGATGTCGAACGCCAGGCCGTTTTTGGCGCGGACCTCCTGCAGTTCTTCCTGCAGCCGCACCGCGATGCGCTTTGCGCTCAAAACATCGGTTTCGGGAAGGACCAGGGCAAACATGTCGGTCGCGAGGCGGTAGATCGAATCCGACGGCCGCAGCTTACGGGACATGGCTTTTGCGGAATCGCTCCAGGCCGAGCTGTTTTCCTCATCCTTTGCCGGGCCGGTGAGGGGCTTCGCCTTCGCGAGCAGCAGAGAAAGTGTCCGCTGCATCGTCAGCGCCCGGCGGTATTCCATGGTGAGTCGATCCCAGAAGTGATTGATGTCGGGCATGGAATGCAGTTGATCCACGCTGGCCTGATGCTGCAACTCGACGTTGCGCTCCAGTTCGGCCAAGATCTGCTGCTTCAATTGCCGCACGGTCCGCTGGCGGTCCAACAGGTAGCCCACAAAAAGCACCGTCAGCGCGCAAAACCCGAAAAAGGCGACGCGCAGCGTCCACTTGTTCCCTTCGGGATGGACGAACACGAGCGGATACATGAATGCCGCCAGGCCGCTGCCGAGCACAAGCACAAAAATGGCCGCGAGAATCGTGAGCTGCAGCTCGTGCCGTTCGAGATGATCCAATTGCTTGCGATCCAGAGTCCCCATAGCGCACCGAAAGGCGACCGGGAAGCGATCGTCTTGAGCGGCGACCGCGAGGCGAGTCGACTTTTCCAACTCCTGGTCATCGGCGGTCCCCTCCGAAAAACGGGACTTGCCGCCGGATTCCATCCTATCGTCCGCTGCGGAACTGCCCGGCACAATGGGCATACGGTACTGTGTAGCGCAAATGCTACTGTCCGTTTTTGGAGAGGAGGCGACAGCAAAAGTGGAAAGGGGGGAAAGTAGGATAAGCGGCCCGTAACCTCACGAACTGCGGAACACCTCGGTCGCCGTAGGGGCGCCGCAAACAAAACGGGCAGCACACCGGAGTGCACCGCCCGTAGTGTCTTATTGTGAAGTGAAGCTGACCCCGGTGCGACCGGGATCAACCGTCAATTAGAGGGGCTGTACGTTCGAGGCCTGCAAGCCCTTGGGGCCCTTGGTGACTTCGAATTCAACCGCCTGGCCATCGTTCAACGACTTATAGCCATCAGACATAATCGCGGAGAAATGGACGAAAACGTCCTCCCCGCTCTGGCGCTGGATGAACCCAAAGCCCTTGCTGGCATTGAACCACTTCACTGTTCCTTGTTCTTTACTCACTGCTTTACTCTTTTCCGGGCCGCTGCGCGGCCGCACTACATTAAGCTATCTGATGCCTCAAGTCCCGAGCCCCTCTACAGAGCTGCGGCCGTCTTCAAGCTTCGTTTTACCCGCCCGCAAAGCAGGCGGCCAAAACAAAAAGGGCCGCAAGTGTGACCTTGCGACCGCTTTACAAACCCAAAGGCGATACAAGAGCAACAAACGCAAATACAGATTAACACGGTTTTCCTGTTTCTCCAAATGGTTTCTTTTGGGGTGCGGGACAAGTCACGGGGAGAGGGTGCGCCGTGGCTCGGGGGAGGGGCAATTGCCCTAACTTGCTTTGCTTCTCCGGGACGGGATCCCCCCGTTCTCCAGTGCGAATCAACTCTTGCGCGTGAAGTGAAACACTTCGGTGTGGGCCACTTTACCGTTCTCCATCCAGCTCCATTGCTGCGTGAAGTGAGCGTGGTCCTGCAGCGTAACTACCAGCTTTCCCATGTGGCCCGCGGCGGGGCTGTCCAGATTTGTCGCGCGCACGAAATCAAACGAGAACTGCTTTGTGGCAGCCGTGACCGGCGCGGTCTGCATTTGTGGCTGGTTCCCGGTGTTGCAGTAGTGCGTCACCGCGAGGCGGTCGCCATCCGAGGAGTACATCGTCACCATCTCGACATCCCCCATCGGATGAAGGCGTTCCATCAGCGCCGTGCCGTTCGAAGCGATCTGATATTCCACGTGAACGGGCTTTCCCTCAGCATTGAGGCCTTCCCATTCGCCGGCCAGGGACTTCAATTGCTCGAAGCCTGGGTTGGTCCTGGGTTTCGGCATCTCCTGCGCAAAAACCATCGCGGCAGACGCGGCCAGCAAAACTGCCACACTGGCAATGGAAAAGCATGCAAACTTGCGATTCATGGTGTCCTTCCTTTCCAATCCATCAAATTTTGACTTAGTTGACCTTGAAAAAATCAGAGAATTCCCTCCAGAGTGTTGAAGGTCCCGTGCCCGCCGGAGTTGTGGCGCTCGCGGATCGTCTGGCGCTCTTGCAGGCGCAATGCGGGGCCCAGCTGAGCCGGTCCCGCCCGGGCGCACGTCCAGCTCAGTGTAGCGCACATCATGAGTTACCTCATCGCGAGCCATCCACTGTTCTAATTTTTCGCGCTCAATCCAGGCCTGGAAGAGGCGCTCGCGCGGCGTCGCAAACGTGCGCTGGGTTTGGAGCGTGAATTCCGGGGTTTGCTTGGCGGACGAGCCTCGGGAAGTGCAGCGGTGCTTAGCGTGTGCCGTCTTTGAGGTCCAGCACGATCTTCAAGATTTCTTCGGCCAGGAGGTTGGTGTTCACGTTGTCTATGTTGGCCAAGACCACCACGCCGGCGCGGCGGCCGGCCACGATCAGGAAGGCGGTGTCCGTACCCTGTTGTCCTCCAGAATGGCCCGCGGTTCGAAGACCAAACTTTTGCGCGACGAACCACCCTAGTGCGTAATGGCTTGGTTTGCCCTCTGTGGGCTGGGCAACGGTCCACATGAGGTCGCGCGTGGAGCGCCGCAGCAGTTTATCCGCAAGAATGGCGGCTTCGAACCGTGCAAGGTCGTCCGCAGAAGAGATCAGGCCGCCCCCCGGAATCTTGTAGCTGGAGTCCAGGACGCCGGCGTTGCGGACCAGGCCGGATTTGTCTTTGTGATACCAGCGTGTGCGGTGTGGAATGATCGCGAAAAAATTGTCGGCCTGCGTCTGGTGCATCTCCACGGGGTTGAAAATATTTTCCCGCACATAGTCCATGTATTTCTGTGAAGCGGCGCCTTCCACGACGCAACCGAGGAGCGTGTAGCCGTAGGTCGAATAATTGAATTTCGTGCCGGGCTTCGCAACCAGCGGGTCTGCGGCAAACAATTGCAGGGATTCTTCCATGCTGGCGAAATGCTTGGCGCTGTCGTCGGGAACGTCACCTTTTCCATCGGGGTTGTAATGCCGGATCCCGCCGAGATGGCCGAGCAATTGACGCGACGTGATGGGCCATTCTTTTTGTGGAAACGCTGGACAGTATTTCTGGACGGGCGCATCCAGGTCCAGTTTGTTCCGTTCCCAGAGTTGCAGAAGGGCCGTCGCGGTAATCGGTTTGGAGACCGATCCCAGGCGGAACAGCGTGGACGAAGTCGCCGGGACGGAATTTTCCAGATCCGCCATGCCGAATCCGGCGGACCACACCGGTTCTCCTTCCAGGACGACCGCCGCGCCAATCCCGGGGACGCTGTTGGCGGACATGAAAGTTGACACCGCCTTTTCAATTTCGCCGCGTTTTTCTGGAGAAAGGCCCTTCTGCTGTGCAGCAGCCGTGGCCGCCCCCGAGAGTACGAGGAGCACGCCGTAGAAAAAATTTCGGAGCGGATTACGACGGGCCAAGAGTCCAAGAGTCGTCAATGCAGCACCTCGGACGCGAGTGTAGCGCAAAGCTTCAGCCGCGGAAATGCCGGCGAAGAGGAGTCCGCGGTGTACCGAGAGCGTCACCCCCGGCCGCCCGGAAAGCGTTGACCTGGATGCGAGGCGCTCTCTACCATGGAGAGATGAAGAAACAGCTGTTCATCGCGGCCAGTAGCCTTCTTCTGGCGGCGGGCCTGCCGGGCTGTGAGGATGCGGGAAAAAGGCCCGTCCAGGCACGTGTTCCTGCCCTCTCGCCGGTGGCAGCAGCCAAGGCGCAGGCTCCGCCGACCCTGCCGGCCTTGCCGCTGACGCACCCTTCGGCCCACCCGCTCGTCTCGCTGCTCGCGCCGCCCCCTCGCGGAAAAGACCTTTTGATCCGGCTGGTTCAGGAACGGTTTGCTTCCGGGGAGCAGAATTTCAAAGCCGGCCACCTGGAATCCGCGCGCAAGGATTTTGACGAGGCCGTGGACTGGCTGCTGGAGAGCGGCTATGACCTGGATAGTGATCCCCGGCTGAGCGAACTGTTTCATCACGTGGTGGACACGGTCTACACCTACGAGTTGCAGGCTTTCCGTGCCGGCGATGGTTTCAGCGAAGCTCACGCGGTGCCCGCGCCGATCGACGAGGTCGCGGTGATGACCTTTCCGGTGGACCCGCGGCTGAAAGAGCGCGCCGAAGAGGCGGCCAGGAACATTTCCCACGACATTCCGCTCACGGTAAACGACGAAGTCCTCTCCTTTCTGAACTTCTTTCAAACCCCGCGCGGCCGCGTCATCGTGGAAACCGGCCTGCGCCGCGCCGGCCGCTACCGTGAGATGATTTCGCGCGTTTTGCAGGAAGAGGGCATGCCCCAGGACCTGATTTATCTGGCGCAAGCCGAAAGCGCCTTCCAGCCGCTGGCCCTTTCCCGCGCGGGCGCCCGAGGCATCTGGCAGTTCGTGGCCTACCGCGGCCAGCAATATGGACTCCGGCACACCTGGTGGATTGATGAGCGGCAGGACCCGGAAAAGGCCACGCACGCCGCCGCGCAGCACTTGCGCGATCTCTACGGGCTCTTTGGAGACTGGTATCTGGCGATAGCCGCCTACAACTGCGGCCCCGGCAACGTCCAGAAGGGCATCGAGCGCACCGGCTATGCGGATTTTTGGGAACTCTACAAGCGCAACGTGCTCCCGCGCGAAACGAAAAACTATGTACCCATTATCATCGCCCTCACGCTGATTGCCAAAGACGCGGCGCACTACAACATCCAGGTCGAACCCGAAGCGCTGGAGCCGACCGACGTCGTGAAGCCCGGCCGCGCCATCGATTTGCGTCTCGTGGCGGAAACCATCGACGTGAACGTGGAGACACTGCGTTCGCTGAATCCTGCTCTGCTCCGTTTGGCGACTCCCGACGATCCTGGTTTTAAACTGCACCTGCCGCAGGGCAGCGCGGAAAAATTTTCCGCCGAGATCGCGGTCATTCCTCCGGACAAGTGGGTCAGTTGGCGCCGCCACCGCGTGGAAGCCGGCGAAACGCTGACGTCCATCGCGAAAAAGTACCGCGTCACACCCGCATCCATCGCCGATGCCAACAACCTGGAACGCAGCGCGGCGCTGGATGCGGGAGAAAAGCTGATCATTCCCGCAACGCAGCCGCAGTCGGAAACCAAGCGGAGGCTGGTGAGTTACCGGGTGCGCCGGGGCGATACCCTGGGGGGGATCGCGGACCGTTTCAGCGTGAATGCCGAAGACGTCCGCAAGTGGAACCGCTTGAAGTCCGGCCGGGTGAGTCGTGGCATGGTGCTGCGCATCTACACCCTCGGCGGCCTTCCGGAAGGATCTTCCGGGCGAACACGTTCCCGGTCGACCAAGAAGAGCCAGCACCCGGTAGCGGGTGACGGCCCGGGCAAGGCCATCGTGGTAAACCGCGATTAACGCATTTATTCTAAACAGCTTAGCGCCGTGCAACCGGCGGCTTCCGGCGGTCTGCTTTCCCTTCCCTTTTGCCTTTCCCCGGCGCGCGCTCGATCCTTTGAAGAGAACACTGCAGAACGCTTGACAACTCCCAGCGAGTACGGTAACAACGGCGCAAGGGCGGGGTGGTGTTTTTTGGAGCTCCGGCCGGAGCAGCGACCCACGGACCCTTTCTCGAGGGGCCCGGAGATTCCCGCGGGGGAGGACGGAATGGATTTTGAGAAGGACAATTTCGAAGACGACAACGAGCTGTCACGGCTGGAAAACGACGAAGAGCTTGGCGGCGAGACGGAAGAGATCGTCGAAGCGGAAGAAGAACTGGTGATCGTCGGGGAAGAGCCGGAAGAGGAGTCAGCGGCGCCCGCTTCCAAACCGGCCTCCCGGCCTACCACTAGGAAGCGCGCCAAGAAAGCGGCGAAAAAGAAAGCCGCGCCCCGGAAAAAGGCCAAAAAAGCGAAGCCGAAAAAGAAAAGGGGCAAGAAGCGCGCCAGGAAATCGGCGAAAAAAAAGAAGAAAAGGCGGAGGTAAGCTCGTCCCCCGATCGAGAGTTTCTCCTGCCCGAGAGGCCGGGACCGGCGTCCCGGCCTTTCTCTTTTGCGGAAGCCCAGTCCCGGACTGAAACTCTATGGGACCCGGGGACCTTCCCGTCTTGAACATCCCACGTTTCGATTCAGGAATTCCCCGGGGTACTCGGCACCCGGGGCTTGCCCGAGCCGGTAAGTACCACTAGCATTACCCTGCATGTTGCGGGCACTGGAAGAGATCCGGCGGATGCGGGGGGGCGCGCAATCCCATTTGATGCGCTGCTCGGATGGCTACTACTACGTGGTGAAGTTCCAAAATAACCCGCAGCACCGCCGCATCCTGGTCAATGATCTGCTTGGAACCAAACTGGCGGCGCGCCTGGGACTGCCCACGG
>WNEY01003807.1_pt1 | contig 11622 bp, 11 predicted proteins | sample 5400531 | NCBI WGS metagenome assembly WNEY01 (sample SAMN13153338, study PRJNA577476) | soil metagenome | isolation source: 200 cm saprolite under Douglas fir tree site 1 | place: USA:California | collected 2015-04-18
GGACGGTGACTCGATGTGGATGATGCCCGCCTCGCTGCTGTGCATGTGCAGCCAGTAGTAGCAGCCGCTGGACCGGCCGACATTGGTCGGGATGGACACAGCGCTGCCCTGGCTGAGGATCTGCACGAACGCGTGGTAATGGACCTGCGTGTGCTCCAGCTGGTCGCAGGGAATGGCCGTCAACGCGCTAGGCGTCGGTGACTCAGCCGCGATCGTCGGGCTCGGCTGCGACGCCCTGCCGGCCACGTTGTTCGCCCGGTTGAAGAGCAGGACGGCCGGCACAGTCGTCGCAAGGAGCACGATGACGACGCCACCCGCGATGACCGCGATCCAGGCCGCTGACAACCCGCCGCCGGCGGCGACCCACGAGGAGCCGTTCCACCGCCACCGTCCGTCGGGTGACAGCGCCGGCTGCCACGTCGCGCCGTCCCAGAACCAGCGCCCGACCGGTGCGTCGGCGCTCCGTTGTGCTGGACGTGGCTCAGGTGCTCAGCCTTGCGGCAGTACTCGTCCACGGTCGCGATCAGCTCGGCGTGCGACCACGTGAGCGGTGAGACCGAGAGCGGCGCACCAGTGTTGGGGTCGAGCTGCTCGGAAAGCAGGCCGCCTGGCAACTGATGCGCGACGACCCAGTTGATGATGTCGCGTGCGGGCTTCAGGTCGGCGACGGTCTTAGCCATCGCGGTGTGCCACTGCGCCATCCAGAGCGTGCAGATGAACCACGGGTTGCCGGGCACGCGGCTGGAGTCGTTCTCGACGCGGAAGTAGTAGTCGTCCTTGTAGCGCGCGATGCCGCCCGCGTCGCCCTTGTTGGACAGCTGCTCGCGGATCGCCTCCATCGTGTCGGCGACGCGCGCCTCGTCGGGTGCGTACATGCCAAATTGCCACAGCCCGCAGATGGCGCTGTCGATGACCATGTCGACGGTCAGGGTTCCGTCTTCCTCCACCGCCAAGCGGCGCGCGAAGCGACCGAGCTCAGGGCTGTAGAGGTGCGTGTCCGCGGCTTCGCGCAAGCGCTCGGCCGCGTCGCGATAACGGACCAGCGCCTGCGTGTCGCCGAAGAGGTCCGCGAAGTTGCGGGCCGCGTCCAGGCCGGCCCATACCGAACCGACCGTGAAGGCGTGCACCCCCCATCGCTCCTCCCACAGGTCCCACGACGGCTTGATCAGCCCGTTGCGCTCGTCGAAGTACTCGACCATCCAATCGGCGGCGGGCACGACCAGCCTCGAATACAGGTTGAGGATGTAGTCGAGGTTGCGGTGGAGCTTGTAGTGCTGCCACAGCGCCCACAGCACGAGGCCTGTCTCGTCCTCCTGGATGGGCAGGGTGCGCAGGCCGTGGCTGTCCACCCAGGGCAGCCAGGAGCTGCCGGGCAGCCCATACGGCGTGTACTTGTGCAGGAAGAAGCCTTCCTCCACGAGCGCTTCCTGGCAGAAGGTGAAGAACAGCCGCGTCACGTCCTCATGCCCTGACCGGTCGAGCGCGTTGGCGACGATGGCGCCGTCGCGAGGCCACGCGTACGCGTACGTGTCGCGCGCGAACTTGGTGATGTCGAAGTCGGTCGCGGCGATGATCGCGCCGTGGTTGTCGATATGGCTGCGCGCCGTGAGGATGCTGCGCCGGTACAGGTGCGTGACCTCCGGCCCGAGCTCTTCGTCGATGTGGCGGTGATCCTTCTCGGACCAGACTCGCCAGTACGTGATGGTGCGGCCGCGGTAGGTCTCGGGACCTTTGGCTATCAGGAGGTCCTGGCCGTACGTCGTGACCTCGCTCAACCGGGTGCCCATGCAGACCCAGTGCGTCAGCGCGCGCGGCTCGCCCGCCACCGCCGGCCCGATCTCGAACCCGACCGTGCAGTCAACCGCGCCCTGCTCAATGGGGTTGCGCCCGAGCACGCCATCCTCCGCGTCGATCCAAGTGCCCGACGCGCCGTTGCCCTTCTTGCCGTTGGCCCAGGTGTCGATCCCGAACTGCGAGCCGTGGATGCCGCCAATCAGGAAGTAGCGGTTGCCCTTGTAAGCGAGCACCCCGCGATGCCGCGGCTCGTAGGCGACCGTGTTGCCGATGTCCGAGCCTTCGATGTACCAGTCGTAGTGGAAGAAGACGCGGCCGACGTCGAAGCCTGAAGGGCTGACCACCTCGACGTTGCGCACGAACCAGTTGCGCGCCATGTCGACGAAGTCTTCGAACTTCACGGTGATGCCCAGGCGCGGATGCTTGAGCGTGACGTTCGTGACCAGCGAGTCCGGCGCGTACCCGAGCTCGCGCTGCCACCCTGGGTCGTCGAGCCACGCGAACTTGCCGTCGATGAAGAAGCCCGTGTGGCACGGGTTGCCCATGGTCTGGTTGGCGTCGCCGACGCGCGGGAAGTAAAGGTCGCGCACCGTGTAGTTGGGATCGAAGCCCACCAGCACGTTGCCGTTGCCGATGACGATGCTCCTGGGCATTGCGGGCTGAATCGTAGTTTTTTCGTTCCCCGCTTCGCACGCCGTTAACAGGCAGGGTTTGCGGACCGCCGGCCGCCGCCTACAATCGGCCTCGAACCGTCCCAGCATCATCGGAGCCAACGTCTTTGAACGCCGATCCAGAATCGTTCCGGCCACCGGTCCGCGTCATCGCCTCGCGCCGGCGGCGGCGCACCGTTTCCGCCAGGCTGCGGTCAGGCGTGCTCGAGCTGCTGGTGCCGTCGTGGATGTCCGCTCCCGAGCGCGACCGCTGGGCGGAGGCCATGCGCGTGCGCCTGGAGAAGAGGATGCGGCGATCCATGCCGTCAGACGAGCGCCTGGACAGACGCGCGCGCGAGCTCAACCGCCGGCATTTCGGCGGGCGCCTGAGGTGGACGTCGATCGGCTTCGCCGAGATGAACAGCCGCTGGGGCAGCTGCTCGTTCACCGATGGCGCCATCCGCGTCGCCACTCGCGCCGCCAAGCTGCCCGAGTGGGTGCTCGACTACCTGGTCGTCCACGAGCTCGCCCACCTGGAGCAGAGCGACCACGGCCCGGCATTCCATGAGCTGGAGAACCGCTACCCGTTGACCGAACGCGCCAAGGGCTACCTGATGGCGCTCGACCAGAACCCCGGAGCGACTACGGCTTGAGGACTATCTTCGTCGCCTCGCGAGCGTCGAACATGCGGTAGGCGTCGGCGGCCTGGTCCAGCTTCATGCGGTGGCTGATGATCGACTCAGGCTGCAGCCGGCCCGCGGCGACCAGGTCGAGCAGCGGCCGCATGTACGCCTGCACGTTGCACCAGCCCGCGCGGAAGGTGAGCGCCCGCTGCCACATGTCGAGGTACGGAAAGTCCCCGATCGAATGGTTAGGGACTCCCACCATCGAGATCGTGCCCCCGCCCTTGACGACCTGCATGGCCGTTTCGACAGCTGGGAGGACGCCCACGCATTCGATGCTGCGGTCGACTCCGAAGCCGCCGGTGTCACGCTTGATCGCCTCGACCGGGTGGGTCTCTTTGGCGTTGACCGGGATCGCGCCCATCCCCTGCGCGAACTCGAGACGGCTGTCGACCATGTCGACGACGAAGACCCGTGACGGGCCGAAGAGCTGCGCGCACATGATGGCCATCAGGCCAACAGGACCCGCGCCGATTACCGCGACCGTGTCGCCGGGCTTGATCTCGGCCCGTTCGGCGGCGAAGAAGCCCGTCGCCAGGATGTCGCCGACGAAGATCGCCTGCTCGTCGGTCATGCCGTCAGGGATCGCCTCCAGCGTTGTGTCGGCCAGCGGCACCGTCAGGTACTCGGCCTGGGCGCCACCCAGCGCGCCGAAAAACTCGCCGTAGCCAAACGCGCCGCGCTGGACACACTGGTTGAACCAGCCGCGGACGCAGTAGTGGCAGTGGCCGCAGGCGACGAAGAACGACGAAACGACGCGGTCGCCTTTCTTGAAGCGACGAACCTCGGGCCCCACTTCCTCGACGACCCCGACGAACTCGTGACCCATGCCCCAGCCTTCTGTGCCGGGGATACGGCCCTCGTAGATGTGGAGATCCGAGCCGCAGACGCCGGCCAGCGATATTTTCACGAGGGCATCGGTCGCGTTGCTGATCGAAGCCTTGGGGACGTCGGTGACCTCGACCTGTTTCTCCCCGCGGTACACCGCCGATTTCATCACCCGATTTTAGGCCGCGCCTAAGCTAGCCACGTGCGACTCAAAGGCGCGGTCGTCGTCATCACTGGCGCTTCCAGCGGCATCGGCGAAGCGGCAGCGCTGGCGTTCGCAGGGCGGCGCTCCAACCTCGTGCTCGGCGCGCGCCGCGTCGACGTACTGAACAAGGTCGCGCAGAAGTGCCGCGACAAAGGCGCTCCCGAGGTCACCGTGCGGCGCCTCGACGTCGGCCAGCGCGTCGAGGCCCGGGCCTTCGTCGCGGCGGCGCTTCGCGACCATGAGCGCATCGACGTGCTCGTCAACAACGCAGGCCTTGGGTGGATGGGCCGCGTGCACGAGATGCCCGAAGACAAGATCGACGAGCTGATAGCCACGAACGTGAAGGGCGTGATCGCCACGACACAGGCGGCCCTGCCCTCGATGGTGGAGCGGCGGCGCGGCGTGATCATCAACGTCGCATCCGTATTGGGCTTTCGAGCCGCGCCTTATTCGGCCGTCTACTCCGCCACCAAGCACGCGGTGGTCGGGTTCTCCCACGCGCTGCGGGGCGAGCTCTCCGGGACGGGCGTCAAGGTCTGCGTCGTCTATCCCGCCAGCACCGAGACGGAATTCTTCGCCGAGACGGAGGCCCCGATCGGCCCGCAGTACCCCGCGTGGTGGGTGGCCAACGCGATCGTCAGGACGGCGAGGTTCCCGCGCCGCGACGTGATGGTGCTGCCTTACCGGCTCGCGCACCTGGCAGAGCCGGTGTTCGGGGGCCTGCTCGACCACGCCCTCGGGGAAGCGCGGCGGATGAAATCGCCACACGTCGGGGCGAGCCCGCCGCCCGCGGACGAGCGCGCCTAGTCCGGATCACTTCCGCCACTCGGCCGGCAGCTCTGGGGCGAATGTCCTAGGTCGGGGGTATCCGTTGACACCCAGAATTTCATGGGTGAGTGAGGCGGGTCGTACTAGCCGGGAGGTGGGAACCCTCTCTGCCGACGGGTCCCGGGCGTGGGATGGAAGGTTCTGGGTCCTTACCCCAAGTGGCCATCGGCTCGATGGATTACCTCCTCTCGAGGTACGGCGGCAGGCGGCGGAATTCTCGCCTGAGCGGCGCGGCTATCGGCTGGGGCTAGTTGTGCTGGCGGCCTTTGTCGGCTTGACCATTAGCTTCATTCCGATACCAGCGCCGAGCCCCGGGTCCCTGGATTCGGCGCTGACGGAACTGGCAGTCGTCACTCTGCTTCGGATCTTGTTTACGTTCGTCGCGGTGGTCGTGATCCTCAGCCTGGGACGCCAAGGGATTGACGTCCTCCTGCTGCGCGCGATGCTTACCGCTTTCCTCATGGGCTCAGCGGTCATGGCCTGGTTCTTTGTCCTCTTCGTAAGAATTCCAATCCCCGTCACGCCCCGCATTCCCTGGCCCTTCGTGGTGATGTTGGGTGGGCTCATCTTCGCGGTGCTGTTGGGACCAGTCGTGGCACTACTTTCTGCGCTGGCCAACCTTCTGTGGTACCGAAGTCTCCGGTCCTTGAGAGCTCAGCTCGGCATCGTGATCCGGATCGTGCTCGCGGGGGCCCTTGCGACAAATATCGCCATCTCATTTTGGGCCTCCGGGTATGGGCACAACATCAGTTCGTGGGTGCTTGGCGGTGGCCCCGCTGCGGTAATCCTCGTCATGGTGTTTCTTCTACGAAAGAGTGTTTCCCGGACCAGCCCGGACGAGCGCGCCTAGCGCCCGATCACTTCTGCCACGCCGCGAGCAGCTCGTCGAGCCGCTTCGCGTTCTTGACCGAATAGTTCGAGTAGTTGTTGTTCATGATCGCGTGGACCTCCTTGGCCGAGCGCTCCATCTCCTTGATGCGGGGCACCCATTCCTGCAGGTCGGCGTCCGGGTAGTCGTACCGAAAGCGAACGTTTGGCGGCGCGTTGCGCAGGTCCCAGTTCTCGTGATTGCGGCCGTGGAACCGCACCACCGCGAGCTTGCTCGACGTCACCTCATGCAGCGCGGGCATGCTCGAGTCGTGGCCCTGCGGCGTGTCGACCGCAACATAAGGAATGTCGCGCGAGCGGAGGAATGCGAGCGTGCCGTCGAGATGGCGCGCGTCAAGCCATTCGATCTTCCTGAACTCGACCGCGATCTGAAACCCGTACATGCGCTCCTGCACCTGCTCGACGTATGACAGCGAGCGCGACGAAGGAAGGAACCAGCGCGGGAACTGAAAGAACACCGCGCCGATGCGGCCGGCCGCGCGCAGCGGCTCGAGCGCGGCGCGAAAGCGCTCCCACGCTTCGTCCACGAGCTCGGGCGGAAGCTGTTCGACGTAGAGCGTGCTCTTGGCGCGGAGAGCCTCGGGCAGCTCCGCGCGCAGGTCGGGCGGCAGGTTCATCGGTCGCGTGGGGTGGTTGGTGAAGAGGGAGAACGACTTGACATCGAACAGGAAGCCAGGCGGCGTCCGCGACGCCCAGCGCTCGGTGACCTCGGGTTTGGGGATGCCGTAGTAGGAGGTGTCGGCCTCTGCCATTGAAAACTGAGTCGCGTAGAAGCCCAGGCGGTCCTCCGAGGTCTTGACGGTCAGAGGGTAGAAGAGCCGCGAGTCGATCAGCGACCGGTCGATCCACCCCGCGATCCCACACCTGACCGTCATCTCGGCGCGATCGTGGCACAGGCCCTTGAGGTGGGCGCTATGATCCCGCCAGCCTTGCCCCGCTTCATCCGCTACTGGTACTCGTACCGCACAGTCGTCGCGGTTCTGTTGGGGATTCTTGTCAGCGGTTCGATGTACTGGCTCTACACGCAGCAGGTCGCCTGCGACAACCAGGACCCAAGCTGCAGGATCCGCCTCTCGCTGCACCCGGAAGACCGCCTGTTCTTCGAGTCGACCGACCCGAACATCGTGCTGGTCGGCATCGACGACCGCTCCATACCCGCATTGGGTGGCAAATTTCCTTTCGACCGCACCGAGTACGCGACAGCGTTGAAGGTGCTGAATCAGGACGCGGCCGGTGCGGTGGCGTTCGACATCGGCTTCTCCGACCAGGGCCGGACCGACAATGGCGACAACGCGTTCGCCGCCCAGCTGGCGGTGACCAAGGTGCCGGTGGTGCTGGCCTACGGATCCAGCGGCCCGCTCCAACTCGGCGATGGCCAGGTTTCGATGTCGGGCACCGACCAGATCCCGCTGCGCAAGTTTCGCTGTGCCGATCCTTTCTCGTCGGCCACCGTCGCGCAATGCGCAAATCCCTATCCCAACGTGACCCTGGGCTCGACCAACCTGAACCCCGACGCGGACGGCATCGTGAGGAAGATGCCGCTGTTCGTCCAGCCGTCGTGCGCAGTGACGGCCGCCTGCGTCACCTCGTCGATCGATGCGTTGGGTTTCGCGGTCTACCGCGCTTTCGCCCTTCAGGGTTTGCAGGGACCCGACCTGACCTATTCGCCCGCCGGCGCTGCCTTCGGCACTACGTGGACCAAGTCACTGCCGGTGGACCAATACGGCGAGGCGATCATCAACTACTCAGGCGGTCCCGGCGCTTACAAGCTGCGCCATGAGTACTACTCGTTCTCCGACCTCGTCTCGGGGAGCCTGCCGGCCGACGCTTTCGCCGGCAAGGTCGTGCTCATCGGCAGCTATTACCTCACTGGTTTCGGGGACGAGCACCTGACCCCGACCTCGGTTGGCATTTCGAGTGCGGCGCAGGTCTCCGCCGGCATGGCCGGGCTCGAGGTCCAGGCCAACATGGTCCAGATGCTGCTGACGGGCCCGAAGGCCTTCCTGTCCCCGGAGCCGCCGCTGGTGGTGTTGCTGATCATCTTCGCGCTGGGCCTGTTCATGGCCCTCGTCGCGGCGCGGCTCTCGGTCATGTGGGGCCTGATCGCCACAGCAGGTGCGCTGGCGGTGTTCACATTCGGCATGGCCGGCCTCGCGTACTTCAGCAATGTGGTGCCGGACCTCTTCCATCCGTGGATAACGCTTGCGCTCACTTATACAGGCGTGACCGCCTATCGGGTGCTCTATGAGGACCGCGAGCGGCGAAAGGTCACGACGCTGTTCGGCCAGTACCTGAAGCCCGAGATCGTCGCGCAGCTCGCCAAGACTCGCGGCGGCGCGGACGAGATCCTGCGTGGAGGCGACCGCCGCGAGATCACTCTGCTGTTCGTCGACATCCGCGGCTTCACATCGATGTCAGAGTCGATGGCCGCGGAGGATGTGACGACCTTGATCCAGATGTACCTGGATCACATGAGCGACATCATCTTCACCTGGGACGGGACCATCGACAAATACGTCGGCGACGAGATCATGGCGCTGTGGAACGCGCCCCGCGACCAGGAGAACCACGCGCTGCTGGCGGTGCGATGCGCCTACGACATGATCAACCGCGCCCCGGAGCTGCAGCAGCAGCTGATCGCCAAGGGTCTGCCGCCGATCCGCTGGGGCATCGGCGTGAACACGGGGCCCGCCGTGGTGGGCAACATGGGCTCGCACAGCCGGCTTCAGTACACGGCGCTCGGTGACACGGTGAACACCGCCGCGCGTTTCTGCGCGAACGCGCCCGCGTACCACCTCCTCATCGGCCAGCAGACCTACGACATGTGCAAGGACTTCATCGCCGTCGACCTGGTGCCTGGCGTGCAGCTGAAGGGAAAGTCAGCCGAGACGTTCCGCATTTACCAGGTCACCGCGATCCGCGAGACGACCGACGCGCCCTGGGTGCAGTTCCCGACCGACATGGCGTCGGAGACGCACCGCCAGTTCACCCAGCAGTTCACGCAGAAAACGATTCTCGCGGCGGGGATGCTGGCTTCGCGCGACATCCTCATCGGTACCGAAGCCGAGGAGGCACTGGCCGGTCAAGCGGGGCCGGCCGACGGGCAGGACGGTCCGGCCGGCTAGCGCCCGACCGCGAGCAGGATCGCCGCGGCGGCGATCGGGCCGAACGTGATCACAAGCAGGCTCATGCAGCCGGCGCCCGATGCTTTCTTCACCACCGGCTTGACCGGTGGCGTCGGGTTGTAGACGGCCCGGATCGGCGCCGGCGCGGCGTACTGCGCCGGCGGCGCGTCCGCAGTGATGGTCCCGGGCGGAAGCGACGACGTCCGCGGGACCATCTTCGACAGGTCGGCTCCGGGATCGAGGCTGCGCTGCCATCCCGGGCACAGCCGGTCCGCGACGCTGGACACCGCCGCATCGAACTCCTGGCCGTTCTGGTAGCGATCCTCCGGTCGCTTGGAAAGCGACTTGAGGATTACCTCTTCGAGCTGCGGATCCAGCCCAGGCTTGTGCACCGAAGGCGGTTTTGGCGGCGCCTGCACATGTTTGGCCATGAGCGTGAAGGGGCCGTCCGCCTCGGAGGCCGTAAAGGGCGGCTCGCCGACGATGAGCTCGTAGAACATGATCCCCGCGGAGTACAGGTCGCTGCGGCCGTCGACCTTGCTGGATGCCACCTGCTCGGGCGACATGTACTGGGGCGTGCCCACCGTGGTGCCAGTCTTGGTCGCGGTTGAGCCAGGCCCGCCCGAGTCGTCCGTGAGCCGCGCGATACCGAAGTCCGCCACCTTGACGTCGCCCTCGTCGGAGAGGAGTACGTTCTCGGGCTTCATGTCGCGATGAACGATCGCGTGCCGGTGCGCGTAGTCGAGAGCCTGCAGGACGCCATGCATGACAGCGAAAACCTGCGGCACCGGAATGCCCCCGCGGTTGAGCCAGTCGCGCAGCGATCTGCCGCGCACGAATTCCAGGACGATGTAGTTCGCCCCCTGGATCTGCTCCATGTCGTAGACCTGGACCAGGTTCGGGTGGCTGGTTCGGGCCATGACCTGGGCTTCCTGGAGGAAGCGCTTGAGCGCGATCGGGTCGGCGGCGGCCGACGGCACCAGCTCTTTGATCGCCACCTCGCGGCCGAGCCCGGTCTGCTCCGCGAGGTAAACGGCGCCCATTCCGCCGCGTCCCAGCTCACGCTTGACGACGTATTTGCCGATGTGCCTCTCCGCCATGCCGGCTGGAGGTGTGACGCCGGGCTTCGGCAGCACCGGCATCAGGCGCATGGTCGCGGCGTCCTGGCCGGGAAAGGTGCTGGCCGGCGGCGGGTGTGCGCCGGGAGGCTGCGGCGCGGGTGGGGTCAGTGGCTCGCCAGGCGTCGCCGGCACGTTCGTGCCGTCGCGTCCGCCGTCGCCTCCTGATTGACCCCCTTCGGTCATCTCGCCCGGAGCCTATCAGAGGAACTTGTTACGGGTATGGCGTTTTGGCGGCATTAAACCGATAATCGGCGCGCAAATCGCCAGCCGTATAAGAGGAGGAATTCAATGTCGCAGATCCCGCCGCCGCCACCCCAGCAGCCGGCGCCCATGGGCGCAGCGCCGGGGGGCTCGGCCAGCAACAAGAACCTGTACACGATCCTTGCCTGGGGACTCTTCCCACCGATCGGCAGCCTCATTTTTCTTTTCGCGGGCAAGGACGATCCCGACGTCAAGTACAACGCCGCCCAGGCTGTGGTGATCCACGGCGCCGCGCTGGCCGTCTACATCGTCCTCTGGGTCCTCACGGTCATCGTCGTCTTCTTTGGGATCCTGCTCTTCATCTGGGGACTCATCTGGTTCCTGCTCTGGCTCGTGGGCGTCATCCTCGCCTTCCAGGCGAGCGGCCGCCGCGTGAACTTCCCGGTGCTTGGATCGATGGCAGCTTCGTATGTGCCGATGGTCGAGGCCTGGGCCAAGTAACAGAGACCGCTTAACGCAACCGTTGAAAAGGCCCTGCCGGCGCGGGGCCTTTTCCTTTTATTCGGCCTTCAGTTGCGAGATCGCCTGCGTGATGCCGTCACGAAGCTCGTCGCGCTCCGTGCGGAGCAGGTTCACCTCCGCCCTGGTCTCATCGAGCTGCGTGCGCAGCCTCGCGAGCTCCGCCTGGAGCTGAGGGATTCGCGGGTCCTGATCGCCGGCGCTGCCCTGCGCGTCGGCCACCTCGAGACGGGCACGCTCGAGCGCGACCTTGAGCTGGCGCCGCTCGGCCAGCAGCTCCTGGACGAGTGATTCAGACGGCTTAACCGGCTCTTTCGACATAGCGGCACAGGCCAGGCTGAAATTCGCGAAGCCTGAGGTGCTCCATCTCTCCACGCAGAAACCGGGCCTTCAGCTCGAGGCTCTTGATGCCCTTCGAAGATTCATAGGGAAAGCGGTATAGCTTGCCGGAGTCGACCAGCATGCAGAGGGCGAGCTGCTCTCCGTCCTTCTCGATCACCTTCTTGTAGCAGGGGACCGTGCGGCGGGCGACCTCGACCTTCTTGAAGCCGCCGACACGGCCGACGAGAACGTCGATGGGACCACGCATGTGTTTCGGAAATGAATGCTAAGTCAGCAGCGAAAGCTGTTTGGGCGGTGGAGGGGGCTGCAGCCTGATGGCTCGGCGATCACGCACCTGGTGGAGCTCGCGAAGCCGCGCCACCTCTCGCATCGACGGCTCGGTGAGGGCAGAAGGCAGGTACGGTCGGTCTCGGTACATCCGCTCGTACTGGGGCACAA
>WNEY01003626.1_pt1 | contig 11618 bp, 8 predicted proteins | sample 5400531 | NCBI WGS metagenome assembly WNEY01 (sample SAMN13153338, study PRJNA577476) | soil metagenome | isolation source: 200 cm saprolite under Douglas fir tree site 1 | place: USA:California | collected 2015-04-18
GAGCCGGTAGCGGTACAGCCTACGATCGCAATGAACAACATTAAGGCAGACAAAATGGCAGCGGTCTTGATGAAAGGCATTTGGAAGGGCCCCGAGTTCCAGGGGGGTAATTACCGAAGAAGATGCTACTCATGTTCAGGCTGATGCTCGGCTAAGGTGATTTTTGAGAGCTGCAGCTTCGCTATTCAACAGAAGCCCGCTCGCTTACACACTACCTATTATTTCCGTGGGCAGTGTATTCAAAGATTAGGGTTGGAATGTTCGAGCACGCGGTGCCTGACCACCACGTAATGGGGTGGTTGGAACATGTCTCGTTTAAGAAAATCTATAGCAGCTCTGAAACAGCTCTAGCCGTTGGTGGCCGGGTTCTGCGAGCTGCCGTCATTCAACAAATTTTTTGCCAGCTCACCCGCCGTGTGCGCAATGTTGAAGCCGGCCGCGGCCGCTTTTCTCTTCTTCTGCTTCAACCCGGTGAACTCGCCAACCACAGTGATCAGTTGTTCCTCCTGCACCGGCTTTACCAGGAACGCGGCAGCGCCTTCTTTAAGGGCGTGGTCCCGGTGCTTGGCTCCGGCGCGGGAGGTCACGATGACGACCGGAATGCGATTGACCTCGGGTTGCTCGCGCAGCAGGGCCAGCAGCTCGTAGCCATTGGCGCGGGGCATTTCGAGGTCAGTGATCAGCAGATCGCAGTTGCCGCGTTTGATGATCTCCAGGGCTTCCAATCCATCGGAGGCCAGTTTGACGCGGTAGCCTGCTTTTTCCAGCATGCGTCCCACGAACTTACGCACGCTGATGGAATCGTCGGCCAGGACGATGACTTTTTCCTCGGGAACAACGTCCACCGCCGCGGCAGGAATCGCGGCGTGGGCGGGTGCAGCCGGCTCCGGCGCAAAAATCCTGGTCACATTGGGGTGGGTATGGGCCATCAGCGGCCGCCGCTCAATGGACTCGCCAACGAGCAAGCGGTTCAGGTCGACCAGCAAAATCAAAGTCCCATCAGGAGCGATGGTGGCGCCGGGAAATAGTTTCACATTGCGCAAATAGTCGCCCAGGTTCTTGACCACGATTTCATCCTGGCGGATAACATCTTCAACAATCACGCCTATCTGCCTGCCGCTCACGTTGACTATCACCAGGCGGTGATAGTCGTTGACCGGTTCCACCGGATCCAGTTGCATCAGCACATCGAGCCGGGCAACTTCGGTCGCCAGATCGCGGACCTGGGTAAACAGCTTGCCGTCGATTTCTTCCAGCTCGCTGGCTTTCACACGGCGGATCTCCTCGACGAAAGCGAGTGGGAAAGCAAACGTAGAGCTGCCACAACGGACGAAAAGGGCCTGCGAAATGATCAGCGTCAAGGGCACTTTCAAGGTAAAGCGCGTGCCCAGCAGCCTCTGCGTTTCAATCTCAATGTCGGCATTCAAGGCATTCAGGTTGGTACGCACAACGTCTAAGCCGACGCCGCGTCCGGCCAGCTCGGTTTTGTGCGGAGCCGTGGAAAATCCCGGGTAAAAGAGAAACTGGAGCAGCTCGCGCTCGCCGAGCTTTTCTGCTTCTTCGCCCTCGACCAGCCCGGCCTCAACCGCGGTGCTGCGCACGCGGTCAAAATCAATGCCGCGGCCGTCATCTTCCACCTCGATAAAAATATGGCTGCCGCGAGGATAGGCGCGTACCGCCAGTTTTCCGCTTTCACTTTTGCCCGCGAGGTAGCGCTCTTCCCCGCGTTCCACCCCGTGCGCCACCGCGTTGCGCACCAGGTGAATCAGCGGATCAGAAATCTGCTGGATAATATTGTTGTCGAGCTCGGTCTCGGCTCCGGAAAAGGTGAGCTCCACCTGCTTGCCGCTGGCTTTGGCGGCGTCGCGGGCCGCGCGCGAAAGCCGCGTATACAGATTGCCGATGGGAACCATGCGCGCCCGGGTAATCTCATCCTGCAGGCGGCGGGTAAGCTTGATGAAGCCGTCAACATCGCTATCCATGCGGCGCGCGAGCCGGTCAACCTGCGTCAGCACCTCGCCGATGTCGGCTGAGATCTCGCTCAGCGAATGGGAGAGCAGGCTGAACTCATCGTAGCGGTCGAGCTCCAGCTCACTGAACTCGGGTGAGTGCAATTGCACCAGCCCTTGCCCCAGCGCGGAAGAATCATCGCCGCTTCGCCATGCCAGCTCGCTTCTAAAACCGCCCTGGCCCAGACTGCCGGCGGTTTGCGGCCCCAGCGACAGCTTGCCGAAATCGCATTTCTGCTGGAACTCAACAATCTTTTGGGAAATACGCTCCCGGCTGAAATTGAGAGCATTGGCCAATTGCTCGAGCTCTTCTAAACGCCCGCGCATGCGCGTGCGGTTGATCACTAACTCGCCTACAGCATTCAGCATGTGGTCGAGCCGCTCCAAAGAAATGCGCACTGACTTGGATTGTGGCAGGGCCACAGGCTCGCTGTGCTGATCGGCAGGCAGGATCCGCATTTCGTCTTTTTCTTGTTTTGCAGCGGCGCTTTCTTCTTTTGCGACAGCACTCTCTGCTTTTGCGATGGCACTCTCTTGGGCCGCGTCTTTGATTGCAGGTTTGAGGATTGCAGGTTTGAGCAATGCCCCGGCCTGGATCGGCTGGGATTGAACTAAAGGCCGGGAAAGTGTCGGAGCTGAAGATTGGGGCGAAACAGTTTTCGCCGAAGCCGCGGCGGATTTCATGGCCGACCCAGCGTGCGCTTTTGATCGCCCAGCGACTTTGCTTTTGCCGTCGTGTTCTTCAGCTTCTTCCAGAGCTTCTTCCGGAGCGAGGCTGGCAATGCGGATCAGCAGCAACTTGACCGACAATTGCAGCGTGGTTTCATCGGGCCACTGCTTGTAAAGAATTTTCTTCAGGATATCGACCGACTCCAGGCAGATATCCACAATCTCCGCGCTGGGCCGGAGCAGACCGTCGCGCACTCTTCCCACCAGGTCTTCGGTACGATGGGCCACGCGGGCAATGCGCCGCCATCCCACCTGCGCCGCCGCGCCCTTGACGGTATGAATGGCGCGAAAGAGGCGGTGAATATCGTCGTTCGCATGGGGATTGGCTTCGAGCGAAAGCAGGCACTCGGTCACAACCTGCAGGTGCTCTTCGGCTTCGGGAATGAAGAATTCGAGGACCTCCTGGGGTATCTCGCCGTCGGGCGGCAAGTCAGGAATTGTGATTTGCGCCTCTGCCGACCGCGCGGAAACGGTCGCTGCTGCTGCCGCCTGCCACTCAGTGAGAGCCGCTCCGCTCGCTTTGGAACGCGCGACGGGCGCGACTCGAGCGCTGGGAGCTGCCGCTGTTCCCTGTTGCTTGAAAGCCAGCGGGTATTTGCGACGAAATGTACTGATCTCTTCCGCGGCCTCGATCTTGTTGGCGCTGATCATCAGCAAATCGGATTCCAGCACCGCCACCGCTTCGGAAACAAATTCGACGATGGGGCCGGAGGCGCCGGCTCCCAGCGTGGCTTCGGTGGCGTGCTGGAAGATTTGCGCCAGTTTTCCGGCAATCTCAGAAAACAACGGATAACCGCTCGAGGCCGAGTTTTCCCTCAACGTCCGCGCGGAAACGAAGAGCCGCTCAATGTCTTCCGGCATGGGATAGGGGTCCTGCAAAAGTCCGCTGTATTCGCGCAGGAATTGCAAATGCTTGGAAGCACTCTGGAGAAAGGTCTCGCGAGACTCCAAAGGATGTGAGGGAGGTGGTTTTTTCATGCTTTTTTCTCCCGCTCGGCTCTTGCGTTACGGCCGGCGGTGATGTGCGCGGCTTTAGTAGATTTGGGCGCCATCGGCTTCTGGTAGAGGATACAATCCTCGTAGGTCGAGACTTCAAATTTTGCGCCTGCCTTGGCGATCGGCTCGTGCTTCCCCACAAAAAGATAGCCGCCCGATTCCAGGTACTCGTGGAAGCGATGCGCCAGCGCGGCGCGATGCGCTTCGTCGAAGTAGTTCAGCACATCGATGCAGAAGATAACATCGAAGCGGCCCATGTACACGTTTTCGGCCAGGTTCATCTGCGCGAATGAAACCATATTGCGAATCTGCGGCCGCACCAGGTATTGGTCTCCCACGCGGATAAAATAGCTTTCCTTTTGCCGGGCATCGAGCGCCTTAAGCGCCCGCGGCGGGAAGAGCCCGCGCTCGGCCTGTTGCAGCGAACCGTGGCAGACGTCGGTGGCCAGAATGTGGATGTTCCAGGCGCCGGCAAAGTCCAGCGAGTCACAAATGGTCATGGCAATGGAATAAGGTTCTTCGCCGCCGCCGCATCCGGCGCTCCATATGCGCAGGCTGCGGGGCGTCTCCCAGAATTTTTTCTGGTGCATCTCACGCAACACCTTCTTTTCCAATACCGTGAATGCGGAAGGATGCCGCAGGAACCAGCTCTGGTAACTGAGCAGACGCTCGAGCAACTCCTCATATTCCAGAGTGGAATCGCGCAAAACGCGAAGCAGATCCGTGGCCTGCGCCATTTTCCTGGCGGCCATGTGCTCGCGAATTTGGCCCGCGAAGTGCGGCTGTAGCGCATCGTCGAAATGAATCCCCGAACGTTCCTGGATGAGCGCGCGGATGGGAGAGAGCTCAAGTCCGGTTCCGTCCACATTTGCGGATTGGGCTTTTTCCGCCATTCGGCGATGCACCACTCTGGCTTGCGCCTTGTTCATGAGCACGAAACGGACCGCGCTGTTGGGACTTTCGTGGATATTATCTCTGGGAAGCCGCCATGATTTCCACTACATTGGCTGGCGCAGGCGAACTGATGCGGAACTGCGACAGTGCTTCATTCAACTGCTCAGAGAGCTTTACCATGTTTTCCACGGTGCGGGTCGTCTGGCGCGCTCCTTGCGAGGTCTGGCGCGTGATGCTGCTGATGATTTGCATCGCCTGGGCCACACCTTCGGTGCCGCGCACCTGCTGCTTGGAGGCCAGGGAAATCTGCTGCACCAGCTCTGCCGATTGCCGCACCACAACCGAAATGGCTTCCAGCGCCCGGCCCGCCTGGTCGGCCAGCCGCGCTCCTACTTCCACTTCTTTGGTGCCCGCTTCCATCACCACCATGGCTTCGCTGGTCTCCGCCTGAATTGCCTTAATGAGCGCGGCAATATCTTTCGTGGCCGCCCGCGAGTGTTCCGCCAGCTTACGCACTTCGTCCGCAACTACGCCAAAGCCGCGGCCGGCTTCACCGGCGCGCGCGGCTTCAATGGCCGCGTTCAGCGCCAGCAAATTGGTCTGCTCGGTGATGTCGTTGATCACGTTGACCACTTCTGAAATTTCCAGCGATCGGTCGCCAAGAGACTTGACCTTTCGCGCCGTCGCCTGCACTGAGGCGCGGATGCGGTGCATGCCTTCCAGTGTGTCACGCACGGCCCGGTTCCCCTGCTCGGCTGCGTCGAGCGCGCGCCGCGCGGCCTCGGTGCTCGCCTCGGCGTTATTGGAAACCTGCTTCATGGAGTTCGTGAGCTCTTCTACAGCGGAAGAAGTGTTGGTGATCTCCTGGTCCTGCTGGGTAGCGCCCGTAGCCATCTGCTCTGAAGAAATCAGGATCTCGCTGGCGCTGGTGGAAACATCAATCGCCGCTTTGCGCACGCGCTCGAGCAGCTTGGTGAAGTTGTCGAGCATGTCATTGACTGAATCCACCACGTTGCCCAGGGCATCGTCGGTTACTGTGCCACGCAAGGTCAGGTCGCCGCGGGCGATCTGGCTGGTAATGGTAAGAAATTCAGTAACGCTCTTCTGCAGGGACTCCTGCGCTTCCTGAAGCGCAATTTTTTCCATTGCCTGGTTGAGATTGTCGGCAATCAGGCCAAAATCGTCGTGGGTGTCGATCTGGACTTTTGAATGGTACTCGCCGTTTACCAGTCTGTCGCAGAATTCCGTGAGTTCATGCACGGGGCGAATGACGCGGATGTCGAGAATGTAAAGCAATAGACCGGGAACGGCGAAACACAGAAATCCGCCAAGCAGCAGACGAACGCCAGTGCCTGTGGATTGCGAGAACGCATCCAGAACACTTAGTCCTCCCGAACGCGTTCCTGCTCCATAGCCAAGTACCAGGACAGAAAGAAGAATCAAGAGGTTGATTCCCACCAGCATCCAGGCCTTTTTTGCCAACTCACCTTTCATACTTCCTCCCACCAACCAGCTCTCACTCAAAAAACCGTTCCGAGAACTGAGAACCGACAACTGAGAACTGCCTTTAGATCACTCCTACGGAAAACGATTCGGCCAGGCGCTTCAGGTCGAGCGCCAGGGCCAGGCGATTTTCTTCATGGCGCAGCAAGCCGCAGCAATGAGCTATTTCGCGGGGCGCCTCGTCTGTTTCGAGCGGCTCGGAGCTGCTGAAAGTGCCTATCACCTCATCGGCGGCGATGCCCAATCGGATCGCATCCTGCCCCGGCCCCTGCTCGCGCGCGGCAACCACAACATGCCGGGGCAACAAGTCGGGCCTGCGTCCCTCACTGAATGCGATGTCAATAATAGGAACAATCGCGCCGCGCAGATTAAAGATTCCCATCAGGAACGCTGGCGTCCGCGGAACCCGCGTCACCGCCGGCCACTCGACCACCTCTTCCATCTCCAGCACGGAAAGGCAAAAACGCTCTCGGCCGGCGCGGAAGACGCAATACTGACGCTCCACAAAGCTTGCCTGCGGACTGGCTTCCAATTTCTCCGCTCGCCTGCCGGGTGCTTCTGCGGCTGCCGGCTGGGCTGTCTCGGGTTGTTTATTTTCCGCCAACGATACACCTTGCTTGCGCTTATCCTGATGGAAAGTGCAATTGACCGGCCACCGTTATCTCACCTGTCACTGGATGATTAACGTTATTTTAATTGCAAGTAAATCAGGAATTTACCGCAAATTTTGGAATGAAGTTTAGGCCCCTGATGCGGGGGCCTGAGACGCAATCACTGTCTCAGAATGAGACCCTTTTTCGGCAAACTGCATTTCACTCTCCAGGGAGGAGAATCGCTGCATAACTTCATGCATACGCATGGCCATGGTGTGGATAGTATGAACCTGGTCGCGGGCCTCGGCGCTCAGCATGCCGGGTTCGAGCAGCAGAAGCTCGGCATTCCCCAGCACGGAGGTCAAACAGTTGTTCAAGCCATGGCGCATCTCGAGCATATAGCGGCCCAGTGTGGCATGGCGCTGGCTGGCCGTGACCAACTGTTCGGCACGGCGCAACGAGCGCTGCGTTTCGGCACGGCGCAGGATCTCGCCCGCCATCTGGATCAGAAAGTCGAGCCAACCATCTGTCTGGCGCAACACCAGCGCACGCGGATGCGCACCGCGGATCTGGCTGGCATCGCCATCAGCGGCCAATACCAGAACCGGAACAGCGGAATTCTCCAGCACCGTCAGCACTGCTTCGCGGCAGCGGACGCGCGGACCAATAATCGCAATTCCGTGGACGGAAAAATTCGCCGTCTGGCACAGATCACTGCTCATAAGAGTGAAGGCTGGAACGGCACGCTCCATCTGCCAGCGGCCGACCACGCTGCGCGCGAACTCGGCCTCATCCCCGACAATCAGCACGCCTTCGCCGGCGGCCAGTTCCACGTTTTCTTCCACGGAATCATGGGCGGATGGGAGACGTCCGTTCTGGGAATGCTGCATGCTGGCGGATTCCGGCGCGACTCGTTTTTCGTTCATAACATTCGGTCCCGGACCGTTTCTTGACACTCGCCAAATGCTTACTTGGCCAGCTTATCGGCTTCCTCAATTACCATGAGCAGCCGCTTGCTGGTTGCTGCCAGATTCACCGCATTATCAAGATCGTTATTCTGTTTGGCCACAGAAACTCTCGCCTGAATCTTTGCCGACTCATACTTGGCGACATGAATCGCAGAGCGCAGATCGGTGCTGGAGCCTCCATGCTTTCGCACTTCCATTTGCGCTCCCAGGAATGCGCGGGCGGCCACCGACCGTTGCAGCGTTTCTGAATTCTCGTCTCCGCCCTTCAGGTAAGCGGCAACCTCCCAGGAGGACAGCATGAGCTTTAAATTTCCTATGGTGACACTGGCGACCGCCGGACTTTTGATGCCGTTATTCGCCAGTTCCACCGGAATCTGCTGCTGAATGGCCTGCAGATCCGCAATCGCGATTGGCGTGGGAGTGGTGACCACGGGAACCGGGGTTGGCGCTGGAATCGGCCGATCGGGCGTGGCTGCTGGCCTGACCACGGGAGCCGCCTGCTTTTCCGCGGGAGTAAACACCACGGCAGGTCTCTCGGGTGGAAGGACCGGCGGAATGTCCAGTTTCTTCTCGGGAATCGTCTCTCGAACAGCCGATACAACACTGGGAGGTGTGGGAATTGGTTTGGGCGGCGCCGGTTGCGTGGCGAAAGAAGCGATGGCTTCGCTGACTGGAGAGCGTGGGGCCTCAGGAGCCCTGGGCGTTCCATTGCTGGGGACCTCGCTCAGCGCGCGCATAGCATCTTGTGAGAAATCGGCCCCCGGCGGCACGGTAATTGAGCCCTTTTCGGGAGCAAGCGCCAGCGCCTCTTCCACAGCCCCGCGGATTTCAATCAACTCTCTAAAATTCTGCCCCGCGGCATAGGCGGCGCGGAAGGGCTTCTTCCATTCCTGGCAAACCTGGCGCAGGGTATCTAAAGTCTCTTGCGGACCCAGACCGGCGCGCACGCAATTGACGGTACGCACCCCACGCTGCTCCAGTTCATTTATGGAAAAGCGAATGGCATGCAGGTCAGCGGCAATCAGCCGCACAAAAGTCCGCCTCACCAGGAAATTGACACGGGTAATTGCTACCAGCGCCGTCGGACCGAAATACATTTGATCGGCGCCGGTCTTGAGCTGGCGCATCTGGTCGAGAATACCTTCGCCCAGAAGATCGCGAAGGCTATGCATGCTATCCAGGCTTTTTGCGGCCTCATTGAGCGGATCCAGCCAGCTCGGCGGATGCAAGCCCACTTCGCCAAGAATAGGCTCCAAAACCTGGGCGACTTCGTCGAACTCCACATCGCGGTCGTAAAAACCCGGGGGGGCGCAAGAAGAAAGATACTGCACCAGAAGAAAATCGACTTTGTCGCGGTCAGATTCGGTCTTGGTGTCTTTCTGCAAATGATGGTTCACCAGGGAACGCAGGTTGTCCTCGGTTCCCAGCCGCGACGTCTGCAAGAGCTGGCGAAGCTGATGCACCTGGACGCGGTCATCCATCTGCTCGAGCCATTGCTGAATGTTCTGAACGCTGTCAGGCTCGCTGCGGTCGATGGGCGATTCCAACTCGCGGCAAGGGAGCACACCTAATGCAAATCGCTCGAGCAGCGAACTGTAGACGGTGTAGAGCTTGCGGGCCTCGCGCCAGTAAGCAGCAACCTCTGTCGTTGGCTTGGCGGTCGTAGTCATGCCTTGATAATCCAGTTACCAATCTCCCGCGTAAAGCGGGCGGCCACCACGGTCTTTCCACTGTGATACTGCACCGCCACTACGGCGGCATCTATACGGAGCGACCCGTCGGTGTTTTCCATGCGTAGCTTGTCATCGAACTCCAGCGGCAACGAGGAAATGAACAAAACCTCCTGCGGCGTCCCGAATTCGATAATGGTGTTCTCGTTCAACACGTGCTTCACCGGCTCAACTCCCTGAGCGTTCAGCGCAGTCACACGCACTGGAATCCGCATCGCGGTCGCTCCCGGGAAGAACTGCGCCAGCTTGTTGACAGGCGATTCTGCTGCGCCGGCAGGGGCCGCGTCAGCCCGCGACCGGGACTGAAATTTCCAATCAACTGCAGCTTGGTTGGACACTGTGACCTCAACTCTCCATTCGTCTCAAAATGAATCAGACGACACCCCTCATGCTTGTCCATATTGTGGGGAGCACAATTGGGATTGAGTCGCGCCTTCACCATCATTTCCCCAAGGCTGATCTGTCTCATACCGGAAGAAAAGTTGCGAGTAGGTGAAGCTAACCTATGAGGTAACAGCACGAACGTGGCCAAAATCCGCCAGCGGAAGAATTGTATCTAAATGTTTTACTTTGTGCCATTTAGAAAATAAAGCCAGCCATTGAAACAGGGCTCGGGGTCTCAGAATGAAACAGTGTCTCACTCGACTGACAAATATTATGAGTACGTCTTATGCTGCCCATTTAAGCGCTCATGACCGCAGATTTCAGCAGTTTATACCGTCTCAGTTTACGGTAGAGAGTAGCCCGGCTGATGCCTAACATCTTTCCCGCCAATCTCTTATCGCCTTTCACCTGCTCGAAAACACGCTGAATCGTAATCCGCTCCAGGTCTTCCAGATCAGAGGTATGCCCATCCGTCACCGCCGCCGGCGCCTCGACCGCTCCCATTCCTCCTGCCGGATATGGCGCGCGCAGAGCCGGCGGCAGATCATTGACATCCAGCACGTCGTGGTTCCGCAATGTGACCGCGCGTTGAATACAGTTCTCGAGCTCGCGTATGTTGCCCGGCCAGTCATATTGCTGCAAGCACTTCATGGCGGCATTGCTCATGCGCAGGATCTTGTCGGCGCAAAACTTGTCGAGAAAATACTCCACCAGGGCAGAAATATCAGACTTACGATCGCGCAACGGCGGCAGGTGTACGCTGATGACATTCAGGCGAAAGAAAAGATCTTTGCGGAAGGTGCCGTCGCGATAGGCGGCCTCGAGGTCGCGGTTGCTGGCGGCGATGACCCGCACGTCGATTTTCACCCGCTCATTGCCTCCTACGCGGCGCACCTCTTTTTCCTGAAGCACGCGCAAAAGCTTGGTTTGCAGCTCCAGGGGCAGCTCTCCGATTTCATCCAGAAAGATGGTTCCACCATCGGCGGCATGGAAGAGACCCTTACTCGCGCGGATGGCGCCGGTGAAAGCGCCCTTTTCGTATCCGAAAAGTTCTGCTTCGATGAGCGTGGGCACCAGCGCCCCGCAATCCACGGCTACAAACGGACGGCTGGCAAACGAACCTCGAAAGTGGATGGCCCGCGCCACCAGCTCTTTCCCGGTGCCGCTCTCGCCCATCACCAGCACCGGACTGCGCGAATCCTTGAGCCGTCCGATCAGCCGCAAGACCTCCTGGATCTTGGCCGAGGAGCCGATCATGGCGTGGAGCTGCATCTCGTTATTCACGTGGGCGCGCAGGAACTGGTTTTCCATAACCAGCCGGACTTTTTCTGCCATGCGCTGCAAGATAAGTTTGAGTTCTTCCACACGAAAGGGTTTGGTCACATAGTCGTAAGCGCCGAGCTTCATCGCTTGCACTGCGCTCTCGATGGAGCCGTGCCCGGTCATAATGGCCACTTCCGTGCGCGGCTGCAGGGATTTGACCCGCTGCAGGAGCTGCACGCCAGACATGCTGGGCAGCATGAGGTCGGTCAAGACTACGTCGGGAGCATGGGTTTCCAGTAAGGCTAATGCCGATTCGGCGGTTTCGGCCTCCGAGCAAACAAAGCCCAAAGAGGCGCCGATCGTCATGCATAGTTTGCGGATACTCTGTTCGTCATCCACAATCAGAAAGCGCACTCGTAAATCGTCCGTCATGCTCCCCGTTTCAGTGCGTGCGTCCTACAATTTTTTCCACCGCGGCAACTAACTGGTGCACACGAAAGGGTTTTTCCAGGCAGGGCATACCGGTTTTCACCAGAATTGCCGCCGTCT
>WNEY01003627.1_pt1 | contig 11618 bp, 9 predicted proteins | sample 5400531 | NCBI WGS metagenome assembly WNEY01 (sample SAMN13153338, study PRJNA577476) | soil metagenome | isolation source: 200 cm saprolite under Douglas fir tree site 1 | place: USA:California | collected 2015-04-18
TCCCTGAGCACCCTTACAACACCCGCCGCCTCAAGAAATGACCGCTGGCTACAGGAGGAGTTTTTCCAACAGAGCCTTCTGCACGTGCAGGCGGTTTTCCGCTTCGTCGAGGACAGCGGACTGCGGCCCGTCGAGCACTTCTGCAGTGATCTCCTCGCCCCGGTGCGCCGGCAGGCAGTGGAGCACGATGGCGTGCTTCGCGGCGCGCGACATGAGCTGCTCGTCGACCATGTATCCGCTGAAGGCCTTCTTTCGCGCCGCCGATTCTTTCTCCTGGCCCATGCTGATCCAGACGTCGGTGACCACCACGTCGGCGCCGTTCACGGCCTCGGCGGGCGTGGAGACGCGCGCGCCCGCGGGCCGATATCCCTCGGGCGCCGCGAGGCGCAGCGTGAAGCGGAAGATCGGCGCCGCCTCGAGGAAGGAGAGCGCCATGTTCGAGGCGCCGTCGCCCACGAAGGCGAAGAGTTTTCCTTCCACCGAGCCGAGCCTCTCCTCCACCGTGAAGAGATCTGCCAGCACCTGCACGGGATGGCCGCCGTCGGAAAGGCCGTTGATCACCGGCACCGTCGCGGCGCGCGCCAGCGCCTGCAGGCGGTCGTCGCCGTGGGTGCGGAACATGATGGCGTCGACGTAGCGCGAGGCGACCCGCGCCGTGTCCTCGAGCGTCTCGCCGCGGGGGACCTGGCTCTCCGACATGGGCAGCGTGACGGCGTGCCCGCCGAGCTGGCCGATGGCCGCCTCGAAGGAGATGCGCGTCCGCGTGGAGGCCTTCTCGAAGAGGAGCAAGAGCGAGCGCCCCTCGAGCGTGCGCTGGCGGCGCTTCTTCTTCAACTCGGCCGCGCGGAGGAAGAGCACGCGGTGCTCAGCCAGCGTGAGATCGGCCAGCTTGAGGAAATCTCGTTTCAAAGGGCGGCCTCCCTGAGTTCTTCCAGCAATTCCGACAGGCGCGGCACGCGCGACGAAGCGTCGATGGCGCGCGCGGCCTCCGCCTCCAGCCAGGCGATCTGTTCGTCGATCCGCCCGGTGCCGCCAACATTTTGCTTCCGTGCCACCGAAGCGCGCGGGTCGGTCGCGCCGAGGACCTGCTCATCGAAGCGGGGGTCGATCTCCCGGGCAATTTCCAGTGAGAATGGCTTTCCGCCGCTGCGTCGCACCAACTCCCCCGTCAGTTTGTACGCAGTGCGGAACGGTACGCCTTTCGCCGCCAGCGCCTCGGCGACGTCGGTGGCGGTCGTGTCGTCCGCGTGTATCGCGCTCTTGAAGTGGATGTGGTTCAAGCCGACCAGCAGCATCTCCAGCACCGAAGCCAGGAGCGGGCCCGTCTCCAGCAGCGGCAGGCGATCTTCCTGGAGGTCGCGGTTGTAGCCGCCTGGCAGGCCCTTCACGACGGTGAGCAGCGCCATGAGATTGCCGGTGGCCCGGCCGCTCTTGCCGCGGATCAGCTCGAAAATGTCCGGGTTCTTCTTCTGGGGCATCATGGACGAGCCGGTGGAGATCTCGTCGTCCAGCTGCACCAGGCCGAACTCGGCGGTGCAGAAGTCGATCATGTCCGTCGCGACGCGGCCGGCGTGGAGCAGCGCGCGCGCCGCGGCGTAGGCGAAATCCAGGGCAAAATCGCGATCTCCCACCGTGTCCAGCCCGTTAGCCGTGAGTCTTCCGAAGCGCAGGAGCGTGCGCGTGATCTCGCGATCGGTCGGGAGCGAAGTGCCGGCGATCGCGCCCACGCCGAGCGGCAACGCATCGACCTGCTGGAAGACGAAGCGCAGGGCGTCAGCATCGCGCGCGAACATGGCGCCGTACGCGCAGAGGTAGTACGCCGCGCTCACCGGCTGCGCGCGCTGCCGGTGCGTGTACGACGGCAGCAGCGTGTCCTTTTCCTTGCGCGCCCGTTCCGCGAGCGTCATGAGCAGCAGCGAGATGTTGGAGAGCGCGTTCGCGCATTGCTCGCGCACATGAAGCCGCAGATCGAGCGCCACCTGATCGTTTCGCGAGCGGGCGGTATGCAGCATGCCCGCGGTCTCGCCCAGCTTCTCCGCGAGGACCGTCTCGACGGCCATGTGCACGTCTTCTTCGTCGGGCAGCGGCTCCTTGACCTGCAAGAGCTCGGCGCGGATCTGCGCCGCCGCCTCGCGCGGCACGATGCCGCGCCGCGAAAGCATCGTCAGATGCGCCAGCGACCCGACGATGTCTTCCTGCAAAAGCTGCCGGTCGAGCGGCAGCGAGCTGGAGAATGCGAGCACCTCGGGCAGGAGCTTTGCTCCCCCCGAGGCCGCTCCGCTGCCGACGATGGGGCTCACTTGATTCCGCCGTGCTGCCGGCTGAATTCCTGGAGCTGCAGCCCGAGCAGCTTGATGAATCCCTCGGCGGCGCGGTGATCGAAGCGATCCTCGACGCTGTAGGTGCTGAGCGCGTGGTTGTAGAGCGGGTGCGGCGCATTGCGGCCCACCACCCGCATCGAGCCCTTGAAAAGCTTGAGGACCACCTCTCCGGTCACACTCGCAGACAGCGAGTCATTGAACGCCTGGATGGCGATGCGCAGCGGCGAGTACCAGAAGCCGTCGTAGGTGATCTCGCCGAAGCGCTGGTCGAGGATCGCCTTTAGTCGAAGACCATCGCCGGTGACGGTGAACCGCTCGATCTCCTTGCGCGCGCAGATGAGAGCGACGGAGGCGGGGCACTCGTACGTCTCGCGGCTCTTGATGCCCACCACCCGGTCCTCGATGAGATCGATGCGCCCGACGCCGTTCTCGCCGGCGATGGCGCCCACTTTGATAATCAGATTCGCGGGCGAGAGCTTCTCGCCGTTGACCGAAATCGGCAGTCCCTTGTCGAAGGCGATCTTGAGATAAGCCGGGCTAGCCGGCGCATCCTCGATGCTCTTGGTCCACGCAAAGGCCGCCTCGGGCGGCTCCTGCATCGGGTCCTCGAGCACTCCGCCCTCGATGCTGCGGCCCCATAAATTTTCGTCGATGGAGAACGGCGACGTCTTTGTAACGGGAACGTCGATGCCGTGCTTCGCCGCGTACTCCATCGCCGCATCGCGGGTGATGTTCCGCTCGCGCTGCGGGGCGAGGATTTTCAGATCTGGCGCCATGCCTTTCACCGCCAGATCGAAGCGGACCTGATCGTTGCCCTTGCCGGTCGCGCCGTGCGCCACCGCCCCCGCGCCGTGCTTGCGCGCCGCCGCCACCAGGTGCCGGGCGATCAAAGGCCGGCTGAGCGCCGCGCTCAAAGGATAGACGCCCTGGTAGAGCGCGTTGGCCTGCAGCGCGGGGAAGCAGAAGTCGCGTGCAAACTCCTCTTTCGCATCGATCACCTCGCAGGCGATCGCGCCCGCCTTGCGCGCTTTCTCTCGCAGCTTGTCGTGATCCCTCGCCTCGCCCACGTCGGCGTGGCAGGCGATGACGTCGTGTCCGTACTCGTCGGTGAGAATGCGGACGAGCACGCTGGTGTCGAGCCCACCCGAATACGCCAGTATGACTTTTTCCTTGCTCATTTGATCAGCTCCCTAGCGAAGAGTTGCTGGATCCGTTGCCCGAGCCGCCGCGTGGGAACGCCGCGCGCGGGCGTGGCGAAGATGGTGTCGTCGCCGGCGAGAGTTCCCAGGCATTCCGGCAGGCGCGCGTTGTCGATGGCCAGCGCCAGCGCCGAGGCCATGCCGGGCCGCGTGCGCAGCACGACGAGCGATTCATTCTCGCGCAGCGACAGCACCGTCTCGCCCAGCTCGGCGAGCTGGGGATTGGCCTGCGCCGCCACGGGCTCCAGCTCGTAGATGGCGCCCTCCGGCCGCGAGACGCGCAGCACGCCCAGCTCGGCCAGGTCGCGGGAGAGCGTGGCCTGGGTGATGTCGATGCCGGCCGCCGCCAGCCGCTCCGCCAGCTCCTGCTGGGTGGAGACGCGGTGCGTCCGGAGGATGCGGCGGATCTCCTCGCGGCGCTCGTGCTTGCCGACTTTCTCGCGGAAGGCCCTCATGCGGAGATCCACGAGCCGACGCCCTTGTCGGTGAACAGCTCGCCGATGATCGAGTGCGGCACGCGCCCGTCGATGAGGTGCACGCTGGGCACGCCGCTCGCCAGCACTTTGAGGATGCTCCGGGTCTTGGCGATCATGCCGCCCGAGATGGTGCCGTCGGCGATCAGCTCTTCCAGGCCTCTGGGATGCAGTTGCCCCACCAGCTCGCCGCCTTTCATGATGCCGGCCACGTCGGAGAGGTAGATGAGCTTGTTGGCGCCGATGGCGATGGCCACCTCGGCCGCCACCGTGTCGGCATTGATGTTGTAGCTCTGGCCGTCCTCGCCGAGGCCCACGGGCGAGATCACCGGAACGTAGCCTTGCTGTAGCAACATCTCGAGGAAGTCCTTGTTGACGCGGGTGACCTCGCCGACCTGGCCGAGGTCGCGGCCTCCCGAGACGAGCTTGCGCGCGCGCAGAAGTCCGCCGTCCTTGCCCGAGACGCCCACCGCGTGCGAGCCCTCCTGGTTCAAGAGAGTGACCAGCTCGGTGTTGATGGAGCCGGTGAGCACCATCTCCACCACCTTGAGATCGCTCGCGTTGGTGACGCGCTGGCCGTCGATGAACTCGGCCTTGCCGCCCAGCTTCTCCAGCGTGCGGGTGATCTCCGGGCCGCCGCCGTGCACCACCAGCGGCCGCAGCCCGACGGCGAGGAGCAGGGCGATGTCGTCGCAGAAGGACTTCTTCAGCGACTCTTTCACCATGGCCGCGCCGCCGTACTTGATGACGCAGCGGGTGCCGCTGAACTTCTTGATGTAGCCGAGGGCGTCGACCAGCAGCTGGACCTTGAAGGTGGGACTGTAGTTGGTGAGGCGATCGTCCTTGCCCATGCCGCCGTCAGGGCGGGGGACGATGAGCGAAGTGTAGTCGGCGTTGATCTTCACGTAGTCGTAGGAGAGGTCGCAGCCCCAGGCGAGGCCGCTGCCGGGGCCACGGCGGAGATCGACGCGCACCTTGATCTCTGGCTCGCGCATGCGCGCCTTGAGCACAGAAGGGTCGTAGGTGAGCGGGGCGCGATCGTAGACGGCGACTTCCTGCACGGCGACGAAGGCGTCGGCGGGATCGATGGCGTACCCGGCGGTCCCGGCGCGCGCTCCGATCGATGCGAGCACGCGGCCCCAGTTGGGATCGGCCCCGAAGATGGCCGCCTTCACCAGGCTGGAGCCGGCGGTGGCCTTGGCGAGATCGAGCGCCATCTCGTCGCTGGGCGCCCCTGCGACGCTGATCTCGAGGAGCTTCGTCGCGCCTTCGCCGTCGGCGGCGATCTCCTTCGCCATCTGCTTGCAGATGTCCTCCAGGGCCGCGCTGAACGCGTCGAGCGCGGGTCCCGGATCGGCGATGGGCGCATTCCCCGCCCGCCCGTTGGCCAGCGCGAAGACCACGTCGTTGGTGCTCATGTCGCCGTCCACGGTGAGCGCGTTGAAGCTCTTGGCCATCGCTCTCTGGAGCGCGGAGGCGAGCGGCTGCGGCCGGATGGCGCAGTCGGTGGCTACCACCGCGATCATGGTGGCGAGCGAGGGCGCGATCATCCCCGAGCCCTTGCAGATGCAGGTGAGGGTGACCTCGCGGCCGTCGATGTGCACCGTGCGCAGGGCCATCTTGATGCGCGTGTCGGTGGTCATGATCGCTTCCGCCGCGAGAACGGCGTCGGCTTTCAGGGACGCGACCAACGCCGGCGCGGCGGCGACGATCTTGTGCGCCGGCAGCCGGTGCCCGATGACTCCGGTGGATGCGCTGAGCACCGCGCCGGCCGGGACTTGCAGCGCTTTCGCCACCGCCTCGCAGACGGTGCGCACGTCCTCGAGACCCTCGGGCCCGGTGAGCGCATTGGCGTTCCCGCTGTTCACCACCACGGCCTGGATGCCGTCCGCCGGCACGCGCCTCTCCGCGTCGATGACCGGCGCCGCCTTGGCGAGGTTCTGCGTGAAGCAGGCGGCGGCCGAGCAGGGCGTCTCGCTGTAGACGAGCGCCAGGTCCTTGCGGTTCGGCTTGATGCCGGCCTGCACGCCGGCGAAGAGAAAGCCTGCGGGAACTTTCACGGATGAAACCCCCTCAGCGTGTCGAGGCCGGCCGTCTCCGGCCAGCCCATGGCGAGATTGAGGTTCTGCACCGCCTGCCCGGCGGCGCCCTTCACCAGATTGTCGATGGCGGAGATGGCGATGACGACGTCTCCGTCGCTGGCGACGGCGACCTGGCACTTGTTGGTTCCGACCACGCCCTTGAGCGAGACCTGATCGGGCGAATCGAGCACTTCGATGAAGGGGCAGGATGCATATTTATGCAGAAAGACCTCCTTCAGATCCGATCTCCCCGCTGCCCGCGCGTAGCAGGTGGCGAGAATGCCCCGCCGCACGGGCAGGAGGTGCGCAGTGAACGTCACCTCGTGTCGCAGCGTCTGGGCGATCTCCGGCTGGTGCTGGTGGCGCAGCACCCTGTAGGCGCGGAAATCCTCGTCGACCTCGCCGAACGACATCTCTTCCGTCGCCTTGCGGCCCGCGCCCGTCACGCCCGAGGCGGCGTCGACGATGAACGGCCCCTTCACGGCGCCCGCTTCGATCAACGGCAGAAGCGCGAGCGCCGCGGCGGTGGGATAGCACCCCGGATTCGCCACCAGCGCCGTTCCAGCGGGCGTGCGCGACAGTTCCGGCAAGCCGTAGAACGCTTTCGAGAGGAGATCGGCGTGCGTGTGCTCGAAACCGTAGTGCTTCGGGTAGAGCCCGGCGTTGCGCAGCCGGAAGGCGCCGGAGAGGTCGATCACCTTCACGCCGAACGCATGGAGGATGGGCGCGAGTTTCAAGGATCCGTCCGCCGGCGTCGCGAGCAGCACGGCCGCGCATTCGCGCGCGAGCTGCACGATCTGCTCCTGGGGCACGTATTTCAGCTTGCCCGCCGCGCCGGGCAGTCCCGCCCGCCGGGCCGCGGTCTCACCGGCCCACTTGTCGCTGCCGAGAAGCCGCAGCTCGACGTGCGGATGCAGGGCCAGGATGCGGCTCGCCTCCAGCCCGGAATATCCCGACGCGCCGATGACCCCGACCGGAACGGTCTGCATGATGACGCATAATTATGCAATGCGGGCGCGCTGGCAAGCGAAAAGCGTGAACCCCCGCATTCTCCCGTTGACGGCGTGGCCTGTGTCCTGCATGTTGTAGGCGCGCGGCCGGCTCCTGCCAGGGGCCCGGCCGCATTTCGTTTCACTCAGCGAGAGCAGCTCATGGCAGGCAACAGCATTCCGATGACCAAGGCCGGCGCCGACGCCCTCAAGCGCGATCTCAAGCGGCTCAAGTCGGTGGATCGGCCCCGCATCGTCCAGGAAATCTCCACCGCCCGCGACCACGGCGACCTGAGCGAGAACGCCGAGTACCACGCCGCCAAGGAGAAGCAGTCGCACATCGAGGGGCGCATCCAGATGCTCGAGGACCGGCTGGCGCGCGCGGAGATCATCGACGTGACACGCCTCTCTGGCGAGCGCGTGGTCTTCGGAGCGACCGTCAAGCTGGAGGACTCCGACAGCGGGGCGAAGACGCAGTACACCATCGTCGGCGAGCACGAGGCGGACCTCAAGAAGGGCCGCATCGGCATCACCAGCCCCATCGCGCGCGGGCTCATCGGGCGCGAGGTGGGCGACACCGTGAAGATCCGCACGCCGGGCGGCGAGCGCGAGTACGAGATCCTCGAGCTGCTCTTCGCCGAGTACCAGGTCGAGGAGGAGAGCGACTAGAAATGGCAGGAAGCGATCCTGCGCTTTCGCTGGCGCTTTCGCCGCTCCTTTCGCCGCTCCGTTTTGCCAGCCGCGCCGGGGTGGCGCGCCTCAAGGATCTGGAGCCGCTGGTGGCGCGCGTGGTGGCCTCGGCGCGCGCGTTTGCTTCCGGCGATTCGGCGCAAGCCCTCGATCGGCTCGCCGCCGCCGCGCAGGGATTCGATTCCGCGCCGGAGCCGGAGCGGCGCACGGCGCTCGCCGCGGTGGTGCGCGAGCTGGCCGCTCTCGTTCCGGTGCCGGAGGAAATCTCGGCGCTGGGCGCGCGGCCGGCTGGAGTGTCAGACCCCCCGGCGAAACTGGCGGAGATGAAACCCGCCCCGGCGCTGCGCAGAGCCTCGACGGATCCACTCGCCACGCCTCTCACCGGCCTGCGCGGCGTCGGTCCGGCCATGGCGGAGAAGCTCCAGGCCAAGGGTCTGAACACGGTGGAAGACCTGCTCCTCTTCCTGCCCCGCAAGTACGAAGACCGCCGTGCGCCGCGCTCGGTCGCCGACGCGCCCATCGGCGAGCGCTCGGTCATCGCCGGCCGCATCGTCACCGTCCGCGAGGCGCAGGGCCGGCGCCGCCGGCTCGAAGTCGTGGTCCGCGACGAGGCGCGCGGCACGCTGATCTGCATCTGGTTCAACTACCGCAGCTCGTTCCTCAAGCGCTTTCCGCTCTTCGCCCAGGTGATGGTCAGCGGGGAAGTGCGCGAGGGCTACCACGGCAACGGCAAGGTCATGCACCACCCCGACGTCGAGCTGGGCGACGCCGAGACGCCGTTCCGCCTCGATGAATCGTTCGGCCGCATCGTTCCCATCTACCCGGAGGTCGAGGGCATCTACCCGCGCACTTTCCGGCGCATCGCCAAGCGCGCGGTCGACGAGTACGTGCGCTGGGTCCCGGACGATCTGCCGGAGGACATCCGCCGGCGGCGCCAGCTGCTCTCTCTTCCGGAGGCGCTGCGCGAAGTGCACTTCCCGGAAAAGTTCGCGCCCGGCGAGGACCCGCGAAGGCGGCTGGCCTTCGACGAGCTGTTCATGGTGCAGCTCGGGCTGGCGCTGCGGCGGCGGGGGGTCAAGGTCGAGCCGGGTATCGCCTTTCGCGCCTCTCCGCAATCGCTGCAGCGGGTGATCTCGGAGCTGCCCTGGCCGCTCACCGGAGCGCAGGACCGCGCGCTTCAGGAGATCGCCACTGACATGCGCAAGACCGAGCCCATGAACCGCCTCCTCCAGGGCGACGTGGGCAGCGGCAAGACCGCCGTGGCGCTCTGCGCGGCGCGGCTCGCGGTGGAAGACGGCTACCAGGCGGCGCTGATGGCGCCCACCGAGATTCTCGCCGAGCAGCACGCCATCTCGCTGCGCATGCTCCTGCGCGGCGCGCCGGTCCACGTCGAGCTGGTGACCGGCTCGTTGCCGCAGCGCGAGCGCGATGATGCGGCGCGGCTGCTGCGCTCGGGCGCGGCGCAGATCGTGGTCGGCACCCACGCCCTGGCGGAAGAGGCGACGGCGTTTCACCGGCTGGGCCTGGTGATCATCGACGAGCAGCACCGCTTCGGCGTGATGACGCGCGCCAAGCTCATGTCCAAAGGGCACCGCCCGGACGTGCTGGTGATGACCGCCACGCCCATCCCGCGCACGCTTGCTCTCACTCTCTACGGAGACCTGGACGTCTCGGTGCTCGACGAGATGCCGCCGGGGCGCACCCCCATCGCCACCAAGGTGTACCGCGACTCGTCGCGCGAAAAAGCCTACGAGGTCATCCGCCGCGAGCTGGCGGCGGGCCGGCAGGCTTTCGTGGTGCTGCCGCTCGTGGAGGAGAGCGAAAAGCTCGCCGAGGTCAAAGCGGCCACCAAGGAGCGCGACCGGCTCGCCGTGGAAAGTTTTCCCGGCGTACCCATCGGCCTCGTGCACGGCCGGCAGTCGGCGGTCGAGCGGCAGGAGGCGATGGAGAGCTTCCGCCGCGGCGAGTTCCAGATTCTCGTCGCCACCACCGTCATCGAAGTGGGCGTCGACATTCCCAACGCGACGGTGATGCTCATCGAGCACGCGGAGCGCTTCGGCCTCTCCCAGCTCCACCAGCTCCGCGGCCGGGTCGGGCGCGGCGCCGCAAAGTCGTATTGCCTGCTGGTCACGGGCACGACGGGCGCGGAATGGGGGCCGGCGGCGCGCCAGCGGCTCAAGGTCATGGAAGAGACCACCGACGGCTTCCGCATCGCCGAAGCAGACCTGGAGCTGCGCGGCCCGGGCGAATTCCTCGGCACCAGGCAGAGCGGCCTGCCCGACTTCGCAGTGGCCGAGCTGGCGCGCGACCAGACCATTCTCAAGGAGGCCCGCGAAGAGGCGTTCGACCTGGTGCAGAGCGACCCCGATCTGCGGCGGCCGGAGAACGCCGCCGTCCGCGACCAGCTTCTCAATCGCTGGCGCGGCCGGCTCAGCCTGGCGCGCGTCGGGTAGCCGCTTAGCGGCTACGCAGTTGCTGCGTGTTGGCGTGGATACGCCAACACGCTCGCTTGCAGTGTCTGCCCGGCAGCCAGCCGCCCGGTCAGATCCCAGCACTATCGCTCCACCGCCCGGAACAACAGGTTCATTGCCGGATAGTTACCTTTCTCTCGATCTCCCCCTCGCATGCCCGGGGTTTAGAGGTTACAGACAAGAGGTCGAGCGAAAGGCCCACCATGAACGCGGTCAAGGAACGCAACATCCTCGTCGTCGACGACGAGGAGAACGTGCGGGACTCTCTCGCCGCGCTGCTGGAGCGCGAGGGCTATAAGGTCCACCAGGCCGACAGCGGCGAGCGCGGGCTGCAGATTCTCAAGGAGAGGGCCATCCAGCTGGTCATCAGCGATCAGAACATGCCGGGCATGACCGGCCTGGAGTTCCTCAAGCTCATCCGCGAGCGTCACCCCGCCGTGGTGCGGATCATGCTCACCGGCGATCCCGACCCGCTGACCATCATCCGCTCCATCAACGAGGGCGAAGTCTACCGCTTCATCAAGAAGCCCTGGGACAACACTCTGCTGAGGGTGACGGTCTATTTCGCGTTCGAGACCATCCAACTCGAGGAAGAGAACCGCCGCCTCATCTCCGCGCTCAGGCGGCAGGTGAACACGCTCCACGCTCTCGAGCGCGACTTCCCCTACCTCTCCGCAATGGCCCGCGACGAGGAAGCCGCATTGCTCCTCGCCGAGGCAGACCTGGTCACAACGAGCGGGAACTGAGCCGTGGACGCATGAGGCCCTTCTTCTGGCCGATGCGGTGGAAAATCCTCGCGCTCATTCTGGTGGTGGGCCTCGTGCCCATGGGCATCACCGCGCTGGTGGAATTCCGCGAATCGGACCGGCTGATGCGCAGCTCGGCCCAGGCGCTGCTGGAGGCAGGCGCGGAAACCCTGGCCGGCGATCTGGACGAGCTGCACGCCAGCTTGCAGCGGTCGGTGCTCGCCCTCAGCCGCCAGCCGGTCATCGAGCGCTTCAGCGCGGAGCCCGGCGGCCGCGCCGCGCATGCCGCCGACGCGCAGACCGTGTTGCAGTCCTTCCTCGGCAGCGATCCGCGGCTGCGCAGCGTTTCCATCCTCGGGGCGGACGGGACGGCCATCGCCGCCACCGACGCCGCCATGGTGGGGAAGAACTTCTCCTTCCGGCAGTATTTCCGGCAAGCGCTGCGAGGCGCGCCGGGCACTCCCGAGCTCTTCGTCAACGTCCAGGCAGGCTCGATCCCGCTCATCGCTTACTCGGCGCCGATCTCGGCCAACGGCCGCGTGGCCGCCGTGGCCGTGATCCAGGCAAAGGCGGCGGCGGCATGGGATCTCATCCGCGCGCCGCATGCGGGGGAGGGCAGCTTCGCGGTGGTGCTCGATCAGCGCGGTA
>WNEY01003629.1_pt1 | contig 11617 bp, 12 predicted proteins | sample 5400531 | NCBI WGS metagenome assembly WNEY01 (sample SAMN13153338, study PRJNA577476) | soil metagenome | isolation source: 200 cm saprolite under Douglas fir tree site 1 | place: USA:California | collected 2015-04-18
GTCGAGCCGGCGCTTCGTCACCAGGTCGGAGATCGCGCCGCCGATCGAGGCGGACGACCGCGCCAGGCCCTGGCGCAGGCGTTGCCACCAGCCGCGCGAGGCGCCCGCCCTGTCGTCCGGACTGTCGTTCATGGCGGGTGCCGTGATAGCGGTTTCGCCATGACACCGGAAGAGATGCAAGGTCGCGTGCTCTACCGCGACGGCCTGATGCTGGTGATCGACAAGCCGGCGGGCTTTGCCGTGCATCGCGGCCCCAAGGGCGGCGCGAGCCTGGAGGATTTTTTCGACGCGCTGCGCTACGGCCTGCCGCGCGCGCCGGCGCTCGCCCATCGGCTTGATCGCGACACCTCCGGCTGCCTGGTGCTCGGCCGCCACCGCAAGGCGCTCGGCCATCTCGGCGCGCTGTTCAAGCACGGCAAGGTGGGCAAGACCTATTGGGCCGTGGTCGTAGGCGGGCCGGACGCGGACGAAGGCCGCATCGAGCTGCCGCTCGGCCGGCTCGACGCCAGCCGCGGCTGGTGGATGAAGCCCGACCCGAAGGGCCAGCCGGCGGTGACGACGTGGAAGGTGCTGGGGCGCGCTTCACCTCTCCCCGCGTGCGGGGAGAGGTCGGCCGCGAAGCGGCCGGGTGAGGGGGCGCCGGGGGACAATGCCTCCTCGCAGAGGCCCCCTCACCCCGACCCTCTCCCCGCGAGCGGGGAGAGGGAGACCGCCGCCTTCGGCGGCGACGCTTCCCCTGCAGGGGAGGGTAAGCTCGCGTGGCTCGCGCTCGAGCCGCTCACCGGTCGCACCCATCAGCTGCGCGTGCACTGCGCCGCCATGGGCTGGCCGATCGTCGGCGACGCGATCTACGGGACCGCGCCGCGCACCGGCGGTCCGCCGCTGCATCTGCACGCGCGCGACGTGGTGGTGCCGCTCTATCCCCGGCGCGCGCCGATCCGCGTCACCGCGCCGGTGCCCGAGCACATGCGCGCGCGGCTCGCGGCATGCGGCTTTGCGGATGAGCAGACACCGGATGGGAGCGGCGCGTCCGCGCGTGTCAGTACAGATGCGCCTTGATGCGTGCGGGCGCCTCGCGGTCGTAGGTCGCGGCATCGACCTTGCCTTGGGTGATAGCCGCCACCATGGCGCCGGTGCTCGGCAGCTTCGACCGCTCGATCCGCGTCGCCGGATCCCACAGCTTCGAGCGCACGATCGCCTTGGCGCACTGGAAATAGGCCCGCTCGACCGTCACCACGATGACGCAGCGCGGCGCCTTGCCGTCGACCGTAAAACTTTCCAGCAGCGCCGGCTCGGTCGAGATGGCGGCCCGGCCGTTGACCCGCATGGTCTCGGCTACGCCTGGAATGAGGAACAGCAGCGCGACGCGCGGGTCGCGCACGATATTGCGCAGGCTGTCGATGCGGTTGTTGCCGCGCCGGTCGGGGATCATCAGCGTCTTCGCGTCGGCGACGCGCACGAAGCCCGGCGCGTCGCCGCGCGGCGAGCAATCGAGGCCCTCCGGACCGCAGGTCGCGAGCGCACAGAACGGCGCCGCCTCGATCAGCGCGCGGTAGTGCGGACCGATGCGATCGATCTCCTTGAGCAGCGGCGTTTCCAGCGGCTTCGCATACATGGCCTCGAGCTGCGCCATGGTGGCCACCAGGTGATCGGTCATCGCGTCCTCTCCAAGAGTCGTCAGGCCGCCAGAAGCTGCCGACCATCGTGGCCGGCGATGGCCACGTCAAGCATCGTGCCGGGCGCGGCAGGCGCGGCCAGCCGCACCGGCGTGAACTGCTCGGTGCGCCCGACGCCGCCCGTCTCCGCCAGCACCCGCCGGCGCGTTCCGACTTCGCCGGCGAGATGGCGCGCGAGCGCGGCCGCGCCGCGTTCGCGCAGCCGCCGCGCGCGCTCCTTGACGACCGCGCGCGCCACCTGGGGCATGCGCGCCGCCGGCGTGCCCGGCCGCGGCGAGAACGGAAAGACGTGCAGCTGCGTGAGCCCGCACTCCGCGACGAGATCGAGCGAGCGGGCGAACATCGCCTCGGTCTCGGTCGGGAAGCCGGCGATGACGTCGGCGCCGAACACCACATCGGGGCGCAGCCGCCGCACCTTTTCGCAGAACGCGATGGCGTCGGCGCGGCGATGGCGGCGCTTCATGCGCTTGAGGATCATGTCGTCGCCCGCCTGCAGCGAGAGATGCAGATGCGGCATCAGCCGCGGCTCGCCGGCGAGCGCATCGAGCAGATCATCGTCCGCCTCGATCGAATCGATCGAGGAGAGCCGCAGCCGTTCCAGCTCCGGCACGTGCTTGAGGATCTGCTTCACCAGCCGCCCGAGCCGGGGCGCGCCCGGCAGATTGCCGCCATAGCTCGTGAGATCGACGCCGGTGAGCACCACCTCGCGGTAGCCGTTCTCGACCAGCCTGCGCACCTGGGCGACCACCTCGCCCATCGGCACCGAGCGCGACGGGCCGCGCCCATACGGGATGATGCAGAAGGTGCAGCGGTGATCGCAGCCGTTCTGCACCTGCACGAACGCCCGCACCCGGCCGTCGATGCCGTCGATCAGGTGCAACGCGGTGTCCCTGACCGCCATGATGTCGTTGACGACGGCCTTCTCGCCGCCGATCCCGAAGGCGGCGCGGGTCGCGGCCCACGCCGCGGCATCGAGCTTCTCGGCATTGCCGAGCACTCGATCGACCTCGGCCATCGCGGCAAAGGTCGCCGGCTCGGTCTGCGCCGCGCAGCCGGTGACGACGATGCGCGCCTGCGGCCGTTCGCGCCGCAGCCGGCGGATGGCCTGGCGCGCCTGGCGCACCGCTTCGCCGGTGACCGCGCAGGTGTTGACGATCACGGCGTCGTCGAGCCCGCCGGCGGCGGCGGCGCGGCGCATCACCTCCGACTCGTAGGTGTTGAGCCGGCAGCCGAAGGTGACGACCTCGATGCCCATCGTCATGCCGCTGCGAACAGGGCCGGGTCGAACCGCCCGGCAAATTCGTATTCGACCGGGCCGGTCATCAGCACATGGTCGTCGCGCTCGCGCCATTCGATCGCGAGGTCGCCGCCCGGCAGCGTCACCGTCACCTGGCGGCCGGTGCGCCGGGTGCGCGCAGCGGCGACCGCCGCGGCGCACGCCGCCGACCCGCACGCGCGCGTGAGGCCGGCGCCGCGCTCCCACGTGCGCACATCGATGTGCTCGCGCGAGGTGACGGCGGCGAGCGAGATGTTGGCGCGCTCGGGAAAGATCGGGTGGTTCTCGAGCAGCGGGCCGAAGCGCGCGAGGTCGTAGGGCGCGACGTCGTCGACCCAGAAGATCGCGTGCGGATTGCCCATGTTGACCACCGAGGGCGAATGCAGGATCGGCTTGTCGATCGGGCCGATCTGCAGCTCGATCGCGCGCGTGTCGCGAAATTCCTCGGCCAGCGGGATCTCGTCCCAGCGCAAGCGCGGCGCGCCCATGTCGACGGTGAACAGGCCGCCGGCCTTCCAGCAATTGACGAGGCCGGCCGTGGTCTCGACCGCCAGCGCGTCCTTGCCGGTCTCCGCGAACACGAGCGAGGCGAGGCAGCGCATGCCGTTGCCGCAGGCGCCCGCTTCCGAACCGTCGTTGTTGTAGATGCGCACGAACGCGTCGGTGCCGGGCGTGCGCGGCGGATAGAGCGCCATCAACTGGTCGTAGGGCGCGCCGCCCGGCCCGGCGGCGGCACGCGCTTCCGCGGAGGTGATCGCGGTCGGCGCCGCGCGCAGGTCGACCAGCACGATCTCGTTGCCGAGGCCGTTCATCTTGACGAAGGGGTGGTCGGCAAGCGCGCTCATGGGCGGCTCTTATATGGCCGAAACGGCCGGTTTTGCCAGTCGGAGCATTTTTTCCCTCGCGAAAGGGTGAGCAGCCTTGCGGTTTTCTGGCAGGTCAAGCGCAAGCCGGCATGGTAAAGATCGCGCAGGTTGCCTGCGGGCCGCGGGTTTCTCGTCAACCGGGCTCGCGGGCCATACGGGGCGGCCGGGGCCCAGAGGAGAAGTCGATGCACTGCCTTGGCAAGCTTTTGTCGACGGCCTTGGCCGTCGCCGCTCTGGCGCTCGCGGCCCCGGCCTCGCTGCGCGCCCAGCCCGCCCCCGCCCCGGGCCAGCCGTTCGCCGAAGAGGTGACGCTGGCCGCCAAGCCGATCGTCTACCTGAAGGGCACGGCCACCTGGGACACGGCGTTCGACACGCTCGTCGACTCGTACAAGTCGGTCTACACCTTCCTCGACCGCCAGGGCATCAAGCCGGCCGGCCCGGCCATGACCATCTACACCGCCTCCGACGATACCGGGTTCGAGTTCCAGGCCGCGGTTCCGGTGGCCGAGCCGCCGAAGGACCCGCCGCAAGGCGACCTCACCGTCGGCGCCTCGCCCGAAGGCAAGGCGCTCAAGTTCATCCATCGCGGCTCGTACGATTCGCTTGATACGACCTATGACGCGATCACCCATTACCTCGACGAGAACAAGCTCGAGGCCAAGGAGCTCTATGTCGAGCAATACGTGACAGATCTGCTCAGCACGCCCGAGGACAACCTGGTCATCGAGGTGCTGGTGCCGATCAAATAGAAGCTTTTCCCGGATGCAGTGCAGCGCGCAGCGGTGCACTGCCGATCCGGGATCTCATGCATCTGGACCCCGGGTCTGCAGCGCAACACTTCGTGCTGCGCTGCGCCCGGGGAACGCCAACCTCACAGCTCCCACACCTCGCCCGGGCGCAGCAGGCGGAAGCGCTCCTCCCCAACGCCCGCCGCCGCGCGCGCAGCGACGAGCGCCTCGACCGGCGCGTCGATCGCCTCGTCGGTGAGCTGAAACGTCCCGTAATGATGGCCGAGCGCAAGCTCGGCGCCGCTGTCGAGGAACGCCTGCACGGCTTCGGGCGGGTTCATGTGCTGCGCGCCCATGAACCAGCGCGGCTCGTAGGCGCCGATCGGCAGGATAGCGAGGCGGAACGGCCCGTAGCGCTCGCGCGCTGCACGGAAGTGACGCCCGTCCCCGTAGCCGGAATCGGCGATGTGCAGGATGCGCCCGGCGGGCGTCTCGATGGCGAAGCCCGCCCACAGCGCCCGGTTCCGGTCGAACAGGCCGCGCGCCGACCAGTGGCACGCCGGAACGAGCGTCACCGTAATGTCCGGGCCGAGGTCGACGCGCGCATGCCAATCGAACGCCTCGGCGGCGATAGCGGAATCGTGCGCCCGCATGATCGCGTCGTTGCCGAGCGGCGTGATGACGCGCGGCCGATGGGCGGCGGCGAGCCGCGACAAGGTGGCGACGTCGAGATGATCGTAATGGTTATGCGAGACCAGCACCGCGTCGATCGGCGGCAGCGCCTCGAACGCGACGCCCGGATCGTTGACCCGCCGCGGCCCGGCGAACGTCAACGGCGAGGCGCGCTCCGACCACACCGGATCGACCAGCAGGTTGAGGCCGGCGGTCTGGATGAGCAAGGAGGCGTGACCGACATAGGCGATGCGCCAAGCCGGCCCCGAAACGCGCGCCGGCGGACGATCGGCGTACGGGCTCGGCGCCCAGGCGGGCCATTGCGCCTTGGCGGGCCCCACCCACCACCGCACCATCTCGCCGATGCCTTTCGGCGGCACGCCGTCCGGATCGACGAAGCGCAGCCCGTCGAAATGGTCGGACACCGGCCCGTCGTAATAGCGCGCCATGCCGGCGCGCGCCGCCAGCCCGCCGAGACCGACAGCGGACAGGGCGGCGAGCGCAGCGAAAACACGGCGGCGGGACAGCTTCATCGGAGCGCTCTTTCGCGCCTGTATGATACGGGGGCGCGGCGATTCATAGACCGGCTGGCGCGCCTTGACTTGGGATGAGCGCCTCCCTAGGTTCCGCCCGCTCTCGATAGAGCCGTCAATGCAATCGCCGACCGGCCCATGGAGGCCGGAGGCCAACGCCCGACAGCGCGATGCGCCCTCGGGCGCAAAGGTGTTTGGACTTTCCGCTCCCTCTCCCCTCCGGGGAGAGGGAAAGAAAGAGAACTACGAGGTTCGGGCAAGCATGTTCGACAGCCTGTCGGAAAAGCTGGGCGGCATTCTCGATCGCCTGACCCGGCGCGGCGCGCTCACCGCGGCGGACGTCGACGCGGCGTTGCGCGAGGTGCGCCGCGCGCTGCTCGAAGCCGACGTCGCCCTCGACGTGGTGCGCGGCTTCGTCGACCGGGTGCGCGAGCGCGCGGTGGGCGTCGAGGTGGTGCGCTCGGTCACGCCCGGCCAGATGGTCGTCAAGGTCGTGCACGACCAGCTGATCGAGACGCTCGGCGCCGACAGTCAGCCGATCGACCTCAACGCGCCGGCGCCGGTGCCGATCATGCTGGTCGGCCTGCAGGGCTCCGGTAAGACGACCACTGCCGCCAAGCTTGCCCGGCGCCTCGCCGACAGGGCGAAGCGCAAGGTGCTGATGGCCTCGCTCGACACGCGCCGTCCCGCCGCCATGGAGCAGCTCGCGGTGCTCGGGCGGCAGACCGAAACCGACACGTTGCCGATCGTCGAGGGGCAGACGCCGACCCAGATCGCGCGCCGGGCGATGGAAGCCGGGCGCCTCGGCGGCTTCGACGTGGTGCTGCTCGACACCGCCGGCCGCACCACGCTGGACGAAGCGATGATGGCGGAGGCCGCCGAGGTCAAGCGTGCCGCGAGCCCGCACGAGGTGCTGCTCGTCGCCGACGCGCTCACCGGCCAGGACGCCGTCAACCTCGCCCGCGCGTTCGACCAGCGCGTCGGCCTCACCGGCATCGTGCTCACCCGCATCGACGGCGACGGGCGCGGCGGCGCCGCGCTCTCCATGCGCGCGGTCACCGGCAAGCCGATCAAGCTCGTCGGCACCGGCGAGCAGCTCGACGCGCTCGAGGATTTCCATCCCGCCCGCATCGCCGACCGCATCCTCGGCATGGGCGACATCGTCTCGCTGGTCGAGAAGGCGGCGGCGACCATCGACGCCGAGCGGGCGCAGCGCGTCGCCGAGAAGATGCGCAAGGGCGCGTTCGATCTCTCCGACCTGCGCGAGCAGCTCGAGCAGATGCAGAAGATCGGCGGCATGTCGGGCCTGCTCGGCATGATGCCGGGCGTCGCCAAGATGAAGAACCAGCTCGCCGGCGCCAACCTCGACGACCGCGTGCTCAAGCGCCAGACCGCGATCATCGACTCGATGACGCCGAAGGAGCGCCGCAACCCGGACGTCCTCAAGGCGAGCCGCAAGAAGCGCATCGCGGCCGGCTCCGGCACGCGGGTCGAGGACATCAACAAGCTGCTCAAGATGCACCGGACCATGGCGGACGTGATGAAGGCGATGGGCGGCGGCAAGCGCGGCCCGCTCGCCGGCTTCGCCAACATGCTCGGGCTCGGCGGCGGGATGCCGAGCCAGGCGGACCTCGCCAGGATGGCGGAAAAAATGCCGGGCGGACTGCCCGGGGGACTGCCGGGAGGATCGCCCCGCGCGCCCGGCCTGCCGCCCAATTTTCCCGGCGCGTCCGGCGGGCTTCCCGGCCTCGGCGGCAAGCTGCCGGGGCTTGGCGGCATGCCCGGCCTGCCGCCGGGCTTCGACAAGGGTTTTGGCAAGAAGAAATGACGGCGCCGCCGTCTTCGATCGAAACAGCATGATCCCGAAAAGTGGATACCGGTTTTCGGAAAAGATCATGCTGCAACAAAAAGGAAAGGATCAGGAATGTCTCTGAAAATCCGGCTTGCCCGCGCCGGCACCAAGAAGCGGCCGTTCTATCACATCGTGGTCGCGGACTCGCGCAGCCCGCGCGACGGGCGCTTCATCGAGCGGCTCGGCTTCTTTTCGCCGCTCACCCCGAAGGACCAGAAGGAGCACCGGCTCAAGCTCGACCTCGACAAGGTGAAGGCGTGGCTCGCCAAGGGCGCGCTGCCGACCGACCGGGTGCTGCGCTTCCTCGACGAGGCCGGCGTGATGAAGCGCACGGCACGCAACAATCCGCAGAAGGCGAAGCCGAAGAAGAAGGCGCAGGAGCGCGCGGCCGCGGCGGCCGGCGGAGCGCCGGCCGAAGGCGCGGCGCCCGGCAGCGCCCCGCCCCCGGCGGCGAGCTGAGGCGCTTGGGCAAGCGGCCCGCACGGGCGTTCGATCCGGCCGCTCGCGCGCAAGCGGACAAGGGCAATCGCGTCCTCGTCGCCGCCATCGGCGCCCCGCACGGCGTGCGCGGCGAGGTGCGGCTGCGCTCCTTCACGGCCGACCCGATGGCGGTGATGGCCTATGGGACGCTGGAAGCCGAGGACGGCCGCAGTTTTCGGCTCGAGAGCGCGCGGCCGTCGGGCAAGGATGTCCTCGTCGTGCGGTTCGCCGGGATCGCCGATCGCGACGCCGCGGAACGCCTGCGCGGCATCCAACTCTTCGTTCCGCGCGCACGGCTTCCGGCGATCGAGGAGCCGGAGACGTTTTATCACGCCGACCTGATCGGCCTTTTGGTGGTCGGGCCGGACGGCGCCGCGCTCGGCACCGTGGCGGCGATCCAGAATTTCGGCGCCGGCGACCTCGTCGAGATCAGGCCGCCCCAGGGCCCGACCATGCTGCTGCCGTTCACCGAGGAGGTCGTTCCGGTGGTCGACGTCGCCGGCGGGAAGCTGGTGGTGAACCCTCCCCTGCAGGGGGAGGGTCGGCGCGCGAAGCGCGCCGGGGTGGGGCCAACAGCGCAACCCTCGGAGATTGGCGCAGGGTCACCCCCACCCGCCGCCGCTTCGCGGCGGCGACCTCCCCCCTCCAGGGGGAGGTAGGGGCCGAGCCATGTGGTCCGCGACCGTCCTCACCATTTTCCCCGAGATGTTCCCGGGGCCGCTGGGCTTGAGCCTAGCCGGCAAGGCGCTGGAGAGGGGTCTGTGGTCGCTCGATGCGGTCGACATCCGCGGCTTTGCCGCCGACCGCCACCGCTCGGTCGACGACACGCCGGCCGGCGGCGGGCCCGGCATGGTGATGAAGGCGGATGTGCTCGCCCGCGCCATCGACACCGCCGCGGCCGACGGCCGCCCGCGTCTGCTGATGAGCCCGCGCGGCGTGCCGCTCACCCAGGAGCGCGTGGCGGCGCTGGCCGCCGGCCCCGGCGTCGTCGCGGTGTGCGGGCGGTTCGAAGGGGTCGACGAGCGGGTGATCGAGGCGCGCGGGCTCGCGGAAGTGTCGATCGGCGATTATGTGCTCTCTGGCGGCGAGATCGCCGCCATGGCGCTGATCGACGCCTGCGTGCGGCTGCTGCCGGGCGTGATGGGCGAGGAAGCCTCCGCCGGTGAGGAAAGCTTCGCGCAGGGCCTGCTCGAGTACCCGCAATATACCCGCCCGCAGGTGTTCGAGGGCCGCCCGATCCCCGAGGTGCTGCTGTCCGGCGACCACGCGAAGATCGCCGCGTTCCGGCGCGCCGAGGCCGAGCGCCTGACCCGCGAGCGGCGGCCGGACCTGTGGGCGGCGCGCGGCAGCGGTGACAAGCGGTGAGGTCGCTCACGGATCGGCCGGGCGCAATTACCTCTCCCCGCAAGCGGGGAGAGGTCGACGCGCGAAGCGCGTCGGGTGAGGGGGCCTCTGAGTTAGTGCAATTCCTCGTAGGCCCCCTCACCCCAACCCTCTCCCCGCAAGCGGGGAGAGGGAGTCGGCGGGGCGCGGCAAAACGACGGGCAGATGACAAAGCGCGGGCATTGTCGTATAGGCGGCGCCGACCCGCACCGGATCGAACGAAAAAATTGGCGCCGCCGCGGCGCGGCCGATGGAGAATTCCATGAACCTCATCAAACAGCTCGAGCAAGAGCAGGTCGCGAAATTGTCCGCCGGCAAGGACATTCCCGATTTCTCGCCGGGCGACACGCTGATGGTCAACGTCAAGGTGGTCGAGGGCGAGCGCAGCCGGGTGCAGGCCTATGAGGGCGTGTGCATCGGCCGCTCCGGCAGCGGGATCAACGAGAACTTCACCGTGCGCAAGATCTCGTACGGCGAGGGCGTCGAGCGCGTGTTTCCGCTCTATTCGCCGATGATCGATTCGATCAAGGTCGTGCGCCGCGGCAGGGTGCGCCGGGCCAAGCTCTATTACCTGCGCGGACGGCGCGGCAAGTCGGCGCGCATCATCGAGCGGCAGGCGCGCCAGGGCGGCGAAGCCGCTGCCGCCGAGCCGGCCGAGGCCAAGGCCGCGGAGTAACAAAATCGTCCTGTTGGTTTCCGGAGCTCTTCGGCGATGGCGAAGCCGCGCACCCTCTACGACAAGATCTGGGACGACCACGTCGTCGACGAGCAGCCGGACGGCACCTGCCTGATCTATATCGACCGCCACCTCGTGCACGAGGTGACCTCGCCGCAGGCGTTCGAGGGCCTGCGCAATTCCGGCCGCAAGGTGCGCGCGCCGGAGAAGACGCTTGCCGTGGTCGATCACAACGTGCCGACCACCGACCGCAGCAAGCCGAACGAGGATCCGGAGAGCGCGGCGCAGATCGCGGCGCTCGCCGAGAACGCGCGCGACTTCGGCCTCGAGTATTACGACGAGTTCGACCGCCGCCAGGGCATCGTCCACATCATCGGCCCCGAGCAGGGTTTTACCCTGCCCGGCACCACCATCGTGTGCGGCGACAGCCACACCGCGACGCACGGCGCGTTCGGGGCGTTCGCGCTCGGCATCGGCACCTCGGAGGTCGAGCACGTGCTCGCCACCCAGACGCTGATCCAGCGCAAGGCGAAGAACATGCGGGTGACGGTCGACGGCAAGCTGCCGGCCGGCGTCGCCGCCAAGGACATCATCCTCGCCATCATCGGCGAGATCGGCACCGCCGGCGGCACCGGCTCGGCCATCGAATATGCCGGCGAGGCGATCCGCGCGCTCACGATGGAAGGGCGCATGACCGTGTGCAACATGTCGATCGAGGCCGGCGCGCGCGCCGGCATGATCGCGCCCGACGAGACGACCTACACGTATCTCAAAGGCCGGCCCAAGGCCCCGCAGGGCGCCGCCTGGGACGCGGCGCGGCGCTACTGGGAGACGCTGCCGTCGGATGACGGCGCCGCGTTCGACCGCGAGGTGAGGCTCGACGCGGCAAAGCTTCCCCCGCTCGTCACCTGGGGCACCAACCCGGAGCAGGTGGTCGCGATCACCGGCCGCGTGCCGGTGCCGGGCGAGATCGCCGATCCGGGCAAGCGCGGCGCCGCCGAGCGCTCGCTCGACTACATGGGCCTCAAGGGCGGCGAGAAGATCACCGACATCGCGCTCGACCGCGTGTTCATCGGCTCGTGCACCAATGCCCGCATCGAGGACTTGCGCGCGGTCGCCCGCGTGGTCGACGGCAAGACCGTCAGCGCGAGCGTCAACGCGATGATCGTGCCCGGCTCCGGCCTGATCAAGGCGCAGGCGGAGGCCGAGGGGCTCGACAAGGTTTTCATCAAGGCCGGCTTCGAGTGGCGCGAGCCCGGCTGCTCCATGTGCCTCGCCATGAACCCGGACAAGCTCGCGCCCGGCGAGCGCTGCGCCTCCACCTCGAACCGCAATTTCGAGGGCCGGCAGGGCTTTCGCGGCCGCACCCACCTGGTCTCGCCCGTGATGGCCGCCGCCGCCGCGATCGCCGGCCGGTTCGTCGACGTGCGCGAGTGGCGATAGGGTGGGTTAGAGCCCGCCCCCGCGAAGGCGGG
>WNEY01006441.1_pt1 | contig 11617 bp, 10 predicted proteins | sample 5400531 | NCBI WGS metagenome assembly WNEY01 (sample SAMN13153338, study PRJNA577476) | soil metagenome | isolation source: 200 cm saprolite under Douglas fir tree site 1 | place: USA:California | collected 2015-04-18
ACGCGCGCAAAGCTGTGGTCCTCGTTGATCAACACGCCCGGCCCTCCGTCATCGGGCAGTGTGGTGGGCAACTGCCATTGCAGCGTGTTCCGCGCCCGGCGTGGTTCGGCGGCGTTGTCCGTCGGCCGGAACCGCCGGATCGCCGCGGACAAATCCTCCGCCGTGGTTTCGAGAAAGTTGCGCCCCGCCAGCGAAGTCCGCACCGCCTGTCGCGACGCTGAATCGTTCAGGCCCGTCAGAATCGCCACACAGTCTCCGAAGGCTTCGTGAAACGCCCCGACCTCCAGCAGTGTCGCTTCGATGAGGTCCGGGCGAATCGCATCCAACAGGCCATGACCCACTTCGTGAGCCACTACGTCCGTGCTCTCGCCCGAGAATGTGGTCTGACCGCCCGCTACGCCTTCGAAGAACTGAAAGCTGGCGCGGTTGTAGAATGCGTTCAGCGTCGGAGCTGCGCCGATCTGAGCCACCGCGTTCTGAATGAACGGAATGGTTCGCCGGTTTCCCTGCCACCGGGTAAGCGGGCTAGCGACGCGTTCCCAGGCATCCAAGGCCAACAGCGCCGCCTCGCGGGCCTGCCAGAACAGAAACTGCGGCGTTCCCGGACCGGCCAGCCCCACGGGCTCGGCATCGAAAAATTGCAACGACGCCCTGCTCCCCGGGCGATTGGCATGAGGTTGTTTCTGCCGAGAGGGCGGCGACCCGGCGCCGGCCAGCGGATCATTGGGAATGAAGTTGATCGGCATTGAGGTTGGCCTCCTGAGCAGGAGAGTCGGTTTTCCTTGGAGCGGAGCTTCCTACGTGCGCGATCGTGGGCTACGCGCAGGGGGCAGTCTCTGAGCCGGGGCCCTCACCTTCAAACGGTTTGTTTCACCACCTCCACCGGGAAGGACCTGCCATGTATGGTGGTGGAGCCGAGGCAGCCGACTGGCGAGATGTGCGGTCAGGTGCTCGGGCAGCGTCATGAGACTCCTCCGGCTCAACCGCTTCCGACTGCGACGAACGACGCGGCGCAGCCCGCCCTCGCCTTGCCGCTCCAATTGCTCAACAGCTCATCGTTCATGAAGGCGGGCTCGGTAGTGGCAAGAGTCTCGCCAAACGCGCGCGTACGGCAGAACGCAGGGTTAGGGAGCGAGGGCCAAGCGCACCCTGCACAGCGGCTGTGCAGGGTGCACAGTTGTAGGTCATTGCTATGGCGTTGCGGCAACATCCTGAACCTGCCCGTCGAGAGCGGCTCAGCGTGAAATGCGCGTGAAGATCACCAGGATGTGGCCGGAGTCGGCCTTCGTCGTGAGCATCGTCGGACGCGGCTTGCTCATGTCGGGCGCGTTGTCGGCGATCCGGAGCGTGTCGCCCTCGAGCCCGTAGACACCGCGCCAGGTCTTGCCTTTCAGCTCACCCGCCGTGTGGTGGAAGTCGATGGACGCCGGCGTGCGGGCACGATCGGTCGTGAACATGCCCTGGTAGAGCGTCTTGCCGTCGCGCTGGATGGCGAAGGTGTCACCCGCGAAGGTGAGCCGGTTGCCCTTGATCTCGTCCGCGGGCTTGCCGTCCCGCTCGGCCGCCACCGCCACCCACGTCCCGCTCACCGTCGCTCCGGCTTGCGCAAGACGTCGGGCGGCGGAGTGTCGAGCGCCGGGTTCCGCGCGAAGAACCCATCGGGCACGAGCGTGAACCCCGCCCGATGGACGGGCATCACCGGCCAGTCCTCGACGCGCGGCACGTGCGTGATCCCGAACGTGTACCAGACGACGACGTCGGTGTTCACGATCGGCGCATCGTTCGCTGCGAAGCGTGGCAGGCCATCGCCGCCGCGTCCCTGGTTGGGGTAACGGCCGGCCGCATCCATCTCGTCGGCACGATACCGCGTCACCCAGAGGGCGTAGTCGATGAACCCGCCCCGGCGCCGCGCCGGCGCCGTCGTCGCGAGGTGAGGCCGCGCGCTCTCTCCCGGCACGATCGTGTAGCCGACCGGATAGCCGCGGGGACCGACGACGGCAGGATTGGAAGATCCGCCACAGCCGATCCCCATCGTGGCCGATGTCGCGCCGGGCCCGAAGCTCGGTTGGAAGGACGGTCTCCTCCATCACGAACGCGTTGCCGTACGGGTTCTGCGGGCCCGGCGGCACCGCACGCGTGGTCAGCTCGGCGACGCTGTTGACGGGGCCGTCGACGTCGAAGTCCAGCCGCATGCTGAGGAAGTGCTGATGGTTCGGGCCCACGACGTTGGGCGCGACGAGCGTGCCGTAGCGGCAGGGCGAGCCCACACCGTTCGCTGGCGCGGGGCACCGTTCGTGGGCGACCCCCTTGGGCAACAGCACGCCGGTGAACTCCACCTGGAACTCGAGCGAGCCGTCCTGCCGGAAGATCCAGTTGAAGCCGTAGTCATAGTTCCCGAAGTTGGTGTACCAGCCGAACACGAGCTCGCGAGCGCGCCGCGCGGCGCTCGTGTGGCCGTCCCAGTGCGTCCACAGCACGCCACCGTCGCGCTCGTATACGGCGATCGCATTCGGCAGCCGGCTCGGCGACCCGGTATCGGTCGCCATGACGACATCGATCAACGTGGCGTGGGCAGGCGCGTGCAGTCCGGCCACCAGCGGATAGGCCTTGTGCCCCATCCCCCCGTATTCGCCCGCATCGAACGGAGGATCGGCCGCACGCGGCCCTGGTCCTCGTAGCCGACCGTGTGGAGCACGACACCTTCACGCGGGTGCATGGCGAAACGAAACCGCCATCCCTGCCATGCGATCTCGTGGCCACGAAGCTCGAACGTCGGACCGTCGGGCTGCACGATTTGGAGCGGCCGCGGAGCAGGGCCTGCCACCAGTTCATCCCCACCGCGATCAGGCCTCCCGCGAGCATGTACGTCGGGATGCAGTGCGCCATCGAGATCCACAGCGCGGCGTAGTTGTACGTCGTCCACACGCGCCGGCTCTTCGGCACCGGCGCGAGGTCGGCGTTGAGCCCCTCTGCTACCCATCGTCGGACCGCCGCCAGGAAAAACTCCCGACGACCCTCGGGAGCTTCTCCCGGCATTCCAGGGCTTGCCGTTCCTCACACTCAGAACTTCCAAGAGGTTAGGCGATATTTGCCGTGGCATTTTAGTTGCCCTAGTCCCTCGCATCCATGGACACGGCGAATGGGTTCGAGGGGCGCAAACCCCTCCTTCTCGGACAGCACGCACGGTTTGTCTTGGGTCTGGTCGTCGGCATCATCGCCGGCGTCTTTCTTGTTGCGAATCGGAGCGGCGAGCTCGAGACGGCAACGGCCGCGACGTACACGGAAGGCAGCGCCCGACCCCTCTTGTGGAACCTCCGAAATCTGTATGCCCCGTGGGTCCTCGAGTACAAAGGTGTCAAACGCATGTGGGCGGGAGGATGGCTCACCGACGCCGATCGCGCGAATTACTCGAATCTGATCCAGCGCGGCGTCGCCCCATCCACCGCCGTCGGCCCGGACAAGATTTTTTACAGCGAATTCGTCAATGGCGTCTGGACTCAGCCGGTACTCTCCTTTCATAAAGCAGGATTTCATGTCAATGATCCGAGTGTGATCCAGCCGCCCAGCAGTGACGGCATCGACCGCGGCAACTGGCTGTACATGTACTACACCGCGATCAGCAACGACGATATCGAACAGGGCCAGTGGAATCGCCACACGATCGGGTTTGCCAGTAGCGCCGACGGCGGACGGACATGGACCGACCACGGGATCATCATTTCTCAAAGCAACGGGGTCGACAATGGCGGTGCCTGGTCGCCAAGCGCCCTCGTCGTGGAAAATCAGATCTGGCTCTACTATCACGGCAACCGGATGCCCGATCCCGTCGAATCCCTGCAGAATTACAGGAGTCGGCTCAATCTGAACGGCTGGCAGCTGGTGGAAACAGACAAACTGGTCTTTCATCACCGGGAGAGCTGCGTGTGGGGTAACACGTCCTTCGCGTATCTGTGCCCGCCAACGTATAACGCCGATGGTCTAGTGAAGGTCAACCTCGATGTGTCGATCCAGAATGGACACTTTGTTTTACTCGCCAATGACCCGACGTCGCACTATATTTTGCGCTTCGTATCCGATGATGGCATCAACTGGCAACGGAGCTCACGAGATACGAACCCCATTCTGAATGGCGGCCCCTACTTTGTCACCACCCCTCACGCCGAAGCCGTAGAGGGCGATCGATACACAATTTACTTCGGCTTCAGCGCCACGGACAATTCTCGGTTCGACTCGATACACGCCTGGGAGTTTCACTGATAGCGGTTGGAGATCGAAGGTTACCCGGCGAGCATGACCTCCTCCACCCGGCCCAGGCGGCCGAGCCTCGCAAGGACGACGCGCTCCACCGTCATCACGTGCGGGCGGCGTTGCGCCGCGAACGCCGAATTGGGAGTGAACCCAAGCGTGATGTGCGGTAGATATCGCTCGTTCACGAAGGCGTAGCCGTAGCGCCCCGCATTCGCGACGAGAGTCTCGTCGTCGCCGGTGGCGCGGGCCGTGGCCTCGACGACCCTGGCGTTGATCGTCGGATCGAGCGCGCCGTCGGCCAGCGTCAACGCCTCCTCGTGGGCCGCTTGCAGCCGCGGCCGCTCCGGCGCATCGGGATCGATGGTCCAGAACACGAACCCTCCTGGAAAGGGCATGATGCGGTCCAGCGGCAGCGTCATGCCCGCGAGGCGCTGATCGAGCCGTGCGATCAGCGCCTTCACGCGCGCACGCGCAACGTCGCGGAGCGGGCATTGTGTCAGCGTCACGTGGGGGAGGTCGCCGTGGGTCAGCCGCTGCTCGGCCTCGGGGAACAGCAGCTCCGCGGCGAGCGCGTACGCCGCGCGGATCGTCGCGGCGTCCGGCTCGATGACGAGCCCCACGAAGCCGGAGATCGGCGCGTCCACGGTCACGCCATGACATCCGAGGTCATCGCCGCTCGCTTCCGATCCTTGTAGACTGACGCCGGGAAACGATGGGCGCACGCAACGGCGGTGCTTCGTTCGGGCGGCTCCTCCGGCACTGGCGGCAGGCGCGCGGGCTGAGTCAGCTCTCGCTCGCGATCGAGGCCGAGATCTCCAGCCGCCACGTCAGCTTCCTCGAGACCGGGCGCACGCAGCCGAGCCGCGACATGGTGCAGCGCCTGGGTGCCGTGCTGGACGTTCCGCTCGCCGATCAGAACGCGCTGCTCCTCGCCGCCGGCTTCGCGCCCGCGTACGAAGAACGCGAGCTGGGCGCGCCGGAGCTGGCGCACGTGCGGCGCGCCCTCACGTTCATCCTGCGGCAGCAGGAGCCGTATCCCGCCATCGTGGTCGACCGCGCCTGGGACACCGTCATGCGCAATGACGCGGCGGTGCGGATCTTCTCGCTCTTTCGCGGGCCGCATCCACTCGAGCCCGAGATCGTCGACAACGCGCTCCACGCGACCTTCCATCCCGACGGCCTCCGCCAGTTCGTCCTGAATTGGGAAGAGCTGGCGGCGCCGCTCATTCAGAGCCTGCATCGCGAGGCGGCCACCAGCGAGGCCGCCGAGCGCCTGCGCGACGCGCTGCTCGCGTATCCCGGGGTGCCGGCGCGATGGAAGGTGCCGGATCCCGAGGCGGCCGCGGCGCCCGTGCTCAGCATGCGCTTGAAGCGTGGCGACCTGTCGCTCGCCTTCTTCTCGACGATCACCACGCTCGCCACGCCGCAAGACGTCACGCTGCAGCAGCTCCGCATCGAGTGCTTCCACCCGGCCGACGCGGTGACGGAAGAAACCGCGAAGCGCCTCGCCGCTACGCCACTCCCCCGGCCTTGAGCTGCTCCGCGATCGCCGCACGATCGAAGTAGCCCCGCAGCTCGGCGATCTTCCCGTCACGCACGCGACAGACGTCGACGCCCTCGAGCTGCATCGGCACGCGCCGGCCGTCGGGCGTGACGAGCGCCATGGTCATGCGCCACTCGAATGCGACGCGCTCATCGGTGCTCTCGAGCATCGAGCGCACGGTGAACGCGACGTCCGTGTAGCGGTCGAGCGCGCGTTGCACCGCGGCTTCGATCGCCTGCCCCGAGGTCCAGTTCGGCACGACTGGATCGCAGAGGCGGCCATCCGCGGTGAACGCGTCCCGGACGGCTTTCGGGCTGTGAGCGTTCCAGCCGGAGATGAAGGCGTCCACGGCGTCGCGCGTGGTGGGGATCGACTGCACTGTGCTCATCGAAGCCTCCTCGTGTATAGGATGCAGGTACGATGCGCCCGTCGCGCGGAAGCGCGCAATTACATGGCAGGTAATGTGATACCCGGCGCATCCGAGGGGCATGCAGGCGGGCCCGGCACGATGCGTTACATTGTCGTTCACCAGCAGCTCGAGCATCGCGGTGGCCGGCATGGCTTTCACGCAGAAGGAGTCGCTCGATGGGTCTGTTAGGTGATCTCCTCGATCCAGCATTCCTCGAGGACCCATACCCGACCTACGCCCGGCTCCTGACCACCGGCCCGGTCATGTGGGACGACGAGCATCGGATGTGGCTCGTGTCCGGGCATCCCGAGTTCCTGGAGGCGTTGAAGAGGCCGGAGACGTCGGTCGCGACGGCGGCGGCGCGGATCCGGCCGGCCCTCGGTGAGCGGGCCGCCCATTTCGAGCCGCTGATCGGTGCCGTGTCGAGGTTCCTCACCCGCGTGGATCCTCCGGACCACACGCGGCTCCGCGCCCTCGTGCAGAAGGCCTTCACGCTCAGCGCCGTGGAGCGGATGCACGATGACATCGCGTCGCTCGTCGACGGCTACCTCTCCCCGCTTCCCCAGGCGGGCCGGATGGACGTCATGTCCACGCTCGCCGTCCCACTTCCCATCACCGTCATCGCGAGAATGCTGGGCGTGCCGGAGGAGGACCAGTCGCGCATCAAGAAGTGGTCGGACGACCTCGGCAGCGTGGCGGACAACGACCCGGGGTCCGAGGTTCTCGAGCGGGCGCAGGAGAGCCTGGGCCAGATGCGCGAGTACATCGTGGACGTGATTGCGCGGCTCACCCGCAAACCTGGGGACGATCTGCTCAGCGCTCTGATCAAAGTCGAGGAGTCGGGCGACCGCCTCTCTCACGACGAGCTCTTCGGCATCGTCCAGGTCATGCTCATCGCGGGCCAGGAGACCACCACCAATCTCCTCGGTAACGGTCTCCATGCGCTCCTGGCGCATCCTGACCAACTGCAGCGGCTCCGCGATAAACCCGACCTGTGGGCAGGGGCGATCGAGGAGTGCCTCCGCTACGACAGCCCCGTCCAGTCGAGAACGCGCGTGGTCACCGCCGACATCGAGCTCGGTGGTCAGCGGATCGCCGCCGGCCAGACCCTGTTCCTGCTGGTGGGCGCCGCCAACCGCGATCCTCGCGCGTTCCTCGATCCCGATCGCTTCGACATCACGCGAACTCATAACCATCACGTCGCCTTCGGTCATGGCATTCACTACTGTCTGGGTAATGCCCTGGTCCGGCTGGAAGCGCGGATCGCGTTGGGTTCGATCATCGCCCGGATGCCTCGCCTGGCGCTCAGCCCTACAGCGCCCCCGCAGCGGCAGCCGAACTTCAGCCTCCGGGGATTCACGTCGCTGTGGGTGACGTTCTGACTGAGCGCCTCGGCTACACTTAGTCATTTCCGCCGCACGGAGGCTTGCGCTCCATGGGCCAGTTCGGGATCGGGCAAGGCATCAAGCGATTCGAGGACGTCCGTCTCGTCCGCGGCGAAGGCCGCTTCCACGCCGACGTCAACCTCCCGGGACAGACACACGCGGTGATCGTCCGCTCGATGCACGCGCACGCGCGCATCCGCGGGATCGACGTGGCGACCGCGCTGCGCGCGCCCGGCGTGCTCGCCGTTTTCACCGGGGCCGACGTGGCGCGCGACGGCCTCGGCACGATGACGATGACGTTGAAGCGGAAGCGCCCGGACGGCTCGCCGATGTTCGCCTCGCCGCAGCGGGGCCTGACGCCGGATCGCGCCCGCTACGTCGGTGACCCGATCGCGATGGTGATCGCGGAGTCGCGCGCGCAAGCCGAAGACGCTGCCGACCTCGTGCAGATCGACTACGAGCCGCTGCCGTCCGTGACGTCGACCGCCGCGGCCGCCGAGACCGGCAGCCCCGCGGTGTGGGACGAGTGCCCGGACAACATCTCGAATCTGTTCGAAGCGGGCGACAAGGCGGCGACCGACGCGGCGTTCGCGAAGGCGGCGCGGATCGTCCGCCGCCGCTACGTCATCACGCGCGTGCACGCCCAGTACATGGAGCCGCGCGGGGCGCTCGGCATCTACGATCGCGGCGAGGACCGCTACACGCTCTACGCCGACGTCCAATACCCGCACCGGGTCCGCAACGCGCTCGCGACGAACATCTTGAAGGTTCCCGAGCATCGGATCCGCGTCATCGCCGGCGACATCGGCGGCGCGTTCGGGACCAAGGGCTGGCAGTATGCCGAGCACCGCCTGGTGCTCTGGGCCGCGCGCAAGCTCGGCCGCCCGGTCAAGTGGATATGCGAGCGGCGCGAGGCGATTCCCGCCGACGAGCACGCGCGAGACAACGTCACCGACGCCGAGCTGGCGCTCGACGCCGACGGCCGGTTCATCGGGCTCCGCGTGCGCACGCTCGCCAGCGTCGGCGCCTACGTGTCGTCCGATCGCAATCTCCTGGCGACGTTCAGCAACGTCACGACGCTCGTCGGGGTCTACACGTTCCCGGCCGCGTACGTGCGCGTGCTCAGCGTGATGACCAATACCAACTCCACGGCGCCGTACCGGGGCGCGGGCCGACCGGAGTCGACCTACGTCATCGAGCGCCTCATCGACGATGCCGCGCGCGAGCTCGGTCTGGACCGGATCGAGCTGCGACGCAAGAACATCATCCCGTCGGGCGCGATGCCGTACCGCACGCCGCTCGGGGGCAACTACGATTGCGGAGCCTTCGACAAGAACATGGAAGAGGCGCTGAAGCTCGCCGACGTCGCGGGCTTCCCGGCCCGCCGCGAGGCGGCGCGACGGCGGGGCGCGCTCCGCGGGCTCGCCATCGTGAACGCGATCGAGAAGGCGGCCGGCCCGCAGCCGGAGTTCGCCGAGATCCGCTTCGCGCCGAGTGGCAGCGCCACGCTCCTGATGGGATCGAAGAACCAGGGCCAGGGGCACGAGACGACGTTCAAGCAGATCCTGCACGAGCGCCTGGGGCTCGACCCGGCCGACGTGGGCTACATCGACGGCGACACCGAGCGCGTCGGCTTCGGCATGGGCACCATGGGCTCGCGCTCGACCGTCATCGGCGGCACGGCGCTGTGGACCGCGGCGGACAAGGTCATCGCGAAGGGCAAGAAGATCGCCGCGCGTCTGCTGGAGGCGGCGGAAGCCGACATCACCTTCGCGGACGGAAGGTTCTCGGTCGTGGGCACCGATCGCGCCGTCGTCCTGAAGGACGTCGCGCGCGCGGCGTTCCAGCCCGCGCAGCTCCCGCCCGGCCTGGAGCCCGGGCTCTACGAGACGGGCACGTTCGTGCCGAAGCAGGACACGTGGCCGAACGGGTGCCACGTCTGCGAGGCGGAGATCGATCCGGATACGGGCGCGGTCGCGCTCGTCTCCTACGTCATCGTCGACGACGTCGGCACCGTGATCAACCCGGTCACGCTCAAGGGGCAGATCCACGGCGGCGTGGCGCAAGGCGTGGGGCAGGCGCTGATGGAGCAGGTCGTCTACGACGCGGAGTCCGGCCAGCTCCTCACCGCGTCGTTCATGGACTACGCGATCCCGCGCGCCGACACGCTGCCCGACATGCACATCGAGAGCAACCCGGTCCCGACGAAGCTGAACCCGCTCGGCGCCAAAGGCGCCGGCGAAGCGGGGACCGTGGGCGCGCTGCCGGCAGTGATGAACGCGGTGATGGACGCGCTCGCGGCCGTGGGCGTGCGCGAGCTCGACATGCCGGCGAGCGCCGAGCGTGTCTGGCACGCGATCCACGCCGCGGCCAAACGCTGACCTCAAGCAATCGCACGCTGACCTCGAGGAGAGAGCTCGTGGCCGCGATGCCCGCCTTCGCCGGACGGGCTCGGGCAAGGTGCGGTACAGTGTCGGGCCATGAAGTTCGGATGGATGACGCTTTCGCTGTCGCCATCGCCCGCGGAGGACCTCGCGTCCGTCCACCAGCAGCTCGAGCAGGGCGTGCTCGCCGAGGCGATGGGCTTCGACTACCTCTGGCTCACCGAGCACAACTTCACCGGTGAGTGCGCCTACGCCGATCCGATTCCGTTCGCCGGCGCGCTGGCGGCGCGCACCTCGCGGGCGCGGATCGGGTTCGCCGTCATCCAGATGGCGCTCCACCACCCCGTACGCCTGGCCATCCAGCTCGCCGTGCTCGACAACCTGAGCCGGGGGCGGCTGGAGGTCGGCATCGGGCGCGGCTCCACCTACAACGAGTACGAGTACGTCGGCTTCGGCCTCCGGAGTGACGACAGCCACGAGCGGATGGACGAAGCGATCGAAGTGCTCACGCGCGCCTGGACCGAGGAGCCGTTCGTCCACGAGGGCAAGTTCTTCTCTCTCCGGCTGCCCGCGATCCGGCCACGCCCCGTGCAGCGTCCGCACCCGCCGATCTGGCGCAGCGTCATCGCGGCCGAGTCGCTGGTCGAGTGCGGACGGGCCGGCCTCCCCGTGATGATGTCGCGCGTGGCGAACGCGCGCATCCCCGAGCGCCTCGCGCGCTACCGCGATGGACTCGAGGCCGGTGGACACGACATCGCCACGCAGCGCCGTCTCCTCGGTCAGGCGTCGGTGTGGCGCTTTCTCTACGTCGCCGACAGCCAGGCTCAGGCGGAGGACGACGTCCACGAAGCGACGCTCCACTACCGCCAGCACATGCACCACGTCCGCGACGCCTACAACCCGTCCGACTTCCACGTGAACGCGGCGGCGATCAATCCGTGGATGGATCCCGCCGTCTCTCATCCCGACGGCGTGAGCTTCGTCCTCGAGACCGGCGCGCTCTATGGAACCCCGAAGCGCGTGGCCGAGCAGATCGCCGCCCTGCGTGATGTCGGCCTCGGCCACGTCATGTGCCAGGCGAGCTGGGGTGGGCTCGCCCACGACAAGGCCATGGCCTCGCTGCGCAGGTTCGGCGAGCACGTCGCTCCGGTCTTCCGCGACTCGTAAGCATTCGTCGGCGTATCGAAGATTGGGCGCTGACATTGATGCGCCGTCGTGCTCGACTTCCCGCGAGAGCAGCTTCCCGATTGCCGGCTGTGGCTTCCAGATCGCCCGCTGCGGACTCACGGGTAGAATGGTGACGAAGGAGGCGTGACGATGGCGGTCATGCTGAGGCGCTACCGATTCACCGTGGACGAGTATGAGCGGCTGGCGCAGGCCCAGCTGCTCACACAGTGCGACCGGATCGAGCTGCTCGACGGAGAGATCGTCGAGATGACTCCGATCGGGGACCGTCACGCCAGCGTCGTGGCGCGGATCAGCCACGTGTTTTCGGGGCGTCTTGGTGATCGAAGCATTGTCTGGCCCCAGAACCCAGTCGGGCTCCGCGTCGTGCGGTCGGTCCCTCAGCCCGACGTCGTGCTGCTGCGCCCGCGGGACGACTTCTACGCCGCGGGCCGGCCCAGCCCCGATGACGTGCTGCTCCTGA
>WNEY01003630.1_pt1 | contig 11615 bp, 8 predicted proteins | sample 5400531 | NCBI WGS metagenome assembly WNEY01 (sample SAMN13153338, study PRJNA577476) | soil metagenome | isolation source: 200 cm saprolite under Douglas fir tree site 1 | place: USA:California | collected 2015-04-18
ACCAGTTCCGCGGCATGCAGACGGTGCTGCTCGGATCATCGAACGGCGCGATCGTGGAATTCATGATTCCGGAAGAAGGCTCCTACATCATGGTCGATCACCATTTCTCCAACGCTTCACAGGGCGCGATCGGCCTGATTTCGACGACGGTCAAGCCGGACGAGGCGGAGCTCGAGCACCACAACCTGCCGGCCACGGAAGCCGCTCCCACCGATCCCGAAGCGGTCGCCGGCAAGCTCGCCTTCGAGAGCAAGTGCCTCGCTTGCCACTCGGTCGGCCAGGGCAGGAAGCTCGGACCCGACATAGCAGGGGTCACCAAGCGGCGCAGCGACGACTGGCTCGCGCGCTGGCTGAAGTCTCCGGAGAAGATGCTCGAGAGCGACGCCGACGCCAAGGCGATGCTGAAGGAGTACAACAAGCTCCCGATGCCGAACCAGAGCCTGTCCGACGCCGAGATCAGGCAGTACATCAAGTACTTCCACTGGATCGACTCGCAGCCTGCGGGAGCGGCGGCCGCGCACGGAGGACATTGAGCTTGCGCATTGCGCTCGCCGGGCTCCTGCTTCTCGCGCCGGCCGCGGCCGTTGCGTGCGGCTACTGCGTCGAGGACAAGGTGGCCGCTCATCGTTCCTCCTTCCCGATGTGAATATTCCACAAGGCTCCGGTGGAAGGCTTCACAGCGCCCCTCCCTGTCCAAAACTACGCTGGCGACAAGTTCCTATCATCAACCAACCGGGAGGAGAACCATGAAACGGCTGCTACTTTCTGTGCTGTGCCTGGGCGGGGCCGGTCTCGCGCTTTTGCTGATGAACAGCCCCAGCGCGATGGGCGCGAGGACTTTCTCCAATAAGGATTTAAAGGGAGACTATCTGTTCATTCTCGCCGAGATACGAACCGAGCCGGCCTTTGGCGGCGCAACCAACTATTGCGACAAGGCCGGCACGATAACCTTCGACGGAGTCAGCCCTATCGGCACGGCAACGGCCAGCAGTTTTACGCAGCGATGCAATGTAGCCACAGGCCCGGGGGTCGGCACTCAGTTCTATCAGGTGAACCCGGACGGCAGCTTTCTACTGGATGAAACGCCAGCGTTCCTCGATCCCGTGCACGGCCAAATCGTGGACAACGGGAACAGCTTGTTGCTGGACGGGACCACGCGAACCAATCCGAATATCCTGATCTTCCATATAGTGGCCATGAAGCGTTGAGGCCTGCATAAGTAACGTCCTCGCGACCCCCATACAGGACTCTGGCGCGCGGCACCACCAGGCCTTTCTTTCGATCAATACCGAATCGCCGAATTCGTGCGTGCGATAGCCGCGAGCGTCGAGCTCTGCGCTTGCGCGCCGCAGCGTATCGTCGTCTGCAAACGCACGCAGCAGCTGGTAGTGACTCGTGCCGGGCTCGTGGATGCCCGTGAGCAGCGCATCGACCACCCGCAAGCGGCTTGCAGCGCCGATGCGCTGCGTGGCAAGGCCTTCCCCTCCATGCACGAATCCATCCCGTGACGCGGCATGCTCGAGCGCGCGCACGACGGTCGTACCGACCGCGATGATCCGCCCGCCCTTTGCTTGTGTGCGCCGGAGCGCCGATGCAGTCGCGTCCGGGATGCGGTAGGGCTCGTCGAACGGCAGACGTCGATCGAGCTCCGCGTCCCCGGTGGAGGAGATGCCGGCCGCGTGCGTGATCGTGTCGAACGCAACGCCGCGGACGCGCATCGCGGCGATCGACCGCCAGTCAATCGCGAATCCCGCCGACGGCGGCTCGAACGCGACCGGCGGACCGGCAATGGGTGTCCAGACGTCCCACAGCGCGAGCGGCACCGGCATGTGCGCGTACTGGATCGGCCGCCCGTGACGGGCGAGGCCCGCGCGGATCGCGTCGGGCGTCCCGTCGAACCGCAGCGACACGAGACGCGGATGACCGAGCACCCTCTCCACCGTAGCCGAGAGCGGCCCCAACGCGAGGTGATCGCCCGGCGTGAGGCGCGGCGGCGGCGGCCGTTCTTCAGTGCGAGTACGAAAGTCACCCGTTCCGAACACGATGGCGGAGAAATTGCTGACGTCGTCCACTGCGAGCGAACGCCGGCCGGCGAGCCGCACCTCGATCCGTTCGCCGGTCGGCATATGTGTGCCGTGCAGGCTCGCGGGCAAGGTCGCGGCGTCGTTGGCGATCACGTGATCGCCGGGCCGCAGGAGATCGACAAGGGCCGAACGGGGCAGATGGTCGATGCGCCCCCGCGCGTCAACTACCAAGAGCTTCGCTCGCGGGGGACGTTGCGCGGGCCGGTTGGCGGCGATCATGGGGCATTTACTTCGACGGCTGCAGCTCCATGGCGCGCTTTGCCCGGGTTGCGCGCGGGCAGTGCCGCCGCGACGGCTTCGGCAAACTCGCGCGCCGCGGCTTCCGGACGCTTCAGCGTCGCCGGGTCGGAGTCCGGGACGGCGAGCGCGTGCAGCGGTGTATCCATGTCGCCGGGATCGAGCGAGAGGAAACTCACGCCTTCGGCCAAGAGTTCTTCGTTCCAGACATGACTTAAATGGCGCAGCGCCGCCTTGCTCGCGCCGTACGCGCCCCAGCGCGGGTAGGCGTTGATCGCCGCATCGCTCGATACGTTCAGCACCACCGCGCCGCGGCCATCGCGGGCCGACGCGGCCAACGCGCCCAGAAGCGCCCGGGTCAGGCGAAAGGGTCCGAGCACGTTGGTCGCGAGCGCACGCTCGAAGTCCTCGCAATCGGTGTCGCCCAGAAGCGCGAGCGGCGCCGGTCCCAGGTCGGAGGCGTTGTTGACGAGGACGTCGAGCCCGCCGAGGCTTCCGACGATCTGCATGGCGATGGGATGGATGTCCTCCTTCCTGGAGACATCGCCGACGATGCCGTGCGCGCCGGCGTGCTCGCGTGCCAGGCGTTCGACGCGCTCGCGGTTGCGGGCGACAAAGGCGACGTGCGCTCCGCGGCCGAGCAATTCACGGACCAGGGCGAGTCCCAGCCCCGACGTGCCGCCGGTGATCGCGACCCGCAGGCCCGCAAAGCGCCCGTGAGAATCATTTGGGAGTGCGCGTTTCATGTGCGGTCTCCTTTCGTTTGGCCAATAATAGAGATCGAAGCCCGCTTTCCCAACGCAATGTCCAGCTGATTGGCGAAAAGTCAAGGCCGTGGACAAACCGGCAGGGTCCGGCGGACAGAGCTGCGCGTTTCGGCGGGCTCCTTCACCGGCATCACGGCGATTCCTGGAGTCGCCGCGCCGCAAGCTTCTTGTAGCCCATTCCACGCAAGCCGGCTAAGATACGGGTCAGTGGAGTTTCTGACCGCTCCCTCGCTCGGGAGGGAGCCGACGCCATGGAGGCGACCATGTCCCGCCAAAACCAGTTGCGCCGCCTGACCGCGCCGGAGATTGCGGCGCGCAAGGGCCGCGAGAAGATCGTCTGCCTGACCGCCTATACTGCGCCGATGGCGGAGCTGCTCGACCCGCATGTCGATCTGCTGTTGGTGGGAGATTCGGTCGGCATGGTTCTGCACGGTCTGTTGAGCACGGTGGGCGTGACGCTCGAAATGATGGTGATGCACGGGCGGGCGGTGATGCGCGGCTCCTCACGCGCGCTGGTGGTCGTCGATTTGCCCTTCGGTTCGTACGAGCGCAGTCCGCAGCAGGCGCACGAATCGGCGGTAACCCTGATGCGCGAGACCGGGTGCCAGGCGGTCAAGGTCGAATCGGGCGAGGGCATCGCCCAGACGATCTCGTTCCTGGTCGAGCGCGGCATCCCGGTCGTCGGGCACGTGGGCCTTCGCCCGCAGGCGACCAACGTGGATGGCGGCTTCAAGGCCAAGGGGCGCTCGACCGCGGAGCGCGAGCACGTGATCGCCGAAGCGCGCGCCACCGATCAGGCCGGCGCCTTCGCGATCGTGGTGGAAGGCGTTGCGGCGGATCTGGCCGACGAGATCACCCGCGCGGTCGGTGCGCCGACGATCGGCATCGGCGCGTCGCCGCAATGCGACGGGCAGATCCTGGTCACCGACGACATGCTGGGCCTGTTCGACTGGACGCCGAAATTCGTTCGCCGCTACGGCAATCTGCGCGAGACGATCTCGCAAGCGGTGCAGAGCTACGCGCGCGATGTGCGCAGCGGGGATTTTCCCGGCAAGGCCGAGCTCTACACTCTCAAGATCGGGTGACGGCGGCGTAACGTCGATCGGCGCATCGGGCGCTGGCGGGGCTCAGGATCTCGGGAGCGGTAGGAATGTCCGGCCGGACCGGCGGGAAGTCAAGACCATGGACAAGCCGGGACACGTCGCCACTCACCTCGCGCGCAACCTCGCCGCGCTTCGCCACGTGCGCACGCTCACGCAAGGCGCGCTCGCGAAGTCTTCCGGCCTGCCGCGCTCGACCATCACCAACCTCGAATCGGGCGTGGGCAATCCGTCTCTCGCGGTGCTTCTCAAGGTGGCCGGCGCGCTCGGCGTGCCGATCGAGGAGCTGCTCGCATCGCCGCGCGCGAAAGTGCGGAAATGGTCGGAATCCGACGTGTCCTCGCAGAGCCGCGGCAACGGCGTGACACTGCGGGGGCTTATCCCCGAGCCCATGCCCGAAGGAATATTGTCGGTGATGGACTTCGCGCCCGGCGGCGCGATGCGCGGCACGCCGCACCTGCCCGGCACGCGCGAATATTTCACCTGCCTCGAAGGCCGTGTCACGATCTTCGTCGCAGGCGACCGTAACGACCTCGTTCGCGGCGACGTGCTCGCTTTTCCCGGCAACGTCCCGCATTCCTACCAGAACCCGGACGCGGCGCACGGCGCTCGCGGCGTGTCGGTGGTCATACTCGCGAAGGCCGGAGTCTAGAGGCGAAAGCGACGGATGATGCGTCGTTACCGTCCGCCTCGCGCGATTGCCTGGTTTTGGTGTATATACCCGTGGTCGGCTGGACAAGAACGAACACTCTACTTCTCAGGAGATGAGCATGAAGGCTGTTTCAAATTTTCTCACCGGCACGTTGCTCGCGCTGTTTGCGACCGCGGCTTGCGCACAGGCGGGCTCGGAGCCCTGTAAGGCTGATTTCGAAAAATACTGCCCCGGTGTAAAGCCGGGCGGCGGCGCGGTAAACGCCTGTGTCAAGCAACACGGGTCCGAGTTCTCACCGGCTTGCAAACAAGCCCTGGCCGGACTCGACGCGTTTGTCCGTGCATGCGGGGACGACGTCAAGAAGCATTGCCCGGGCGTGCAGCCGGGGGAGGGGCGCGTAGAGCAATGCCTGAAGCAGCACGAAAGCCAGCTTTCACAGTCCTGCAATCAATTCCGAGGGGCGGTCAAAGGAAAAATCGAAGCGGCCGCCCAGGCCTGCGAGGGCGACATCAAGACCCACTGCACCGGCGTGAAGCCCGGCGGCGGGCGCATAGTGAGCTGCCTGAAGCAGCACGAAGCCGCGCTCACGCCGGCGTGCAAGGGCCAACTCTCGCCGGCACGGCGCTAATCCCGCCTGACGAATGGGATATTCGTCGAAGTCCTTACGGAACGCCCGGTCGTCCACGAGCTACGGTCGCGGATCTTTGGAATCGAATTGGAATTTGAGGTAGGCTAGCGAACCCGCGCGGAAACCACACAGAGGGTCCCCGCGAAGGGACAGGGAGGGATCGATTCATGTCGCCTTGCGGCATCTTGTCGCGATCGACCGCGGTGTCGCCGGTTTGTGCCGCCGGCGCTAAGCAGGCCATTTCCTTCGAAATTTTCGATCCGAGGTCCCTACTGATGGGCGACGGCGGCGTGTCATCGGGGAACGCCGCGAGCGCCGCCTGTTTCAACCCCGCCCTTCATAACATGGCCCGGCAATGGCTCCGCATCCTGATCGCCTGGCTTATCGGGTGCCAGGGGTGCGCGCTGCCGGCCGCCGGAGAAAACCCCGCGGTGCGTCAAGCCGGACTCTTGGTCGGGTTCAAGCAGAACGTTTCGCGCGACGCGGCCGCGGATATCCTGAGCCGTCAGGGCGCGAGCGAGTTTGCGCCGTTGCAGCGCGGAAGGGCGGTCGGGCCCACGCCGATGGACCGCTGGTGGATCGTCAGGTTTCCGGCGGGCTCAGACTTGCAGAAAGCCGCCGCGGCGCTTCGCGCCGAAGCTGCGGTGGAGATTGTCGAAGTGGAGGGTCCCTACCGGGTTCCGCAGTGACCGGAGAGCCTGGTAGGATCGACCGCCGGCCGGGCCGCCGCCGGCTGGAGAGTGCAGCAAGAAGCGCAGCATCGAGAACGAAACAAAAACGCCAATACGAACGATGAATGGAGGAACTGCCATGACCAGCACCCGCCGTCTCGCCTTTGCCTGCTTTGCTTTCGTACTACTCGCCGCCGCCGCCGGTTTGGGCGTTCCGATCAGCGACGCGGCGCCCCCCGGCGATCCCCGAACCGATCGCCAGCTTCGCATCTCGAGGCATGAGCATGCCCCGAACGACTTGCTGGTGAAACTTAACGAGCACATGCCGGTGCGGCATGCCGAGGCGGCAGTACGGGGAGAGGGCGCAAACGAAGTGATCTCATTCAAGCGCCCGCGCAAGCTGGCGGCTTCGCCGATCGATCACTGGCGGCTGGTGAAGTTCGCGCCGGGCGTGGACATCGAAAAGGTGCGCGCGCGGCTGCTCAAGAACCCGCACATCGAACAGGTCGAATACAACTACAAGGTCTCGATCAGCCTTACCCCGAACGACCCGATGTATCCGCAACTGTGGGGCTTGAACAATATCGGCCAGACCGGCGGTACGGTCGACGCGGATATCGACGCCCCCGAAGCCTGGGACGTCCAGACGGGCAGCCAGGACGTCGTCGTCGCGGTCATCGACACCGGCGTCGACTACAACCACCCCGACCTCGCCGCCAACATGTGGACCAATCCCGGCGAGATCCCGGGCAACGGCATCGACGACGACGGCAACGGTTTCATCGACGATGTCCACGGCTACGACTTCGTCAACAACGACGGCGACCCCATGGACGATTTCGGCCACGGCACGCACGTCGCCGGCACCATCGCCGCGGTCGGCAACAACGGCATCGGCGTGGCGGGCGTGGCCTGGCGGGCGCGCATCATGGCCGTCAAGTTCCTCGATGCCAGCGGCAGCGGCTTCACCGGCGGCGCCATCAACGCCGTGTTGTACGCGGCCAGCATGGGCGCGAAGGTGATGAGCAACTCCTGGGGCGGAGGCGGATTTTCGCAGGCGCTGAACGATGCGATCGCCACCGCAGACATGGCCGGGGCCCTGTTCGTCGCGGCGGCCGGAAATTCCAACAGCAACAACGACGTAACCCCGAACTATCCGTCGAACTACGACGTGCCGAACGTGCTCGCGGTCGCCGCCACGGACCACAACGACGCCAAGGCGAGCTTCTCCAGCTATGGGGCGACCACGGTCGACCTCGGCGCGCCGGGCGTAAATATTCTCTCGACCGTGCCGGCGGCCGGAAACACCTGCTGCTCCGATCCGTCCGGGTACAAACTGCTGAGCGGCACGTCGATGGCGACGCCGCATGTTTCCGGAGCGGCGGCGCTCGTGTTCGCGCAGTTTCCCGGCATCACGCACCACCAGGTGAAGGACCGGCTCATGAGCTCGGCCGAGCCGGTGCCGTCCATGCAGGGCATCACGGTCACGGGCGGCCGGCTGAACGTCGCGGCCGCTTTCGAGAACGACACCATACCGCCGGCGGCGGTGACCGACCTCGCCGTGGTCAACACCGGCGCGTTCTCCTTGACCCTCGGCTGGGGCGCCACCGGCGACGACGGCATGACCGGCAAGGCGTCGTCCTACGACTTGCGCCACTCCACGGCGCCGATCGACGAGAGCAACTTCAATTCGGCCACATCCGTGATTGTCCCCGTGACCGGCCCGGCGGGAACGGTCGAGACCTTTACGGTTCAGGGTCTCGAGCCGCAAACGCACTACTTTTTTGCCCTCAAAGTACGCGACAACGTCGGCAACCTGTCGCCGGTCTCGAACGCGGCGGAGGCAACCACGAAGAGCGTTGCCGTCATATTCAGCGACAACTTTGAATCCGGCGCCGGCAGCTGGGCGATCGCCGGCAGCGACGGAGTCGGCGGTCCGGCGCTGTGGCATCTTTCAACGCATCGTTCGGCGAGTCCTACGACGGCCTTCTATTACGGCAAAGAGAGCACGCTCAACTACGACACCGGGGCGCGCAATTTCGGCTCCATTACTTCCGGGTCGATTGATTTATCGGCCGCCACGGACAGTACCCTGGCGTTCAATTATTTCCTTGCGACCGAGAATCTGTCGCCGTACGACACCGCCCGCGTACAAGTCTCGTCCGACGACGGCGTAACTTGGGCCGACGTGTTCGTCACGGCGAGCAGCTCCGGTGGAATGGTCAAGAAGACCATCGGCCTGTCCGCTTACGACGGGAAGATCATCCGCCTGCGCTTCTCGTTCGATACGGTAGACTCCATCGCCAACTTCTTCGAAGGCTGGGTGGTCGATGATGTGGCAATTTACGCGGGCAGCCTGGAAAACGACACGACCCCGCCGGCACCGGTGGCCGATCTGACCGCCCCGGCCGTCTCGACCGGGAGCGTGACCCTGGGCTGGACCGCGCCGGGCGACGACGGAATGATCGGAACCGCGACGGCCTACGATTTGCGTTATTCGACGGCGCCGATCGACGAGGGCACCTTTGCCGGCGCCACGCCGGTGGCGAACCCGCTGAAGCCGTCGCCCGCCGGCACGGCCCAGACGTTCGAGGTGAACGGCCTCGCCTCCGGCACGCAGTACTACTTCGCGCTGAAGTCGATCGACAACGTCGGCAATGTGAGCGGTCTGTCGAACGTCGCGGGCGCCGTCACCGCGCCGATCGTCGTCGCTTTCGACGACAACTTCGAATCCGGCGCGGCCAATTGGACGGTCACCGGCAGCGACGGCTCCGGCGGTCCGGCGCTGTGGCATCTGTCCACGCACCGCTCGGCGAGCCCGGCTACGGCCTTTTACTACGGCATGGAGAGCACGCTCAATTACGCCACCCCGGCGCGCAATTTCGGCGCCATCACGTCGAGCCAGATCAGTCTGCAGGGAGTGGCAAAGAGCCGGCTCACGTTCAATCATTTCCTCGCGACCGAAAACGCCGCGCCGTTCGACACCGCGCGCGTGCAGGTGTCGGGCGACAACGGGGTGAGCTGGAGCGATATCTATGTGAGCGCCATCGGCACCGGCGGAGCCATGGTGAAGCAGGACTTCAATCTGTCGGCCTACGACGGCAAGGTCATCCGCCTGCGGTTCTCGTTCGACACCGTCGACTCGCTCTTCAACAACTTCGAAGGCTGGGTGGTCGACGACGTGCGGATACAGGGCGAGCCGCTGCCGCCCGCGCCTCCCGTCGCCAATGCGGGGGGCCCGTATACCGGCGTGCTCGGCAAGGCCGTCCAGTTCGACGGGTCGGGCTCCTTCGATCCGAACGGCGATCCCTTGACCTACGCCTGGGCCTTCGGCGACGGGGCCACTGGGACGGGCATCGCGGCGACCCATATCTATGCCGCAAGGGGGACGTATGCGGTCACGCTGGTCGTCAGCGACGGCACCTTCAGCTCCGCCGCCGCGACCACGACGGTAAACATCGTCAACCAAGTGCCGGTCGCCAATCCCGGCGGGCCGTACACGCCGCAAAAGAACATTCCCGTGGTGCTCAGCGGTTTGGGTTCGACCGACCCGGACGGCGATCCCTTGACCTATGCATGGGACTTCGGCGACGGTACGGGTGGAACCGGTCCGCTGCCGACTCACGTGTACACCGTGACCGGAACGTACAACGTCAAGCTCACGGTGAACGACGGTCAGGTGAACTCGGCCGTCGCCACCACCACCGCGACGGTGACCAATACGCCGCCGGTGGCGAATCCGGGCGGGCCGTACAGCGCGCAGAAGAACAAGGTGATCGTCCTCGACGGTACCAAGTCGTCTGATGCCAACAACGATCCGCTTACGTATCGATGGAATTTCGGCGACGGTTCGCTCGGCAGCGGTCCGACGCCAAGCCATGCGTATACGCGCGGGGGAACGTATACCCTCAGCCTGATCGTCAACGACGGTACGCTGGATTCGGCTCCCGTCACCACCACCGTCACGGTGACCAATACGCCGCCGGTGGCGAGCCTGACCGGGCCGTTCACGATCAACAAGCAGCAGTCGGTGACCTTCAACGGCAGCGCGTCCGCCGACGCCGACGGCGACGCGCTGACGTTCAACTGGACGTTTGGCGACGGCGGCGTGGGGCCCAACGCCGGCCCCAACCCGACGCACATATACACGCTTGCCGGGACCTTCACCGTGACGCTCACGGTCAACGACGGCGAAACCAACTCCGCGCCGGGCACCACTACCGTGACGGTGCTCAATCGGCCGCCGGTCGCCAACGCCGGTCCGGACCAGACGGTCAGGCAGCGTTCGGTGGTGACGTTGAATGGCTCGGCCTCGTCCGACCCGGACGGCTCCATCACGCAAGTCGCCTGGCGCCAGGTTTCGGGCACGGCGGTGACGCTGAGCGGCGCAAATACCATCGCGCCGCAATTCGAAGCGCCACTGGTGAGGGGCTCGACGCCGCTGCAGCTCGTCTTCGAGCTTACGGTGACCGACGACGACGGGGCGACGGCCGCGGATCAGGTCGTGATCACGGTCGACAAGTAAGAGAGGCAGCGAACGTGCGCCGCCAACGTGCGCCGCCCCCGGGTCTGAGCACAATTGGACGCGCGAGGGGCCGATCACGCATCATCAAGGAGGGAGTCATGAAGAGAATACTGGCGGCGTTGCTCTGTTCCTCGTGCGGCTGCGCGCTCGCGCAGACCGCGCAGGAGCTGATCGACAACGGCAAGAACAGCGAAAACGTCACTACCTTCGGGATGGGCTATCGCCTCAACCAATACAGCCCGCTCGGCCAGATCAACAAATCGAACGTCAAGCGCCTGGTGCCGGTGTGGGCCACGAGTCTCAGCAACGACACGGGCGAGCTCGCGCAGCCGACGATCTACAACGGCGTCATGTATGTGGTGAACGGAAACTGGACCTTTGCCCTCGATGTCGCGACCGGCCAGCAGATCTGGCGTACACCGGTGGAATACGAGCGCGGCGCCGCGCGTGTAGGGAACCCCGGCGTCATCGTTCGAGGGCCGGCGACCATCTACAACGGGAAGCTTTTTCGCGAGTCGATAGATTGCCATGTCATCGCGCTCGATATGAAGACCGGCAAGCAGATCTGGAAGGAGAAATTCGCCGACTTCAAGGAAGGCTACACCGGAATCATCGCGCCGCTGGTGGCGAACGGCGTCCTGATCACCGGGATGGCGGGCGGGGATCGCACCACGCGCGGCTTCCTCGACGGCTGGGACCCGGAGACCGGCAAGAAATTATGGCGCCGCTACACCGTGCCGGCGCCCGGTGAACCCGGATCCGAGACCTGGCCCAAGGATATTCCAGACGCGTGGAAATACGGCGGTGGGTCGACTTGGCAGAACGGCTCGTATGACCCGGAACTCGACCTCGTCTATTGGGGTACCGGCAACGCCGAGCCGTATAACCCGGCCTATCGGGGCGGCGCCGACAGTCTGTACACGGCCAGCGTGATCGCGATCCGGCCCAAGA